>Ga0315274_10003331_pt1 | contig 23948 bp, 22 predicted proteins | sample YL17G02_20_MG_FD_203700 | JGI IMG/M metagenome (GOLD analysis project Ga0315274, IMG submission 203700) | Sediment microbial communities from Yellowstone Lake, YNP, Wyoming, USA - YL17G02_20 | ecosystem: Environmental > Aquatic > Freshwater > Lake > Sediment | place: USA: Wyoming | collected...
CCTCTTAGAGTAAGAACCGATTTTTTGATTATTTTTACTTTCTTCATAACCTATCTAATAGATAGGTTAAGTATTTAAACTTTGTGGAATAATTTAAGAGTGATTAATTACGTTCGGAGATACTGCTAAACCAAAATTAATTAGCCCTTCTATAATCTCTCATTTATATAGAGTTTAAGTCACTTTGCTTCTCTATAATCTCTCATTTTTTCTTTATATTTTGTTGGGTCTTTTATATTTGCCCAATAAAATGCTTCTTGGCGGAGCCTGCAAGAGAGGCAATAACCGCAATGTTTATTTGAGATATAACAGCTATGCGTGTCTTTAAAATCTACATTTAACTTTTTGCCCAACAAAATTATTTCATCTTTGTCTAGCTTAATTAAAGGAACTACAATTTTTCCCTCTATATTCGTTGCTATACTCTTTAGTTTATTCATTTCATCAACAAACTCTTTTGTTGTGTCAGGATACGCTTCTTTTCCTTCACATTTAAATCCAGTAAAAATATCCCATATCTGTTTTTTCTTTATCTGCAAGCTATCAGATAAAGCTAAAGAATGAATAAGAAAAACTATATTCCTGCAAGGAACATAATATCTTTCAGATTCTTTTTTCGCGTTTCTTAACTCTCTTCTCCTAACTCTCTTTGCTTTTGCTTTTTTGTTTATCAGAGAAGTAGAAATTTCTGCTAATTCAGATAATTTTATTTCTTTAAATTTTGCTTTTAATTTTCTAGTTATTTTTTTAGCTGCTTTTCTCTCTCCTTGCAAAGTTCTCTGCCCATAATTAAAGAACAAAGCAATTATATTATCATATCGCAGTTTTTTCTTAACATAATAAGCAGCCACACTGCTATCTAATCCTCCTGAACATAAGATTATTGCGTTTTTTTTAACCATATATATCTCACTTCAGCAATCTTTTTAAACTTCTCCATGTTTTGTTTTTCCATCAAAAAAGCCCTCTTATTTGTTCGTGGGGCTTTTAGGATGCTCGGAAATGGAGCCGGGCATCATCATTTCCGACATGAAAAAACAAGCAAAAGAACTGAAAAAAGACGACGAGATAATCATAGCAGATCAAAAATGCACTATATTAGAAATAGAAATCTCTGACATAGGGAAACATGGAAAGAGAAAAGTTAGAATTGAAGCGCAGACAGAAAAAGGGGAAAAAATAGTTATAATTAGGCCAGAAGACTATTCATTTTCTACTTCAGATTAATTTAAGATGATAGATATAATAATAACCTCTTATAATGAGCCAGAATCGACTCTGAAAGCAGTTAAAGTATTTCTCAATCAAAATATAAAAGATGAATTTAGAATAATTGTTTCTGACCCTTTTCCTGAAGTTAAAGACTTTTTGAAGAAAAATTTAAAAGATAAAAAAGTAGGATTTTTTCTTGACCCCGGAGAAGGAAAAAGTTATGCACTTAACTTATTATTCGAGAAACTTAAAGGAAATAAAGAGGATATTTTTATTTTTACTGATGGAGATGTTTATGTTTCTGAAAATGCAGTTGCTGAAATTTTGAAGCAGTTTGAAGATGAGGAAGTTGGCTGCGTAACAGGAAAGCCTGTTTCTTTAGACGAAAGAAAAACAAAATTTGGTTATTGGAGCCATTTGCTTTTTTCAGGAATACATAAAGTCAGGAAAAAGCTTTCTCAAGAACAGAAATTTTTTGAGTGTTCTGGTTATTTATTTGCAATACGCAAATCTGTTCTCAGCGAGTTTCCTTTAGATGTTTCAGAAGATTCAGTTATTCCCTACTTGTTTTGGAAAAAAGGCTATAAAATAGCTTATGCAGAAGGGGCGGAGGTTTATATTAAAAATCCTGAAAATCTGCAAGATTGGAAAGCACAAAAGATAAGGAATATAAAGGGGCATGAAAATTTATCTAAACTTTACCCAGACATGCCACGCACAAAATCATTTTGGAATGAAATTAAGCACGGGGCTTTTTATGCCCTGCTCTATCCTCGTTCTCTGCGCGAATTTGTATGGACGCTGCAACTTTACAAGGCAAGACTAGGAATTTACAAAAAAGCTTTTCAAGAGTTAAAAGAAAAAGAAGTTTATACAGATGGCTGGAGAGAAAAAGAAACTTCCTCTGTTCAAAATTTAGATTAGTTTTCTTTCTTTCCGAAGTTTCTTTTCTAAAGAAAGCTCTTAGATTAATCTTTTTATTCTTTGCACATCACCCATCTATTAAGGTACATAAATGGAACATCTACAACTCCAACAAGCCATTTTATTACAAGAACCCCCGTAATTAAAGGTAAAATCGGTTGAACTCCATAAAAAGCAATTGTTACAAAAATAATTGTATCTAAAGCCATTGATGGAATTGAGGAAAATATGTTTCTCATCCACAGATGTTTTTTGTGCGTTAGTTTTTTAAACCATGAAAAAATATAAGCATCTGCATTTTCGCTTATTAAAAATGCTGTCCAACTTGCTAGCATTACTCTTGGAGCAAAGCCGATAATTTTCATAAAGCTCTCTTGGTCCGGCCAGAAAGGAGCTGGCTTTAATTGAATTGCCAACCAAATAAAAAAAGCAACTGCAATCTGAGTTACGAAAGCGATAAAAATCATTTTTTGCGTTTCTTTTCTGCCAAATTTCTCATTTACAATATCAGTTAAAAGGAAGGTAACTGAAAATACTAAAGTTGCAGAAGTTGCAAAAAATGTAATAAATCCAAAATCAAAAGCGACTATTTTGTAAGCAATTATATTGCTAATCAAAACAAAGGCGACATAAAGCCCGATAAGCGCATCTGGCTTATTATATCTACGAGCATACCAAGAACCAAATAATGAAAATGCAGTTATTAATGCAATCCCCAAAATGATTAATAATAATTCCATATTGTTATATAGGCAAATTTGCTAATTTAATATAACCTCTTAATAAGTTTTTTAATCTCCCTCTCTACTAATTTAATATAACCTCTTAATAAGTTTTTTAATCTCCCTCTCTAATTCTTCAAAACTTGTTACGATTTTCGTTGAAGCGATTATTATTGGGCTTAGATAATCTAAAGCAGCCTCTACTGGCTCGTCTGTTTTTATACCTATAATAGGAATTCCCTTTGAGTAAGCATATCCCATCTCCCAGGCAGTTCCAGCTCCAACGTGCAAGCCATTAAGATTTGCTATAACTAATTCACAACTTTCAAACCCCTTGATAATATCTCCTTTAAAAACTCTTTTAACATCTTTCATTCCTCTAGCTAAGCCAACATCTCTATGAGGAAGAAAAGTTCTAATATCCAGCTTTTTGCATATTTTATCAATTTTTTCCAAGAGTTCTCTCTCAGAATCTGTGCACAATTTTCCAGCTATATATGCTTTCTTCATTTTTATTACATTTTTAGTTTTTCTTTGGTAAAGATTGTCTTTCCGCGAAAAAGAAAGGTTTGTTTCATAAGGTTTTTATATAGTCTATCTTTTAAAATCTTACTAATTTAAACTACCTATAAAATGAAAATTTTAATAATAAAACTAGGAGCAAAATTATGCTCTGCATAATAAATGAAAATTTTAATAATAAAACTAGGAGCAAAATTATGCTCTGCATAATAAATGAAAATTTTAATAATAAAACTAGGAGCAAAAGGCGATGTTGTAAGAACCTTGCCTATCCTTTTAGGAATAAAGGAAAAATACCCTGATTCTGAAGTTTGCTGGCTTACAAGAAAAGAATCTAAAGAAATATTAGAAATCTCCCCATACATAAGCAAAATATTAACTTTGCCATGTGAAATCAAAGAAAAGTTTGATATTTTATATAATTTTGATGTTGAGGAAGAAGCAACTAATCTATCTAAAAACATAGCAGCAGATGAAAAGTATGGATTTTATAGCGAAGAAGGGTATGCTGCTGCTTTTAATCTGCCTGCAGAGTACTATCTGAACACTTTATTCGACGATAAAACAAAAAAAGAAAATAAAAAAACCTATCAAGAAATGATGTTTGAAGCAGCAGAACTTCCTTACAAAAAGCAGCATCATCCTTTTTGTCTTTCAGAAGAAGATAAAAAATATGCAGAAAACTTTGTTAAAGAGAATAATATTAATGTAGAAAAGCTTATAGGAATACATATTGGTTCAAGTTTAAGATGGCCTTCTAAAGCTTGGTCAGAGGGAAAAGTTATGGAGTTTATAAAAGAGGCTGAAAAACAAAACTATGAAATTTTATTGTTTGCTGGAAAAGACGAAATAAAAAAGCATAAAAAATTAGCTGAAGAATTAGCAGAAGAAAACATTAAAGTTTATTTAAATGACCCTAAAAATACAGACAAAGAATTCGCTTCTTTGGTTGATACATGTAAAATTATGGTTTGTGCAGATAGCTATGCTTTGCATATCTCTCTTGCTTTAAAAAAACCAACAATCGCATTATTTTTCTGCACCTCTCCATATGAAGTAGAAGATTATGGCTTATTGAAAAAGATTGTTTCTCCTCTTCTCTACAATTTTTTCCCTGAAAAACAAGATGAATATAATGAGGAGCTTGTAAATAGCATCTCAGTAGAAGAAGTTTTAAAAGTCTTGGAAGAGATAAGAAAAAATACAAAATAAGGCTTTGCTGAAGTGCTCTTGTTTTGATACACAATTCTGATAATCATTAACTCTAAAATTTAGAAGCTCCTCAATTAAACAATAAAAGATTAATAAATTTTAATTAATATTTATCTTTAAAGCAAATTTTTATAATAGTTTCACCAGAGCACAAAATAAAAAAGCATATAAACCAGCAAATTATCTATTTTTATGGAAGAGCAAATAATTGAAAAAAAAGCAGAAGAAAAAATAGGGAAATTGAGTGAAAAATTTAAAATCTGGCTAAAAGATCCTTATAATAAAATTTTTCTTGCAATCTTAATTTTTCTGATTATTTTTAGATTTTACTGGTTTTTTAAAGTAGGCAATCAGCCTCTTTGGTGGGATGAAGCAGACTACATGAATATGGCAAAAGTCTATATAGGAAAAGGAGATTACTGGAAACCTAATTTTTTTGCTGCAGACATGATTAGGCCAGTTCTGCTTCCTGCAATAAGCTCTTTAATTTTGTTTTTAGGTTTAGGAGAGCAGCCAATTAGGTTAATTATTCTTTTAGCCTCTATAATCTCCGTTCCTTTAATATATGGAATAGGAAAACAATTTTTTGATAAAAAAACTGCTCTTTTCTCAGCTTTCATACTTTCTGTTTTTTGGTCATTTTCTTTCTATTCTTATAGAATCTTAGTCGATGTTCCTGTCGCAATGCTTGTTCTAGCTGCAGTCTACTTTTTCTTTAAAGCTTATTTTGAGGATAAAAACTGGAAATATTTTGTTATCGCCGGAATCTTTCTTGGCCTCTCTTTTTTAATGAAATTTTCATCTATAATTTTAGTTTTTGCTTTTGCTGTTTATCTGCTCACAACAGAAAGATTGAAAATTTTTAAAAACAAAAAAGTTATTTTGTTCTTTCTTGCATCTTTTTTAACAATACTTCCTTATTTCATTTATGGATATTTAGTCTACAAGCATCCTCTTGCTTTTTTCTTGGGAGTAGCAGGAACAAGGGCCCCGACAAGAACACCTCTTTTACAATCAGCATACATTCAAGTTGCATATTCTATCAAATTAATGCATTGGGTTTTTATAGCATTTTTTTACATAGGGCTTGTCATCGCCATGATTTACCTTTTTTTGCTGTTAAGCAGAATCATAGCCAAGAAATCTAGTTCTAATAAATCTTATTTCATATTTGTTTGGCTTATTCTTTCTTTACTTTTTTTTGGGTATCAGGTTAATGACGCCGGTTATACCTACCTTGACGAAAGATACTACTTCGTTTTTTATCCAGTTTTGTTTCTATTATCCGGATACGGCTTTTCTTTTGTATATAACAATATTAAAAAGTATAATAAAACATTTGCTTTATTAGTCATACTAGCCTTGTTTGCTTTAGGGGCATACCAAAATATAGCCCATACAAATCAGATAATTTCCGTTAAAAAAGAGTCTTATACACAGCTAAAACAAGCAGGGGAATTTATAAAATCTCACACTTTGCCAGAAGATAAAATAATGATACTAGAAGAAACAGCAGAAATCACATATTATTGTGAAAGAGAATTCGTTCATATAGCACACACAAATTCCACTTCTATTATGGAAAAAATAAAAGAGCATAAGCCAAAATATGCTGTCTTGTCTTTTCTCTTTTCTATTACAGACGAAGCTAATTTTGAAATAATAAACTTTGTTTTTTCCAATCCAGATATTTTTAAGCCTGTTCAGGCATACCCTCCTTATATAGACAAAGAACAAAAAATTCCTCTCGCGGCAGTTTTTGAAATAAATTCAGAGTATTATTAGATTAAGGTTGCTCTTAATCATATCCTCAATTGATAAGCTAATATTCTCTTCTTATTCCTTTATACTCAAATTTAAAAGGTATTACTTCTACTCCAGGAAGGTTACACTCATTTATTTTTTTAATTAGTTCTTGCCGGGAGTCTTTTGTGGGATAAGCAGAATAAAAGAGCATACAGCTTCCGTCTCCTCCCGCGCCAGTCGCTTTCGCACTACTGTAAAACTGACAACATTTTCCTTGTAAAATTTTCATATTCTCTGATTCCACTGTTGGATGAAGCGCTTTTAACTCAGCCCATATTTTTGTCATCAACTCAGGAAAATCAAGCGCAGAGCAATCCAATAAATCTTCAGCCATTTTTTTTGTTAAGATATTTATTTCTTTTAAATGCGGGATATTTTTTTCATAATTTTCAGGCCCGAATATTAAATCATGTATATTAGAAGATTCTCGCCTTACAATACTGGGCCCTCCGGCACTAACTAAAACAAGCCTTTCTTCTAAATGCTTAACTTTATTTTTTGGAATTTCTATTCTCTTTGTGTCTATCAGACCTGTTTTTTTATTTCTCTTGTACGCCCATAAATTAAAACCCCCATAAACCGCAGAACATTCATCTTGCCACCCTCCTCTTTGGCCAACACAATTATTTGCATAATCCCAAGCAGCTCGTATTAATTTTTCAGGGTTATCTAATAATTCAGGATTTTGAGCTGCTAAATCAGTCACTCTCAGTGCTCCAGAGCTCCCTAATCCGCCAGCTTCAGGAATGTTTTCTTTTGAAGATGTTTTAATTCCTCCGCGAATCATTGTTGAAACTCTATAATTAATAGCAACGTTTAATGTAAATCCTCCATACTCATCTACAAATGGAGGACTATCTGAAAGAGCGCAAAAATCGATTCTTATTGGAGCAGTTATTTTTATTGCCATCTTTTTATTAGAAAAGCAAATTTAAACAGTTTATAAAGATTATTCTGTTATAAAATATATAAAAAATAAGTCAGGTTAATTCTCTCGTCAAATTTTCAATTTCTGCGAGATCTTTCTTTATCCTTAATCTATGGTCAAATTCTTTGGCAAATTTTTCCTGCTTTTTTAAATCTTTATCAATGTTTATTTTTTCAACAAACTCCTTAATATTTCCAATTTCAACATATTCTGGAAAATCACCAAAAAATTCTTTGTAATGTGGCAGTTTGTAGCATATCACCTTGTTGCCACAATATAATGCTTCAGCAACAACAATCCCAAAACCTTCTTCATAACTTGGAAAGAAAAAAAATTCACTCTCTTTCATTTTTTTGAAAAGCTCTTTATCACTTACATAACCTAAAACAAATACATTATTTTGTAGATTTTTTCTTTTTATCTCCTTTTCTAGCTCCTGTTTTTCAGGCCCTCCGCCAGCCATATAAAGTCTAAAATTTCTGTTTTTCTTGGTAATTTTTTTCATAATTCTTACAAGGTCAAAAATTCCTTTCTGCCTTACCATTCTGCCAACGAAAAATGCAGTATCCTTTTTTCTTTTTGCTTTTATTTTATCTATAAATTCTTTGTCAATTCCAAGATAACCTATTTGAATATTGCTATGCCTAATTCTGGAAAATATTTTTTGTTTTTCAATATTGTTGCATGTAAAAATTAAATCTGCTTTTCTTTTTATAATCCTAAAGCAGATTTCCTCTTGCAAACTTGTCAAAAGATTTAGTATTTTGTCTCTTACTTCAGGATTTTTTCTTTTAGGGAGAACATGAAATATCCAGCAAGCAACTTTAGTTTTCTTGTCTAACGCAAGCAAAGGAAGGACATCACAAAAAAAAGGACAGGAAGTTACAACTAAATCAAATTTTTCCTTTTTTAGAATTTTGTAAACTTTCACAGCTCTGTAAAGATAAACTTTAATTAAATCTTCTTTTTTATTAAATTTGTACTTGTCTTTCATCTCAATAATCTCGGCTTTGGAATTCCTATTGATTCTTTCAATCATCTCTTTATGGTAAGGAATTATAACGCATACATCATACTTTTTAGACAAAGCAGTAATTAAATTAAGAATATGTACATCTCCGCCAGCAATGTCGCCAGGAGTTGCGCCATTCAAAATTATACCAATTCTTATTTTTTTGCTACATCGAAGATATTGTTTTTCCATGATAAGTATATTCTACCCTCCTTTTTAAAAAATATTTTTTAGAAATATTTTTTGCGAGAAGAAAGAACATAATTACAGAAACAGGAAACTCATAGAACCAATAAGTTTTTCCGGTTTTTATAAATTTTTTTATAGAGTATGCTACTGGAAAAATAACAGAAGAGGCATAAAATACCCATAAAAATTTTCTAAATTCTCTTTCTCTGTTCCCATAAATTTTATCTCTATAAACCATCCCAAATTTATCTGTTGATAAAGCGTTTGATATTTTTCTGTTAATTTTTGAAATAAAATGTTTAAATCCATGATAACAATAGTGTAGAGTATATGTGTTAGTAACATGGGCAATTTTCTTTCCTGATTTTAGCATTTCAACTACAGGAATAATGTCACAAAACTCACTTCCTTCTGGCCTTTTGTAACCTTTTTTCAATGCAAATCCTTGATCAAAGCATAAAAGAGGATAATCTATAGAAGAAAAATCATAAATCTGCCAGTTGCCACCTTTTTCTTTAATCTTGAAAAACTTTGGAAACTGCCATATATTTGCTCCTTTACCATAAACAAAATTTGTAAAAGGGTCGCAAGCCATTGTAACATATTTGTTTATAGAGTTATCTTTTTTGTCTATACCAAAAGAACAATATGCTCCTGCTATCTCTTTGTCTTCTAAAAAAGGCATAACCATTTTTCTTATCCAGTTTTCATCTCCAAGAACATTATCAGCAGAAACAAAAAATCTTATTTCTCCATTAGCAGCATTATAAGCTTTTAAATAACCATACTCGCAATTTAATTTTTCGTTTATAATAATCTTGCAACCGTATCTTTTTGCTATTTTTGTTGTATTATCAGTAGAATTAGCATCAGCTATAACATGCTCAATTTTATCTTTTGGATAATCCTGCCTCTTGATTGATTCTAAAAGTGCAGGAATCTGAGTTCCATTATTATAAGTTGCTGTTAAAAAACTTACTTTAGGAAATTTCATTTTGTATTAAACTCTTTTATTGTTTTCATTTTTATTTTGTATTAAACTCTTTTATTGTTTTCATTTTAAGATTTACTCATTTTCCAACCATTTTTTTGCATTAGTGTAACTAATAACAACTCTCAAAAAATATTTGAATTTCTCATACGAAGATATTTTAGGAAAAAACTCTTTAAAAAAGTAAAATGGATTTAGAAGCCTAAGCATATAGGTATAAATATATCTGTTTTCCGCCAAATATCTAAGTCTTTCAAGTCTCTTTGGTGCTATATATTTTGTTCCAATTATCGCGTCAGACATATTATGATGTTTTTTTTCGAATTCATTTTCATTAAGCATTCCCATTTTAATGTAAATATCATAAAGTTCTGCTCCTTTGTAAGGCTGTGCAACATAAAATCTTATAAAATCTAAACCTAAGCTATAAGCATATTTTACTGTTTCTTCAATGTCTTTTTCTTTTTCATAAGGATAGCCCATAACAAAAAATGCATATGTCCACAAGCCTTTAGAATTAGCCTTCTTAACCATCTCTCTCATTTTTTCAAGTTGCACAGGCTTTCTTACAAAATTTCTTGCAGCTTCTGTTCCAACATCAATAGAAAAACATATTCTATAAAAACCAGCTTTAATCATCAAATTTATTACTTCATCATCTACTAATGCAGGAGAAATTCCAGGAGGAACAATAAAACTAACCCCAAGATTTTTTCTTATTACTATTCTGCAAAATTTTTTAATTCTTTCTTTGTCTCCCATGAATTGGTCGTCCATAAAAGAAAATTCCCTAATCCCATACTCTTTGATTAAATATTCCACTTCTTCCAGCATATTTTCAGGGCTTCTAGGTCTCCATTTATTTCTCCAAACAGTATGTGTGCTACAAAATACACAATTATAAGGACAACCCCTCGAAGAAAAAAGCGTAGCTACCGGGTCTTGCATAGTTGTAAAATATAGCCTCTTTCTTAAATATTCTTTATAAGGAATTAAGCTTCTGTCGGGGATTGGCAAACTATCAAGCTCTTTTATTAAAGGCCTGTCAAGATTTATCTTAACTTTATTATTTTTTTTGTAAGTTATACCCCCCACTTTATCAAAATTCTTTTTTTTGTAAAACATTTTAATAAGTTCAAAAAAAGTTTCCTCACCTTCTCCTCTAACAACAGCATCTATAGATTTTTCTTTAATCAATGTTTCATGAGCCACAGTCGCATGAGCCCCCCCCAAAACAATTGCACAATTACAAATCTTTTTAACAAAATTAGCAAGCTCTATAGAATCCATAACAGTAGTAGCATAGTTGCTTCCTATGCCTACTATGTCTGGCTTATATTCCATTAGTTCTTCTTTTATTTGAGCATCACTTAACCCGCTTCTATAGCCCCTATTTGTTTTTACAGGCAATTTGCCTTCAAGCTGGGCGTCAAGAATCTTAATGCTAATGTTTAATTTAGCTTTCTTTATCTCTCTATTTGTGTATGTCGCAAGATACAATAGTCCCAATGGCTCCATAGGATCTCTTTTTTCTTTAGCATATCTTTCATCGCTTGTTATATAAGGGTTTATTAATAAAACTTTCATTTTATAAAAGACAAGCTTTCTATTTTCAAGCTTATAAACTTTCCTCCAATAAATTTACATCCATTAAAATATTGTAAATATAAAATCTTTTAATAAATAATTTTTCTCTATTTTTTAATTTTTCTTTTAATAAATAATTTTTCTCTATTTTTTAATTTTTCTTTTAATATCTTATTATGGATAACTGGCTTGATTGCGTTATCTTCTGTGCCAGTTCTCTATATTTTCTTGCTTAGGCATTTTTATATCTTTGTATACTCTGTTATACAATTTATTTTTTAGCTTTAATAATCATATATAAAGATAATCTCCCCTTAAAAAAATTAACTAATCTTTTATCAATTAAAGAAATAAATTTTGAATTAAAATGTGGAATAACTTGATAAGGTTTAATCTCCACTTCAGAAAATCCACTTGACTTTAGCGCTTTAATGATAAAGTTAGGTTTCATGTCTAAAGTACCTTTTTCAACTTCAGTATCATAATCCATCTTAAAAAGTTTGTGTACAAATTTTGCCAAAAATGCCCAAGTATAAAAATATGCCCCTCCTGCATTCGGCTCTGGGGCACAAGCAAAAACCCCCCCTTTTTTTAACCTATTAAATGCAGAAGTAAACAAACTACTCCATTCATCTTTTTTAATATGATGTATAATCCCCCCTCCAATAATAACATCAGATTTCTTCTCGGATTTTTTAAGATAATTGATTATATCATCACATTCCACAACCAATTGCCCATTTTTTGTATAATCTTTAAATTGCGCCTTCATTTTTTTTATAGCGACGGGAGAAATGTCTACTCCACAAACTTTTAAATTTCTTTTTAACAAATATCTTGTTATTTTCCCGTCGCCGCATCCAATTTCAATTACATCTTTCTCTTCGGATTCCAGCACCATATCAAGGAAACGGTTTATAAAAGGCTCTTTCATTTTTTCAGAACTATTTTCATAAGATTCAGACTCATAAAATTTGTCATAAAAGATTTGTTGTAAGTTTTTGTTTATCATTTTGAGGTTAGATTTTTTCAGCCTTTATTATTATATCGGTTCCCTTTCCTTTAAAATTCTTTTTATAAGCTTTGTCAATCTTTTCTTTGAAAAAAAGTTCTGTATGAAGAGTATTAAAAAAATATTTTAATATCAGGTGGAGCCATAAGTTAGGCAATTCATAAAAACATCCTCCTGTAAACATTTTTTCAACTTTAAATCCATTTTCATTTAAAACTTCAATTATCTTTTTTTCTGTGTATTCTCTTTTATGTTGTAGCCTTGTTATTGGGCTCAGCAACTCATTAAACCATCTTCTTTTTGGAACACTCAAAATTAATTTTCCATCTTTTTTCAAAACTCTTCTAATCTCTTTTAAAGTTAGATTTTCATCTTTTAAATGCTCAAGAACTTCTGTAAAAATCACTTTATCAAAATGCTCATCTTTAAACAGAAATTTTTTCTGAGCATCCAAAAAAACAAATTTCAGTTCAGGGAGTATTTTTTTTCCATTAATTATATTTTTTTTGTTTATATCGCCGCTTGTTATTTCTCTGCATTTGAACTCATTATATAAAAAGAACTCTATTTTAGGAAAAACCCCTGTTCCGACAACTAATATTTCATCACTAATTTTAGGCTCTGTAAATTCCAATAATCTTTTGTATTTTTCATCTAGTATTGCAGGCTTCATTTTGTTTGCTTGTTAAATCAAGTTGCTTGTTTAATATAAACTTATTAAACAGTGTTTATGCTTATTAATAATTCACTTCAAATTATTATTTCAATAGGCATATTTGTTTTCATCAGCTTAATATTTCATTAATTTTATCATAAACTCTCTCTACACTTATCTCTTTAAGGCATTTCATTTTTTCTTCTCTTTTGCATTTTATCCCTTTCCCATCATATCTGTAGCAAGGCCTGCATTCAATATCACTTTTTATAACAACAGGTTTTGATTTTGGTTCTACAGCAGGGTCATAAGTCGGGCCAGCAATAACTATTTGTTTAGGAACTTTCATTGCAGAAGCAACATGCATTAATAAGTTATCCACACTTAAAAACAAATAGCACTTTTTTATTATAGCTGCGGTTTCTCTCACATTTTCGGTCTCAACAAGCATAATTCTCTTGTCGTTTATTTCATCCATAATTTTTTCATTCTCTTCTTTTTCATCAGGGCCTCCAAATAATAATATATTCATTTTTTTATTTTGCAATAATTTTTTTATTAGTTCTGTGTAATTGTTTAAAGCCCATCTTTTCAATTTCATATTTTTTGTAGTTCCAGAACCAACATGCATCCCTATAATTTTTCCTCTTAATTTATTTTTTCTGAAAAACTCTTCAGCTTTTTTATTGTCCTCTTTAGAAAGAAAGATTTTGTAGTTATGCTCTTCTAATTTCGGCTCTGCATTAATTAATTTCAGCAGATTTATGTTGTTGTCTATGCTGCTTATGTTATAGTCTTGCTCTAAACTCCTGTTAATTAAAAATTCGTCTAAAAAACTGGCATTATCATACAAATGCCCAAGTCTTTTTTCAGCATTGATTATTTTTGCTATTATTTTATATTGTATTTTGCTTTGAGGATGCACATTAATAGAGATATCATACTTTTTCCCTCTTAATTTCAAACAGTGCAACAAACTTTTCATATATCCTTCTTTAAACATATCGAACTGATAAATGTTGCTTACATAAGGATTATTTTCAAGTAATTTTTTTGCCTGCTCCCACAACACAAAAACATCAATCTCAGCATCTGGAAAATTTTCCCTCAACTCTTCAAGCAGAGGAGATGCTATTAAGCTGTCTCCTATTCCTGAAAGTGAAATAACAAGTATTTTCATTTTTCTCTTCTCTTTTACACTTTATCCCTTTTCCCCTTTGGATATTTTCTTTTATCTTTTATGGTTTTTATATTTAATTATGCCAAAGGACATTGATAATTAAACACGTATGCCTTTGGTACTTCAGAAACTGAAAGTTTCTGATAGCTTCAAAATTCAATGAATTTTGATAGTGCTCAAAAATGCAAATTTTAAACATTTTTGGTATCAAGGAAAAGACCAAAATTTTGTTCAATTTATTTTGTCTTTTACTATATATTAGAATACTCTTTTTGAATATGCTTTTCAGAAACTCTTCCTGCTTTTCCCAATTCTTCATTTCACAAGCCTATACAAAGCTCCGGCTAAGGGTTTAAAAAATTTCCAGCTTCTTTTAAATCTTGAGTTTAATATTCTTAACTGCAACACTGCAAGAAGCATCTGCGTGCTTGCTTTTTTTAAGTTTATCTTGCTTCCCTCTATATCCCTCCAAAAAATCTGATGCTCTTTAATTCTCGCCCCTGATTTTTTAGCATTGTAAAGCAAGTCTATATCAAAAGCCCATTGTGTCATATTTAATTTTGCCAAAACTTTTTCTACAGCTTCTTTTCTGAAAAGCTTTGCGCCGCACTGCGTGTCTCTAAAATTAAATAAAAACAAACTTCTTATAATAAAATTGAAAATTCTGCTTGCAGCTGTCCTTATAAAAGGAGGTTTTGGCTCTAACACACTTCCTTTGATATACCTGCTTCCAATAACACCATCATAATCTCTTATGTTTTTAACTAAACTATAAAAAGCTTCTGGAGGAGTAGCCATATCAGCGTCGACAAATCCAATTAAGTCAGCCTTAGAGCTTAAAGCTTCTTTAAAGCCTTCTTTAACCGCAAACCCCTTGCCCGCTTCTTCAAAATCCAAAAGTTTTATCTCTTTGAATTTTTTTCTGAATTTATCTACACTTTCTGCTGTTTTATCTTTGCAGGCATTTGCAACAACAATTATCTCAAATTCTTTTATTGTTTTATTCTCTTTTTTTTCTTTGAATACCTTATAGTAAGCTTCTAATGTTTTTACAATTCTTTTTTCTTCATTATGCGCAGGGATTATTATGCTTATTTTCATTTTGTCGATAATATAACCAAATTTACTGATTAAAAATTCATTTGCTTTTTATTCTTTTAAACATTTTCATTAAAATAAAGCAAAATTCATTTGCCTAAATTTTTTCCTAACATTTTCATTAAAATAAAGCAAAATTCATTTGCCCAAAATTTTTTTCTAACATTTTCATTAAAATAAAGCAAAATTCATTTGCCCAAAATTTTTTTCTAACATTTTCATTAAAATAAAGCGTTTAGACTAAAGCAGTTAGACTTGTGGCTTTTCATTTTTAACCAGCATTAGGGTTCCAATTAGCATTAATAAATTGGAAAGCAAAAATGTAATTGAGTATTGTAAAACACTCGCGCTGAAAATAAATAATAAAATAACTGCAATCAAATCAAAAATAGGAAGATAAAACGAGAATGAACTTTTATTTTTTGATAAAGCATAGATTATAACCAAATTAGTGAAAGCCAAAAGACTAAACGAGATTCCAACAAAAACAAGAATTCCAGAAACAGCAACATATTCTGCTCCGAACAATAAACTAATTATAAATTTAGGAACTAACGCAAAAACAATTATTGCAGCAAAACATAACAAAAATAAAATAGACCCCGCTTTATACAGCAAAAATCTTGTATTTTTCTCGCCCTCAAATTTCTCTGAACTAATCGGAAACAAAACTTTGCTTATAGGAGAGGTTCCAAAAAATATCATTTTTCCTAACATAGATGCCACAGCATACTTTCCTGCAATTTCTGGAGAAAAAATTCTTCTCGCTATAATAATATCCAAAGAAAACATTAAAGTTATAGAAATTAAAGAAATAAAAAAAGGCAGGCTATATGAATAAATTTCTCTGGTTTCAGATTTTTCCTCTTTGCCTTTCATTATATTCTTAAGGAAAAATAACGATAGTATTATTGACACAAAAACACTGAGTAGTACCGCACCAATTGCTCCATAAACTTTAAAGCCGAAGTAAACCAAAATAATCCCGAGAAATAATTTTACACTTGATTCTATAATCATGCTTGTCCCGAGTTTTACAAATTGCTTGGTTCCTTGTAAAATTCCTCTTACTATCGGGGCAAATAAAAGGTCTGAAAAAATTAGCAAGCCCACCAGCATCCAAAGCCAGAAGCTTATATCAAGAAAAATTGAGAGAAGCAAGGCAAATGGCAAATAAACTATAAAAATAATAAAAGAAATTTTTAATCCTTTTCTTAAACTTTTCCTAAAAAAATTTTTTATTTTTCCATATTCTTTTTTTAAATTAAATTTAGAAGCATATTTTGAAGTAATATTGCTTACAGCTTCAGAAGAAATTCCGAAAATGTATCCAACAGACATCAAAACCGCAAAAACACCATACTCTGCGGCCCCTAACATTCTCGCCATAGAAAAATGAAATATATAATTTAAAAAATTAAATATATTAATCATAATAAACAAAACTATACTTCCTCTTACAAATTCGTCTTTTAGCCCAAAATTTTTTTCTAACATTTTCATTAAAATAAAGCAAAATTCATTTGCCTTTTATTCTTTTAAACATTTTCATTAAAATAAAGCAAAATTCATTTGCCTTTTATTCTTTTAAACATTTTCATTAAAATAAAGCAAAATTCATTTGCCTTTTATTCTTTTAAACATTTTCATTAAAATAAGCTTTTTTTAAAAATTATGAAACCTAAAGCTATAATAATTATTTGTGCTGCATAAATAACATAAACAACCTCTTTTTCATAAGCTTTTTTATCTTTTTTTATCTTTTTCAAAAACCAAATAGCAATATGCTCTAAACCATAAAACTTTTCGTAGGGTAATTCCAAACTATTATCTTTTTGAGGAGAGCCAAAAGATTGTTTTTTTAATTTTCCCCGGATTTTTAAAAGAGTTTCAAATATGTACGGGATAAAAAAGAAAATTGCTATTCTCTCAAAATTTCCTAAAATAGCCATCACCGCAATTAAAGCTCCTACTGGGTATGTCAAAACATCTCCTGGAAAAACTTTTGTAGGATACTTGTTAAAAATTAAAAAAGCAAAAAGCGAAACAACCATGCACGCTCCTACTAATGTAAGCCAAGAAGCTCCTGTTAAAAAAGCAACTATGCTTAAAGCCCCTATAATCAATATGCCTTGTCCTGCTTCTAATCCATTATATCCAGCAAGAAAATTAAAAGTCGTTGATGTTCCGATAATGCCGAGAGGAATTAGTACAATTGGATAAAGTAACCCGAGATTAAATGTTCCAAAAAAAGGGAAGGTTACTTTAGTATATCCAGCATTTATTATTATCAATGGAACAGCTGCTAAAAAAACCAGCCCGATTCTCATTCTTGCAGACAGCCCCCCATGAGTCCATCCAAGAATATCATCAGCCAATGCAATAATCGCAGAGATTAAAATTGTTGTTAAAAGAGCAAAAATTTCAATAGTTATTACATTTGTTTTAAAAATAAAAGTTTTAATTGCAACATAGGACATAACTCCCAAAACAAACCCCATCATAACAATCAATCCTCCGCTTCCAGCAATCTTTGGCTTTTCATACTTATTCATATCTTTCCAGACAAACCCTACTTTTTTGGCTTTTATTATCCAATAAGGTAAAACTATCAAAGTTACAAAAAAACTCAAAATTATAGGCATGAACAACAAAGGTTCCATTTTTTATCAAATAACAAAATAAAATTGAATTAAAAAGCTTTCTATAGTAAAAGTATCTCCGAAAATGTTGTTAAAAATTGTTATTTAAGCTACAACTTCAAACTTCCAGCTTGCTTCTTTTTCCTTTCACGCGAAATACCTCTGTTTTATTCTGTCTGGGAAAGTTGTTTGAAGATATTCAGGATTAAGTTTTTCTTTGCCAGTATAATTTATTTTCCATATTTTAATAGGCCCGTAATTTCCTTCATAATAAACAAGCTCTCCAATCTTTAATCCCTGGCTTCTTAAATTTTCAACTAACAAGCTTGGTTCAGTATGCACAAGCTCAAAATTCTTGCCTTCTCCGAGTAAATAAAGCCTAATCCATAATGCCCTCATGTTTCTTTCGCTTAGAAACATAGCAGCTCCTTTATCATTAACAGTTACACCTTGCCCCTGTTGCATAACTCTCGGGAAAATATATAAACAGCCCTCATATCCGCTCCCAAAATCATAAAGTTTGTCATAATACAAATATCTTAGAGGAACATTTGTCTGTTTTCCTTGAAAAACAAAAATAGCTTCAGGCTGTTTGGAAATTGTTTGATTTTCCTCTTTTCTTGTTTTTAAAATCAAAGCCCCTACGCCGGCTGATTTCGCGGGCATGAGAGTTTCATTTTGGTAAAGAAAATCTTCATCTAAAGTTACACCTCCTTGATAAAAAAAAGATGTTTCATCTTTTGTTTCTGTAGTTGCTTTTTCATTTAATAAAAAACTTCCAATCCAAGATAATCTGTCATAATTTTCATCGCTTCCTATGCTGCTATAAGCAGAATACTTTCCTATATCTGTTGAATCTATTAAAAAGTGAGTAACATTATGCGCATATAAAAGCTCTAAAGCTTCTTCTTCACTTTCTGCAGTTAAACCATGTCTTCCCATAAGATAATTCCAATATCCTATTGCATTTCCTCCATCTAACATTGTTGCTCTATTGCCGATTGACTGCAGCCAATAGCCATAGTCCCACCAATGCCCAAAAACCGAGTTTTCCGGCGTGTTTTCTCTTGTCCAGCTCATTGCTTTTTGCCATTGAATATTGTAGCCAGAAGGAGCATAATTTGGTGCAGTAGCTGAAACTGATTCATAATAACTATAAAAAGTGTAAGCTGTTGCCAAAATGACAACTACAGTTATACTCACAATAATAATCCTCTCTATATCTTTTTTATTTTCTAATGCTTTAACTGTCATCAAAACAGCAAAATACGAGACAATAATTGCTCCTACAGGAGCTAAAACCATTATAAGTCTTATAGCACTTCGCGCCCCTAATAAACTTATAAAAAACAAAATAGACAATAAAAGATACTCAAAATTAATTTCTTTTAATAGTTCTGCTTCGTTATTTTTGTAATATTTATAGCAAACGTAAATAAAAGAACAAACAAGTAACAGCATTCCCCCAAAATAAACTATCTTGCTTATGTTATTTGTCCCATTAAAAATGCTGCTTGAAGAATATCTGCTAAAAATAATGCAAAAAAGAAAAATAACATAAATTGATGTTAAAATATATCTGTCTTTTTTCTTAAGCCCCTTCATGGTTTCGTAAAATAAAAATATAGAGCCAACAAAAAAAAGCCAGAAAAATAAAGCAACCCCCTGAACATGCGGCCCAAAACTTCCCTCCCACTCATCAAAATAAGGTTGTCTATTTTCAGCTACTGTTAGTGCATGCCTCTCTTCATAAGGGGAAGTTAATTGTTCAACTAACTTTAAAAATGTGTTTGGAATAAAAGAAATTCCAACAAATATACTTGACAAAATAAAAATAATAACAATAGCAAATAGCAAAGATATAATCCTATCCGGAAGTTTTTTCCTTAACTTCTCTACAAAAATAAGGTTTTTTATTTTTGTATTAAAAATTAAAAAATTAATAATAAGAACTAAAAAAACAGCGAAAGCCAAGCCGCTGGAAGTAGAAACAAGTAATCTTTTTAAATTATATCTGTTAGAAAAAAGAGTAGAAGATAGTACGGAAATAATAAACCATATAGCATAAATAAAAAGCTCTTTTTTCCCTACTTTATTGAAAATAAAAGCTAAAAAAACAGAAATAGCTACAACTATAAATATAAAAATCCATCCTCCCCAAACTAAGCCCATAATTCCTGTGCTTAATCCAGCTAAAATCCCAAAAAGCAATGCTTTTTTCAAATTTTCACTTTTCCAAGAACAAAGAAAAAGGTAAAAAGATGCAAACATTAAACAAAATCCTACAGACTCTTTTTCTGGAATTCCTGCTATTGTTCTCGGCAACAAGCTTGGCAAAACAATAAGAAAAGCCGCTCCTACTAACGCGATAGCATAAGCTATTCTTTTTTTGTCTTCAAAAATTTTTCTTAGCATGAGAAAGAAAAATATAGTTGTTAAAACAGAAACTACAACCGGGAAGATTATTGCAGCATACTCTACTGTTGTTTCAGAAAAAAAATTTAAAAATTTGTAGAGATAAGCAATCATATATGGAAGTAACATTGATTCTTTTGAAGTGTTATAACCAAGAGGGACATATCTCATAATATCATTAACCATCAAGCTTCCATGTTCTGTTATATACTTCGCATATCTCAAAAACAAAAAAGGGTCTAAATCAGGGCCTAGAGTGTAGCTGTTGGTTGTGATGTCTTTTAGTCTTGGAATAGGAGAAATTCTAATTTTAACATTAATGTAGATTATCAGGGCAAGAATAAGGTAAGAAATCCAAACTACCTTTTTTTTAAAAAATCCGAATAATTTTGCTTTTCGCTCTTCAATTAGCTTCTCTTCTGTTTTTTCTTTTCTGTTTTCCTGTTTTTCTTCCATTTTTATTTTCTTTTCTAAAGAGAGCTTTCTCTTCCTGTTTTTCTTCCATTTTTATTTTCTTTTTTTCAAAATGTTCCCTAAAATTTTATTTCCTCAATTACAAAACCGCAGAAATTTTCACCCTAAAATTTTCTCAACCTCTTCAATAAGCTCTCCTGCGCTTTTCTCTTTTTCTAATTTCCCTTTGTTGCAATAAGGACATTTTTTTAGTTCTTCTCCGCTAATTCTATACCCACACTCTCTACAAATAAATTTTGTCATTTTTCCTTGCTTATTACTCTAAATTTATTTATTTAAATATTTTTCCTTGCTTATTACTCTAAATCTATTTATTTAAATATTTTTCCTTGCTTATTATCCTAAATCTATTTATTTAAATATTTTTCCTTGCTTATTATCCTAAATCTATTTATTTAAATATTTTTCCTTGCTTATTACTCTAAATTTATTTATTTAAATATTTGTATACTAAAAGTATCCTGAATTATTTAATAATAATTTAATTTATCAAAATAGTAAAGGGGTTATAAACACTTCTATTAAAGCAGCAAAAAATAATAAAATAATCGAGAGTATTATCAAATTTAAAGAATCTTGCAATATAGACCAAAACTTCTCGTTTCTTACATCGTGCCTGATTACAGCTACGCTTATTATTCCTCCGGCTAAAGCCCCTGCAAAATAAGAAGCTATTTCAAAGAAGCCATGAATCATAAAACGAGCTATTCCCAGAGGTAAGTCATGTATGCCCCCTTTCGAGAAGATTCCCACAGCAGCTGAAATTACACTCGCATTCCATGATAAAATAAAAATAGCCCCTGCCCCAAAAACCAACGAAAAAATTAAAGTGAATATTAAAACATAAACATTGTTTGTGAAAATAGCAATTAATTTTTCTTTAGAAGTGAGAAAGCCAGTTGTTTTTTTAGCTCCAGAGATTCCATATTGTTCAATACACTCGTTAAAGTTGCCAGGCCGATTAATCATGCAATAGGTTTCTATTTGCGCTCTGAGAATATTGCTCGATGGAAAAACAATATACCAAAATGAAAACGCAACAATAAAGCCAAAAAAAAGCCACATAAAAGCCATAAGAGCTTTGCTATGCTCTTTAAGAATTCTAGAAAAACCCTCAATTCTCAAATCTTTTTCCTCTTCAAGCTTAATTGCATAAAACATAAAAGGCATAGAAAACATGACGCAAAAAGTAACTATAAGAATACCCGAATACTTTGAAAGAACAGGGTCTGAAGAAAAAATCCAATTTACTAACAAAATAGATAAAGAAGCATAAAACAAGCCGATAAAAAACATTTCCCACGCTCTTCTTTCTGCTCTTTTTGGATTCACCAGCATTTCTAGCATAAAACAATCAAGCAAATAGCATTTTTAATCTTATCGGATAATTTAAAAGTATAAACTTACCCTTGTTATGTCAGAAATGCTCATTAATATTAACATTTCTGAGCATCCAAAAATTCCAACAAACCACACATCTCAGAAATCATAGATTTCTGATGACTATCAGAGTTCAAAGAACTCTGAAGCTTTAGTGTGTGGTAAACGAAGAGGAATTTTTTGATTTCTTCAAAAACTTCTCACATATCTTAATGAGAAGGGGTTTAATTTTTTCTTTAAACTCCTCAAATTCTCCGAAATTGTATCTAATAATTGCTAAATCAGAAATTTTTTCTGTGCTTGTAAAAAATCTATTTTCATTTAACTCTTTTAATTTTGTTTCTATTAGTTCTTTTAATTGTTTTTTAATCAATGAAGAATTTTCTATCTTCTCTACAATCTTTTTAATATTAACATTTAATGAATTCTTGATAAGATATAAATCAAATAAATCTCTCTCAACAAAATGTTCGCGCGTTAATAATGCTCTATACTTCTCTAAAACAATCTCCTCTAACGGATAACTTAAAACTTTAAAATTTTCTATTTTTAGTCCTAAGATAAACATCATCTCCTTAGAGTCAAAAAAATCTGTAATTGCTTTAATCGATAATTCAACTGGCTTATTAATCACTTTCTCGATAAAATTTATTTCAATTTTAATATACCTTTCTTTAGTATAATAAAGCCTAAAAATATAAACACTCCTTCCACTAAGAATGCTACAATACTTTTGGTTACTTCTGTCCATAGAAAAATCTAATTCCAATAAATCCGCAACTTCTTTAAGTTTCGGAACAAAAATATCTACAAACAATTTAATTTTCTTTTCTCTTGTTCTTCTTGGTATTACTCTTAATTCGTTAGAATTTTTATAAACAAAATCTAAATCTTCTGAAAATCTATGGTATTTAAGATAATTTCTTGATAAAAGAGTTCCGCCTTTGAAGATAAGCTCTTTAAAAATTCCATTGTGCTTTTGAAATTCTGCTAATAGTAAAGTAAGCAGCAAATCTTTTTCAATTAGTTCATCAATTACTTCTAGATTCATATGCCTCTTTACATCAGAAACATATTTTTCAATATTTATTTCTTTTCTACCCATTTTGGAAAATATTTTAAATATTTTTTAGTTTCCTTATTATTAACAAGTTTCTTACTTGTCCTTAAATAAACCATATCAATGTAAGTTTTTGGAGGAATAGAATAAAAATATCTTATGTTGTTTTTTGTTTTTGCCTTTTTAACAGCAAAAATTAGATTTTCTTTTATTTTATAGAATCTCACACTTACACCAAGAATATTCCTTTTGCCACTAAACTTATTATTAATAATATTCATTTTTACTGGAACTTGCCATGAGTTTCTTGACTCGTATAAAGCAGACGAAAGCCCAAGGTACCATTTAATGCTGAGTTTGTTTAGAACCGAAAACAATAGCTCTCTATCTTCATATCTACAGTATTCCCTTTTTCTTTCATCAATAGAGTTAATGTAATAAAAACTATTAAAAATTCTTTTGATGTAGTTATGTCTTGAGAGATATTTTATAGCCTCTTTTATATCAATTTCAGCACTAAACTTTCTATTATACTCTTTTATAAGCAAAACTATCTCTTGCTTGTAGCATACTTTCTCTACTCTATTGAGCAATGCTTCGTATATTTTTGTTATTTTATTTTTCTTAGCCATTAATATACTAAAAATCATGCATATTTAAACCCTTTTATTGTTTTAAAAAGTGTCAACAATTGACACTTTTTGATATAGAATTTTAATCAAACAACCTCAAACTCCCAGCTCGCTTATGTACTCTAACTTAAAAAATGTGACTTCAAATTCAGAGTAACAAGTTAAATTCAGTATCTCCGAACGTAATTAATCACTCTTAAATTATTCCACAAAGTTTAAATACTTAACCTATCTATTAGATAGGTTATGAAGAAAGTAAAAATAATCAAAAAATCGGTTCTTACTCTAAGAGGAA
>Ga0315274_10003332_pt1 | contig 23945 bp, 20 predicted proteins | sample YL17G02_20_MG_FD_203700 | JGI IMG/M metagenome (GOLD analysis project Ga0315274, IMG submission 203700) | Sediment microbial communities from Yellowstone Lake, YNP, Wyoming, USA - YL17G02_20 | ecosystem: Environmental > Aquatic > Freshwater > Lake > Sediment | place: USA: Wyoming | collected...
GATCCAGAAAGGCCCGCTGGCCTGACTGCCGCGATTGACGACGCGGCCCGCGAAACTCACCGGCCCGCCGCTCTGCGCCGGGTTGGGCGAGACCGCGAAGCCTTCGACCGCCAGGTAAACCGGCGTCGGCGGCCGCAGAACCAGAATCCGCTTGGCCCGAACGACCGTGCGATTGTCGCGCTCGTTGGTCTCGGCCACTTCACCGGGGCGATCCACCGCATAGACGACCGTGTAGGGGCCATCGGGGATCGAGTAAAGCGGTTCGCTCGTCACCCACGAATAGGCGCCGCCGCCGGGGAGACTTTCCAAATGGAGCGAGGTGACCAGGAACCGATCCAACGTCAACCCGCCGGTGCGCGACCCCCAGACCTCGGTCCAGAACGGTCCAGCCGTGTTGCCGCCGGTGTTTTCGACAAACGCCGACAGGATCAACGGATCGCCGGGGGCCAATTTGACCGGGGCGACAGGGCTGATGTCGCAATTCGACAGCGCCAGGTTGACACCGCCGCCGGGCGGCACGGGGGGCGTTGTGACGGAGACTTCGTTCGAGTAGGCGGAATAGCCTGCCGCGTTATGGGCGCGCACGCGATAGGAGTAGGCCGTCTGCGGAGAGACGCCGGTGTCCGAAAAAGTTGTCACACCGGCCCCGACCGTTGCGATCTCGGCCCACGTTCCCGACAAGCCGGTTCTTCGCTCGATCCGGAAGTCGTCTTCGTTGTCCGAATTGTCCGTCCACGCCAGACCGACCTGATTTGTGGCGACCGTCGTCGTGGTCAGGTTCGAGGGGGCCGCCGGCGGCGTGAAGGCGCTCGGCGTCGTGGCGGATGTTTCGTTCGAGTAGGCCGAATTGCCGGCCGCGTTGAACGACCGTATCCGATAGAAGAAAATCGTGTTCGGCGATAATCCCATGTCCGGATAGGCGGTCGTGTCCGCCGACACGGTTGTGATCTCCGCCCACGAGCCTGCGACGTCGGTTTTCCGCTCGATCCTGAATCCGGCCTCGTCGTTGGAGTTGTCCTGCCACGACAAATCAATCTGGCTCGCCGAGGCTGCCGTGGCCATCAGGTTGGACGGCGCGGCAGGCGGCGTGATCATGGGCGTCGTGGCCGACGTCTCGTTGGAGTAGGGCGAGTCGCCCGCGGCGTTGAACGCCCGCAGACGATAGAAGTAAGTCGTGCCCGAAGTCACGCTCGTGTCCTCGTAGCCGGACAAGTTGGCCGTCACCGTGGTGATTTCCGACCACGCGCCGGCGATACCCGTCTTTCTTTCGATCTTGAAGCCGTCCTCGTTGCTCGAATTATCCTGCCACGCCAGATCAATCTGGTTTACCGAGATGGCGACAGCGGTCAGGCTCGTCGGCGCGGCCGGCGGCTGAAGCGGAGGCACGTAGCGCATGATCCACAGCCCATCGCCCCAGCTGGCCGCGTAGATCAAATCATTATGAAGCCGAAGTCCCGCCGGTCCGCGCGCAGACCAGCGAAACGAAGCGCGAAGGCTGGGCGACGACGGAATCGTGACATCCACAACCTCGAGGATGCCTGTGGTCGCCCCGAAGCGGGAAACAAAAGAAGTCACATAAGCCAATCCGCCCGATGTCACCACGTCCCAGGCGTTGGTCGGCGTCGGATAGGAACCGATGAGGGTCGGCGACAAGGGGTTGGTCACGTCCACGATCGCCAGACCTGCTGTGGTGCACGCCACGTAAGCAAGACTGCCACTGACATAGACCGACCGGGCCGTGTCGGATGTGTTGCAGGAGCCAAGCAGCGTCGGCGACGACGGATTGCTCACGTCAAAAAGCTGAAGGCCGAAATCGGTGGCCACATAGGCCGTCCCGCTGGAAACATAAACGCCCTGGCCGCCGGGAGCGGCCGAGCCGAGCAGCGTCGGCGTCGTCGGGTTGGTGATGTCGAAGATCTGAAGCGCGTCGCTCGTCGTGGAGGCGACATAGGCCAGACCGCCGACCACCATCACGTCGCTGGCCGGAGGGGAACCGCGGCGCAGCAGCGTGGGCGACGACGGGTCGGCGATGTCCAGGATCGCCAGGCTGCTGCCGCCGGCGACAAACGCGCGTCCGCCGGAGACATCCAGGCCCGCGAAGCTCGGATTGTTCGTGACCCGGAAACGGTCGCTGGACAGAATGGCGGGGAGGGCCGGATTGGCCACGCCCACGGTTTGGAGGAGGGCATTGTTGGCCAGAACGGCCGTCTCACTTTCCACTCTGACATCGCTCATGTTCACCATCGAAGGCACAAACGCCCGAAGCGTCGGCGTGGTCGGATTGCTCACGTCAAGGGCGCTCAGACCGCTCCGCACGGTGCCGCTCTCGGTCACGTAAGCCGTCGTTCCCGAAACCCAAAGGTAGCCGACGGACGACAGCCCGGGATAGGTGCCGAGCAGCGTGGGCGTCGTTGCGTTGGCGACGTCCACGACGTCGAATCGGCTGCTGTTGGCCAGATACGCCGTGGTGTTGATCACCGAGAGGCCGTAAGTGTTCAGATTATAAGTGCCCACGCTGCGCAACTGGCCCAACAGCGTCGGCGTGGTCGGGTCGCTCACGTCATAGATGAACAGCCCGCTGTTTCCCGAAAGATAGGCCAAATGGTCCAACAGCGTGACGACTCGCCCCCGCGTGGGCGAGGAACTGCGAAGCGTCGGAGAGGACGGATCGCTCACGTCGAGAACCAGAAAACTGCCCGCCGCCACGTAGGCCAGGCTCCCCGAGGTGACAACATCCCGGCCCAGGCTCAGGGGATAGCGGCTTCGAAACGTGGGCGACGTGGGATCGCTGACATCCACGATGAACAGATCGCCGGCCACCAGGTAAGCCAGGCCGTTGTCCTCGAAAACGCCTGTGGCGGAGGCCGTCGTCACGTAGGAACCGACCAAGGTCGGCGCCGTCGGCTGACTGACGTCCACGATTTGAAGGCCGGCGGATGTACCCTCTGCGGCGATGTAGGCCAGCCCTCCGGCGACATGAATGTCCCTCACGTGATTGGCGGGATTGGGAATCATTCGGCAGATCGTTTGCGGGGCGTCGGGGTTGGTGACGTCCAGGACCACCAGGCTGGGGCCTTCGCCGGCGAAGGCGTAGTCGCCGACGATTTGGACGGCGCGATACCCGCCGCCGACTTGACTGACGACTTCGAGCCGTTGTGCCTGCGCTGCGGCGCCGGCGAGCAACGCCCCAATGACCAACGCGATTGACCCTGCGCCGAAAACGCGCCTTCCCGGTTGCCGGTTTGTCCGTGTCATGGCTGTGTCCTCCTGCGATGTAGGTTGAAAGGGACGATTGCGCCGCTTTTCGCGCGCGACCGTCCGTGGCTTGGACTCCTTCACGAGTTCCGTTGGACCCTGTTGTGTGCGCCGTGCAGTGTTCCTGTGCTTACTTGCAGGAGGGTTTTGGCGCAATCGCAAGAGTCTGTCAACTGCAATCGTGACGATCTATCCGGTCTCAATGCATCGCTGAGAAGATCCAAGAACCGCCGATTCACGCCGATGAACGCCGATAGACCGGAAGCACCAAGACCGGAGTCTTGTCCTTCTCCGCACGACACCTATCGGCGTCCATCGGCGGCTAAAGCGTTTCGGACAGTGGTCTCGGGCGCGCCGTGGAGGTAGTGCGGGTCGGCCATCTCGCGCCGCCAGCGGTCGAGGACCACGGGGTTGTCGCCGATGCGGCCGTTGCCCCACGTCTTCCAGCGCGCATAATTTGCCCAGTCCCAACTGATATAGCAGAACGCCTTGACGCTGCGGTGGCGGCGAATGAAATCGAGGTAGCGGGCGAACCAGGCCTCCCAGCTTTTCGCGCCGTCGAGCACGCCGACCCCGCGCGGCGTGGATTCGCCGATCATCACCGGAAGTCCGCGCGCGTCCGCTTCTTCGACAAACGCGACCGCGTCGTCCATCGCGAAGTGCGAGGGAGTGAACAGGTCAATTCCCCACCAGTCCACGTACTGGTCGCCGGGATAATAGGGCGGATAGGTCTTCTTGCCGTCGGAGGGATGATAGCACCAGACCGTCGCCACGTCGTCGAGGTTGTGCTTGCGCAACGCGGCAACGATCCGAATCCAGGCCGCCTTGTACGTTTCGGGCCGGTAGCCGTTCCATCCGCCGTTGAATTCATAGCCGATTCGAACGAAGGCCGGGCGCTTGAGCGCGCGAAGTCCCTGACAGAACGTTTCGATTTCGGCGTCATACTTGCCCGCCGCCACGTCTTGTTCGTAGTGTTCCTGGGGCGAGCCGTCGCGGGTCATCGAGAGGCCGATTTGCGGGATGAGAAACGTGTCGCCATATTGGGCGAGTTGCTCGGCGAGACGGGCGAAGAAGCGGCTCGCGTCGCCGCGGCCCGGATAGGGCTTGAGACTGACGTAGGTCATATAGATGAGCGGTTTCGCGCCACCCATCAGATCGTAATAGCGGCGGAATTCGGGATCGCTTTGGCCGGCGCCGTGGAGGACGCGGTCGCCCTTCGGTTCCAGCCGCCTCCCGTAGTCGCCGCGTTTGGCCCATTCGACGCGGGAGCCGGCGCGGGTCTCCTTCGACGGCGTCTCGCTGCCAATGGCCGCGCCAAACGCGGCAATTGCCATACCCGCCGAGACAACACACAACAGCGACAAACTCCGCCGCGACAAGCCAATGCGAAATGCCATCGTTCCGTCCTCCCTTTTCTTGTTGAAGCGGACATAGGCAGACCGGAAGCCGACGTCAACTGCGTTTCTTGAGATTCGGGGTTTCGGGGTCCCGATTCCGAAGTCCCCGTCCGAAGACCACTCGGACCGAGTGCAGAATTTTGCATTTTCCTCTTGACTATGTGGCCATGTAGCCACATACTCCCATCAGATTTGTGACGGAGGTGCTCAATGCCCCGCACGCTTTTGAACATGAAAGCCGAGATCCTCAAGGCCCTGGGCCACCCCACGCGCCTGGCGGTCGTCGAGATGCTCGGGACGGAAGGGGAACGGTGTGTTTGTGAGATTGCCGAGATGGTTGAGGGCGGCGATCGAACCACGCTTTCGAAGCATCTGGCAGTTTTGAAGGCGTCGGGAGTTGTGACCGATCGGAAAGAAGGGCTGAAGGTCTATTACCGGCTTAACTGCCCGTGCGTCGGGCAGTTTCTCAGCTGTATCGAACAGATGGTCCGTGAGCGCATCGTCGAGGAACGCGCGGCGCTCAAGGGGAGATAAGCACAAATTGGGATTCTGGAGGCTCGACGGGAATGAAAGTGCAGATTCTGGGAGTCGGATGTCCCAAGTGCCGTCAGTTCGAGGCCAACACCAAAGAGGCCCTTCGACTGCTGGGGATGAATGACCCGGTGGAGAAAGTCACCGACATCCGCGAAATCATGAAGTTCGGCGTGATGATGACGCCCGCGCTGGCCATTAACGGAAAAGTGGCTCTTTACGGCAAGGTGGCCAGCCCGGCGGAAATTCAGACGGCCATTACGTCGGCGCTATAAGGCATGTTCGTAGTTTCAACTTCAGTGGGGAGAAGAGAATACCCGCTAAGAGCCTATCCGAAAACCAGGTCCGTGTTTGTCTGTGTCCGTCTGTGCCAGTCCGTGTCCCAGGTTTTCGGATAGGCTCTAAAGCGGGGACTACGAACCTGAAACGGTGAACGGAGAGATTCTTTCATGAACAATCGGAAGACGTTTGGCTGGCTGGCGGGGATTTTCCTCGTCGCCTATTTTTTGCCTCTGGGCAATCCCAAGGTTTCCAACGCCGTTCTCGAAGCCTTCCGCTTGCTCCAGTGGTATGCCCGCGAGCACACGTTGGCCTGCGTAGTGCCCGCGATGTTCATTGCGGGCGCGATCTCGACTTTCCTGTCGCAGGCGTCGGTCATGCGCTATCTGGGGCCGAATTCCAACCGCGCGCTGGCCTACACCGTCGGGTCGGTTTCTGGGGTTATTCTGGCCGTGTGCTCGTGCAGCGTGTTGCCGATGTTCGCGGGAATATACACTATGGGCGCAGGGCTGGGTCCGGCCAGCGCGTTTCTCTATTCGGGACCGGCAATCAATGTGATGGCGATTTTTCTCTCGGCCCGCGTGCTGGGATTTGATCTGGGAGTGGCGCGGGCGATCGGAGCGATTGCGTTCGCGTTCGTCATTGGCCTGCTGATGGCATTCATTTTCCGCCGCGACGAACAAAAGCGCCTCGACATCGCGATGCAAATGCCCGCGCCGCCCGTGCCGCGCCGTTCGCTCGGGCAGACCACGCTCTATTTCCTTTGCATGGTTCTCTTTCTCGTTTTCAGCGACTGGTATAACACGAACGACGTCACGATCCGCATGAAAGACGGCAAGACCTTGACGGCCAACATCCGCTATAAGACAACCGACGCGCTGGACATTCAGGAATATCTTGCCGACGGCTCGCGCGCGACCGACACGCGCCGCATCGCCCGCGCCGACGTTGCCGAGATCGTGCCCGTGCCCAGCCTGACAATGACCATCCACGGCATCAAGTGGTATCTGGCCGGCGCGATGGGACTGGCGGTGTTGCTGATGCTCCGGGGATGGTTCACTCGCGAGGAAGTGAAAGACTGGATGCACGCCACGTGGGATTTCGGCAAGATGATTGTGCCGCTGCTGTTCGGCGGCGTGTTCCTGACGGGCTTCATCGGTGCGCTGCTTCCCGAACAATATGTCGCCACGCTGGTCGGCGGCGACAGCCTTGCGGCCAATTTCGTCGCCTCGTTCGTAGGGATGCTCTGGTATTTTGCGACGCTGACCGAAATTCCGATTACCGAAATGTTGATGCGGCTGGGAATGGGAAAAGGCCCGGCCTTAGCGCTATTGCTGGCCGGACCGGCGCTCTCGCTGCCGAGCATCTTGGTAATCTATAGAATCATCGGGGCGCGCAAGACGTTCGTGTTTTGTCTTCTTACCGTCGTCATGTCCACCCTTGTGGGAATGATCTTTGGTATGTTTGTATAAGAGGAGGAAAGAGACCATGGGTAGTGAAGATGTGCCGTGCACTTGCGCTTGCTGCGCGGGGCCCAAGTTGATCTTTCCCTGCTCGGGCGCTTCGGACATCGGTGAGATCACCGACCGTGCTGGACGACGCCTCATGCGCTCGGGCGTCGGAAAGATGTACTGTCTGGCGGGAATTGGCGGGCACATTCCCGACATGATCACACAGGCGCAACTGGCGTCGGCCATTCTGGCGATAGACGGCTGCGAAGCCGACTGCGCAAAGAAAACACTGGAGCAGGCAGGATTCGTTGCCTTCCAGCATCTGCGCGTCACCGACTTGGGAATGGAAAAAGGCAAATCGCCGGCCACGTTCAACCACATCAGCGCCGTGGTCGAGGCCGCCAAGTCGTTGCTTGACCGATAAGGGAAAAGGAGGAACCCCACGATGAAACCACAAGCCATGATTGTCGTCGCGGTGCTCGTAGTTGCGGTGGGAGCCGTTCTGGCCGTGAAGGCCCTGAACAAGCCGTCGAACGATGCAGCCGCCCATGCGGCCTTTCCCCCGCCGGTGGGCGATCTGCCCCGCTTGATTGACATTGGCGCGGGCAAGTGTATTCCGTGCAAGATGATGGCGCCCATCCTCGAGGAACTCAAGACGCTCTACAAGGGCAAGATGGATGTTGTCGTTATTGACATTACGGAAATACCCGCGGCGACAAAGATGTTTAATGTCGGCCTCATCCCCACGCAGATTTTTTACGACGCATCGGGCAAGGAACTGTTCCGTCATGAAGGATTCATGTCCAAGGAAGACATTCTGGCTAAATGGAAGGAATTAGGCGTGGATTTGGCCTCCGCCTCAACCGGCATCAGCCGGACGGAGCCTCTGAAGCCGGACACAAGACCCTCCGGCAGCGCCTGTTACATGTGCGACGGCGATATTGATCCCAAGACGCAAGTAACCCTGAAAACCGACAAGGGCGATGTCAGGCTCTGCTCCCCGCACTGCTACTTTATAACCTATTCGAGCCTCTTGGAGACCCAAGGGATTCACGAGAGAGTTTCTGTCACGGATTGGGCCGCCGGGACGCCGATTCCCGCTCTTTCTGCAAGCTATCTTGTCGGCGCGGATGATTCGGGCAGGCCGGTCGTCAAGGCCTTTGGAAGTAAAGAGTCGGCTCAGAAAGAGCAAAAAAGCAGTGGCGGAAATTTGCTGACCTGGCAACAGATTCAGGAGAAAGAACTGGCCGTCCGATGCGGCTTTTGCGACCGTGCGGTGTATCCGGAGGATGCCTGCCGGGTGAAGGTGGATGGAATCCAAACCTGGGGCTGCTGTCCCATGTGCGCACTGGGTGTGGCGGCCCGCATGCAGAAGGATATCGAAGTCACGGCCAGGGATGCTCTAACCGGCGATATAATCGTTGTTCAAACGATGAATGGATCGGTCAGTTCGCTCGAACCGGCGACTGCCGTGGCTTGGGCCGGCCAGCAGAAAGGTATGGAGGGCCAAATGGTGTCGGCGGGATGCTTCAAGCAACATTTCTTTGCCAACGAAGTCAACCTCAAGAAATGGCTCGATCAACATCCTGTGGCAACCGGCAAGATGATTCCCATCAGCCAGGCCTTGGGCGAAAAAATGAAACTCACGCGACAACAAATCAGCAAAGCGTGCAAGATTGGGGAGTGCGTGCCCAAATGAAGGGGATGGGCGATGTCGGCCGTTACGGCAACAACTTCCGCGTACAAGAACGGCGGAATTGACTTTGAGAAAGGACGAGAAAATGAAAAGACGAAGTAGCATCATGCTGATGTGCGCAGGACTTCTTCTCTTGTCGGCCGTGGGAGGGGCAAAAGAACAACCGGAAGAAGGCGACAAGACGGTGGACACCCTCTACCCTGGCCTGGCGTCTGGTGTTTTAACTCTTGCCCGCCTTGCCGAGTTGTCCACCGGAGTGCTGCTGCGTGCCGACACCGCAGAGATATCCGTGCGCGAACTGGAGAAGGAGTTGGCAAGTGCGCCGGCGAATGTTCAAGCCCAGCTGAAGAAGAACGCCTTTTTCCTGCTGGAAAATATGGCCGCGAAGAATTTGCTCCTGCGTTTGGCCGGCAAGAAGGAAGGATCGGCAAAGGCGGATTCGGGGGACCAAGGCGACTCGAAGATCATTCAAGCCTACCTGGAAAGAACCCTCGGATCCATTCAAGTCACCGACGCCGAAGTGAAGGACTTTTATGAAGCCAATAAGGACATGTGCGGCGGCGCCACTTTGGAGCAGGTGAAAGCCGATCTGAAGAATTATGTTCTTCAGGAGAAGCGACAAAAGGCAGTTCAAGAACACGTCCGAACGTTGGGAACACGCATGACCATTGAGGTATCGGCGCCCTGGGTGGCACAGCAGGCAATTGTGGCAAAAGACAACCCCGTGGACAAAGCCCGTGGCAGCGCCATCCCTTCGATGATTGACTTCGGCGCGAGCGGCTGTCGGCCCTGCGATATGATGACGCCCATTCTCGCGGCCCTAAAGAGCAAATACGAGGGAAAGGCAAATGTTTTGTTTGTCCACATCGGCGAAGAACAAATCCTCGCGGCCCGTTATGGAATCGAATCCATCCCGGTGCAGGTGTTCTTCGACAAAAGCGGCAAGGAAGTGTTCCGTCACACGGGTTTCTTTCCCCAGGGTGAGATCGAAAAGAAGCTGTCGGAGATGGGAGTTCAGTAGGTATGGAGCAACTGTTTACGGCCTTGACGCGGGCGATCGAGGGGACGGCCATTATCGCCGTTGCGGCTTCGTTCGTGTGGGGCATCCTGAGCATTCTGCTGAGTCCCTGTCATTTGGCGAGCATCCCCCTGATCGTGGGATTCATTGACGCTCAGGGACAGATTTCGACCAAGCGCGCGTTCTCCATATCCACGCTTTTCGCGGGAGGCATTCTCATTACAATCGGTTTGATCGGGGCCATCACAGCGGCCGCCGGCCGGATGATGGGCGATCTCGGCCCTTACGCCAACTATCTTGTGGCAATTGTTTTCTTTGCAGTGGGGTTATACTTGTTAGATGTAATCTCAATGCCGTGGTCCGCTCCCGATCCGATGCGAATGAAGCGCCGGGGTATGTTGGCGGCCTTTCTGCTCGGACTGATCTTCGGCGTCGCTCTCGGTCCATGCACTTTTGCCTACATGGCTCCCATGCTGGCCATTACGTTCAAGCTGGCGGCAACCAGTTTGACATACGGCATCGTCCTGCTTTTGGCCTATGGCGTTGGACATTGTTCGGTCATTATTCTGGCCGGCACATCCACCGAGCTGGTTCAGCGCTATCTCAATTGGAATGAAGGATCAAAAGGCGCACTGATTCTCAAACGGACTTGCGGGGTGCTGGTGATTCTCGCCGGTCTTTATCTGATCTACATCGCGTGAGGGGGATGAAAATCATGACATCGAAAGCAAAGCAACCGGAAGCCATTCGCGAGGCGGTTCGCGAAGGCTATGCCCAAATCGCACGAAGCGGCTCTTCGTGCTGCGCTTCGTCGTGTTGCGGAACGGCCACGCCCGACCAATTGGCCGGGCAAATCGGTTACAGCGAAGCCGAGTTGGCGACGTTGCCCGACGGGGCCAACATGGGGCTTTCGTGCGGCAATCCGACGGCGATCGCGTCGCTGCGGCCCGGCGAGACTGTGTTGGATTTGGGAAGCGGCGGCGGATTCGACGTTTTCATTGCCGCGCAAAAGGTCGGACCCACCGGCCGCGTCATCGGCGTGGACATGACCGCCGAGATGGTCGCCAAGGCCCGCAAGAACGCCGAAGCCTATCAGAAGCGAACGTGGCTGCAGAACTTCGAGTTTCGACTGGGCGAGATTGAGCACCTTCCCGTCGCCGACAACAGTGTGGACGTGGTCATCTCCAATTGCGTGATCAACCTTTCGCCCGACAAGCCGCAAGTGTGGCGCGAGATCGCCCGCGTTCTCAAGCCCGGCGGGCGCGTCGCCGTTTCCGATTTGGCGCTGCTTCGACCGCTGCCCGATGCCGTCGTCGAGACGGTCGAGGCCTTGGTTGGCTGCGTGGCTGGAGCCGTGCTGGCGGATGACACGCGCCGCATGGCCGAACTCGCCGGCCTGACCGACATTGTTCTCACACCCAAATCTGAGTATATTGACTCGATGACCAACTGGGAAGACCCGCTGTACCAGAAGATCATCGCACATCTTCCCGCCGGCATGAAACCCGCCGATTTCGTCGCGAGTCTCGACGTGTCGGCGCGCAAGCCGGCCCGCTCGTGCTGCATGTAAGGCTGTTCAGGTGTCAGGAACCGATAAGGAGAAGTCTTACGGGCGATTACCACACGAACGCAGGTTTTTCAATTCTTGGCTGCATCCCGCGGCGCGAGTGGAGGTAACGAACATGTGGAGGGTGATCTTGGTCGTGGTGGTTCTGTCGTTCATCGCATGCGTGGTCGGCTGTGCCGCCACAAGAGGTTGCGCGCGTGTTCAGGACAGCGCCGCCGACGACTACTACAAGAACCATGGTGTGATTTGGCGAATTTTTCATCCGAGAGTCATGGCCGGCAGACCGTGGTGGCAAAAGGCGCTATACTGGGTCGGCCCGGGTCATTGTCCATTCTGCCGGGGAGTCCTGAACATGACCACGGATTTTGATAATTGGCCATCCCCCTATCGTGACCTGTCGGGCAAATCGGAGAGCGCGAAGGCGCCGCAGAAGTAACTCATGGACCTTGCAACTGCTCTCCGAGACGCCAGACGACTCCCATGCGGCATCTAAACGCCACTGGGGCCTCAATAACGTTTTCCAGCCTGTTTCATTTTTTTTGAATTTCCTCCTTGACACGGCTCCGTACCGTCGTGCATAGCATCTGTGTTGTTGCGCAGATGCGCATACGCGGATACCCGCAACCAACGAGGCGAAAACATGCAGGAAGAAGCGACCCTGTTCCAAGCGCTATCTGATCCGACCCGCCTGCGGCTGGTGGTTCTCCTGGCCATTCGAGGGGAAACCTGCGTGTGCGATCTGGCCGAGGCCCTCGCCGAGCCAGACTACAAGATCTCCCGGCATCTGGGCATTCTGCGTTCAGCTGGAGTGGTCCATGTGCGGCGGGACGGCGCCTGGATGCACTACCAGTTGAGCGAGGCCCGGAGCGACTTGGAGAAATGCCTTCAGGCGTGTTTCCGAGATTGCCTGAACAGCCATCCGACCACTCGGGAGGACTTGAAACGCCTTAAGAAGAGCGCATGCAGAAAAAGGGAGAGGAATACAAGCAATGACACAAACCTCACAACAAAGGGCAGCGCCGACGCATTTTTGGGGGCAGCAGGAAGCGCCCCGTTACCTGTTCTTCACCGGTAAAGGCGGCGTAGGTAAGACATCGCTTTCCTGCGCAACGGCGGTGGCGTTGGCCGACCAGGGAAAAAGAACGCTGCTTGTAAGCACGGACCCGGCGTCCAATCTGGATCAGGTCTTGGCAGTGAATCTTGGATCAAGACCAACGCGCGTAAATGGAGACGAGAACCTCTGGGCGATGAATATTGATCCGCGCCGATCCGCCGCGGAATATCGGGAGCGCGTTGTCGGCCCTTACCGTGGCGTGCTGCCCGATGCGGCCGTGGCCGAGATTGAGGAGCAGTTGTCGGGTGCATGCACGGTGGAAATCGCCGCGTTCGATGAATTTTCCCGTCTCATGACCGACACGGAAGCCTTGGCCGAATTTGACCACGTCGTTTTTGACACCGCCCCCACCGGCCACACGCTTCGCCTTCTTCAACTTTCGGCAGCCTGGAAGGGTTACCTCGATTCCAGCAGCGGAAATGCGTCCTGTCTTGGCCCGTTGTCGGGTCTGCAGGGGCAGCGGGAGCAGTTCGCCGCCACACTGAGAGCGCTGAGCGATGCTCGGCTTACCCGGTTGGTCTTGGTCACACGACCTGATATACATTCCATAGCCGAAGCCCATCGAACCAGCATGGAACTGGCGAAACTCGGGGTGAATAGCCAAAGCCTTGCGATCAACGGTGTGCTGGGCACGGCCGATGAAGACGATGCCACGGCGCTGGCCATGCGCCAGCGCCAGACCACCGCGCTGGAAAGCATGCCCTTGGGATTGCGCAAACTGCCTTGCGTTCAAATCCCACTGTCGCCCATCGCTCTGATTGGAGTCACCGCGCTTCGGGGCCTTTTACAACCAAATGCTGGCTTGCCCCCTGACGCGCAAGCCGCCACGGAATGGGCCGGCAACGGCAAGCAGAGCTTGGCGGGCCTCATTGATTCTCTCGGAGTGACGTCTGGCGTCGTCATGACCATGGGCAAAGGCGGCGTCGGGAAAACCACAATGGCCAGCATGATCGCGGTTGAATTGGCCCGGCGTGGCGCCAAGGTGCATCTAACGACTAGCGACCCGGCGGCCCACTTGGACTCCTCTCTGGCCGACAGGCATGCCAGGCTGCGGGTGAGCCGCATTGATCCTCTTGTGGAAACCGAGCGTTACCGCCAGGAGGTAATGCAGCAGGCGGGCAGTCAGTTGGATGAAGAGGGGCGCCGCCTTCTAGAGGAAGACCTTCGCTCGCCCTGCACCGAGGAAATCGCGGTGTTTCGCGCCTTCGCCCGCATTGTGGATGAAGCCAAAGATTCGGTGGTGGTCGTGGACACCGCCCCGACCGGCCATACGATCCTTCTGCTCGACGCCACCGAGGCCTATCACCGGGAAGTGTCCCGAAATCGTTCGTCCGTGCCCGACGAGGTTAATCTTCTTCTCCCGCGCCTGCGCGACGGGTTGTTTACTCGAGTCCTCATTGTGACGTTGCCGGAGGCGACGCCTGTCCAGGAGGCGCTCGATCTTCAGGAAGACCTGAAGCGTGCGGGGATTTCGCCCTACGCCTGGATCGTCAACCAAAGCCTGGCTCCGTTGTCGGTCAAGCATCCGGTCCTAAGGGCGAAACGGTCGAACGAATTTCAATACATTGGCCACGTGCAGGAAATCGCGCCACGCATGGCGATTGTGCCTTGGAAAAACAACAACGAATACAAATAGGACGAAACGAATACAAATAGGACAAAAGGAGACTGCCATCATGCCGATTTATGTTTACGAAACGATCCCCAGGAATCCCGGAGAAAAGCCGGCAATCTATGAAATCGAGCAAAGCATGAGGGACAAGCCGCTGACCGCGCATCCGTACACGGGCCAGCCCATGCGCCGCGTCATTCTGGGCGGATTTGGAATCCTCAGCTCGACGGGGGGCAGGAGAAGCCTGGGCGGTGAGTCGGGTGGCTGCGGGCTTGGATGCTGTTGCGGATGAGCGAACACTATACCCTTACGAAGGAGGAAACCAAAGGAGACACCTAATGGACGAAAGAACAAAGGAGCTGATTGCGATCGGCGCGTCGGTAAGCGCGCATTGCCAACCCTGCCTATCCTTTCATTTGAACAAGGCGTGGGAGTTGGGTATTGGCGAGGACGAGATTCGAGAGGCCATCGAGGTCGGCTACATGGTGGAGAGAGGCGCCTCGACCGCCATGAGGAAGTATGTGGGCCAGCTGCTCACCCCGGCTCAATCGCAAGGCGACGCATGCTGCTCGGGTAGCACCTCCGAATGTTGTCGTTGAACGAAAAAGAAAGGAGACCGCGATGAAACATTCCAAACTGCATGTGTTCGATCCGCCGATGTGTTGTTCGAGCGGAGTATGCGGGCCGAACGTTGAACCCGAGTTGGTGAGGTTTTCCAGCGATCTGGACTGGCTGAGAAAGCTGGGCGTGGAGGTCGAACGATTCAACCTCTCCTCCCATCCCGGCGCGTTCGCGCGGAACGAACGTGTGCGGGAAGCCCTGAGCAAAGAAGGTGGCAACTGTCTTCCCCTGATTCTGGTGGATGGATCAATCATCAGCAGGGGCATTTATCCATCAAGGAGCAGACTTATGGAATTCAAAGGAATTCACGAAGCAGTGCGAGAGGAACGATCGGATGATACGCCCACCTCTGCATCACTGAACGATCCAAAGAGCGGGCCGGCGCTCTGCGGACCGGGATGCGACTGCAACGCCGCCCCGGCCGGCAAGAGAATAAAAATGGCGATCAGTCTGATCGTATTGTTGGCGGTCGTCGGCGTCTTCCTCTACAAGGCATCAAGCACAAGACAAACCGCGTCAGACGACGGGACCATCGGGAGCGTTTCGGCTTTTGCCGTCGCGCCGGCGGTGCCGGAGGCAGTTCCCGGAACTGCCGCGCAACCGACGGCGCAAAGCGGCCCGGACGCGCAATCCTCCCAAGCTACGAGCAAGATCGGCGAGTACTTGCCGGCCCTCAGCGACCTCAACAAGGTCGCGCTGAACCAGGACGCGGTTTTCATTTTCATTCCCGGCGCAAAGAACGAGCCGGTTCAAGACCGGACAAACGCCGCCGTGCTTGCCGCACAGAAGGCCCTGAAGTCCAGCAGTATTGCGCTTGGATTGTACACTCTACGGACGAGTTCGCCTGACTACACCGCGGTCTCGAGGCAAGTCCAGGCGCCCGCCATTCTCGTCGCGAGCAAGGGGCGCGGCATGGCGGCCGTCTCCGGCGAGGTCACCGAAACGAAACTGCTTCAGGCGTTCGTGGCTTCGTCCAGCGCCGGAGGCTGCGGGCCGTCGGGTTGCGGACCATCGGGTTGCGGACCATCGAGTGCAGGCGGCAAATAAGGGAGCGGAGACGTTCATTGCTCAACTATGTGACCGATACGCTACAGCAAGTCGCCTCGCAACCCTTGGCGCTTGTGTTTGCGCTGATCCTTGGCGTGGTGAGCGCCGCCACCAGCGCCTGTTGCACGCTCCCGGCCTTGGGGATACTGGTCGGCTATTCCGGCGCTCAGGCGGACGACAATCGCAGAACGGCCGTCAAGTCCGCGCTGTTCTTTACCCTGGGAACTATCGTCTCCCTGATGATCATCGGAGGGATCGCCGGATTCGTGGGCCAGGTCGCTCAAACCAGCCTGGGGCGGTACTGGAAAGTCTTCGCCGGAGTCGTGGCCGTGTTCCTGGGGTTGGCCACGCTGAACCTCTTGCCCTTCAAACTGTCATTGGGCAAGTTTGGAGGAATCGGAAGCAAGACGATGAACTTCGGAGCGGCGCTGGCCGGTCTGGTGCTCGGCGGGATTGTCGCCGTCAGTTCGCTCCCGTGCAATCCCGGCATCTTCATCGTCATTGGCGCGGCAATCCTCCAAGGGGCGGTTCTATGGGCCAGCCTTCTTCTTGGAATGTTTGCCGTCGGATTCGCCATACCGTTGGGAATCGTAATGCTCGGCGTCTCTCTGGGCAGAGTCGGTCTTGCCGCAAAGGGCGCGGATGCGGCTATCCGATGGATTGCAGGATTGGTTCTGCTGGTTGCGGGGTTCTATTTTCTCGTCACCTTTTGACGGATAAGTAACAATTGTTCATCCGCCTGAAAAAGGGGAAAACAAACACAATGACTGCGGCAAATGGAAATACCACACCATCGGAGATGACCAGACCCGAATGTGCCGGTCGCAGTGTGGGCGGTCGGCTTTCCTTTCTCGATCGTTTCCTAACTCTGTGGATCTTTGTCGTCATGGCTCTTGGCGTCGGAGTGGGCTACTTTATCCCCGGCGTCGAATCCTTCATCAACCGATTCCAGGCGGGGACGACCAACATTCCCATCGCCATCGGCCTGATCCTGATGATGTATCCACCTCTGGCGAAAGTGCGCTACGAGGAGTTGGGTGACGTTTTTGCGGATGTCAAGGTGCTTGGCCTGTCATTGATTCAGAACTGGATTATCGGGCCGATCCTGATGTTCCTGTTGGCCATCGCCCTGTTGCACGATTACCCCGAATACATGGTCGGCGTGATTATGATCGGTCTGTCCAGGTGTATCGCGATGGTGATCGTATGGAATGAACTTGCCGGCGGCGATACGGAATACTGCGCCGGTCTGGTCGCGTTCAACAGCATCTTTCAGGTTTTGCTCTACTCCGTCTATGCCTGGGTCTTCATCACGCTGTTGCCGCCGCTGTTCGGCTTGCGCGGCAGTGTCGTGAACGTGCACATCGGCCAGATCGCACAAAGCGTGTTCATCTACTTGGGGATTCCTTTTATTGCGGGGATACTCACGAGATTTGTGTTGGTGGCGATGAAAGGCAAGGAATGGTATCATGACCGTTTCATTCCCACGATCAGTCCAATCACACTGGTTGCTCTTCTCTTCACCATTGTCGTCATGTTCAGTCTGAAGGGAAACCTGATCGTCCAGATTCCTCTGGCAGTGATTCGCATTGCCGTGCCGTTGCTTATCTACTTTGTGGTGATGTTCCTGGTGAGCTTTTACATGGGACGTAAGGCCGGCGCCGGTTACGCCAAAACCGCCACTTTATCCTTCACGGCAGCGAGCAACAACTTTGAATTGGCGATTGCCGTGGCAGTGGCGGTTTTTGGAATCAATTCGGGGGCCGCGTTCGCGGCGGTGATCGGCCCGCTGGTCGAGGTCCCGGTCTTGATCGGACTGGTCAACGTAGCGCTTTGGTTTCAGAAGCGGTTCTTCTGAAGACATGTTTCGCCGCGGGAAGCATTCAGCGTCGCGTCGTCACAAACACCGCCGACGGGCTGGTTTCGTCGAGCGGTTCGCCGGCCCAGCCGCCGTGGCTGCGGAAGTTGGCCCAGGGGCCGCTTTCAAACGCACGCTCGATTTCGATGGGAACGATCTTCGGGAGATACTGATGGAACGTCTCGGCGCGCCAGACGGTTTCGCCGGGGCGGCGCGTCATGCGGCTGACCAGCATGAGAATCGTGCTCCCGGGGGTGTTGATATTGTGGCGCGTGAGGAGCACCTCTTTGCCGCCGTCGGTCCACGATCGCACCGGCTGGAGGCGGATGCCGGCGGCCTCGACCCAGGTAACATTGACGATTTGCCCGATGACCAGGCCGCCGCGGCGCAACAAGGGCGCGATTTGACGCGAGACTTTGGCCAGCGACGTCTCTTCGGTCACGAGGTGAGGCAGCGTGTTGCCCAGACAGATCACGGCGTCGAATCGCACGACCGTCCGCGCGGCGACGTCGGCGATCGTGGCCAGCTCGAAGCGCGCGCCCTCGACGTGCGGTCCGGCCTGCGCCCGTTCGATCATGGCCGGCGACGTGTCAATGCCGAGCACGTGCAAGCCCTCGGCCGCCAGAGCGCGCGCATGGCCGCCCGTGCCGCACCCCACGTCGAGAATCTCGGTCCCCCCGATCTGCCGAATCTCGTTGAGAAGGAACGGAATCTCGCGGCTCAAGCGAACGGGCTCTTCGGTCATCCGTTCGTAGTCGTCCGCGATTTGCTCATAGAAGTCTTCCGCCATATTCTTGCCTTCCTTGTGGGATGGGTTGGCAACCACAGGCGTTTAACGGTTTCCCATCGTCTGCTTGTTTGAAGAGCCTCAATTGAAGGCTTTGACAGGATGACAGGATTCACGGGATTCTGAAATCCGGAAAATCCTTTGCCCGCCATCCTGTTCATCTTCTTGCCTGTTTCCGGCTCCTCCCAACAAAGCATACACATCCGCCGTCGCGCCAAGCCGTGTATTCCTTCCTGTCTCTGACCGGTTCGCGAAAACCCTGAGAAAGCGGAACGACTCAATGCCCTTGCGGATTCTCCGCGCTTCTCCATGCCGCCCGATCGCCGGGAGAATGTTGGCCGGATTCACAGGATTCTTCGTCTCGTTTCATCCGGTTCATCCTGTCATCCTGTCAAAAAGGTTCTCGCCACGCCAAAAACCATTAAACGCTTCTGGTTGGCAACCTGTCTTACAAGTCCGCCGAGACACGACCCCGGACAGGTTGACAACCTATCCTACGAAGCCATCCGAACTTCGACCCCGGACAGGTTGACAACCTGTCCTACTCGCGCAGCAGATCGGCGGGCCACCGGCGCACCGAACGCCACAGCATCGGCGCCGCCGCCAGGGCGCTGCCGACGACGGCCAGCGCAACGCAGAATGCGAAAAGCCCCACGCGTTCGTCAAGCCAATGCTGCGGAGCCAGCGAAAACGGCGGCAGCCAGCGCGCGAGCGCCCGATTGGCCAGGCGCGATACGACCCACGCCGCCCCCGAGCCGATCGCGCCTCCCGCCAGCCCCAGAATCACCGACTCGCCCAGCAAAAGTCCCATGGCCGCGCGCCGCGTGGCCCCGACCGCGCGCAGCAGTCCGATCTCCCCGCGCCGCTCGAGCATGATCAGCGCAAACGTGTTGACGATGTTCACCGCCGCCATCGCCAAGACCGCCAAACCAAACAGCAGCAGGATCAGCGCGGCCCCATTGACGGCCAGTCGCAGGCGGCGGGCCGTATCCCGCTGCCCTTCGACCTGCAATCCCCACGACTCGAGCGTCTTGGCGACCGTCTCGAAGTCCTCGGTCGAGCGCAACACTACGTGGACTTGCGCGTAGGTCTCGACGGCCTTGTCGCCGTGATACCACCGGTTGAACTCGCGCACATATTGGATGGGAGCCACGACGCCCAGCAGCGAAGGGTTTTGCGTCAGGCCGACAATCTCGCAGTCAATCTGCCGAACGTTCTCCGGCTTCACATCGAGCGCCAGCAGCGACGCGCCGAGCAGAATCCGAAACCGGCGGCCAATGACGGCGCTCTCGGTCAGCTTGGGCAATCCCTGTCCCTCGGCCAGCCCGAGATTGAATACGTCAATAAAATAGCGCGAGACCAGAACCGGCATCGTGCTCGTCGCGGGATCGGCGTAGTGGAAGCCGCGCGCGCCCGTCACTTCGCCGGCCACCATCTCGTTCGGAACGCCATAGACCACGATGTCGGTGCTGCCCTCGTAGCCCGCCAGTTTCCCGACGGCCAACGCCGGCGCCGTCAGCGCCAACTGCGGCCACGCCGAAACGACCGGCGGCAACTCGCGGACGCGGTCCACCATCTCCGGCCCCAAGCGCGCCGTGAGCAGTCCGGGCGAAAAGGCCAACGGGCCAATCTCGATCGGCCGCGACCGCACGATCAACGAGCGCTCCGGAAAGATTTGCTCGATCTTCCCCAGAACTTCGGACTGCAAGGCCAGCGCCAGCGCCGCCATCAGGTGAAAGATTGCCATGGCGACCGCAATCGCGCCAATCGCTGTGACGGTGCGCCCGCGGCGGCGACGCAGATTGCGACGAAGGAAAAAAGCAGCCTGGCGCAGCTTCATGAGTCGCCCTCGCGGCGGGCGGCCCCGACCGCTCCCACACCCGCAGACGCACGTGACTCGACTTGCCCGCCGACCAGATACAACTGGCGCGTCGCGTGGGTTTCGACCGCCGTGTCGTGCGTCGCCATGATCACGGTCAGCCGCCGTTCGCGGTGATAGCGCCCGAGCAGCGCCAGAATCTCGGCGCCGGTTTGCTCGTCGAGATTGCCGGTTGGCTCATCGGCCAGCAGAATGGCGGGGTCGTTGACGAGGGCACGCGCAATCGCCACGCGCTGCATCTGACCGCCCGACATTTCGGCCGGGCGCGACCGGGCCTTGTGCGCGAGGCCCACCTCGTCGAGCTTCTCGAGGGCAAGTCTCCGCGCAAACCCCACCGACCGGTCTCCCAACAGCGCCGGCGTCATGACGTTTTCAACCGCCGTCAGCACGGGCGCAAGATAGTAGTTCTGAAAAATGAAACCGATCATCCGATTTCGGAACGGCGAGAGCTCGGAGTCGCTGAGGCGAAACAGATCGCGGCTGCCGACCCACACCTCGCCGCGCGTCGGCGGCAGGATTCCGCCCACGATGTGCAAAAGCGTTGACTTGCCCGTGCCCGACCGGCCATGGATCGCCACAAACTCGCCGGCGGCCACTTCGAGGTCAACGCCACGCAGAACCGCCCCGTCGCCCGCGGCGCTGCAGCCGTAAGCGTGATGGATGCCGACCAGGCGAATGCTCTCTCCCGTCAAAACGCGCGGCTCCCCTCTCCCAAAATCACTCTCGACGCACACGGGGAAACTGTTCGCCGGGCTTTTTTGGTTGTCAACCGCCGAAGGGAAGGCCGAAGTTTGCTCAGTGAAGGCAATGTGGCGCAGGCTGTCAGCCTGTGCACGGCTCTTGGCTGTTAGCCTGTGCATGGTTCTTGGCAGTCAGCCTGTGCACAGCTCTTGGCTGTCAGCCTGTGCATGGCTCTTGGCTGTCAGCCTGTGCATGGCTCTTGGCTGTCAGCCTGTGCATGGCTCTTGGCTGTTAGCCTGTGCACGGCTCTTGGAAGGGAAGGTATGTCGCCTGTTTGCGCTCCTGCACAGGCTAACAGCCTGCGCCACGTCGCCGTGCGGAGAGAAAGAGAATCGAATGGCTGAATCGGTTCCCATTCTCGACAGCGACGCGCTGATTCTTCCCGACTGCCGACGGCAGATCGCCGCGATCATCGCCGACAACCAGGGCCGCGAGGTCTTTTTTGTCGGCAAGGTGGACGACCGGATGCGCGTGGCCGAAGTCGAAGCGTTCGCCTTCGGAACCGACCAGGCCGTCCCCGCCATCATCCACCAGGCGCAATTCGGCGACGTCGTCCTGCACAACCATCCCTCGGGCAATCTCGAACCGTCGGGCGCCGACATCGGCGTGGCCTCGACCCTCGGCGACGCCGGCGTCGGCTCCTACATCGTGGACAACGGCTGCGAGCGCGTCCGCGTCGTGGTCAAAGTCCTCCGCCCGCAAACCGTCGAGCCGCTCGACGTGGCCGCCATCGCCGACGCCATCGGGCCCAAAGGCGTCCTGGCGCGCTCGCTCGAAGGCTACGAGCATCGCCCCCAGCAGATCGAAATGGCCGAGGCCGTCGCGCGCGCTTTCAACAACGACCGCATCGCCGTCATCGAAGCGGGCACCGGCGTCGGCAAGTCCATGGCCTACCTGCTGCCCGCGATCCGCTGGGCGCTCGCCAATCGCCAGCGCGTCGTCGTCTCGACCAATACGATCAATCTCCAGGAACAGCTCATTCGCAAAGACATTCCGCTCCTCCAGCGCCACTCCGACCTCCATTTCAAGAGCGTGCTCGTCAAAGGCCGCCACAACTACGTCTGCCTGCGGCGCGTCCATTTCGTACGCGGCGAAGCGGCCCAACCCGAATTCGAGTCGTTCCGTTCCGAACTCCACGCGCTGCTCGAATGGGCACTCGCCACCTCGGACGGCAGCCTCGCCGACCTCGCCACGCGCCCCTCGGACGAAGCCTGGGACCTGATCAAAGTCGAGAGCGAAACGTGCATCCGCGCGCAATGTCCCTACTATCCGCGTTGCTTTTTCTACGAAGCGCGCCGCGCCGCCAGCCGCGCCCACGTCATCGTCTGCAACCACCACATTCTCATGGCCGACCTCGTCGTGCGGCTCGCCACCAACAACTACACCGCCTCGGCGATCCTTCCGCCCTTTCAACGGCTCATCATTGACGAGGCCCACAACCTCGAAGACGTGGCGACCGAATACCTGGGGATTCGCCTGACGCGGCGCGGCCTGCGACAACTGCTGGGACGCATCCATGCCGCACCGCCGGGCCGTCGCGCCGTGGGCGTGGTCGCGCTTGTTCTGCGAAAGATCGCCACCTGCGAGCGGCAGATGGAAAAACCGCTGCTCGCCAAAACGGCGGACTACATCCAGCACGAAGTGGTTCCTCTGGTGAATGAGGTCCGCCACCAGGTGGACCGCGAGTGCGCCGCCGTTTTCGAGGGCGCTCTGGACTGTCTCGATCGCGCGACCCTCAAGCCCGGCGAGGAAACGACGCTTCGGATCACGCCCGTCACCGAAGCCCACTCGTTCTACGAGATGACGCTGGTCGAATCGGGCCGAACCCTCGCGGCGTCGTTGGGCGACGTGGCCAAGGCGCTCGACACCCTGGCCGAGATGCTCGAAGACCTCGACGAGGCCCTTGGCGAGGCGACGGCGTGGCTGCGGCTCGAAGTCCAGGCCTATCGCGATCGCGCGCTCGACGTCGCCGCCGACCTCGCGGGCTTTCTCACGCAGAAAGATGGCGTTTGCCGCTGGCTCGAATTGCGACAGACCAAAGACGAGTCGGTGGTGCGTTTCTGCACCGCGCCGCTCGAAGTCGGGCCGGGGCTGCGCCGGACGCTGTTCGAGCGCTGCGCCACGGTCGTCCTTACGTCGGCAACACTCACCGTGGACCGGCGGTTCGACTACTTGCTCGAGCGCCTCGGATTGCGCAAGCCCGGCGATCTGTCGGGCCAGGGGTCGCTCCTCGAAGACTCGCTGCCTGTGATCCAACTCAGCCGCGCGGAAGAGGACGCCATCGGGGCCGTCGAGCAGCGCCTCGCCACCCTCGGCCTCGACACGCCGTTCGACTTCGACCGCCAGGCGTTCGTCGCCGTGCCGATGGACGTCGCCGACCCGACCGACCGCGACTTCGCGCGCGACCTCGAGCCGCTGATTCTCGAATCGGTCGCCATCAGCCGCGGCCGCGCGTTTGTCCTGTTTACGTCCTACAGTCTGCTCGAAAAACTATACGAGGCGCTCAAGGACCGGCTTCGCGCGATCGGCTGCACGCCGCTGCGGCAGGGCGCGACCAACCGCCACATCCTTCTCCAGGAGTTTCGACGCGAGCGCGCGGCGGTCCTTTTCGCCACGTCAAGCTTCTGGGAAGGCGTGGACGTCAAGGGCGACGCGCTGGTCTGCCTCATCCTCACGCGCCTGCCGTTCCGCGTGCCGACCGACCCGATTGTCGAGGCGCGCGTCGAGCATCTCGAACGCCAGGGCCGCGACGCCTTCGGCGACTACACCGTTCCGCAGGCGGTCATCAAGTTCAAGCAGGGCTTCGGCCGCCTGATCCGAACGAAGAAGGATCGGGGAGCGGTCCTGATTCTCGACCGCCGCGTCGCCACGAAACGCTACGGCGCAACCTTCCTGCGCTCGCTTCCCACCCGCCGCATTCACCAACTCCCTCGCGCCGAGCTGTTCGAGGCGATGAAACGCTTCTTCGCCGGCGAATCTGCGTAAACGTATGTGCTCAGTCGTGTTTGGAGTGCGGCGGCTCGACGCCGCTTTGCTTTTTCCGACCTCCCACCTCTCGCCTCCCGCCTCCGCTCCTGACCAAAGCGGCGTCG
>Ga0315274_10003333_pt1 | contig 23931 bp, 18 predicted proteins | sample YL17G02_20_MG_FD_203700 | JGI IMG/M metagenome (GOLD analysis project Ga0315274, IMG submission 203700) | Sediment microbial communities from Yellowstone Lake, YNP, Wyoming, USA - YL17G02_20 | ecosystem: Environmental > Aquatic > Freshwater > Lake > Sediment | place: USA: Wyoming | collected...
ATATGCACAACAGCATCATGGGATTAGCTGTCAGCTCATCCATCAATAATACTATCAGGTCTAGCGACAGGTCATCTGCCCAGTGTAAGTCCTCCAATATTAACAGTAATGGCTTTGTATGTGATATAGCTACGAATATATCCTTTAACCTCATCAGCGTTTGATGCCTGATCTGCTCTGGTGTGAAGTATCTCAGCTTGTTATCTAACTCATCTCCGAACTTAACTGATAGAAGATTACCCAGGAAGGGGAGGTAGTCATCTTGTCTCTGCGGGAATAGGATGGATATGGACTCTCGTATCTTCTCTGCTATCTGTGACTCGGTATCAGTATCGCTGAGGTTAAGGTATGACCTGAGCATATCAAGGAAAGGCCAATAGCTTATAGTCTGTCCAATAGAAATGCAACGACCCTCTAGATAAGGATGAGGGATGAAGGATGAGGGATGAAGTTCTGAATTTTCATCCTTCATCCTTCCGCCTTCATCCTTTTTTAGATATTCCTTCAATTCACTTACAAGCCTCGACTTTCCAATGCCTGCTTCTCCTATGATTGTGGCAATGCTACCTTTGCCGGATATAAGGCTATCCGCAGACTCCTTAATGTCAGTGAACTCACGCTCACGACCTATCATCCTTGCTCTTAATCCCTCTATACCACGCAGTTTCTCTGGATGCTGTTTCACATGCAGAACAGCGTAAGCTGTCACTGGTTGTGAGAATCCCTTTAGTATCAGATCAGATATTGTCTCGAAATCGAAGGCACGATAAATGAGACGATAAGTGCCAGCACCTACGAGCATCTGTCCCGGTTCTGCCGATTCCTGTAATCTCTTGGCTAGGTTAATGTCTGTCCCATAAGCAGTGTATTCATTATGCAGTTGAGTCTGTATCTCACCGACGGTCATCATGGCAGTATTGATACCTATGGATACCTGTAATTGATGATCCTGCATGGCATTACGCATATCAATGGCTGCTAATATTGCACGTTCAGCATCGTTTTCATGTAAGATAGGCGCACCGAATAGAGCTAGCAAGCCATCGCCACGAAACCCACTTATACTACCTTCATACTTGGCGACTATGCTTACCAGTTGCTTAAAGCAGTCCTGCACCATAGAAAATATAGATTCTGAAGACTTGGTAGCTGATAGAGGAGTGAAACCTGATATGTCGGCGAATAGGGCGGTGATGAGACGGTTCTCTCCTGTTAGTTGCTGTTCAGCAGCAAGGTACTTCTGTGCTAGAGCATCTGGTATCCAGTTCTGTGATTGGATATGTACTTTCTCTAATGTAGGAACAACAGCAACTGTTGGTACTGCTTCAGCTATCTTAGCGCCGCACTCCATACAGAACTTAGCTTCTGGTGGTAACTTAGCACCGCATTTGGGGCATACATTATCCAGTTTACCACCACATTCCATGCAAAACCTAGCATTTGGTGGATTTTCATACTGGCATTTTGGGCATTTCATAATCCCCACCTTAACCTACGATTCTGCCTATTTATTCATCACATAGTTCATCAAACCGCCAGCAGATATTATCTTCTGCATAAACTCAGGGAATGGCTGTGCATTGTACGTCTCTTTCTTCGTCAAATTTATGATAGCGCCTGATGACAGATCAATCTCGATCTGATCACCTCCGCTTATTTTAGATGCCGCCTCTTCACACTCAAGGATCGGGAATCCTATATTGATAGAGTTGCGATAGAATATCCTTGCGAAGCTCTTAGCGATAACGCAGGATATTCCCGCTGTCTTTATGGCTAACGGGGCATGTTCTCTTGATGACCCGCATCCAAAGTTTTTATCAGCGACTATTATATCACCCTTTGAGATTTTTTTCATAAAATCGGGGTCAATATCTTCCATGCAGTGAGCGGCAAGCTCAAAGGGATCCGACACGTTCAGGTATCTTGCGGGTATTATCGCATCAGTATCAACGTCATCTCCGAATTTCCATACTTTTCCTGTTAGTTTCACTTTCCAATCTCCTCCGGGCTGACGATCCTGCCCAAAACTGCCGATGCGGCGGCAATGGCGGGTCCGGACAAGTATACTTCACTGGTGACATTACCCATACGTTGTCGGAAGTTCCTATTTGTTGTAGATATACACTTCTCACCATTTGCTAATACACCCATGTGTCCACCGAGACATGGACCGCAGGTAGGCGTACTCACTACTCCACCAGCTTCAACGAATATTTCAATCAAGCCTTCACGAAGTGCCTGCAAATAAATGTTCTGAGTGCCGGGGAGAACTATAAGGCGGACGTAAGGATGCACCTTTTTTCCCTTTAGTATCCCCGCCGCTATCCTCAGATCCTCTATGCGACCGTTTGTGCATGAACCAATGACTGATTGGTCAATAGTTACGTTTCCTACCTCGCTGATACCTTTGGTGTTCTCTGGCTTGAATGGGAAAGCGACCTGCGGTTCAATTTTGCGCGCATCATACTCTATTATATCGCAATATTTAGCGTCAGGGTCACTTGCATAGACTTTATATTCCCGTTTTGCACGTTGTTTGATGTATTCAATTGTGATGTCATCTGGTGGCACAATACCTGACTTTCCACCAGCCTCGATAGCCATGTTGCACATCGTCAATCTGCCATCCATACTCAGATTTGATATAGATTCACCGGTGAACTCCATCGCTCTATATAATGCGCCATCAACACCTATATTGCCTATTATATAAAGGATCAGGTCTTTTCCACCGACCCATTTGTTTAGTTTTCCATTAAAGACAAACTTCATTGATTCGGGAACTTTGAACCATGCTTCGCCAGTAATCATCGCCGCCGCAAAGTCAGTGCTTCCACTTCCAGTTGAGAACGCACCTACTGCGCCGTAGGTACAAGTGTGAGAATCAGCCCCAAGTATTGCATCACCGGGAAGAACTAACCCTTGCTCAGGCAGTAGGGCATGTTCTATACCCATTTGCCCAACGTCGTAAAAATGTGTAATTTCGTGTTCTCTGGCAAAATCCCTCATGAATTTGGATTGTTCTGCGGATTTGATGTCTTTGTTAGGAGTAAAGTGGTCCGCCACGAGAATGATCTTATCCTTATCAAATACCTTCTTAGCACCCGCTTTTCGGTACTCCTCGATCCCAAGCGGGGCAGTAATATCATTAGCCATCACAACGTCCAGTTTCGCCATGATCAGTTCACCAGGGACAACTGAATCCTTGACGGCATGATGTGCGAGTATCTTTTCAGTTATCGTCATTTTTTTCCCCTTTAATCACAGATTTTCATAACAATACTTAAATTGAGCCTTAAGTACATTATATATATTTTACAATTAAAAAACAAGGGTGATTAATGTCTAGGGGGCGTATGTAAAATTTGTGGGTAAAAAAATATTCAGGGAGGAGTAAAAATAGTCGCTAATTTATTCGAGTTTTTCCGTTACACGGACGTAGGATGGGTTTATTTAGTGGAAGATAGATTATATGCCATTATTCTGCCTTATAACGAGATAATCTGCATTTCAGAAGCTTAAACCCATCCTACAATAATTATCTGCGCTTACCACCCCATAAGCCCGCAACACCTTGCGCATATAGGAAAAAGCCCATCTTCATCTTTTAGCAGTTTCCTGAACTTTTTCGCTCTTTCATTGTTGTAGATATTGATAATGCTATCTTGCGTGATATTGCCTATAATATAGTCAGGATAGTCTCTGCAAAAGGCTAAATCGCCATTGGGCATCAATTCTGCCGCTAACCAGGGCATTATACACCTGCTATAACCAAACATATTCTTAGGGCTTTCATAGTATTTAGGAATATCATTTATTTTCAGATCGGGTACGAATATATAAAAGAAGGGGTATTCTTTTTGCTTTATTCTACTTACTGATTTCATCAGCAAATCAGTGTTAACATGGCTAAACTCGCCAATGTAACCTTTCCATGCAAAAGGTGTGCAACCAAGTTCTGATTCCATCAATCTGGTGTGAGCCTGACCTGTCTCAGGTGTTGTAAACCACGAATAATAAATCACCAGGCAATCAGTTTCAAGTGTTGAAGCTACCTCGAATATATCCTCAAGATAGTCTGCATTGTATTTTGAAATAGTTACCAGAGGCACTATGTATGGTTTTTTCTTATTTAATAACCGCTTCTTTTCATTAATCTCCTGGATACCTTCAATTAGGGTATCAAAGCAGTTCTCTGAACCTCTTATTTCATTATGTATTTCTCGAGGACCGTCTAATGAGACCATAAGACAATCAAGCCCCATTTCCACAAGTTCCTCTGCATTTTTCCTGAGTTTTATTCCGTTTGTTACAATAGACGTTATGAACTTCTTCTCCTTCAAATAACTCAAAAAAGGCATTATCTCAGGATAAAGAAATGGCTCTCCACCCCAGATGTAAAAAACAGGTTTTTTGTCTACTACATCATCAGCAAGTTTTTTATATACTTCAAGAGGAAGCGTTTTGTTTATTTCACTCACAGGCTTTCCAATGTTATATCCGGTTTCTCCCCATTGACCGCACATTTTGCACCGCAGGTTACACATATTTGTAATCTTTATGCTGATCTGTTTGATGGTTGATGCCTCTGTACCCCTAATGTAGTAATCATAATTTACGATTAGATGCTTTCTCAGCAGGATTGATAGTAGCTGTAGAAGAACATCAGGGGTACTAACTATTCCCTTAAGAATTTTTAATGGTGTTCTTGAATGCATTAAGGTACAAAACCTCCAATTTTAACTTTGTATAATATTTTTTATAAGTTTTATAAACTGAATAATAACTATACTTTCGCACTTTTTAAATCTGGTAGACAAAAAACTAGATTTCATGCAGGTTTGCAAATGTAGAAGCGAGGTAACCTCGCCTCTACAAAAACACATAAATACTTGATCTTTTAAAAACTGCAAAAGTATAGTATATTAGTGAGATTCTTCGCTGTTACTCAGAGTGACAATTGTGAAAGATATTTTGTCAAAATGGTATTAAACTCTCCAATCTTAAATCTTTAATCTATACCTACGCCAATATTTCGTATTTTGAGAAATCTACAGCACCTGTCACTGGCTTTTTTGCGAAGAAATCTTCGAGTGCCTGCAAGGTTGTTGAGCCTATCGTGTAATAACCATAAAAACCTGCGCCTGATACGTGTGGTGTTAGTATAACATTGTTGAGCTTCCTAAACGGGCTGTCTGACGGTAATGGCTCTGGATCAGTCACGTCAAGGGCGACGAATATGCGCCCAGTCTGAGCCTCAACTAGAAGCGCATTATGGTCAAGCACACTTCCACGAGAGGTGTTTATTAGAATAGCACCATCACGTAAAGCCTTGAGTTGCTTCTCGCCGATTATATGGCGTGTCTGCGGAATGGATGGGGCATGCAAAGAGACGAAATCTGAACGCGCGAATAAATCATCAAGTTCGACTTTGCATATACCTAGCCTGCCTGCATCCCAGTCCGAAAGGAATGGATCATGAACCAGAATCTCTACTCTGAAAGGTTTCAATAACTCTATAACGTGCCGTCCAACTTTACTGGCTGATACAATTCCTACGGTACTTCCTGTGAGATATTTTCCGTTTGATGGCACGTCTGGAGAATGCCATGCTCCAGTATTACGGATCACAAGCGCATGATCTATGAACCTTCGTGACACCATGATCATTAATCCAACAGTTGCCTCTGCAACATTGATGGCTATTGCATCGTTGGCACTGAAGACACAGATATTGCGAGGTACAAGATATTTCTCAACCACACCTCTGAGGAATCCTTTAACCGAACCAGCAGAATGAGCAATTATTTTGAGCTTATCAGCATTCTCGAAAATCGCTTCACTTAATTCTGGTGTTCCCCAACCTGTTACAAGCCCATCGAATCCCTGAATCTCTTGTGCTACTTTTTCTGTTGTATAGTTAGAGTTAGTATCGTTTATTTTCACATCAAAAAGATCGAGCATACGCTCGAAAACCTCTTTTTTGAATACCCGTTCAGTATGGCTGGCAGTAGGAAGATAAAGAATTTTAGGCTTACTCATTGACAAACCTCCTTGAAAGATTGTTATATCATCTAATGTATCATAGAAAAGCGAACTGTTCAAAATTAGTCAGATTTGCTCTCAAGATTATATATGGAAGATGAATTGCATTATAACATCTTCTATAAGCAAGATCAATTGTAAACTCCCTAAATTTATAAAAATGGTATAAGTTTTCCAAAGAAAAGAGATTCTTCCCTCCAAATCAAGTATGGGGTCAAAATGACATTTCACGTTCCGCCGTGGCAACCGAAGAATTGTCGCCCTGAACAAAGTGAAGGGTCTTTCAATGCCGTAAGTGGAAAACTCGCATTATCGTACAAAAAAAGGACAGGCATAATCCTGTCCCTTGTGAATTGTGGTTTCTATGTTCTTTTACTTTTTGTCGTCAACAACCTCATAATCAGCATCAACGACGTTGTCTGCACCGGGTTGCTGTGCTGTTTGTTGGGTCTGTTCTTGCTGATCACCTGGTCCACCTGCCTGCTGATACATTTTTGCTGATGCCTGATGCCATACCTGTTTTAGAGCATCGGTGGCAGATTTTATCTCGTTTACGTCTGAACCTTTAATGGCTTCTTTGAGTCTGCCTATGGCAAGATCAAGCTGACCTTTTGTATCGGAGTCTATTTTATCACCGAACTCCTTTAGATTCTTTTCTGTTTCATAAACCAGAGCATCCCCTGTATTGCGAGCATCAACTTCCTCTCGTTTCCTTTTATCCTCATCGGCGTGAGCTTCAGCATCTTTGACCATCTGGTTGATTTCCGAGTCACTCAACTTACCAGAAGCCTCTATCTTTATGCTCTGCTCTTTGCCTGTGCCACGGTCCTTTGCAGAAACGTTTAGGATGCCGTTAGCATCTATATCAAAGGCAACTTCGATCTGTGGAACGCCTCTGAGAGCAGGCGGGATTCCATCCAGATTGAACCTGCCAATGGTTTTATTATATACAGCCATCTCACGCTCTCCCTGGAGAACGTGAATCTCCACGGATGGTTGACTGTCAGCGGCGGTAGTGAATGTCTGGCTTTTCTTCGTCGGGATAGTCGTGTTGCGTTCTATAAGTTTTGTGCATACACCACCGAGTGTTTCAATACCAAGAGACAACGGAGTTATGTCAAGCAACAGGACATCCTTCACTCCTTCGTCTCCTGACAATATGCCTCCCTGGATCGCTGCGCCTACTGCTACCACTTCGTCAGGGTTCACTCCCTTGTGCGGTTCCTTGCCAAACAACTGGCGTACTACCTCCTGAACCTTCGGCATCCTCGTCTGACCTCCTACGAGGATTACTTCATTTATAGCACTTGCTGCCAATCCTGCATCTGTTAACGCCTGCTTGCAAGGACCTATCGTTCTCTGTACCAGGTCGTCCACTAACTGTTCTAGCTTGGCTCTCGTCAGCTTGATATTCATGTGCTTCGGTCCACTTGCATCGGCTGTGATGAACGGGAGATTGATCTCCGTCTGCAATGTCGTTGATAGCTCACACTTCGCCTTCTCTGATGCTTCTTTTAGCCTCTGCAAAGCCATTCTGTCCTGCCGAAGGTCTATGCCATACTCTTTCTTGAACTCATCCGCAAGGTAGTCTATAACCTTCTGGTCGAAGTCGTCTCCACCAAGGTGTGTATCTCCATTGGTTGACTTAACCTCGAACACTCCTTCACCAAGCTCAAGGATAGATATATCAAACGTTCCTCCGCCAAGGTCGTATACTGCTATCTTCTCGTCTTTTTTATCTTTGCCAAGCCCATAAGCTAAGGATGCGGCTGTCGGTTCATTGATGATCCTCAGCACTTCCAGTCCAGCTATCTTGCCTGCGTCTTTGGTTGCCTGTCTTTGGCTATCGTTGAAGTAAGCCGGAACGGTTATGACAGCCTGAGTGACTTTCTCACCGAGGTATGCTTCAGCGGTTTCCTTCATCTTCTGGAGTATCATTGCAGATATTTGCTGTGGCATGTAATCTTTCCCCTGAATATCCACTTCAGCATCACCGTTGTCACCTTGAATTACCTTATATGGAACCTTCTTTATCTCCTCCGTAACCTCGTGGTACTTCCTGCCCATAAAGCGTTTAATAGAGAAGATGGTGTTTTCTGGGTTAGTTATGGCTTGTCTTTTAGCTACCTGCCCAACGAGTTTTTCGCCTTCTTTTGTAAAGGCAACGGCTGAAGGAGTAGTACGCATACCCTCAGCGTTAGCGATAACCTGTGGGTCTCCGCCCTCGAGTACGGCAACACATGAGTTTGTTGTTCCTAAGTCTATTCCTATTACTTTCGGCATATTCGATCTCTCCTTATATTTGAGAACATTTGTTTAATGTTTGTGATTGGAATCACGCAAGCTCCTGATCCTTTAAGCTTTATTTACGGGTGAATCCCCTGAACCACTTAATGAAAATTAGTTCACGTCTTACTTCTATTGTTTTAAGGCTTGAAGATTGCGTTGCTTTTAAGACGATGTTCCTAAAACTTGGTATATTGATCGGTTTCGTTATAAAACTATACGCTCCAGCTTCGAGAGATGCCATTCTAACTTCTCTTGAATGTTCAGAAGTCATTATTATGGCTGGCATATTTCGATACATGCGCTTAATCTCATAAAGAACGTGTATACCATCTATATCTGGTAAATTAAAGTCAATTATTGCAAGATCAACGATATTCTCCGATATTATCTTTAATGCGGGCAATCCTTCTTCTGCCTTAATAGTCTTGTAACCGTCTCGTTGAAGTATCTGGTCAATAGCATCCAGACAGTTCGGATCATCATCAACCAATAATATCTTGTAAGCACGCTGGGTCATTTTCAACCCCTCCAGTACCTCAACTATCCGCTATTCACATCTGTTTTGCGTTGTTTTGAAGTAGGGATAAGTTTCAAACCTGTCCCTATGGTCTTTTGCATTATATTAATCAAAATTATATTATACCAATTTCCAAAAATCATAGTGCGTTATCACTACATTACATAATTATTTAATAGTTGCAAAACGTATGCCAACAATCAAAAAAGGTGCAGGAGACTTGTAGAAGTATAGATTACAACGGCTGACAGTCATTCAATGGTATAATTCCAATCCCTTTAGCAATGCCATTATGACATAAATTGCGATTAATAATGCTGAATTATGCCATTTTGACACATAAAAGAAAAAATACAGGATGCAATAGCTAGGATTCATTATCTTGTATCCTGCATCTTACATCCTGTATATGTTTGGCTGGATTTCAGATTCAGAAAGTTACACCTTGATTATGAATCATACTTAAAATGGTATAACTGAAAAACTTGTATTATTACCGGTGTGCATGTGCTGGTAGATTGTCATGTATATGTTCAGCTATGCTGTGATATTCTTCCCCTGACGCATTTACTGGATCAACATGGATCGTGGCATTAGATAAATATTGTAAGTGGTGCAGAAGCTGATGCCGAACATCCTTAGCAATTTCGTGCCCTTGATCAACAGAAAGTTCAGAATTTACTGTTAGATTTATTTCAGCATGAAGGCGATGGCCTAACCACCTTACACGCACTTCTGTAATATCACATATACCTTGAATATGATTTATCGTATGTCTTATTTCATCAATTACCTTTGGGTCTACTCCATCTAGTAAACGAGTGAAAACAGCTTTTCCAGATTCCCATACGATACGGATAATGGCGATAGTTATCAATATACCTATAATAGGATCCGCTATGGGATAACCCAACCAGACACCTATTGCACCAAAAAGAACCGCCAGACTGGTTAATCCATCTACTCTGGCATGATAACCATCAGCTACAAGTGCCGCACTTCCTATTTCCTTACCGACTTTGATACGAAACTTTGCTACAGCTTCATTTCCAAGAAAACCAATCACAGATGCGACTGCAACAGCCCATATATAATCCAAAGGTTTGGGATGTATAAGACGTTCAATTGATTGATAACCAGCAACTACAGCACTAAATAATATTGTAAGAACAACAATTATGCCTGCCAGATCCTCAACACGACCGTAACCATAGGTAAATTGCTTGTTAGGTTTCCTACGAGCAAATCTAAAAGCAATCCACAATGGGATCGCTGTAGTGGCATCTCCAATATTATGAATTGTATCAGCAAGAAGTGCGACACTTCCAGAAACCAACACGACAGCAACTTGAAATAAAGCAGTAGCCAACAATCCAAAGAACGACCATTTAACAGCCCAAATACCTCGTTGAGTTATAACAATAGAAGGATCTATGACACCGTGAGTATGACGGTGATTATCATCGTGATCATGTTCATGTGAATTCTTATGATCGAGCATTAAGTATAAACCTCCCAAGGTATAATCTTTTCTGATTGTTACCTTCTTTTTTTGGGTCAAGTTTTTAATTACTTACTCTTGACGTCCAGACAGACCAGATCGCCTTCGTAATTACGGCAATAAATCTTGCCATTAGATAGTACAGGAACGGTCCAGCACAATCTGCTGAGGACTTTCGCACGCGCGATCTCTTTATAGCTTTCAGGCGAAGCTTCAGCTATGGCTAGATCACCTTTTTCTGTCATGATTATTAGCTTACCGTCAGCTATCATGAGCGAACTTTTGCCAAGCCCTTTCTGTGGTCATTTTACATTACCAGTCTGAAAATCCATGCACTTCAATTCTGACTCATCAAAGCCATACAGATAACCATTTCAGAGATTTGCTCAAAAAACTACTTCACGTCAAGACAGACCAATTCCCCTTCGTGGTTCTTGCAATAGATTTTGCCATCAGAAAGCACCGGTACAGTCCAGCAAAGCCCGCCAAGTACGTTTGCACTAGCAAGTTCCTTATAGCTGTCTGGTGAAGCCTCTACTATCATCAGTGTGCCTTTTGCTGTCAAGGCTACGAGTTTACCATAAGCAATCATAAGAGTACCTACACCGGTACCCTTTTGTGTCCATTTCACAGTCCCAGCCTTAAAGTCTAAGCACCTTAATTGCTCTTCATCGAAACCATACAAATAGTCATTAAATAGAACGCAATTGGTAAATTGGTTTCTCATATTCTTATTTTTCCATATCTGCGTCAGGCTTTTACCATCGAATTTGAATACTGCCCCGCCAACGTTATATCCTGATGAGATAAATATGTCGGAGCCTGAGATAATTGGAGTCGCCGCATTGACGTTGTAATCCGTCTTCCACTCCTGATGAGTGATTTCCTGTCCATCCTCTGCGTTCAAAATTACCAGACCCAATGTGTTAAAGATCGCAAGTAATGATTTCCCTTCATAATTGAAAGCAATGGGTGAAGAGTAGCCTCCGTTGTAGTCCTGTGTTTTCCAGATCAATTCACCGTTATCTTTGTTTACTGCAACGGTTCTGCCTCCGCTAACGATCAGCTTTTCACCCAGAACCAGCGGGGAACAAGCTATCCCCCAATCTGGAGGATTAGCATCGAAGTCCTTTTGAATGTGCTTTGACCAGCGTACTTCTCCTGTTTTCGCATCAAAACAAAACAGGTGCCCCTCTCTACTTAATGTATAGACTGAATCGTCGTTTATATTTGGTGTTGCGGCTGTACCGGGGTATCCGTTACCTTCTGAAGCGCAGAGATATGAATATTTCCATATCTCGGAACCATTATTGGCATCCAGACAGTAAATCGTATCTGTCTTATCTACGTTGCCCATAGTATACAATCGTCCGTCACTCACAGAGACTGATGTATATCCTGTTCCAACAGATAACTTCCATAGCTGTTTTGGACCGCCTTCAGCCCATTGAGTTGACCATTCCTTTTCGTTGGATATGCCGTCACGGTTCGGACCTCGCCATTGATACCAATCCGTTCCAGTAGATTCTGCAAACAACGATTGACTCAATAGACATAAAAGACTAATCATCAATACTGATGATAGTATTACAAACATCATTCGTCTACGAAAATCAAAATAACTCATCAAAAAACCTCCTGTTAATAGTATAGGGGGATTTTATTTAGATTCTGGTGAGATTAAAGTATAAATACCTTAACAGAGCAACAGGTATGTTTATTCCTATATACCGGGGTTCGCTTTGCCAGTATTATAGCTATTATATATTCTGCGTTGCTTGGATTTTAGATACCTGGGTAAGTCATCAGGAAGCGATAATCCATAGCTTTTCAGTGTGGATTTCAGAATTCATCGGGAAGATATGAGCGCACCAATGTGCGCACATATCCGAAGTGAAATGGCTAGCCAATCTCTACCGGCTTGCCCGTTTTGGCTGACTCATACATAGCGTCTATCATTTTCATCATAATCAGCCCATGTTCTGGTTTCGGCAATAACAGATTTTCCTTACCAGAAACAATGCTATCAATAAACGCCCTAACAGAAGCTCTGCGCCCCATGAATGGGTCTAGTAATCCTATAAACTCGTCATTGCTGGGCTGTCCATAAGACTGGCGCACAATGATGCACTTATCTATAGCGGTATCATCTACGCCGTCCTGACCAAACGTTCTTTCCAATAGCACGCCGCCTTTTGATCCCTGCATTACGCAGGCTACTCTTTCCTTAACGATTCGCTCTGCCCATGATGCACGGTACTGCATACTTTTACCGCCTTCAAATAAAACCATTCCCTGACTGGCGGTCTCTACGTCCATAATGCCGTTGGGATCAGAGAAACCCCACGGTCCGCAGACATCCATATCATTAACGAAGAGATCACTGGCTGTTGCCAAGACGTAAGTAGGCTTAGGATAACCCATACCAAAGAGCGCAAGGTCCATAACGTGTATAGACAAATCAATGATCGGACCGCCCCCGCTCATAGCCTTTTGTGTAAACCAACTGCCCCTGCCCGGAATACCATTCCTGCGCACCCATTCCGCTTGAGCAGTGATGATATTACCTATTGGGCTTTCATCGCTTGGTAAAATGTGTTTCCATAGCCACTGTGCCTCCGGGCGAAAACGGTTATTAAACTGCCATACCAGCTTAATCCCGGCTGATTTCGCCGCACTAATCATCTCGGCAACCTGCCCTGCATTAATAGCGGGTGGTTTCTCACATAGAATGTTAATCTTTTTCTCTGCGCAGGCAATCACCACAGAACGGTGCTGGACGTTCGGAACGCAGATTGATACAATATCAAGCCCCTGATCCATTAATGCCTTTTCACTATCGAACAACTGGCTTTCCTTGAAACCCAAGGGACCTAACGTCTTCAAACATCTTTGTCTCGATACTTCGGCAGGATCAAAAACTCCTACAAATTCAACGTCTGGATGGTTAGCATAGACGGGCCAATGGAAATTCATAAAGACTCCGCCAGACCCAAAGGCGCCGGCTTTTAATTTTTTACCCATATCAATATCCTCCCTGAATAATTCTAATTGTGATTCACGAGATAGCTCATTTTCCAAATGAATTTAGGTAACAATTCTTATTAGCCACGGAAACACACGGAATTTCACGGAATTTTTTCTTTTCAGTGTTATTCCGTGTGTTTCCGTGGCTAAATTTTTTTCCTGTTTTAAAAGCGTTACCTTAATTGTGAACCATATCTGATTCACAATTATATATAACGAAAAATGTTGAGTCAAGTTTATTTTCCTTTTCCCTCTGATATGATACAATATAGATGACGAAATGTAAACACAAAATTGATTAGGTTTTCTTGAGGGGACATAAAGATGAGAATGAAAATTAATCTGTCTGAGTATACTGGCCTTAACCAATTCGGTCCCGCTTATCAGATCATGCTGGAAAATGACTCTCACGCACCCGGTTCTGTTGAGTGTGTGTTGATGGCCCGCATGATACGGATTTGCCAGGAGACAGCCGAATACCTTTACACAGCATATACACCCACAAAAATAAAAAAGGGAGCAAGACCTGAGCTTGAGCGTTACGTGAATGATGCTTGCGAGAATGATGAGGCTCGCATCAGAGGTATCGCATCTTTTTGTTCAGGACTTTCAGCTAAAGTTGAAGGTCAATCTCTGGATGATATGCTTTTCGGTGGATCCGAGGAAGAGATCATCCAGCGTGGTTCAGACTTTTGTACTGATATTGCCAGAGTCGGGTGCGCATTATGTCAGGTCGCAGGATTTCCTTCTCGGATGGTGTTTTTAGCTGATATAGCACAAGCGTATAGCGGACATGTACTTATCGAAGTGTACTGGGATGGTATCTGGGGAACAGTGGATACGTCAACTAACGTAATATATCGTCATCCAGACGGAAAGCCAGCGACAACGTGGGAGTTAATGAATAATCCCCATTTAATCGAGGCACATCATAAAAGCAGTGCTATATATACGAATGTTGGTCAATTTAGAGGTGCCGCCATTTCAAACTACTTCATCCGGGAAAAATACGACTACACAATAAGTAGAGTGAACGACTACTACCGTACTATACTTGAGATGTCCGATAAAGGTTGGATTGGTGGTTTCAGGTGGATCCATGGTGAAGACAAATCTACCAATACTTAAAAGCATAAGTTGGCGTATTCAGCACGATACCTAGTATACTCCAGAAACTACCGACTACAAACTCGCCCAATATTAGTCCTATGAACAATGGAATAGTGCTGCGATACAGCTTAACTCCGCCATATTTCAGGACATTTCGCTTGATAAACCAACTGAGCATAAGCGATGCCCATAGCCACTGCATAGAGTAGTCATCACCCAGAGCATATCCGAGTGGGTGCAGGTTCCACCATATCAACCGTGATCTCATGACGAGTAATAGTATAGTAAATAGGAAACCGACCCCCATGAAGCTTACAGCAGGAAAGTTAGTTGTAGATGGATAAAATAACCAGTTTTGTAGTCGCTCAAAAGGTTCTCTGCCAAATGCGGAGACAGCGTATCCCGATATTTTCACCGAAGCCCCAAGCCTGTAAAATCCATCCATCAGTATCCACATCGCCGCTATTATACCAATAGCCCCTCCGATTATCGTGGTGAGAAACATCCTTGAGTCTTTTATATTTGACAGTTGAGCAAGCTTAAAGCCTTCGAGCGAGTGAGGCATCGGATGTGAGCGATAAGCCCTGTTGAATGAGTAAAAAAGCGAGAACATCGCAAGATTATTGGTACGTATATATCTCGTTCCCAATGCTGTGGTAAGTACTACGCTGGGGTCCATCGCATGAAGATCATGCGCAGGTACGCCAAGCTCCGCCCGCATCCTCGTTATTCCAAGAGATAAAAGGAAATAGATAGCAAAGAAACCAAAAATTGCCCACAAGGACATCCCGGCGATTAGACAAAAAACTATGATAAAAAGCCATCCTCCGATGATACCAAATAAAGATAAGCGATAAGCTTTGATCTCACTCGGTTCTTCCTTTTCCTTTCCCCAAATAATTCTCCATACACTCATGAAATGCTTGCGCCCAACGATAACAGCAAAGAAGCATATTCCCATATACGCACCGAAAGACTGTTCACGGACATAAGGGAAGCCAGCATAACTATGGCCAATTAAGCCTGCAATCATCCTCTGAAACTTGGCAAAAAAGAAGAAGAACCAGCACGAAAACGAAAGATCGACGGGTATGAGATACCCAAGCCCTATCGCAAATGGGAAGAAAGCTATCATCACCCAACCCATAGCGTTCAATGGTCTCGTCGTGAAAAGATGCCCTACCTCATATTTGACGAGGAAAAACGGAAGCGTTGGAAAAAGATAAGCCAGTCCGTTATAAATGTCCATACCACCGGCGATTACAAACCCGATCCAGAACATTTTATCCTTAAACAGAGTCGTTTTACCGGTTTCAACTATCGCAACAGGTATCTGGATGATTGGATACGACAGCCTTTCACGTTCTATCCACTGTTTTTTTATGATAATGTTAGTGCAGAACATTATCAGCAAAAGAGCCATAAGGAGCAACGCCCAACTTGCTAAAGGCACTATCCATGCCTTGATGTGTTCGGCAGTGTAGAACGTTGAGTTGCCCTCGTAGAATCCACTAAGGACGCTTTTCTGCGACACGGTGAGCCATTTTGGCAGATAAGGGAAGAAGTAGCTTTCCCATTCGTTTTCAGGTGTAGCAAACCAGAAGGCATGACCAAGCATGGGGATAAGCACCTGTATCATGTCTGTTCCAGCGACACTTGTGCTGATTGACAGCATGATGTAAATTGTCAATATCTCTTCTTTGTGGAGTAATGTTTTTGAAAATAGGCGATGCCATATTTGATTGAGTATTGTCAGTATTATTATTATGAAGATGACGTTAAAGAAGATTGATAGGCAGGTCGAGTAATGCGCTCCACCAAAAGATGATCCACCGCCGCCAACGTTACCGCTCATAATCTCCATACGCATAACCCAATACGTGGAGATGGGAATGAGAAGCGCACCGAGTAAACCCGATCTTCTGGTTAAACCTGAACTTTTTTTAGCCATGATTAAATGATTATTCTATTTTGTGTTGAAACCTGATTGAAACAACGGAATGAAGTATACTAAATATACTCGCATAAATCAACCTACGATAGCATTTTCAAACAATAAAGTTGACTTGAGGTATATTTTGTAATATCATGATAACCGATAGTTGTATAAAAGCATTTTTAAGTTAGCATTATCTACATTCTATTTACAGAAATCCAACAAAAAGGAGAAAAGATGAAGCGTGCTATTTTCTTTATCACCGCTATTATAACCACAAGCTCGTTTTCATCTCAATTATTGGCGTTGCCAGAGGGTGCGATTGCAAGCTCTTTAGAAAGGAAGTGATAATAATGGCTAAAGCTGTCATAGAAATTCCAGATGAGCGATTACACGAACTAGAAGCGTATAAGGACAAATTAGGCGAAATATTATTATTAGGTTTATCCCAGATGAAGATACAGGAGGCTTTATTGCTTTATCAGAGAGGGATCATCTCAATAGGGCGTGCAGCGGAGTTATCTGGCATTTCAGAGCAGGAAATTGTCCGACATGCCAGAGTATCAGGAATTTCTCCTAGATGGTCTGAAACTATGTTAGAGGATGAATTAAGATGAAAACCATCTCAAACTCTGGTCCAGTTATGTCTTTGGCAAAGTTGGGATTGCTAAATATAATGAAAAGGAAGTGAAAACAAATGGCTCAAATAATCAGTGCGATTTATGAAAATGGGGTTCTAAAACCACTAGAAGCTGTTAATCTAAAGGAACATTCTAAAGTTTACCTTACAATTGAGATTGAAGAAGAACGCAAAAAGAAGGTTGAGGAAATACTTTCGTTGATAAGAAAAAGCCGTGAAGGGCTTTCTGAAGAAGAATTGTCTATCATAGAAAGTGCGCGATTAGATAAAACCCTTTTCTTTCCTGAAAGAATGGAACTAAAATGATAAATCAAGTTTTACTGGACACAGATATTGTCTTGCTTTTTGGCGAGAACATGAGATCGTCATGAAACGTGCCACAAACTATATTATTTCTTTTGGTAAGCTTTCTTTCACAGAACTTACATGGTATGAAGTTATCAGAGGTTATAAAGCAATTGGGGCATATCGTCAATTAGAAACGTTTAATACTTTTTGTCAGGATTGCAATATTCTTTTACTAGATCACAGATCTTTGGATTACGTTGCAACTATCTATGCTGATCTACGTCGGCGTGGCAGTTTGATCGGAAAAATGGATATTCTGATTGCTGGTATTGCACTTGCGAATGGAATGGGAGTGGCAACTCGAAATATAGACCACTTTTCTCGTATTCATGGTCTTTATGTTGAAGATTGGACATTGTAATCTTTATTCGTAAGGGTGAAGCATTCGCTAGTGAAATTAGAACGATTCGTTGATCTTGACAGCAAATGATTCACCCCTAGAAATCCAACAAAAAGGATAAAAGATGAAGCGTGCGATTTTCTTTATTTCTGCTATTATAATCATAAGTTCGTTTTCATCTCAATTATTGGCATTGCCCAAAGGAGCAGTCGCAAGGCTAGGCAAGGGAACGGTCAATGCTGTCACGTTCTCTCCTGATGGGACAATGCTTGCTGTCGCAAGTTCTTATGGAGTATATCTTTATGATGCTAATACGCTTGAAGAGATTGATTTATTTGAGACTAACGCATCGATGTATTCTGTTGCTTTTAACTTTGATGGTTCACTCCTTGCCAGCGGGGGTTATGATGGATCAATAATCCTATGGGATATGAAGCCATACATCCAGAAACCTACAACATACCCTTGTGATGTGAATTCAGATGGCGTAGTTAATATCCTTGATCTCGTGATTGTCGGTAAGTCTTTTGGGAAAGATGTGAATAATGCGAAAGCAGATGTGAATAAAGATGGGATAGTAGATGTTCTTGACCTTAACATAGTAGGACAGCATCTTGGTGAAGTTTACAAATAATCTTCATTTTTTAACGATTACAATAAGGAGAATAAGGCATGGCAGAAACGATACAGGTTATAGGCATAGACCTTGGCGCAGGGACAACTAAACTCGCTAGAGTTGGGTCGGATGGAAAACTTAAGAGCGATATTAAAGTCGTGGAAACAGTTGAAGACCCAAAAGAGTTTATGAAGAACGTGAAAGCTACGATCAAAGAGCTTATTAATAACAAAGTAAAGGCTGTGGGACTGGGGATTCCATCGTGGGATGGGCAGAATGAGGTTATCCAGCACTCACCAAATATGCCTACTTATGAGGGTTTGTCTGTAAGCAAGGAAATTCAGGATGAGTTTAAGAATCTTGTGGTTATTGCTGACAATGACGCAAACGTAGCCGCAGACGGTGAAAGACGTTTTGGTAACTGGAAAAAAGGCACTCTCGTTGTCTATACGCTCGGAAGCGGAATAGGCGGAGGCGTTATACTTTACATTAAAGATCGCTACGTCAAATGGCAGGGGGATACTTACAAAGGTGCGGAACTTGGCCACGTTTCTATTCCTGTGCCGTCTGGAAGGACAAGCAGGATTTGCGGCTGCGGACACATTGATTGTTTTGAGGCACACGCATCAGCGACTGCTGTTCGTGACGTAGGCGCAAAAATGACACTAATGGCTTTAGCGCATGGACAAAAAAGCCTGATCTTTGGCAAGATCAAGTCTGACGAAGATATAAAGCCAAAACTGCTTTCCGGAGAACCACAGGAATTGGTTAAATACATCGAGCCTCTGCACGTGAATCTCGCCGCTCAGGATGGCGATGAGATAGCTCTAAAGATTGAAGATCAGACAGCCCAAGCTCTGGCTTACGGAGTCCGAAATGCGGCACAGATATTCGATCCTGCGATAATTGTGCTTACCGGTGCTATGAGGAAATGGGACAGCATGGTGCAGAAAGCTGAAAATATATACAAGAATCTTCTTGGTGTTGTGCCAACTATCGAAATTGGTGTTTCAAAACTGGAAAATGCCGGTATCGTAGGTAGTGCGGCTATGGCTTTTGATGCTATTGAATAAAGAATTGGAGATTAGAATTGGCTAAGTATACTGTTAAATTTAAACCTGATGGTAAAGTTGCTACTGTGGAAGAAGATACAACTCTAACAAAAGCGGCTGATATTGCTGGTATAAGCATAGACTCCCCCTGTGGTGGAAAAGGAACGTGCGGTAAATGCAAAGTCATGATTTACACTGAAAATGCTGAGCCACCAAATGAAGCAGAAGAAAGGTTTTTCTCTCCTGATGAATTAAAAGAAGGTTACAGATTAGCCTGTCAGACAGTCGTTACGTGTGATATGGAAGTGATGGTTCCCGAAGATTCAAGGATCAGGGCTATTAAAATCCTTTCCGCAGGAACCGGGCGTGAAGTTAGATTACATCCAAACATATCCAAAGTATATGTGGAACTAACTGAACAGACACTCGATAGGCAGATCGCTGATTTTACAAACATTCAGGAAGCACTGAATTCGAAAATTCCTGATGTAGCGGCTGATCTAAATATGCTCAGGGAAATTCCGTCAATACTTCGTAAATCAAAATTTAAAGTAACCCTCGTGCTGGATGGAAATGAACTAATTGGCATTGAACCCGGTGATACAACGAAGAAAAACTATGGTGTTGCGGTTGACATCGGCACGACGACCGTTGTAAGCACCGTCGTTGATCTTAATACTGGCAACGATCTGGCTGTTGCATCGGCATTAAATACTCAGGCGACTCATGGAGCGGATGTTATCTCAAGGATCAACTATGCCACAGAAAGCGAGCATGGACTGGATGAACTGGGCGACAGAGTTGTTCACGTTATAAACCAGATCACTGAATACGCATGTGCAGAAGCTCGTACAGACTGCAAGAATGTATACGAGGTGACAGTCGTTGGCAACACAACTATGACTCACCTTTTCCTGAAGGTGCCATCTAGTAATCTTTCCGTTATGCCTTACGTTGGGGTGTTCAGCGACCCGGTTGAAGTCACTGCATCCGAAATAGGCTTCAATATTAACCCAAAAGCTAATGTTTACGTGCTTCCAAATATTGCTGGCTTTGTGGGTGCGGATACTGTTGGAGTTATTCTGGCTTCTGCACTAAACAGGAGCGAAACAATCAAGCTGGCAATAGATATTGGCACAAACGGCGAGGTAGCACTCGGTTCGTACAACAGGCTTTTAACGTGCTCCACAGCCGCAGGACCCGCTTTTGAAGGTGCCATGATAACTCATGGGATGCGCGGCGCCTCCGGCGCTATCGAAAGAGTTCAGTTAGAGGATCGCCCTGTATATCAGGTTATCAATGGAGGAAAACCCATCGGTATATGCGGGTCAGGCTTGATTGACGTTGTAGCTGAAATGCTCAGGCTTGGTATTGTAGACGAAACAGGGAGAATGACCCCTCCTGATGAATTGGATATATCGCCAGAACTGAAAACGTACATACGCCGAAGTGACGAATATGGACCTCATCTGGTGTTGTATGAGTCAGATGGACAGAAAGTCGTTATCACTCAAAGGGACATCAGACAGGTGCAATTGGCAAAGGGTGCAATAAAAGCAGGCATCGAGATACTTATGCGCAAGCTGGGTATCAAGCTCGAAGACATATCAGAGGTCCTATTGGCAGGTGCATTCGGCAACTATATCAAGAAGGAAAACGCCATACGACTTGGGCTTATACCTAATTTTCCACTGGATAAGGTGCATTTCATCGGTAATGCGGCGGAAGCAGGCGCAAAGATGGCACTCATGTCTAAGGAAGCCAGAGAAGAGGCGGTACGAATCTCAAAGGGTACGGAATACGTTGAGCTTGCAACAGACCCCAACTTCCAGAACGAGTTTATGGAAGCCATGATGTTCCCGAGTGCATCTGAGATTTTATTTTTATCATGAATTATGATATAGTCCTACAAGAACTGCTGGAACGACACTTCGGTATAGACGAGTTTATATCGGGGCAAAAGGAGATCATCTCCAATATTATCTACGGTAAAGATGTGCTGGCTTTTGTGCATCGTGGAAACGACCGCTCCGTATGCTATAAACTGCCAGCACTCGTCATTGACGGTATAGTAATCGTTGTATCCCGTCAGAACCCGATGGATGAAGCCAATGACCTTCTGCCATCGGTATACATCAGCAATTCTCCCTCGATAGAGAAGCGCATCCATGAAGTGATTGACGGTAAATACAAACTCGTCTACGCCGGACCCGAGCAATTCCAGAACAGGTCATTCCTCTTTGCGCTTAACAGAATACCTCTGTCCTTACTCGTCATAGATAACGCTGAGTGTATATCACATTATGGATACGACTTCAATCCTTACTATCTGAATATTCCAAGAGCAATAGCTGATCTGGATACTCACCCAACCATTCTGGCTTTATCAGGAGCCTGTACGGAACAGACACGAGATGACATTCTGAATCAACTCAATATGAATCTGACAGTGATACCAGACGTTTCATGCAACTGCTCTCTTGAAGCTATATCCACACCCTCAGATAAAGAGAAGTTTGATGTCCTCAGTAATCTTATGCGGGAACTTAACGGACAGGGGATCATTTATACCAATACGAGAAACAAGGCAACAGAGATTTGTAACTTCCTAAACGAAATCATACCAGACGTTTCAGCATATCATGGCGGTATAAGCCGTGAGAAACGCATTGAAGTTGAAAGGAACTTTGATAACCAGAAAATTCGGATCATCGCTGCAACCAGTTTCCTGACACCCAAGCTGAAAATATCAGTCAGTTACGTCATATATTTCGACATGCCCGACCGTTTGGAGAGATACTATAATCAGGTGGTTATGGTTGGACAGAGCGATCATCCTGCAAGATGCGTACTCATATATTCTCCATCAGACAAAATATACCATTACAGCAATATAGAGCGTGGAACTGTCTCTACTACGGAAATATGGCGCATCAGCGATATGCTTAAACGCTACTGGAAAAATATACCTGCAAAACCTGAACCCAGGTCAAAAAAAGTTAAAGGTGAAAAATTAAGTGAATGGCTGAATAACCATTTCATAAGCCTGACTCTCGAAGCACGGAAAGAGCTTTTGAAATTCCGAAACATATACGAAAACCTGAATAAATGGGATAAGAATCCTTATTCACCGGATGAATATGATCATTATCTCGAAGGCGAACACTGGAAATCTTTTACCAGTAAAATGTTTGATGAATACGAGCAATGTCAGGTCTGCGAAAGCAAGGCAGAACACGTTCATCATTTGAGTTACAGAAATCTGGGAAAAGAGGGAGATGAAGATGTTGTTGCTCTTTGCTCAAAATGCCATTGCTATATTCATCCCGATAACCCGATGACGAAAAAGATATTCGAGGAAAGGCAAGAATCAGAGCAAAATCAACTCAGCTTTCTCAAAGATGATGTAAACAGCGTAAGTCAGTTGACGGTGGTCCCTTATGAGCAGATAGAGATTGAAACCGGGTTAGATCGCAGTAAATTCCTCACAGCACTTGCAGAGATGCAGAATGCCGGTATGTTAGAGATTATGCCCGATTGCTCAATATCTGCCAGAGTAAACATACTTATACCCCACAATGAATTATTAAATCATGCTGAGGGAAAGGTTGAGCAATCTCTTGTAAAGCGGCTTATTGAAAAAGATGAAGGGGATATAGATATAAACCTTTTATCACTTGGCAAAGAGCTAAACTGCTCCCCTGATACTTTAGAACACTCATTTTTGGTTTTGAGCCATGCAAAATGTCTATCTTTTAGGGCAATGCGCAAGGGAATAGCATTACACTTGATTGATCTGGACGTTATGCTCAGTGAAGATACATTCGAGAAGCTAAAGGCAACTAGATACGGATCGCTTAGATTGGTTGAGGATTACGTAAACACAAAGCGATGCCGATGGAACTTCCTGTGTGAGCATCTTTTGAGCGATGTCGGCGTTAAGTGTGGTAAATGCGATAATTGCGTACCTACAAAAAGGGAGAAATCAGCACCAATCGAGTATATTTCAGTTCCAGACGTAATTCCTGAAAAAGAAAGAATCCCTATCGTAATCCTAAGTTGCGCAGAAAAAACAGATGGTCTGGTCAGCAGGCGTGATATGGCAAAGCTACTTCTTGGCCAAAAGGCAAAGCGGATTCTGAGGTATGGGTTTGATCACGTAGAGGAATTCGGGTGCTTGTCAGAAATGCCGAAAAAAGAAGTAATAAAACACATAGATTATCTGATAGAGCGAGGATGTCTGGAGATAACGAGCCTTTTCTTTCCAATGATCCAGTTGACGGATATTGGTCGAAAGAGACTGGCAAGAATAAGATCATAAAGCTAAACTCAAATTGGAAGAACCAAAGTTTTTTAGGCTCTTTGGTAATTAACGGGGAAACTTGTGTTTATAATGGATTCCCGTTTTCACGGGAATGATATAATGAAAAAGAGCTACACCTATCGAAAGAGTCATTGTGGTATAATTAGATATATGTATTAATAACCAACAATCAATCCTTTCAAATGA
>Ga0315274_10003334_pt1 | contig 23923 bp, 14 predicted proteins | sample YL17G02_20_MG_FD_203700 | JGI IMG/M metagenome (GOLD analysis project Ga0315274, IMG submission 203700) | Sediment microbial communities from Yellowstone Lake, YNP, Wyoming, USA - YL17G02_20 | ecosystem: Environmental > Aquatic > Freshwater > Lake > Sediment | place: USA: Wyoming | collected...
GCAGCGGTAAAGAAGAAACAGCAACAGGCGGCCGCGACGACAGACGTCCTCCCCATTATGGCCACGCCCACGACAAGCGACGCCGCGACGGCCGCCGCCTTCCGCGTCGCCGCCCCCAACGGCGTGACCTTCGCCGCCGGGAACGACATGGAGACGGAAGGAGAAGAAGAGGAGGAAGAGGACGAGGCGGCGGGCGACGACGGGTCCAGCGGGTGGGAGACGGCCGACGACGACGGCGAGGACCGGGAAACCGAGCCGTGGGACCCCACCGTCTCGCTCTTCGACAACAAGAAGCACGACTCCATCGAGGCCTGTCTGGAATACATGTGGAAGCAGTTTTCATTCTACATCCCAGACGTCGCGCACTGCGCCGACCCCGCTGGCCTCTTGGGTTACCTCGGCGCCAAGCTGCGTTCGGGGCTGGTGCCGCTCTACTACCGCGGCGACGACGACAGCGGCAGGCGGTTCCGGTCCTTGCATGGCGTGCAGAGGCACATGGTCGACCTCGGCAACTGCAGGGTCTGCTGGGAGGGGAACGAGATGGAGTACGCCGAGTGGTACGAGTGGTCTGACGACGACGACGACGGCGACGGCGACGACGACGTCGAGATGGACTCTGACGACGAAGCGGCGAACGGAAACCCTTCCTCCTCGGCGACGGAGGAGGCCTTCGAGCTAGCGCTCCCCAACGGGAAAGTCATCGGCGCGAGGGCGTTCGCCAAGTTCTTCAAGCAGTCGCACAGGCCGTTCGCCCGCGCCACGACGGCCGGGGGCGCGGCGAGGGCCCTGCAGGCTCCGCTCTCCGGCGCCGGCGCCGCGGCGCGGGCGGCCAACCTCGGCTCCGGCGCCTCCTCCGGGGCCGCGTCGAATTCTCTCGCCCTCACCGCGGCCGGGAGAGAGCAGCAGCGCAGCGCCATCGTCGCGCGCTACAGGGCCATGGGCGTCAAGGAGGCCGACGTGCCGCGCGCGGCGAGGAAGGAGAGGCAGGCGAGGAAGGCGCAGCACAGGGGGCGGATCAGGGAGACGCTGCGGTCGAACCTGGCCGCCAACGTCAACCGGAACCTGCCAAGGAACGTTCCGTATTGAGAGAGCTTTGCCTTGCTTGCTTGCCTTTTTTTTTGCTCGCTTGCTTGCTTGTTTTTTTTCTTTTTTGTAGAAGAGAATGCGTGCGAACGCCGCTGAGAGAGTTTGAAAGAGGGGAGAACCGAGAGAGGGGAAAAAGGGCGCACGAAGGAGAGGAGCTCTCTCCTTAGTCACATGGGAAACTGCCTCAAAACACATCTTTTCCTTCTTCAAAAGCACACGACCTTGCCCCCGCGCTCGTCACCAGCGCTCGACAGGCATTCTTGTCGTCCTCTGGGGCGAGCTCGTTCTTTCCCTCCCTGTCGACACGCTCAGGAAGGAGAGAAAAGCGCCTCGCGGATCCGCGCGTCTGAAGGGTTGACTCTCTCCCCTGAGGGCAATAACCGGGCGGTGGGTGAAGTAAAAAACCGGCGGTCCTTTTGTTCCGGGGACAAACTCGAGCCCCTCTCTTCTACGATGCTGCTGGTGCCCTCGGTGAGTTTTCTTTATCTGGGCGCTCGTGATCTGGCGTCCTCCATCGATCTACGCAAGGAGAAAGAGGGGAAAAGGCATCGAACGGTGTTTGCCACAAGAAGCGAGAGCGCATGGACCCCGTCAAGCGGGAGCGCATCCTCTCGCTCGCAAGATGCGACCTCGTCTGTTTGACTCAGTCAGCTTACTTCTCCCTCCAAACCAAAACCTCTCCAACACCACCACCACCAACAACAACAACAACAAACAGGCCAACGACGCCGCCCCAGCGACCCCTTTGGATCGCTGGGCTTTCGCCAACCTCTGGAACTCGTCGCTGACGGTCACCTCGGGCTACGGAGGAGGAGGCGTTGGCGCGATCGGCTCCTCTCCGTCGCTCCCTTTCCCCTACCTCCCCCTGCCGCCGAAGAGGCTGCCGCCGCTGCTGCCTCCGTCGACGCTGCCGTCGCCGTTTGCCGCCGCCGCCTCTGGCTCCGCCCTGCCTCCTCCCTGCGAGGTCCTCCCGCTGCCGCCGCTGCCCCCGATCACGCTGGGCAGCGGCGGCGGCCCGGCTCCTCCGTCGAGAGGCGCTCTCGACGGAGCTCTGGCGCAGGGAGCGGGCTGCCCGTCGGCGTCGTTCGGGTCCCTCTGCCGGAGCGCCGCCGCCGCCGCTCTCCTGCCTCCCGCGGCTCTCCCTCCTCCTCCTCCCCCGCCCCCGCCGCCGTCCGCTTTGCTGCCTCCCCCCTCCGCCAGCACCACCAGGGATTCTGAAGACGACACCGCCGTCTGCGACCTCTACGGCGAGTGGATGTTCGAGAGGATAGCCGGGGGTGCGGGCAAGGCCGCCGCCGCCGCCGTTGCCGCCGTTGCCGCCGTTGCCGTGGCGGCCGTCCTGGCGCCGCCGCTCGCGTCTCCGCTTGCGACGACGACGCTCGAGCTCCTGATCGGCGGCTTTCTGCCCGCCCCGGTCCCGCTCGACCTTCCCCAGCGCGGGGGCAGGAAGGAGCACGGCGGCGAAAGGGGGAGGAATCAGTGGTCGCCTCCGCCCGTGGACTCGCCCGAGCTGAGGCACACGAGCCCTGCGGCGGTGGAAGCGGAGGCGGAGGCCGGAGGAGCGTTGGCCTCCTCGAGAGGAGGGAGCGCGGAGCGCGGCGCGCGCCGGAAGAGGCGGCTGCTGCTTCTCCAGCAGGAAGACGCCACGCCCGTGCCCTCGACCCCTCCCAAGCACAGACAGGTGCAGAATCAGCAGCGGCAGCGGTGCCGCGGCAGCAGCAGCGAGGAGGCAGCGGCGAGGGAAGGGCAGGCGGAGACGCCTGAAGAAGCCCCTCTTCTGGCGGCGACGGCGGAGGCGAGCGACGCCCTCGTCGCCTCCGCCGCTTCGGCCTCGTCGGCCGACGTTTCGGCTGCTGCGTGCCGCAGGTGTCCCGCGCGGGCCGCGAGGGGCAAGCTCCGGAGGTCTCGCTTCGCCGGCTAGAAGGAGATTCCCGGACCGAAACAGAAGTTTCTGTGCCACTGGCCCCAAGGGCGACTGCTTGACCCTCGTTTTTTCTTTTCCTTTTTTCGTTGAAAAGATCGCCGTTCTTTTCCGGCCCCGCCCTCCCACTCCTTCCCTCCCGTGAGACACATTCCGTCGCGCGCCACCATGTATTCATGTATTCCCTTTCGCGCGATAGCTGAACGGACCTCTGAAGAGCGTTGACCGGTTGGAAGCCTTTCGTCATCATTTTCAGCTTTTTTTTTTGGTGAAAAGTGAAGAACCTTTTTTCGTGAACCCCTCCGTTCCCACCACCATGCCTCCCCTCCCCTCCCCGTCGATCCATTGTGTAAGTTCTTAGCAAAGAGAGAGAAATCAAAGCCCTGAAAGAGGGAACAAAGAGAGAAAGAGACGGTAATCTAAAGGTGGGTGCTTCAAAAACGTTTTGAGAAAGAGAGAAAAAAGTCCCGAGTCTAAACCTAGTTTTGACTGTGTCTATTACACTCTTATTTGTACTTTTTCTGCTCCTCTCTTTAAGCGCGGCCTCGTTTCTTCGCCGCCCCCCGGCCGCCCACCGCCAGCCCTGCCCGCTCCGAGGCGCTCCGCAACAGCGCCCTCGCCGCCGCGTCCCTCGCCGCCGTCGCCTCGCGCAGCCTCGCCCGCGCCGCGGCGGCGCGCTCAAAGGCGCTCGCCGCCGCCGCCGCTCCCTCCTCCTCTGCCCCCTCCTCCGCCGCCTCCGCCTCCGCAGCCTTGGCCCCCGCCTTCGCCTCCGCCTCCGCCTTCGCCAAAAGGGAAGCAATTTCCCTCTCGTCCGCCTCCGCGGCCTTTTCGGAGCCCTGCGCGGCGGCCAGCGCGGCCCTCTCCCTGCCCTCGAGCTCCCGCGCGGCCTCGCGCGCGCCGGCGGGCCTCGCCCGCAGCGCCGCTGCCTCGCGCTCCTCCCTCAGCGCCGTGTCCCTGGCTCCCTTCCTCGCCGTCGCCGCCGCGGCCCGCTCCCGGTCCCCTGCCTCCCTGAGCTTCGCCGCGGCCCTCAGCAGCTCCTTCGCGGCGGCCTCGGCCCGCTCCCGGCGGGCGCGGAGCCTGGGAGCGCGGGACTCGAACATGCTCGTCGCGCCCGCCACGGCGGCCAGCGCCGCGGCGTCGGCGTCGGCGGCGTCGGCCAGGGCCGCTGCCTCCTCCGAAGCAAGAATCGTGGACTTCCTGGAGGCATCGGACGAAAGCGCGAGGCGGGAGGCCTCGGCCTCTGCCGCGGCGGCCTCGTTTTCGACGGCGAGGAGAGACGGCGCCGGCGGCAACGACGACGACGACGAAGAAGAAAGAAAACCGACGCCGCCGCCCCCCCTGCTGCTGTGCCTCCGCAGCCGAGCGAGCTCCCTCGAGGCCGCTTCCGAGGCCCGCAGAAGCTTCTCCAGCTCGACGGACGCGGCCTCGACCTCCGCGGAAGCGGCGGCCTCGAGCTCGGAGGCGCTCTGGGCGTCTCTCCCGGCCGAGAGAAACCTCGCTTTCGCTTTCGCCAGGGCGGCCTCCGTCCTCGAGAGCGCCGCGGTGGCTCCCGAGAGCTCTTCCTCGCACTGAGAGGCCTCGACGCGCGCGTCTCGGGCCTCGGCGGCTACGGCGCGCGTGGCGAGAGCGATCTCGGAGGAGGACGAGCGCGAAGAAGGGGAGGCGGGTTTCGCGCCCTCGCTCCCGCCGCCGCCCCGCCGCCTTTCCTCCTCCTCCGCCGCCGAGGCCTCGGCCTCGGCCCCCCGAGCGTCGGCCCTCGCCCTCCTGGCCGCGAGGCGCGCCCTATCGACCTCGGCGAGCAGCCCAGGGAGGGCGGCCCTCGCGCCCGCCTCGGCGGCGCGCGCCCCCGCCGCGGCGGAGGCCCTCTGCCTGGCGCCGGCCGCGGCCCTCGCCGCGGCGGCCCGCAGCCTCGCGACCCTGCCCTCGAGGGCGCGCGCCTCGGCCCTGGCGACGCCGATCTCGCGGGAGACGGCCGCCGCCGCGGTCCAGGCCGCGGCCTCGACCTCCCGCGCCCGCGCGGCCCCTCGCTCGGCCTCCGCGCGCGCCGCCCCGGCCGAGGCCGCGGCGAGCAGCTCCGACCGCCACAGCGCCGTGAGCGCCCTGGTCCCGGCGCGGACCTCTCCGACGGCCGCGACGGTCTCCGGGAGCAGCGACGCGCGGGCAGCCACGGCTGCCAGGGAGGCCTCTCTGGCCGCGGAGCGGGCCTCCGCGAGCAGCGGCCCCCGCGCCAGCGCCAGCGCCGCCTCGGCGGCGAGCGCGCCGGCCTCGGCAACCCCGAGGTCGCCCCGGGCCTTCGAGATCGCCCCGGCCGTCGCCGAGGCCCGCCGCCGCCTCGCGGCGGCGGCCAGCAGGGCGCGAGAGGCCGAGGAGGCGGCGTCGACCGCGGCCCAGCGCGCCCCGGCGGCCGCGGCGCAGGCGCCGTCGGCGTCCCTCGCCGCGGCGTCCGCGGCCTGCTTCGCCGCGAGCGCGGCCTCCTCTTCCGCGCTCGCGCGGGACTCCTCCCTCTCTCTCGCCTGTCTCGCGGTCTTGGCCCCCTCCTCCGCCTTTGCTGCCGCTCTCGCGGCCTCTTCGGCCTCCCGCATCAGCGCCCGGGCGCGGGCTCCCGCCCGCTCTCTCTCCCCGTGCGCCGCCGCGGCGAGCGCGCCCGCCTCCCGGAGCTCCCCGCGGAGGCGCTCGACCTCGGCGGCGAGGGAGCCGACGAGGAGGGCTCGGGAGGGGGCAAGGGGGTCCGCTGCGGAGGTGGCGGCGGAGGCGGCGGCGGCGGCGGCGGCGGCGGCGGAGGCGGAGGAGCGAGAGGGGGCGGAAGGCGAGGCGGAAGGCGAGGAGGAGCAGGGGGGGCCGGGAGCAGCAGCAGCGGCGGCAGAGGAGGAGGACGAGGCCTGCGGCGCCCGAGCAGGCTTGGCCTCTCCTCGCCCTCCTCTCTCGTGCTTTTGGGCGATGGATAGACGAGGAGGGGGAGAGGCCTCCTCGAGAGGAGCGCCCCCCTCGAGTCCTGAGGCCGCCGTCGACCCGGCAGCGAGGGAGGGCGGCATTCGAAGGGTTGGACAGAGGGGGTGCGTTGGAAGCGGAAGAGGTTTTTCCCGTCTGGTGTGGCCTGTTGCTATTTTTGGTCCGCCGGCGTTCCTTTGTCCGTCTGATCATCAGATGGGCCGAGCTGCTTTTTTTTCCACTTTTTCTTTTTACTTCTTCTTCTCTCTTAAGAGGCCTCTGTCTCTCCTCGCGCTCTCTTTCTCTTTCTCTCTCTCTCGATTGACGCAGCCTCCATGTCGGCATCCGCGATGGCCTCGAGGCGTGCCGGGGGCCGCTGCGCGTCGACCTCTGCGCCGGCGTGCGGATCGACGGCTGCTGCTGCTCGAGCGGCGGAGAGGACGACATTGCCGACGACGGCTTCTCTTCGACGCCGGTCGTCGAGCCTCGATTCCAAGGCTCGTTCATCTTCCGATTGCCGCGCTTCCCCAATTGGAACGTCGGTGACAGTGTGCGATCTGCTCACAGAAGGTGTCGCTCGATTCGCGGGCCTGGTGGCCGAGCGGCGACGACCACACCGATCAGCGTCGTCGTCGTCGTCGACGAAGGCCAACGCATTCGGCCTCGGCGGCGGCAGTAATTCGAAGAAGAAAAAGGGCCCCGTCGTCGTCATCGACAACTACGACTCTTTCACGTACAATCTGTGCCAGGTGAGTCTTCGACGGCACAAAGAAAAAAGAAAGAAGAGCGCGCGCGCTTGTGCGAGAGAGAAGGAGTTATGAGGAAACTTGGTTTCGTCGCCGCCGTTTCTTCTTCGACCTAGCCCTCACCTCGTCTCTCGACCTCGCTTTCACCAAAAAAAAAAAAACAAATCGAAAACAGTACCTCGGCAACCTCGGCTGCGACTACGTCGTCGTCGCCAACGACGCCTGCTCCGTCGCCGACATCGCGGCGATGAACCCCGCGGGGGTGCTCGTGTCCCCCGGCCCCGGCGCGCCCGAGGAGTCGGGCATCTCGCTCGAGGCCGTGGCGAAGCTGGGCCCCCGCTTCCCGCTCTTCGGGGTCTGCATGGGCCACCAGTGCATCGGGAAGGCGTTCGGCGGCAACGTCGTGCGGGCTCCGGGCGGCGTGATGCACGGCAAGACCAGCGCCGTGACGCACGCGGGCGTCGGGCTGCTCGAGGGGCTGCCGAGCCCGTTTCTGGCGGCGCGCTACCACTCGCTCGTCATCGAGGCGGACTCGTGCCCCGACTGCCTCGAGGTCACCGCGCGGACCCAGGAGGACGGCGTCATCATGGCCGTGAGGCACAGGGACTTCCCCTGGGTGCAGGGGGTGCAGTTCCACCCGGAGTCGATCATCACCGACGGCGGGATGGCCATCGTCAAGAACTTTGTCGACTCGCTCGAGGCCGGGGCGACGGCGGGGGCGGCGGCGGCGGAGCAGCAGAGCGTGGCTTCCTGAGGTGTCGATTCGTTCCCTCTCGTGATTCTTCATTCGTTCCTCGTTTTTTCTGCAAGTTGCAATGTCATCGGAGAGAGGGCCGAAAGAAAGAGAAAGGCACTTGTAGAGACGTCGGCCGCAGAAGAGTTGAGGCCAAAGGTGTTTTCGAGGGTGTTTTCGAGGTCGAGTTTTTTTTTTTGACGTCGATTTTCACTTTTTCAGTCCTCGCTCTTTTCTCCGGAAGAAGAGAGAGGCGAGGGGGCTCTTTGCGGCCCTCTTTCTTTCGTGTTCACGAGTGTCCCTGAGTACGAGGTCCCTCTCGAGCCGCCGACGGCACACGCACGATCACGAGCACACACGCAAACAAGCTGGTCGTTTCCTCTTCTCCGTTGATTGACTGAGAACCATCAAAGACCAATTCCGCATGCTGCTCTCGTCGGGCCTCTCGCGAGAGGTCGCCGTCGTCGTCGCGCACCTGGTGCTCTTCTCGCAGCTTGGGGTGCTGACGCGAATAGGACTCGACGCGCTGTTCAGCAACGGGTGCAGCACGAGCGGCGGCGGAGGAGGGAAGAAGTTCGGGACGTGCCTGACGTCGCTTGGTGAGTTTTCCCCCTTTTTTTGTCCGTCGAAAAAACCTCGTTTCCCCTTCCCCGCCCCCCTCGCCCCTCTCTCCGCGACTCACCCGCGCACGCGTCCCTCTCACCTTCCCTGCCCCCCCCCCCCCTTCGTCCGCACCACAGGCCTGGGCTCCGACCCCTTCGGCGCCTACTTCCCGGACCTTCCCTCCAACGCCCTCGGCTCCTTCGTCATGGGCCTCGCCGCCGCCTCGTCGACGCTCTCGCTCGGCGCCCCCAAGCCGCTCGCGGCGCTCCCCGCCTCGCACCCGTGGCAGCGCTCGCCCGAGCTGCACATCGGCGTGCGCACGGGCTTCTGCGGCTGCCTGACGACGTTCTCGGCGTGGTCGGCGGCGCTGCTGGCCCAGGCCGTCGGCGGCGGCGGCAGGCCCGGCGGCAGGTGGCCGCAGTGGCTGTGGGGCTGGGCCGTCGGCCTGCTCGTGGCGCTGGGGTCGTACGCCGCGGGGGAGCACGCCGCGCGCCTGCTCGACGACAGGCTGCGGCCGCGGGAGGAGCGCGCGCAGGCCAGGAGGGACGCGGCGGCGGCGAGACTCGCTGTCGAGGCCGCGCCCTCGATCGGCGTCCCTTGGTCCGGCGTCGTCGCGAGCGACGGGGAGGAGGGCGGGGGCGGCGGAGGGCTCCTGTCTCCTTCCTCCTCCTCCTCGGCCGCCGCTGCTCGCAGGAGGGGAGGCGGAGGCGGGAGCTGGGGGCTCGGAGGAGGAGGGGCCGGCGACGAGGAGGCGCCTGCCGCCGCCGCCGCCGCCGCCGCCGCCCTCGACGCCCCGGCCCGCGCCGCGGCCAAGGCGCTCGCCTCCCTGGGAGAGGTATCGCTGCCGCTCTCTGCCGTCGCCAGGCACCACGCCTCCCGCGCCGTCGCCTCCCTCGCGCGCCGCTCGGCCGTCCTCGAGGAGCTGGCTTCGATGCGGCGCGAGGCCGACCTCGGGGCCGCGGCCGAGAGGGCGCAGAGGCAGCGGCAGCAGCAGCAGCAGCGGCTGCCGGAAGGGAGGTTCGACGAGGGCGAAGAAGCGGCGGCGGCGGCAGCGGCGGCGGCGGAGGAGGCCGTGAGGGAGACGGCGAGGGCCGCCGCGGCGGTGGCCAGGGCCGAGGCGGCGGCGGCGGCGGCTGCTGCTGCGGAGGCCGAGGCCGAGGGAGCGGAGGACAAAGACCTCGAGGGAGGCCCCGCCGCCGCCGCCGCCGATGCCCCCTTCAGGTCCACCGCAGCCGCGACGGCGACATCAGCAGATGCCGCCACGGCGCCTGCCTCGAGCGGAGACCGCCTCGGGCGCTGGCGGCAACGGAAGCGGAACCACGGACAGCACAAGGCCCGGGCGGCAGCAGAGGAGGAGGAGCAGGCGGCAGATGGGGCGAGGGCGGCAGCAGCCGCCTCCCTCTCGACCCGCCGTTCCTCCGCCTCCGCCGCCTCCTGGAGGCTCCCTCCGCCCCGCGCCCGCTCCCCGGACGCCGGGACCACGAGGGAGGTCTGCATGCCCCTGTCGACGCTCGCCGAGAAAGTGCGGGAGGAGGCGGCGGCGGCGGCGAGGGCGGCCCCCCCTTCCTCCTCGACCTCTTCGTCCTCCTCTTCTTCCCTTCCTTCCCCTCCCGCTGCTGCTGCTGCTCTCCAGCGCCGCCCCCTGGCCGCGAGGGCCACCTCCCTGCTCCGCCGCGGCTACCGCTCCGCCGCGCGCGCGGCCGAGGGCGGCAGCGACGCCGAGGCCAACCTCTCCTCGTACTCCTTCGCGACCAGGACCAACGCCGCCGCGGTCTTGCTGTCCCTGGCCCTCTGGGTCACCTTCCTGCTGCTCTTCGTGCTCGATGAGGCGGAGGGGACGACGGCGTCGAGGCGCGGCGAGTGGCTCGCCGTCGTGCTCGCGCCGCTCGGGTGCCTGCTGCGCTGGAGGCTCGCGACGCTCAACTACTCGCTGGCGGGCAGGTGGAGGTTCCTGCCGGCCGGCACGCTCGCGGCCAACCTCGGGGGGTGCGCGCTCACGTTTGCGGTCGCGGCCATGCTGGAGCGCAGGCCGCCCTCGTCGGTCTGGGGCGCCGCGGTCGCCAAGGCGCTCCAGGTCGGCGTGGCCGGCTCGCTGTCGACGGTCTCGACGCTGAGCGCCGAGGTCACGGCGCAGCTCCGGCGCGCCCCCGCCGACGCGCGAGGGTACGTGTATCTGGGGCTGACGTGGCTAAGTGCGCAGGCGATCGGGGTCTTGGTTTACGGCTCGGCGGTGTGGAGCAAGCCGTGAAGGAGGAGAGTCGAGAGAGAGCAAGAGAGAGATAGTTTTTTGTTCCGTCTCTCAACTTAAAGAAAGAATACTGTAAAAAAACAAAACCCTTTCTACCGTGCATTTGAACCCCTTTCCACTAAAGAAGGACTCTATTTTTACACAAACGAACGGAGCGACGAACTTACGAGGCAGCGGATCGGGAAGGGAAAAGAGGAAACGGGAAAGAAGTAACACCAAAAAGAAAGAACCAATCACGTCGACAAGTGCTTCTCCAGCGCCGAAAACGCCCTCGCCCCCTCGCTCTGCGCCTCGTCCGGCTCTGCCTCCTCAACGCTCGTCACCTCCGGAACGTAGTGCATCAGCATGTTCTCGATGCCGGACTTGAGCGTCACGGCCGAGCTCGGGCACCCGCTGCACGCGCCGCGCATCCTGACGACGACGGCGCCGTCGCTTTCGTCGAAAGAGACAAACTCGATGTCGCCGCCGTCCTCCTGGACCGCGGGGCGCACGCGCGTCTCGATGAGCTCCTTGATCATCGCGACGGTCTCGGAGTCGTCCTCGTGCGGGGCCGTGTCGGGGGCCCTGTGCGGCTCGGCGGAGGCGGAGGCGGCGGCGCTGGAGGGCGCGCCCTCGCCCAGCACGGGCCTGCCCGAGGCGTAGTGCTCCATCACGGCCTCGAAGACCCCGGGCTTGACCAGCTCCCACGAGGATTCCTCCTTCTTGGTGACCGTGATGAAGTCGGAGCCGAAGAAGACGGCCGCGACGCCCTCGACGCGGAAGATCGCGGATGCGAGCGGCGACGAGGGCGAGCCGGCCCTCGCGTCGCGCGCCGAGGAGAAGGTGACGCCGCCGGCGCCCGGGGGGAGCACGGCCTCTCCCGGGATGAACATCAGGGAGGCCGGGTTGGGGGTCGACTGGGTCTGGACGAACATGGAGCGGCGCTGCTGGTGAAGGGAGGAGGAGGGGGAGGAGGGGGAGGAGGGGGAGCGGAGGCGCGGCGGGGCGAAGAGGGACGAGAAGGGGGCCGAGGTCGAGGTCGAGGAGGCCAACGACGAGGCGGCGCGAGCGGCGGCGATCGACGACGACGTCGCCTGCGCCGCCGCTGATGCTTTCGTCAAGGCGAGCTCGGAGTTGCCTCCTGCTCCTCGGTGTCGCGACGTCGAGCGCAGCGCCAGAGAAAGAGCGCGTCGCATGGCGCGGCGAGGTGAACGAGAAGGGGAGAGGTGGAGAAGGAGTGAAGCGGAGCGCGTGGCGGGATGGGAGAGTAGAATTTGACTACAGAGGCGAGCGAGAGTGTGGCATGCGAGACCTCCGTTTTTCCCACTTTTGTTTTGTTTTGTTTTGTTTTTTTTACACAAGGCCAAAAAGAAAACACGCCAACGGAAATCAGGCCCTCTTGCTCCCCGAGCGCGACCTCGTGACCCTCGAGCCAGACGAAGAGCCAGCAGCAGCAGAAGAAGATGCCGGAACCAGCAGCGCTCTCCTCTCCGCGTCGGCTGCGACCCGCCTGTCGATCTCCCTCTTCAGCCTCGGCCTGTACCCGCAGAAAAACAGGAGCTCGAACCACGCGAACAGGCCCGCGAGGACGACCGACTGCGCGAACGAGTCGACAAGCGCCGGGCGGCGGCCCTCGATCGCCGCGTGGCCGATCCCGACCTGCGCGGCCCAGGCGAGGAGGTGGACGGCGCCTGCCGCCGCCGCCGGCGAGGAGAGAAAAAACCAGAAGGGGCCGGTCGCCTGGGCCCACGCCGTCGCCGCGAGCCACATCGGCAGGGCCAGGAAGGCGGTCCAGCTGACCCCGGCGAAGAGGTCCAGAAACGAGTAATAGATTGCGTAGAGGCTCAGAACCAGAAAGGGCCAGTTGCAGAGAGAGAGCGCTGCCAGCGGCGCCGGCAGGAAAGGAAGGAGGAGCAAAGTAGTGGTTCCCCCCTCCTTGCTCCCGATGTCCACCCTCGCTTTCGCCAGCAGAGCGCTCAGGGGAGGCAAGTTGACCTCGAGCAGCACGGCGAGGGTGAGCATCAGCGGCGGGACGAAGAAGAAATGGACAACCTGTTTTTTTTCGAAGTTTTTTCCCCCTCGAGAGAGGGCCGCGGGAAAGGAGTGAGCGCTGGAGGAGCCTGATGCTGCCCGGATCTCTCCGCCTCAATTCCCGATTCAGTCCAACTGTTAGAAAACAGCCACTTCGTGCCTGGTTCCACCCCTTGGAGTGGTAGCAGCCGTAGTCGGTCAGCTGCTGCGCAAGGTCGAAGTTAAGCGAGCGCGACGACGAGGCGTTCTTCTTCTTCTTCGTCGTCGATCGAGGCGGCATCGTGAGCGTCGATTTTCGGTTTCGTCCCTTGTTTCGGGGGGGATGCGCTTCAAACGAGAGCGTTGCCTGTGACGCGATCAACGCCTTGGGAGGAGCGGGAGATCGAAAGCGACAACAGGGGAGGGATGGCGAGTGTCGTTCAGTCGATCGTTTTTCTTCGAAAGCCGCGGAACGAAAAAGAAGAAAGAAAGAAATGAAGGACAGTGGCCAGAAGTCTCGAGGAGGAAAAACTCAACTTCCCGTTCCCTTTCTCCATGCCCCTCGACCTCGAGCTCACCCGGCTCGACTCCTCGCCTCCTCCTCCAGAACTCCGCGCGGGCGCCGCGGTCTCTGTCGATACCTCCTCGGGCCGAGTCAGCCTCGGCGGGGTCGCGTTCGCGACGCTCTCGGCCGAAGACGTTGCCAAGGTTTCATCGCCTTCGTCGTCGTTTTCGAATCCTTCGCCGGCCACCGTCCGCACTATCCGCCGCGAGAAGGACTCGATCTCGAGCCTAACCATCAGGCTCATCGAGCCCAGCACGCAGCAGGCGAGGCCTCAGTACCAACATCAGCCCAGGCGAGGTGAGGAGGGCTCGTCTCGAGTTGTTTTTTTCCCTCTCGTTCTCGCCATTGATTGATCGATCGATGGCATTTTGTTCAACCTCAAGGTTGCTCAACCTCCTCCCCAACTTCCTCGCCTTCGAAACCTCACCCTCCCCCGCCTCCCAGCCCTCGGCCCGCCCCCCTCGTCCACGCTCGACCCCGAAGAGCTCGCGTGCCGCCTCACCAAGGGCCAGCTCGACGCCCTCGCTGCTTCCCCGGAGGTTCTCGAGGCCCTGAAGAGCGAGAGCACCCGCGCGGCGGTGACGCGGGCGCTCGCTGCCGCGGGGGACAGCAGCAGCTCCAACTCGTCGGCGGCCGCGGCCCTCGAGAGCGAGGGGGCACCGCTCGCGGGGTTAGCTACGGCGGTGTTGGACTGCCTCGAACACCACGGAGAAGAAGAAGAGAAGAAATAGAAATCGAAAATGAACAAAGGCGGAGAGGACAGAGTGCCGGCGGCGGCAGCGGAGGCGGAAGCAGAGGCTGCGTCGGCGTCGGCGGCGGCATCGCCGAAAAGTTTTTGGTCGCAGGCCCTCGCGATGGCCTCCTCTGCGGCCTCCGCGGCCTCCAGCGCCGCCGCCGAGGTCGTCGCCGCGGCCGCTGCCACGGACTGGGCCGCGGAGCTCTCTGACGCCCGCGGCGTCGCCGCGGGGGACGCGAGGGAGGTGCTCGGCGTGGCGGCCAAGGCCGGGTCCGCCGCCGCGGCGGCCGCGGCCCCGGCGGCCTCCGCGGCGGCGTCCGCGGCGGCCTCGGCGGCCTCGGCGGCGGCCAGCGCGGCGGCCAACGCCCTGCCTCCCTCCGTGAGCGGCTCCGCGGCGAAAGCCTCGAGAGCTGCGTGGGAGGCCGGGGCGAAGGCCGGGGCGGCGGCGGCCGGGGCGGCGGCAAAGGCGGGCGAGGCGGCCGCGGCCGAGGCGAGGAGAAGCGGGGTCGCCGCTGCTGTCGCCGCCTCCGCTGTCGCGGCCTCTGCGCGCTGGAACGGCGCCGCCGCCGCGCCTGAAGCAGCAGCAGCAGCAGCAGCAGCAGCAGCAGCAGCAGGAGCAGCAGCAGGGGCAGCAGCAGGAGCAGCAGCAGGATCAGCAGCAGCAGAAGGGAAGGAACAACCGGAGAAGGACGCGGTCGTCAACGCTGGAGGGTGGAGCGACGCGGAGGAGGAGGAGGAAGAAGAAGAAGCGGTTGAAGAAAAAGGACCGGGAACGAGCGCCAGCGAGGGAGAACGCGGACGAGCGACAGAGGCGGCAGCGGCGGCGGCGGCAGCCGTCGAGGAAGAACGAGTTCCCTCTGAAGTATTCGAGCCTGACCTGCAGAAGCTCTCGCTCGCCGAAGAAGAAGAGGGCAAGGGCGAAGAAGGCGAGGACGAAGAGGAACCGGCGGCGGCGGCGGCAGCGGCGGCGACGGCGGAGCCTGAGGCAGAGGAACCGGCGGCGGCGGCGACGGCAGCGCCCGAGGCAGAGGCCGTCGAAGAGGCTGCAGAAACAGCAGCAGCAGCCCCTTCCCCTTCCGCTCCGGCCTGCTCTTCTTCCGACTCCCCCGCTCCTGCTGCTGCCATTTTGGAAGGAGAGGACGAGGACGCGTGGGAGTGGGAGTAGTGGTGAGAAACCTGTAAAAAGAGTCGTTTAAAAAAAATGAAGCCGTGGTCGAGATCGATCTCTGATCTCGATCAATCACAAGACAGAAAAAATCTTTGTTTTTTCGTTTCCCCTCTTCCGTTCGCATTTGCGGCTTTCTTCTCTCCTTGGCCACGAGGGAAGTGGAGACGTCATGGTCGACCTCGCCGGATCGAACGATCGGAGGAAACCCTCGCTTTCCCCGAGAAAGGGCAACAATCATTCGTCCTCGGCCTCGGCGGCGTTTCGGCAGAGCGACGGCGACGACCTCCTCCGACCCGAGTCGGCGTCGCTGCTCTCGCAACAGGGCCGCCGCCCCCCGACCTTCGACGGCGTCTCGGTCGTCGCCGTCGAGCATGACGCGACGCCCTCCAAGAGAATCCGAAGCAACCGCGAAGGAGAGGCAAGCGGCGAGAGCAGAAGCAATTTTCTGCACGGCGCGCTCCACCTCACGACAGCGGTGATCGGTGTAGGCATCCTCGGCCTCCCTCGGGCGCTCGTGGACCTCGGCTGGCCCGCGGGGATCGCATTCATGGGCGTGGCGACGGCTGTGTCGCTGTACACTGCCCTGCTCCTCGTCGAGCTCTGCTCCGAAGGGGGGGAGGAGAGAGGAGGAAGCGGCTCCTCCTCTGTCGGCGCCCCCTGCCCTCGCTCGCCGCCGCCGCCGCCAGAGCCGCTGCCCCCGACGCTCGGCCCTCCTCCCGCCTCTTCTTCTTCCTCCTCCCTTTCGATCGGAGTCGGCAGGAGGGGGGCCTCGGTCCAGGACCTGCCGTCCCTGGCGGAGTCGTCGGGGGCGCCGAGGGGGGAGCCGAGGAGGAAGCGCGGCGCGCCGACAGCGGCGGCGACGGGATCCTCTTCCGCCTCTCCTGCTCGCTCCTCCGGCAGCAGCCGCTACGAGACGTACGGCGCGCTCGCGCGGGCCACCCTGGGACCGCGCGTGGGCGGGGCGGTGGCCTCGATGCAGCTGCTGGCCTGCGCTGGGTCCGTTTTCCGGAAGTTTTACGTTCTTCATTATTTTAGAGAGGCCGAAGGACGTCGAGCGAGCCCGGAGGGAAACATCGACTCACTCACGTGTCCCTCCCTCTCTCGCCCTTTTCCGCCCGACTCGCACGCAGGCTCGCAGTCACCTACTGCGTCACGGGAGGGAGCTCCCTCCACTCGATCACGGGCCTGCTCTCCCCGGCGGCGTGGTCCTTCCTCTTCGGCGCCGCCCAGTTCCCCATCGCCCTCGCGGCGCCCGACCTGGAGAGGCTGGCCGGGGTCTCCGCGGGCGGGGCGCTGGCGTCGCTGCTGTACGCCTCCGCGGCCGTCGCGGCCTCTGCGCGAGTGCTGCTGCTGCCGGCGACGAAGGGCGGAGGAGGGGGGCCGCTTTCGCCGCCGTCGGGGAGCGGCGAAGGAATCTCCTCCCCATGGCGCGCGCTCGACGCGGCGAGCACGATCCTGTTCGCCTTCGGCGGGCACTTTGTCCTGCCCGAGATCGCCGCGTCCCTGTCTCCTTCGACCTCCTCCTCCCGTTCTTCTTCTTCTTCTTCTTTTTCTTCTTCTTCTTCTTCTTCTTCTCATTCTTCGTCTTCGCCTTCGCCGATGGTTCCCGCGGTAAAGGCCTCGTACGTCGCGGTGGCCCTCTCCTACTTCTCCGTCGCCGCCTCTGGCGCCGCGGCCTTTGGCGGGGGCGTCGCGGACGACGTGCTGCTCAGCGCTGGCGCTGGCCCCGCGGCGCTCGTCGCCTGCGCCAACGCCGCGGTCTGCCTGCACGTCGCGGCCGGGTTCCACGTCTTCTCACAGCCGTGCTATTCGGGGTTCGAGGGCTGTTTCGAGAGGAGGAGGTGGTTCGGAGGAGGAGGGGGGGGGGTGGGAGCGGGAGGAGCGGGAGGAGCTGCTTTTTCTTCCTCTTCTTCTGGGGACCCGAAGGCGGCGACTTCGCTCCCGACGACGACCGCAGAAGCAGCAGCAGCAGCAACAGCAGCAGCTCCAGCAGCAGCAGCAGCCGTCTCGCCTCCTTCGAGCCTTTCAAACGCGGCGACGGCGACGACGAGGGCCTCCTCCGCCGCAGCGCGCCTCTGCTACGTCCTCCTCGTCGCGGCCGTCGCCGCCGCGCTTCCCTTTTTCAGCGTCTGCATGACCCTTGTCGGGGCGCTCGCCTTCGCCCCGGCCACGTTCGTGCTTCCGCCGGCCTTCGCCTTCTTCTCGAGGTCGCCGTCGATCCGCAGGGACGGGAGGAGGAGGGTGTGGCACGGGACCATGGCCCTGACGTTTGGTCTCCTGTCGCTCGCGTGCTCGGTCTCGGCGGCGAGGGGCCTGGTCGTCGCGCTCCGGGCGAGGCTGCGCGGGCTCGCTGTTTGAGCTTGGCCGGTGAGAATGTAAAATTATGATGTATAGGAAAGGCGCGATGAGTGTTCCTCTCGAGTGGGGGGGCGCTTGCGTGGTTTTAGTGCAAAGGCCGGGAAGAACGGAGGAAGAAGGAAGAGGAGGAGAAAGTAGGCAAGAAACCTTCACTTTTTTCTTCTTCGCTCGAGAGAGCGAAACGAAGATCGAATCTCCCCCTCTCTCTCTCTCGCTCTTCTCTTTTCTCTCTGCGCCCCAATGATGCGGCCACGCGGAGGCGCCGGAGGCGACGCGTCGCAGGCCCCCGGGCCCACCCTGTACTCGCTGATGATCGTCAACAAGTCCGGCGGGCTCATTTACAACAAGGTGAAGAATCGTTTTTTTCCCTCCCTCCCCGATGGCTTTGATCGCATCGACGCCATCTCGCTCAAACCTCTCGACCTCGACCTCGACCTTCGGGGGAAAAAAAAAAACAGGAGTTCGTCCCGACCGAGGCCTCGCTCGACCTCAACGATACCCTCCGCGCCGCCTCTATCTGGCACTCACTGCACGCCATCTCGGCGCAGGTGTCCCCGGTGGGGAGTGGCAGCAGCAGCGCGGCGGGCGGAGGCGGCAGCGAAAAGGGCTCCGCGGGCGCGGCGGCCTCGGCCCCCTCCGTCGCTCCCGCCGGCGGCGGCGCGGTCCTCCTCCGCGCCTCGACCTTTGACCTGCACTGCTTCCAGACCCTGACGGGGACCAAGTTCCTGGCGACCGTATCCCCCGGGGCGCCCGATGTCAGGGAGCTGCTGAGCAATACGTGAGAGCGCGGGTTTCTAGAGATTCGGTGTTGAGAATTTGGAAAAAGAAAAAAGGGAGAAAAAAGCTCACTCTAAAGGAAGGAAAAAAACAAACTAAAACTTGCGAAACAGGGTCTACAACCTCTATTGTGACTTCGTACTGAAAAACCCCTTCTATGAGGTCGAGATGCCGATCCGGTGCGAGCTATTCGACCAGGCGCTGCTGGCGGCCGCGGCCGCGGCGAACAAGAGGTCTCCCGTTGCTGCTGCTGCGGCCGCGGCCGCGGCGGCGGCTGCAGTGGCGGCAAGCACAAACGCGGCGGCCACGACAAACACGGCGGCGGCGGCATCTGCGAGCGTCGGAGCTGGTTGAGACAGATGTTAGAGGGAGAATTGTATTCAGAAAAAAGAAAACGTGTATCGCTATCAAGGAACGTGAATGGGAAGAAGAGGAAGTCTCGAGGGGGGCAGCGGGAGCGGAACAAGGGACCATTTTTTTCCATTTGTCGGGCTGATTGAACGACGGAGAAAGAAAAATAAAAGCTCTGGCAAATCGCAGGGCGGGTATCCTGGGATCTTCGGGGGATCATGTCGCCTCTTCGGACCTTCGTGAGCCTGGGAGACCCCGTAAGTAGGCGCCTGATGTTGATCCGGAGTGAAAAGGAAGGAGCTGAGGGGAGAGAGAAAGACGAAACAACCGACGTTTCGAATCAATCGAGAGAGACGCAGCCATTTTCTTCTCGCTCGCTCACCCTTCAAAACAAAAAACAAAAAAACGTTTTTAACTCCCATAACAGGTCATGGACGTCATCGCGCACGTCGACTCCCTGCCCGCCTCGATACATGAGCCGGGAGGATGCCTCCCTATCGACGGCCCGGGGATGGAAGAGCTTCTCTCGTCGCTGCCGGCGCAGTCGACGCGGAGGTCGCCGGGGGGCTCCGCGAGCAACGTCGCCCGCGGCGTCGCGGAGCTGCTCTCTCGGCTCGCGAGCGGCCACGGTCCCTCCGCGGGCTCTCCTCCCTCCGAAGACATTCGTGTACAGTTTATCGGGATGGTGGGAGACGATGAGACGGCGGCGGAGTACGAGGCCGCGCTGGTCCGGAGGGGCGTGGCGCCGAGGCTGCTCCGAGCCGGCGGAGGAGCGGGGGCGGCGGCGAAAGGAGGCGGCGAGGACCGCGGAGACTGCGAGGAGGGCGGCGGCGGCGGCGAGGGGGGCGCGGGCGGCGGCGGCGCCTCCGCGCCCTCGCCCTCGCCGCCCCTGACGACGGCGACCTGCCTCTGTCTGGTCACGCCCGGAGGGCAGCGGACGATGCGCACGTGCCTGGGCGCCGCGTCGCTGCTCAAAACAGAGCGGCAGCTCCCCGCCGGCTGGAGCGAGGGCGCCGCGGCGGTCCACGTCGAGGGGTACGCGCTGTGGAGGGAGGGCCTCGCCGCGGGCGCGATGGAGGCGGCGGCGGCGGCGGCCGCCCCCGCCCCCTCCTCTGCCTCCTCCTCCTCCCCCGCCTCCCCGGCGCCCGCCGTCATCACCTCGATCGACTGCGCGTCGTTCGAGGTGGTCCGAGCGCGGCGCGGGGAGCTCGAGGCGCTGCTGGCGACGGGACGCGTCGACGTCCTCTTCTGCAACGAGGAGGAGGCCGCGGCGCTCGCCGAAGGAGGGGCAGAGGGGGGGAGCGCAGGCGGCGACGAGGAGGGCGACGGCGACGAGGGAAGCCCGGTCGTGTCCCGCGCCCTGCGGCGGGCCCTGGGGCTCGGCGCGCGCGTCGCGGTGGCCAGCCTGGGACCGGCCGGGGCGAGGGCGATGGCGAAGAGGAGGAGGAGACGCGACAGTGGCGGCGAAGAAAAAGGAGGGGCGGAAGAAAAAGGAGACGATCATTTTTCCTTCTGCAGCTATTGGTGCCCCGCGGAGGTCGTGGAGTCTGTCGAGGACACCGTCGGAGCAGGGGACGCGTTCGCCGCGGGGTTCCTGACCTCCCTCCTGCTGAGCGGCAACAGCAGCAGCAGCAAAAGCGGCGGCAGCAGAGGCAGCGGAGCAGAGGAAGGGGAACAACTGTCTCTTCTCGAGAGAGGGGAAGTGCTCGAGGCCGCTCTGCGGCTGGGGTGCGCTGCCGGTGCCGCGGCCGTTCGCGCCTCCGGGGCGGATCCGGGGAAACAGGCTTGGGACGCCGTGGCGGCGAAGGTCCACAAGGAGAGGGAGAGGGAGAGGGAGCTCGCGCTGGCGTGAAAAAAAAAAACGAAATTGAAAAATGAAAAAGATCGGGAAAAACTACAGAGCACTTTTGAAACGAAAAACTCGTCTTCTCTCCTTGTCTCTTTCTTCCTCTCGGAGCTCATACAATCTCCTCCTCCGGAATGGCCAGCGCCGCCTTCCTGTCCGGGTGGACCACAATGCGGCATCCCGCCGGCGTCTCGACCAGCGGCGGGGGCGGCAGCCTCGCCGAAGACGCCCCTGCCGCCGCCGCCACCGACCCGGCCGAGGCCGAAGCGGAAAACTCGGCCTCGCCCTCCGCGCGCTCCCCCGCGCCGGCCGCTCCGCGCGTGCTGGAGGAAACGACCAAGCTCGCCGCAGCGACCAAGAACATCAGCAGGACCGAGGCGGAGAGCGTGGCGACGACGACTGTGGTCAGTGCGGGCCAGAGGGGGAGCTGCGGGCCGGGGGCGAGCGCGGGAGGGGTCGCGGCCGGCGCGGGCGGCGAGCGAGGCGGGGCGCTCGCTGCTGCGCCTCCTCCTCCGAGGGCCGGCTCCATCCTCCTCCTTCCCGGAGGTTTTTTTTGTTTTTCGGCTTCCTGAGAGATCTCTGGAGGAGCTTCCGACGTCGCTTCTCGCCCTCGAGAGGGCGGAAAAGTCGAGGAAGTTTGGGGGAAGGGAGAGTGAGAGCGAGCGAGCGGGAGGAAAAGTCTCGACAACGCGTCGTCGCCGTCTCACTCGTTTATGAAAAAAAAAACTCGAAAGGAAGAGGAAAGAGTTTTCTTCTTTCACCTCCTTCTCTCTTGACCCGGAGGTCGCACTTTTTCAGAGACCGATCGTTTAAGAATTCATCACCTACAGAATGCCTCGGACACGGTGAGAAGACGATTCAGCGCGATTGGTTCCATCAAAATCGATGGAGAGGGGAGAGATGCATCCGATCTCCTTTCGACCCTCTCTGTCGACCTCGCTCCCACGCCCCCTCCCTCCGCACCGCGCGCGCACACAAACACAGCCCCGCCACCTCGATCGAGATCTCCAACGGCCTCACCATCGACTTTGTGCCGTGGGAGCTCGAGCCAAGCCACAGGAAGCTCGCGGAGGCGGCTTTCGACAAGAAGAACACGAAGGCGGCGAAGAAGAAGAAGAGCGACGAGGAGGAGAAGGAAGGGAGGGCGACTCTCCTCCGCTGTCGGGTGTACGAGGCGCGGCTGGAACGCGGAACGACGACACTGTGGCACTCGCACGATCGCGACACGGCCTATATCGTCTGCGGAGACGACGCTCCTAAGAGCGGCGACGGGGGAGAAGAAGGAGAGGAGCCGGAAGCCGTGCTGGGGAACGAGACGGTCGCCGACGGCGCGGCCTCGCTCCGGGACCTTCCGCTGGCGACGGGCCAGGCCTTTTGCTTCCTGGCCGGAGGGAGGCCCTTCGTGCACAGGTTGACGTTCCCGGGCGACTCGAAGAGGGCCCGGGCTCACATCGTGGGAGTGGAGGTCTCGGAGGGGGAGGAAGTTGAGGAGGAGGAGGGGGGGGAGGAGGAAGAAGAGGAAGGAGACCGAGGGAGAGAGGGAGCAGGCCGCGACGGCGCGGAAGGGGTCGTCGAAGGAGCAACGACTTCGACTTCTCCCTCTTCCTTTTCCTCATACTCTCCTCTTCCTCCGTGCTATGGCCTCGTTCAGAAATCGAAGCTGTTCGATTTCTACAAGCTGAAACTTCCTGCCCGCGGAGGGACGACAGGGGAGCACCGGTTCCCTCCCGGGGGGGCGACGGCCGCGGTCGCCGTCGCCGCGAGGCCTCGGGGCGAGGAGAGGCCGCTGAGCGTCGTCTCTTCTTCTTTTTCTGATTCTAATGCCTCCGCTTGGAGATCCCTGGCTTCCCACGGAGGGGCATTTGCGGTGTTCGAAGGGGAAAGCAGCGAGGATCTGGAGCTGCGGAACGACGCCGAGGTGGAGTTCGAGGCCGCGGTGGTGGTGATTTTGTAAACGAGCAGAGCGAGAGAACCAAACTTCATTTCTCATTTTTTCTCCGTTCCCTCCCTCTCTATCTTTCGTGAAAATTGTTCTCTTTCTCTCCCCTCTGCTTCTATCACAAATGCAGCCAGCGCGGCGCCAGGCTCTCGCCCTGGCCTCGGCGACGCTGCGTCGAGCGAGTGGGACCGGGACGTCGACGAGCAGCACCAGCGGAAGCAGAAGCAATGGCAGCGGCGGCGGCCTCTTCTTCTCCTTCGATCGCTCCGAGTTGAGCAATCCGTCTTTGTTCGCGCGGGGCTTTGCAAGCCGCAGGCCCAAAGTCTCCGTGCTTCTCAAAGAGGTAAGAGATACGAGATATAATATGCTGGCGGTGTTTGAATTGTCTCGATGGAGAGCAGGAATCTCTCAGTGCGCGCCACGATTTTGTTGTCGCCGCCGCCCGATCTGTCTCTTTTTCTTTTTTGCCGACCCCCCCCCTCGACCTCGACACCCTGCTCCGTTTCCTTTTTGCTCTTCCGCCCCCGTGCTCACTCTCTCTCTCCTCTCTCTCCCCCCTCGCTCCAAAACAACCAACCCCCCCAAAAAATCCAGGACGTCGAGGGCCTCGGTGAGGCCGGCACCGAGGCCTCGGTCCGCCCCGGGTACGCCCGCAACGCACTGCTCCCGCGCGGCGCCGCGGAGCTGGTGCCGCACCAGAGGGCGCGGCGCGGGGACCGGCCGCCGAGGAGCGTGCTGCAGGAGCGGCTGAGCAGCGAGGAGGAGGCGAGAAAAGGGTCCAGCATGGAAGCGGCGGCGGCGGCTGCGGCGGCGGCAGCAGCACCCGCGGAAGGGGGAGGCGCCGGGCGCGGGAGCGACCAGGGCGGGACCTCTCCCGCCCGGCTCGTCGCCGTCGCGCGGTCCCTCTCCAGGGGGGCCCTGGAGTTTGTGAGGCCGCTCGGGCCCGAGGGCAGCGGCGGCAGCGGCAAGGACGAGGCCGATTCCCCCTCGTCCTCGTCTTCTTCTTCTTCTTTTGCTCCCTCTTCTTCGGGAAGCAAGATCGCAGAGCCCATCGACGCCGGCGCGTTCGCGCTGGCGGTGGCCTCGCAGAAGAGGATCGCGCTCGACCCGCGTCTGGTGATCCTGGACAGGCCGATCGACGAGCAGGGGGAGCACTTCGTGCCGCTGAGGATGCGGCTGGGAGGGGAGAGGGTGGTGGTGAGGGCTCTGGTCGGTCTCGCGGCTGCTGCTGCGAGCGGCGGAGGGGGGGACGAGAAGAAGGGCGGGGGGGGCGGGAGGAAGAGGGGCGGGAAGCGGTGAAGAGGGTTGTAAATTTTCAGTGTCTGTTCATCATTTTTCTTCTTCTCCAAGTCGAAGCGAGAGAGCGATCGCTGTCTTCTCTTCCTTCTGCTTTCGCACATCGCGCCGTTGTCTTGGAATCAATCAAGCTGAATCACGTCAGCGTAGCTTGCGCATTGCTCTAGGCCCCCCTGCTGAAAAAAAGGAGGAAAATAAACTTTGAGCGCGAGGAAAGATAGAAAAAGAAGCGCTTGAGCAATCAGGGAAAAAAACTAGAGATGAGCAAGGAAGAAGCAGCAGCGGCCGCGACGACGCCACCGGCGGCGGCGACGGCTGAGGGAACACCAGCCGAAGAAACACCAGCCGAAGCCGAGGCAGAAAAGCCCGAGTGCGGCTTCTGCGTTTTTATGAAGGCCGGGGGCTGCTCGGAGGCCTTCGAGGCGTGGTCTCGGTGCGTGGATTCGGCGAGGGAGGCCGAGAAGAAAGAGGAAGAGGGGGCGACGAAGGGCGGCGACGACGGCGACGGCGCAGCTGCTGCTGCTGCTGCTGCTGCAGCTGCTTCCGTGCCTTCCGAAGGAGGAGAATCCGCTTCTGCAGCAGCTCCGGACTTTGCCACGCGGTGCCGTGACGCGACGATGGCGCTGCAGCGGT
>Ga0315274_10003335_pt1 | contig 23922 bp, 18 predicted proteins | sample YL17G02_20_MG_FD_203700 | JGI IMG/M metagenome (GOLD analysis project Ga0315274, IMG submission 203700) | Sediment microbial communities from Yellowstone Lake, YNP, Wyoming, USA - YL17G02_20 | ecosystem: Environmental > Aquatic > Freshwater > Lake > Sediment | place: USA: Wyoming | collected...
GGAAGGCACAATCGGGTTCTTGAGCTGGAGCCCCATGTACGACGTTCTCAGATCGGCCATGTACTACCTCCTCGGATGTTGACGCCTGACGGTCGGCTTGACGACCGCGCGTTCGCAGGATGGTGGGGATGGCGGGCTATGGCGCCATCTCCGGGCGGTTGACGGTGGCAGTCATCCCGTCTGGCGGAGCGGCCGGGGGATATTGGATCGCCGGTCCCCCGTGTTTGCGTCGCCGAACTCCGCTTCGGGGATCCACTTGCGATCAGACGGGCCGCAACGCTTGGTCCAGCGCCTCGGCCAGGCCGCGAGCGGCTTCGGCTAGAAGCGGCGCGGCATCGAAGACCGGCTGCCCGGTACGGTCCGCCTGACGCACGCCGGGATCGATGGGCAGGAAACCGAGCACCGGCAGCCCCGGTGACTGATCGCGGATGAACGCACGGTCATCGTCGGACTGCACCTTGCTGCCGACTAGGAACAAGTGGGTGAGCTTCAGATCGCCGGCCAGGGCCTTGATCTGCGCCGCCGTGCCCAGGCTGCGCGCCGTCGGCTCGACGACGATCAGCAGTGCGTCGACGGCGTCGGCCGTGGCACGGCCCAGATGCTCGACTCCGGCATACATGTCGAGCAGGACAACCTCGTCGCGGCGCAGCAGGATGTGGGTGACCAGCGTGCGCAGGATGGTCGACTCGGGGCAGATACACCCGGACCCGCCCATCTCAACCGCCCCGAGTTCGAGCAGCTTGATGCCACGATGGGTGGCCGAGAAGCGGTCGGGGATGTCGTCGACCCGCGGGTTGAGCTTGAAGTAGCCCCCGATCGTGCCGGGCTGAGCGCCGGTGCGCTCGTAGATCAGCTCCTCCATCTGGGCGATGGGAGTCAGCCCGCGCACCAGGTCTTCGGGGAATCCGAGTGCTCCGCCCAGGCACGGGGACGGATCGGCGTCGATGGCCAGCACTTTGAAGCCGCGCTCGGCGTAGGTGTAGGCCAGCAGACTGGTGAGCGTGGTCTTACCCACGCCGCCCTTGCCGGTGACGGCGATCTTCATGCGGATGGCCTCTCCACGGGCAGCCGGGGCGTAACGCCGCGGCGCCTGGCTTCCTGCCGGAGTGCTTCCAGGACCGACGCCACCTGCAGGCCCTGTTGGCACACCGTGCGGGCGGCCAGCGCTTCGCAGGCCCACAGGGTGGCACAGCCCAACACGCGCACATCGTTCCGCGCCACGCCCTGCATCAGGTCGCCGAAGGACAGATCCATCTCCGGGACGGTGATCGCCTCACATCCCCAGCACGAGGTACACCGGCGCACATCCTCACCGGTGGCCGACAGCACGATGAAGGGAAGGGGACCGTGAGAGGCCACGTCACCCCCGTAGTCGACTTCGGAAGTCTGCAGCACTTCCGAAGCCGTAGCTCACCCGATCAGGCCGCGGTCCCGCAGTAGCGGGCGTGGATCGATCAGGTTGCGCTCCAGCGCCGCTTTCGACTCGAGGCCGAAGGCCAGCGCCATCAACTGCGTGATGTACAGCGCCGGCGTGCGTTCCGTGCCCGGCATCTGGGTCTGCCGACCGTCCAGATTAGTGTGGCACAACGGGCAGGCGATCGCCACCAGGTCGGCGCCGCGCGCCCTGGCGTTGGCCAGGATCTCACCGCTCAGGTCGAGCACGATGTCCGACCGCGTGCCGGAAAGTGAGGCGCCGCAGCAGGACACCTTGCGGTCCCAATCGATGGGCGTGCCGCCGAGCGCCTGAACCAGACGGTCCATCGAGCGGGGGTACTCCGCCTCGGTCGATCCGGTGACGGCCGGTGGGCGGGTGAGCAGGCAGCCGTAGTAGCAGGCGACCTTGAGACCCTCAAGGGGCCGGCGGACGCGGGCGGCCACGGCCTCAACGCCGATCCGATCAACCAGCAGATCGAGGAGCGATACGATGCCGACGCTGTCGTGGTACGTGGCGTCGAGCTCGTGTTCCAGCTCCTGCTTGAGCTCAGGATCGAGACGCAGGTCTCGGCTGGCGGCCCGGAAGCGGTTGTAGCAGGCGGCGCAGGGCAGGGTTACCTCTTGCAGCCCGGCTTGCTCCAACAGGATCAGGCTCGAGAGTGGGAGTTTGGTGGCCAGGCGGTGATCGGTCCGGTGGGCGGGAGTGGACCCGCAGCATACCCAGCCCTCCGGCTCCACCGGCGTCAGGCCCAAGGCCTGCAGGACAGCGCGGGTCGAGCGGTCGAACTCCGCCGCGATCGAATGCAGGGAGCAGCCCGGGAAATACCCGATCTCGGTGGGCGGCCGGACGGCGGGGGTCTCTGGGGCCCGGTGCTTCCGCCGTAAGGTGAGCTCCGGCAGAAAGCGGATCTTGCCGTGGCGGATCATGTCGACGCCCAGGCCGATGTCCTTGAAAGGCTTGCCGGTTCGCAGATTCATCTCGCCCAGCAGGCCCAGCTCATACGATCGCCCCAGCAGGTTGACATCCCGCAGGAAGACCTTGTTGAACAGTGCCACCTCAGGTACCTGGGGCTTGACCCCCTGGGCCAACATGTCGCTCACCAGGAAGTCCATCACTCGGGCGATGTCGATGCCCTGCGGACAGCGCGTGGTGCAGGTCTGGCACGATGCACACAGCCATGGGGTCTTGCTGGCCTTGAGTTCGTCCTCCAGCCCGAGCTGCGCGGCACGCATCACCTGATTGGGTTGCAGGTCGAAGTACTCGGCCAGCGGGCAGCCGGAGGTGCACTTGACGCACTGGTAGCACAGGTAGACGTTCTCGCCGGACTGGCGCTGGATTCGTTGGGCGAGATCGGTGCGCAGGCGAGTATCCATGCCCCTACCCCTGAGCCGCCGGCTCGGCCGCCGAGACAGCCATCATCTCAGGCCGCGGCAGGAGCCCGGCGCCCTCGAGGATCGGCCGGACGGCGTCCTCCCACTCGATGGCCATGATGTGCACGCCGGAAACGCCCTCGATCTGACGCATCTGCTTGACAAGCTCGATGGCGACCTGGATGCCCTCCCGGCGATAGGCGTCGTTGCGCGCTTTCTTGTCGTCTTTGTCGATGCCGTCGGCGGCGGCGGTCATGCGATCGACGAAGGCATTGGGCACGTCCAGGCCCGGAACCTCGTCGCGCATGTACTTGGCCATGCCGGGCGACTTGAGCGGGCCCACGCCGGCAAGGATGTAGACCTGGCGATGCAGGCCGAGCTTGCGCACGCGCTCCATGAACTGGGCGAAGCGGTCGACGTTGTAGATCAACTGGGTTTGAACGAAGTCGGCACCGGCCTTCACCTTCTTCCCCAGCCGTAGCGGCCGCCATTCGAATGGATCCCCGAACGGATTGGCCGCCGCGCCGATGAAGAATCTCGGTTCGACGCCCTTGATGGCGTCGCCGCACTGGAAGGCGCGGCGGTCGCGAAGGCCAGCGACCATCTGAATCAATTGAATCGAGTCGAGGTCGTGCACGTTCTTGGATGTGGGATGGTTGCCGAACGACTGGTGGTCGCCGGTCAGGCACAGCAGGTTGCGCAAGCCCAGGGCGTAGGCGCCCAGCATATCGGCTTGCATCGCCAGGCGGTTGCGATCTCGGCAGGTCATCTGGATGACCGGTTCAATGCCCTCGGCCAATGCCAGGGTGCCGGCGCCGATGCTCGACATGCGCACGATGGCCGTCTGGTTGTCGGTAAGGTTGGCGGCGTCACACACGCCGCGCAGCAGGCGCGCCTTCTTGCGGATGACCTCGGGGTCGGCGTTCTGGGGGGGTCCGAGTTCGGCCGTGACGGCGAAGTGGCCGGCGCGCAGGATGCGCTCCAGGCGGGAGCCGGACTTGAAGCCGTTGCTGTCGCTCATGGGGTCACTCCGTCACTCGGCGGCTTCCGCCGCCAGGCGCAGGTCTTCGCGGGTGATCCGCCGCGGGCCGCCGTCGCGGCTCGTGGACCAGTCCTTCGGCGGCTGGATCTCGAGCATCAGGTGGAGCCGGTCCTGGGCGAGCAGCCGGTCATAGATCAGCTGCCAGGCGCAAGGCGTTTCGTGGCCGATCTCACACACCCCCTCCTGGGAACCGCCGCAGGGGCCGTTGAGCAGCTGTTTGGCGCAGCGGGCGATCGGGCAGATGCCGCCGGTCAGGCCCAGGATGCAGGAGCCGCAGGCGGCGCAACGCTCTTCCCACACCCCCTGCTCGAGGGGCAGACCGAGGAAGGAAGTGTTCAGACCGGGGACGACGATCTTGTCTGGGTAGCGCTCGGCCAGGGCCTGCACACCGATGCCGCAGCCAATGGACAGGACGACATCCGCCTGGAGCATCGAGTCAGCCAGCGGGTCGATGTACTCCGTCTCACACTGCCGCTGTACGACGATATGGCTGACATCCTTGGGCGTGCCGTCGATCCGTGTGGCCATGCGCAGGCTGGAGGCCAGGATGCCGGCCTCCTTTTCGCCGCCGGCGAAGCACACGGTAACACACGTGCCGCAGCCGACGATCAGCACCGTCTGCGCCTCGGCCAGCAGCCCTTTGATCTCCTCCAGAGGCTTCTGCTCGGCAATGATCATGACGTCTACTCCTGGTGGGCCGTGTCGGCCGCCTCCGCCCGCCCGGCAGCACTCCGCCGCAGTGGGCTCGGACCCAACGCCCGCACATCGTCCGTGATTTGTGTCGCCTCCTCGGCAAACTTGCGCCCCATAGCCGAGGACAGGTTCACCATACGCAGGCGGCGGCCGTCGACGCCGATCTGCGTCAGCAGCTTCTGCGTGTATTCGACTCGCCGCCGGGCGTTGACATTACCCTCCAGGTAATGACAATCACCGGTCAGTCAACCAGCGACCAGCGCCCCGTCGATCCCCTCCTCGAACGCCCGGAGCAGGTGCAGCACATCGACCCGGCCGGTGCAGGGGACCTCGATGATCTTCACCGACGGCGGGTACTGCAGGCGCAGGCTGCCGGCCAGGTCTGCGGCGTTGTAGGCACAGTGGGTGCAGCAGAAGGCGACAATCTGTGGCAGGAAGTCAGACACGCGGACCCTCCGCAGGCGCGAGCAGCGCCTCCAATTTGACCATGAGCTGGTCATCCCGGTAATGTGCCAATTGGATGGCTTTGGCCGGACATTCTGCCACGCAGTTTCCGCAGCCGCGGCAGATGGTCGGTTCGATGGTCGCCGCCCCGAGAACGCCGCCCACGCCGACGGCGGTCGGTAAGACCTGCGGCACGCCGAAGGGGCAGATGCGCACGCACGTCAGGCACCCGACGCAGCGGCTGGGGTCAACCTGGGCGACCGCACCCCCGGCGGTCAGGCTCGGTTGGCACAATACCCGCGCGGCGCGGGCCGCGGCGGCCTTGGCTTGGACGAGTGACTCATCCAACAGCTTCGGGTAGTGGGCCATCCCGGCCATGAACAGGCCTTCGGTGCTGAAGTCCACCGGGCGAAGCTTGACGTGCGCCTCCAGGAAGAATCCGTCGGCGTCCACCGGGATCTTCAGCGTCGTCGCCAGGGCGCGGGCACCCTCCGCCGGGACCACGGGATTCGAGAGCACGAGCAAGTCCGGCTCAAGCAGGAGCGTCGTGCCCAGCGCCGGGTCGCGCAGCCGGATCTGCAAACGGCTGTCCGCGTCGGTGACCTCCGGCCGGGCCTCAGGATCGTAGCGAACGAAGACGACCCCGACGCGGCGCGCCTCGGTGTACAGCCGCTCCTTGAATCCGTAGGTGCGCACGTCGCGGTACAGGATGGTCACCTGCGCCTCGGGCTCCAGCCGCTTGAGCGCCAGGGCGTTCTTCAGCGCCGTCGTGCAGCAGATACGGGCGCAGGTCCGTTCGGCCGGGCCCACGCACAGAATCATGGCAACCCGTTGTGGCGGCCGTCCGTCCAGCCCGGCCCGGGCGGCGGCCAGGCGATCCCCAGACGCCGTCGGTCCTCCCGAAGCCTCCGCCAGCAGCGATTCGAACTCCCCACCGGTGATCACCGCCGGGTGGGAGCCGCACAGGTACTCGTCGCCGCGGTACTCGCGGCCTCCAGTGGCTACCAGTGTGACGCCGTGGGCGATCTCGGTCCGCTCGCCGTCGGGCCCGCGCAGGCTGGAGGTGAAGTTGCCCACGAATCCGGTCGTCGTTTCCAGCTCGTGTTCGAGATGGATGCGGATGCGGGGCTGTGCTTCGATCTGTCGCACCAGGTCCTTGAGGAAGGCTTGAGGATCGTGCCCGTCAAAGGTCGTGAAGACGGCGCGCAGGTTCCCGCCCAGGCACGCCTGGCGCTCGACCAGGTCGACGTCGAAACCTCCGCCGGCCAAGGACAGCGCCGCGGTCATTCCCGCCGCCCCACCGCCCAGGACCAAGGCGGAGGGTTGCACCGGCACCTGGGAGGTGGTCAGCGGTTGCAGGCATGCCACGCGCGCCACCGCCATCCGGACCAGGTCCTTGGCCTTCTCAGTCGCCGCCGGGCGGTCATGCGAATGCACCCACGAGCAGTGGTTGCGAATGTTGGCCATGTCGAACAGGGCTGGATTGAGCCCGGCCGCACGCAAGCTGTCCTCGAACAAGGGCGCATGGGTGCGCGGCGTACAGGACGACACGACCACCCGGTTCAGGCCGTACTCACGGATGCGCTCGGTAATGCGGGCGATGCTGTCCTGCGAACAAGTGTACAGATTGTGTTCGGCATGGGTGACGTGCGGCAGTCCGCCGGCGTACTCGGCGACCGATGGCACGTCCACGAAACCGCCGATGTTGGAACCGCAATGGCAGACGAACACGCCGACGCGCGGCTCCTCCACGCTGATGTCGCGCTCAGGGGGGAAATCCGGGATGCGGGTGAGGTGATGGCGTGCCGGGGCGAGCAGGGCGGCGACATCGGCGGCTGCGGCGCTGGCCTCGACCACCGTCTCGGGGATGTCCTTGGGCTCGCGGAATGGGCCGGCGGCGTAGATCCCGGGCCGGGAAGTCTGCACCGGGTCGAAGAGCGTGGTGGAGCAGAAGCCGTAGTCGTCGAGCTCGACGCCCACGTCGAGGGCCAGACGGCGCACGGCCGGGCTCATCTCCATCCCGACGGAGAGTACCACGAGGTCGAAGGGCTCTTCGGCGATCGCCGAGGCTGCCGGCTGATCGAGGCCGGGGGCATAGCGCACCAGCACGTCGGCGGTTGCCGGATCCTCCTGCAAGCCGGAAATCCGGCAGCGGGTGTAGGCAATGCCGTAGGTCTCGCGTGCCCTCTGGTAGTAGGCGGCGTAGCCCTTGCTGAAGGCGCGCAAGTCCATCATGAATACGTGAGCCTGGACCTGCGGATCGTGCTCGCGCGCCATCACCGCTTCCTTGGTGGCGTACATGCAGCACACGGCCGAACAGTAGTCATGGCTCTGGTCGCGCGAGCCGACGCACTGCAGGAAGGCGATGCGCCGCGCCGGACGGCCGTCCGACGGGCGGACGACGTGGCCGGACGTCGGACCCGAAGCCGACAGCAAGCGCTCGAACTGCAGTGCCGTGACCACGTTGGGGTAGCGCCCCAGCCCGTACTCGGCGGAGAGCTCGGCGCGATAGATCTCATACCCTGGAGCGAGCACCACGGCGCCGACGTGGACCTGTTCAACCTGCTCGACCATATCGTGGTTGATGGCGCCGGCCCCGCAGGCGTAGACGCACGACAGGCACTCGGAGCAGCGGGCGCAGGCGAGACAGCGCGCCGCCTCGGCTTGGGCGAGTTCGTCGGTATAGCCGCGCTCGACCTCGTCAAAGCCTGCGCGGCGCTGGTCCACCGGCAGCTCGGGCACCGGCAAACGGCCCCCCGGCCGCGCCCCTGTCTCCCGGAGCCGGGCTTTGGCCTCCGTCTGCGAGAACTTGACTACCGGCAGGTCGGGCTTCGGCTTGCGCTCCAGCGACTCGCCCTGCAGGTAGCGGTGGATGCTCTCCGCCGCCCGGTGGCCGGAGGCCACCGCCTCGATGACGAACGCCGTGCCGGAGACGCTGTCACCGGCGGCGAACACGCCCGGGCGCGTGGCGGCCATTGTGTTGGGGTTGACGGCGATCGTGCGCTGGCGGGTAAGCCCGACGCCGGCGTCTTCGGGGATGAAGGCCAGGCCTGCCCGCTGCCCGACGGAGAAGATCACCGTGTTCGCTCCCAGAATGTGCCCCGAGTCGGGATCGGCCTCCACCGCCAGCCGTCCTTCGTGGTCGAAGGCGAACGAGAGCACGTTGCGACACTCGACGCCGGCGGCGCGGCCATCGTCGTCGCTTACCACGCGCACGAACGTCCGGCTGGCGTGGATGGTGACCCCTTCGGCCTCCGCCGCCTCGGCCTCGGAAGGATGGCATAGCATCATGTCGCGCGGCTCGAGGCAGGCCAGGTGGACTTCAGCGCCCAGCCGGACCGCCGTGCGGGCGACGTCGATGGCGACGTTCCCGCCCCCGAGCACCAGGACCCGCCGGCCGAGCTCAGGCGGATTGTCCAGACGCACATCGCGCAGGAATCGGGTGTTGATCAGGACGCCCGCCAGATCCGCCCCGGGGATCGGCAGGCGAATGCCCTCGTGGGCGCCGACGGCGACGAGGACCGACTCGAACCCCTGCTCGAACAACCCGTCCAGATCATCCACCCGCGAGTTGAGGCGAAGCTCGACCCCCAGATCGAGGATGTCGGCAACCTCGCGCTCGATGATCGCGGCGGGCAGGCGGTACTCGGGCACGCCGACGCGCAGCATCCCACCGGCGACCGGCAGCGCCTCGAAAACCGTCACCCGATAGCCAAGCTTCGCCAGGTCCTGGGACGTGGTGAGCCCGCAGGGTCCGGAGCCGATAACGGCTACCCGCTGGGGGTACAGGACCTCGGCTGCCGGGACCACCGGGCGCGGTTCGGCGTAGATCTTGTCGGTCACGAACCGCTTCAGGGAATGGATGTTCACCGGCTCATCCGCCAGCCCGCGATTGCAGGCGTCCTCACAGCGGTGGTTGCAGATCCGGCCGCAGATTCCCGGGAACGGGTTGTCTTCCTTGATCACCCGCAGGGCATCTGCGTAGCGCCCCTCGCGGATCAGGGCGATGTATCCCTGGGCGCGCTGGCCGGCCGGGCAGGCATCGCGACACGGCGACACGCCCAGTTTCTCGATGGCGTAGGCGTTCGGGACGGCTTGAGGGTAGAGCTTGAATGCCGCCCGGCGCTGGGACAAGTTCTCATTGAACAGATCGGGCAGGATCACGGGGCATACGTCGGCGCAGTCGCCGCAGCCGACGCACTTGGTCAGGTCGACGAAGCGCGGTTTGTGGCGCAGGCTGACGGTGAAGTCCCCCGCCTGGCCGTCGATGCTGACGACTTCGGTGTCGACGTGCAGGTCGATGTTCAGGTGGCGGCCAGTCTCCACCAGCTTGGGGCTGATGGTGCACATGGCGCAGTCGTTGGTGGGGAAGGTCTTGTCGAGCTGCGCCATGTGTCCGCCGATGGCGGACTTGCTTTCGACCAGGTGGACGCGGAATCCCTGATCGGCAAGGTCGAGGCTGGCCTGCATCCCGGCAATGCCGCCGCCGACGACCAGCACGGCTCCCACCGGAGCGTCGCTGGCTTCGGGGATGGCCTGGCCGAGGTCCCGAGACGGGGATCCCTGGGTGCCCACACCCACTCCTGTTAGAGGCCATTTGGAACGCGACGCGCCACGCTCGACGCCGCCGCAGAGGCCTCACCGTATGCACCATGATAGGTTCGGGCCCGCACCCGGCCATAGTGCCGGATGTCATCGCCGGAGGGGAGTATCTTCATCCAGTTTGAGCGGATATAGACGACGTGGGGTCCATTATGCCCGAAGGGCGGCCTGGGCTTGCCGGAGCCCGGAGTCCATCGCCCGGCCTCACGCCGTGACCGCCACGCTGGTGATCCAGCAAGGGTCGCGATCTGGAGGGGAGGGACCCGTGCCGGCGGCGGTCTAGGCGGGGGGGCGTGGGCGGGCGGGGGCCGCTCGCTTCATCGGGTTGGGGCCGAGCTGGGCGGCCCGGTCGGTCATTGTCCTGGCGATCTCGGCAAAAGTGACACCCATGCCGCCCGACAAGAAGTACATATCCAGACGCTCCGGCTCCAGGCCGATGGCCTGGAGGATCGCCTTGGCCCGTTCGACACGCGCTCGTCCGCGCTCATTGCCGCGAACGTGGTGGCAGTTCCCCAGGCTGCAGGCGATCACGTACACGGCATCCACGCCGCTCTCGAACGCGTCCAGGACGTATTGCACATCCACCTTACCCGTGCAGGGCAGGCGGACAAGCTTAACATTAGCCGGATACTCTTGCCGCAGTGACCCAGCTGTGTCGGCGGCCATGTACCCGCAGTAGCTGCAGGAAATGGCGGTGATCTCCGGAACGAAGTCAGGAGAGCTGCTCATGCAGCGCGCCTCGGACGCAGGCTGATCGCCCCCTGAGGACAGGCCGTCACACAGTTGCCGCAGCCGTCACACGCCCAGGGGTCAACCAGCAGCAAGTGCTCGCTGGTCACCCATAGGAGCCCTTCTCCGGCACACACGCGCAGGCATGCCCGGCGGCATTCGCCCCGGCAGCAATCGCAGGTCAATTCGTCGATGACCGCCACGTGGTCCGTCTGCAGGTTCAACACGTCGAGCCCCTCAGTCTCCGGCCGGGAGAGCCAGAGGTGTCTCCCAGGCACCGACGGCGACGCGGATCTCGTCGTCGGAGTAGTGCTTGAGTTGGATCGCACGGGCGGGGCACTCGGCGGTGCACGTGCCGCAGCCCTGGCAGCGAGCCGGGTCGATCCATGCCGCCCCGCCCAGGCCGCCGACACCGCACAGGTCGGCGCGGATTTGGGGGATATGGAAGGGACAGGTGCGGGCACAGGTCAGACAGCCGACGCACTGGTCTGGATCGATCTCGGCGACGACCCCTCCCAGTTCCAGAGTCGGCCGGCTGAGGATGGTCAGCGCCCGTCCGGCGCAGGCCAGGGCGTGCGTGATCGATTCCTCGATGAACTTGGGATAGTGCGCCATGCCAGCCAGCAGCATCCCGTCGTCGGCGAATTCCATTGGGCGCATCTTGAGATGGGCTTCGAGGAAGAAGCCTTCGGGTGACAGGGGAACATTGAGCAGGTCGGCCAGCCTGCCGGTCTCGGCGGCAGGCACGATCGCGGTGCTCAACGCCACCAGGTCCGGCTCGAATACCAGCGTCTTGCCGAACACATGCTCCTGGATACGGACCACCAGCGCGTGCTGGGCGCCGCGCAGCTCGAGGCGCACATCGGGGGGCGCGGCGTCGGTGTAGCGGACGAAGACCACACCCAGCCGGCGCGCCTCGAGGTAGTACTTCTCGCGGAAGCCATAGGTGATCACATTCTTGTACAGCACCACCACCTGACACTCGGGGTTGAGCATCTTCAGGCGCAAGGCGTTCTTGAGGGTGTTGGTGCAGCAGATTCGCGAGCAGTAGTCGAGGCGGCCGTCTTCCGCCACGCACTGGATCATCACGACCGAGCGCATGCGCCCGGCGCGCTCCGGGTGGTGCGCGAGGATCTCCTCCAGCTCCGACTGCCGGGCGATGCGCGGGTCCTGCCCGAGCAGGTACTGCCGCCCGGTGGCCTCGACGCCGCCGGTGGCCACGATCACCACGCTGTGCTCCACCTGCGTCTCGCGGACGGTGCCGTTGGCCAGGTGAGTGGAGATGGCAGCGCGGAAGTCGCCCACACTGCCGGAGTGCCGGGTGATCTGGGAGTGCAGGTACAGGTGGATGCGCTCATGGCCGACGACACGGTTGACGAGGTCGCGGAGCAGCCGCTGCGGGTTGTCGCCCTCGGCGACGTAGTACACATGATGCAGGTTCCCCCCGAGCTCGCCGGTCTTCTCGGCCAGGTGAACCTGGAACCCGGCATCGGCGATGGCCAACGCGGCGCTCATGCCCGAGACGCCCCCGCCGACGACCAGGGCGGCCCGATGCGGCGTGCGCCGCACCTTGTGCAGCGGCTCGGATAGGCACACACGGGCGGCGGCGACCCGCAGTAGCTCGGCGGCTTTGCGCGTGGCGCCCGCCGGGTCGCCGGCGTGCACCCAGGCGCACTGCTCGCGCAGGTTGACCGCCTCGATCAGGTAGGGGTTGATGCCGGCCTCGCCGGCCAGCCGCTGGAAGAGCGGTTCGTGGGTACGCGGCGTGCAGGCTCCGATGACCAAGCGGCCTGAGCGGCCGTCCTGTAGCAGGGTGGCCAAGTGTATGCGGCCTTCCGGCGTGCAGGCGGCGGGGATCAGGGCGACCGTCTGCACGGCGGGCAAGCCGCGCAGGAAGGTGGCTACGGCATCCAGATCGACCACATTCGAGATCTCGCCGGTGCAGCCGCACAGCACGACGTCAACCCCTTCGGTGCCGGCAGGGCATTCGGCACCGGCATCGTCCCGCGCCAGATAGGGCTGGGCGCGCGAGAAGGTACGCACGCCGAGCTGGTTGGGAAGGATCCGCATGGCCTCGGCGGCGGCGCCGGACGCGTCGAGGATGGTCTCGGCGATCTCCTTGGGTGAGGCAAAGGCCCCGCAGACGAAGACGCCAGGCCGGGAGGTCGCCAACGGGGAGAACTTGTCCGTGGTGCAGAAGCCGTACTCGTTCAATTCAATGCCCATCAGGCGGGCGATAGCGATGGCTTCGGCCGGAGGGCGGATGCCGACGGCCAGCACCAGCAGATCGAATCGCTCCTCGAACACCGGGCCCTGGCTGGCGGAAATCTCGTCGTGCTCGAGCCCGGAGGGATAGTGCAGGATGATCTCCCCCGTGGCGGGATCCTCGTCTACGGCCGAGATGCGCGCCCGTGTGTAGTGGATGCCGAAGTCATCGCGCGCCTGCAGGTAGTAGTGGTTGTACTCCTTGTTGAAGGCGCGCTCGTCCATGGTGAAGATGCGGCACTCAACGCCGGGAATCCGCTGTTTGGCCAGCACCGCTTCCTTGGTGGCGTACATGCAGCAGATCGACGAGCAGTACGGGTTGCGCTGGTCGCGTGATCCGACGCACTGGAGCCAGGCGATGCGCCGGGGGACGGCCCCGTCCGTCCGGCGCCGGACAAGCCCCTCGGTGGGGCCGGAGCGCGACGCCAGGCGCTCGTACTGCATCGACGTGATGACATTCGGGAACCGGCCGTAGCCCAGCTCGGGCATCAGCCCGGCGTCGAAGGGCTGGAAGCCCATGGCCAGGATGATCGCCCCGACCGGCAGGCTGAAGCGCCGCGGCTCGGCTTGCAGGTTGATCGCCTGGGTAGGGCACACGTCGACGCACCGGTGACAGGCATCGCAGCCCGGGACTTTCTCGACCAGGTAGTAGGCGTCCGGGACGGAGCGCGGCGCCGACTTGTCGATCACCTTGCGCAGACTCATGCCGAGCTGGAAGCCGGAAGGCCGCGTCTCCGGGCAAGCGGCGGCGCACCGGCCGCAGTTGGTGCACAGCGGCGCGTTGACGTACTGGGGGTCGCTTTCCAGGTGAACGGTGAATGCCCCCGCCTCGCCCTCGCAGGCCAGCAGGCGGGTCGAGGTCATGACGATCAAGTTTGGATGCCGGTTCTCATCCAGGAAGCCGGGGCTGAGGGTGGGGCGGGTGCAGCCGAAGCCGTGGTCGGAGGTCCCGCGGCACAGCACGCAGTCGTGGGTGGGGAACATGAATCCGAGCTGCGCCACACGGCCGCCAAGCGCCGGGCTGGTCTCCAACAGATAGGCCTGGATACCGGCCTCGGCCAGGTCGAGGGCGGCGCGCATGCCGCCCACGCCGCCGCCGATGACCAGAACACCCCGCGGTGTTTCGTTCGACGAGAGGAGATTTGGAGAGCTCGGAGCGATCACCGCATCGCACCCGCAACATGAGCCGGGGCGCGTAGGCGGCCCGGTCCGTAGGATAGGTATTCCGTGTAATCGTATCTAGTATGGCGGACCTAGGGACTCGGGCCAGTGCTGTTCGTCACGAGGGCCAGGGGACTATCTTCGCCCTGCGCGAACAACGAGTCCGAATGTCTGCCTCCGGCCGCGCGGCACGATCGCAGGTGCGCCACCCGCACCTCGAGGGCGGGGATGGCCCGGCCCTGCGGCTCAATACTCGTCGGCCGTGCTGCGCAGGCGCAAGATCATGTGGGCCACGTCGCGCAGGTCGCCATCGGGCAGCATCCAGTAGTCGGTGTAGATGCACACCTGCTCGAAGCCGAGGTTCTGGAAGGCCTTGATGTCGCTGGCACGATCGGTCGGGCTGACGACCTCGAGGCTGTACAGGCTCCGGCGCTTGCCCAGGTCGATTAGCGCCTGGATCATGCGCGTCGCCAGGCCGCGACGCCGGAAGTCCTTGGCCAGGAAGATGCGCATCTCGGCGCGGTGGCGGGCGGGGCCTTCGTGGAAGTGCAGCGTGGCATCCCCCACCATCCGGTCACCGACCATGGCCACCAGCGGGAAGACCCGGTCGTAATCGAGCGAGTCGGACCAGGCGCCGATCACCTCCGGGTTGGTCACGTCGTGGCGCATGTAGCGGCGCTCTTCCGGCGAGACCGGCGTGAACAGGTCGATCAGGGCCTGGCGATCATCGGTGGTCAGCGGCCTGAGGAGCACCCGGGCGCCATCTCTCAGCGTGATCAACTGACGGTAGGTGAGTTCTTGCTGCGTAACCATCCCTGCAGCTCCTCATCTGAGGCCGGTGCGGGCGGGCGGCCCGCCCGCACCGGCGTGGACTCCGCGTGTAGGGCAGCGGCCCTCAATCAGGCTGCTGCAGCAGGTACTCGTACGCCGCCAGGGCGGCCTTGGCGCCTTCACCGACCGAGATCAGCACCTGCTCCGAGATCACGTCGGTGACGTCACCGGCGGCGAAGATGCCCTGGGCCGATGTCCGGTTGCGGGCATCGACCTTGATGTGCTTGCCGGCATCCAGTTCCAGCAGGCTGCCGACGATCTCGGACTGCGGCACCAGATCGACCTCGACGAAGAAGGCGTCGGCCTCCAGCTCGCGTGTCTGCCCATCCTTGGCGATGACGATCCGGCGCGCGTACTCGTCGCCTTTGACGGCCTGGACCTTGTAGCCTTCGAGCACCTCGACGTTCTTCGACGCCAGGACTCGGCGCCCCATTGGCGTGTCGAGCTCACCGTGGGTCGGCGCCACGAGGGTCACCTTGGCGGCGATGCGCGCCAGTTCTGCGGTGGAGCGCAGGGCCAACGCCCCGTCGCCGATGACCGCTGTCTGGCGCTCGATGAACAGCGGCGCGTACGACACAGCGCTGTAGCACAGGCCGCGCATCATGAATTCCTGTTCGCCCGGCACCTGCAGCCGCTGGCCGAGGGCGCCGGTGGCGACGATCAGCGCCCGCGCCTCGTAGGTCTGGCCGCCGCGCGTCTCGACCTGGAAGCCCTTGGCCAGTTTGGTGACCTTGACCGCCTTGTCGAGCACGCGGGCGAACTCCAGGTACTCGATCTCATTGGCAAAGCGGCTAACGACCTCCTCGCCGGTGATGACCAGGTGCTTCTCAGCGAACGGAAGCTGCAGGCGGTAGTTGGTCTTGCCCCCGAGATCGCGGGTGATGAGCAGCACGTCCAGGCGCTTGCGCAGCGCATAGATGGTGGCCGTCAGGCCGGCCGGCCCACCGCCCAGGATGATCAAGTCATGCATGGTGGTCTCCTTTTTCGCCCGGCTAGACCGGGGGCGCGGCGATGAACCCGTCGTCCATCATGGTCTTGGTGAGGCGGCGCGAACGGCCGATGATCTCCGCGGCGTTCTTGAGTTCCTCTTCGTAGGTCATCTTCTTCCGCGCCACGCCCTCCTCGATGGCCTTCATGGCCACGGCAGCCGCCTCGCGAGGGAAGACCTCCCACTCGTCCATGTTGGGCAGGATGTAGTCCGGCCTCAGGCCCTTTTCCTCCGCCATGCCGGCCAGCGCCAGCGCGGCGGCGATGCACATCGAGTCGGTGATCGTGGTGGCGCGCACGTCAAGCGTGCCGCGGAAGATGCCCGGGAACCCGCACGAGTTGTTGACCTGGTTGGGGAAGTCCGAGCGGCCGGTGGCGATCACCGCCGCACCGGCGGCCTGGGCGTCCCACGGCCACATCTCCGGCACCGGATTGGCGCAGCAGAAGACCACCGGATCGGGGGCCATCGCCCGCACCCACTCGGGCAGGATGACATCCGGTCCGGACTTGGACAGGGCGATGAGCATGTCGGCGCCCTTCATCGCCTCGGGGATCCCACCCTGGCGGTTCTCGCCGTTGGTGATCTGGCACATCTTCCACTTGTCGACGAACTCGGCCTTGCGCATCTCGATGTCGGTCCGTCCCTTGTGCAGGATGCCCTTGCTGTCGACGACCGTGCACTTGGCCGGGTCGGCGCCGGAGGCGAAGATCAGGCGGGCGCAGGCCACGTTGGAGGCGCCGGAACCGACGAAGGTGATGCGCGTGTCGCCAATCTTGCGGCCGGTGATCTTCAGAGCGTTGATCAGTCCCGCCAATGTGACGGTGGCGGTTCCCTGCTGATCGTCGTGCCAGATCGGGATCTCGGCCCGGGCCCGCAGCGTGTCCAGAATGCGGAAGCACTTGGGCTGGGCGATGTCCTCCAGATTGACCCCGCCGAAGCCCGGCTGGATCAGCATCACCGTCTCAATGATCTTGTCGGGGTCCTTGGTGTCGAGCATGATCGGCCAGGCATCGACGCCGCCCAGGTACTTGTACAGCAGCGCCTTGCCCTCCATGACCGGCAGGCCGGCCTCGGGGCCGATGTCGCCCAGGCCGAGGACGCGCGAGCCGTCTGACACCACGGCCACGGTGTTCCATTTGCTCGTGTGCTCGTAGGCTAGCTCGACATCCTCGGCGATCGCCCGGCACGATGCCGCCACGCCGGGGGTGTACCAGATGGCGAAGTCGTTGAAATCGCGCACACAGCACTTCAGCGCGATCTCGACCTTGCCGCGGTAGAACGGATGCATCACCATCGCATCCGCCGAGGGCTTGTTAGCCTTGGCCAAGAGCGCCTCGACATTCACAGGTGGAACCGGGTTCGGCATAGGGTTGCTCCTTGACGGACGGCCGGGCCGTCGGTCGATGTGCAGCGGCTTGCCCCTCACCGCTGTTACAGGCGCAGGTACGAGTCAGTATAGATGACCTTGTTAAGCAGCACCTGCACGGACTTCCATACTTCCGCCTGTCTCGGGTCCGAATGGTCCACGTCCTCGTGCTGCAACTCACCGGTTGCGGCGACGGCGTCGAACAGCTTGAGGTACAGCGCCCCCAGCGGCGTGCCAGCGTCCCGAGCCTCGACGATGCGGATCACGTCCATCAGGTCCTTGTCCAGCGGATCGAGGATGGCGGCGTCCAGCCCGGCGCCCATCAGCATGACCATGTATACCCGGTTCAGCAGCGGCCGCATCTCGGCCGGCACCTGGTTGGAGACATTCGACAGGCCAACCACGGTCATCGGCGCCGGATCCATCACCATCTTAACCATGCGCACAGTTTCAATCGCATGTGGAACGTACTCCTGGCAGCCGGAAACTGTCAGGATCAGCGGGTCGATGAGCAAGTTGGCCATTGGCAGGCCGACCTCCTCGGCGCGCGGGATGAGCTTCTCCATGGCGATCCCGACCCGGGCGTCGGCGCTCACCGGGATGCCGCTCTTCTCCAGGCACAGGGCGATCAGCTTGGCGCCGTACTTGGCCGCCAGGGGCGGGACGTTCGCCAGGCGCTCCTCTTCGGCCGAGGTGGAGTTGATGATGGCGTTCGAGCCGACCTTCTTCAGCCCGGTCTCGATCGCCGCCAGGTTGGTGGTGTCGAACGACAGCGTCATGCCCGGCACCGCCTCCTGCATGACGTCCACCAGCCAGTCGACCACCTCGACCCCGGCCTTCTTCTGCGGGCCGATGTTCAGGTCCAGGACGTTGGCCCCGGCGGCCTGCTGCTTGCGCGCCAGATCGACGAAGAAGGCACCGTCCCGCGCGGCCAGCGCCTCCTTCACGCGGGGCGCGATGATGTGGATGTTCTCACCGATCTTGTACATGGTCCCCTCCTTGGGGTCAGGATAGGCTCGTGAGTCGGTCGGTCATGGCTTCCACGGCTTGGCAGGCCGGCGAATCCCCATCCAGATGCAGTAAGGGCAGCCCCTGGGCGTCGAGCTGGTTGACGCGCGGATCGGCCGGGATGACGGCCGCCACCTCGAGGTGCGTGGCGTCGATGGCCGCCTGCAGTTCGGGCGTTAGCACCCCGTCCACCCGATTCACGATCAGCATCGCCTTGTGAACGTTGACCTCGATGTCCTTTGACATCTCGGCGATGCTGGCCGCGGTCCGCAGCCCGCGCAGGCTGGGGTCGGACACAATCAGCAGCAAGTCGACGTCCTTGGTCGTGCGCCGGGCGATATGCTCCATCCCGGCCTCGTTGTCGATGATGACGTACTCATAGCTGCGCCCGAGGTCATCGATGATCTGGCGCAGGAGGTGGTTGACGGCGCAGTAGCAGCCGCGACCTTCCGGGCGGCCCATGGCCAGCAGGTCGACCTGGTCGCCCTCCTCCAGCGCCATGCGGATCTCGCGCGTCAGGTGGTCATGGCGGCTGATCGAGACGCCCAGCTGGCCGGCCTGCGCCGTGTCGAGCATCTCTTCACGGATCTCGCCCGCGGTGGCCGGCATCGGCAGGCCGAGGGCCATGTGCAGGTTGGTAGCCGGATCGGCGTCGATGGCCAGGACCGGCTGGGATGTGTGGCGCGTCAGCGCCCGGATCAACAGCGCCGCAACGGTGGTCTTGCCCGTCCCGCCCTTTCCGGCCAAAGCGATCGTGATCGTCATACCGTTACTCCCATCCGCTTCAAGACTCGTCGTGCTCGCAACGTCACCCACTTGCTCGGTTTGCCCTTGACTTCTACGTCACACCACAGCTTCCCCTTGTAGGAGTACCGCATCGTCCAGCGGCCATCCGGACCGCACAGCGCGAGCAGGTCGTCGGTCGCGTGTCGCAATCGCCGGTCGTGCCCGTGTCCCAGGGCGGTCAGCAGGTCGAGATTGCGCAGCACGTCCTGGACATATCCCATCGGGTAGCCGAACTGGAACCAGCTCCGGCTCGGAGGCCCGCCGAATGGAGTGGGGTAGTCGGCGTCGGCCGGGTCGCGACCGAGGAGGAAGTCCTCGCCGGACGGGATGGCGCGCCGCATGACGGCTGTCCGCTGGCGTGCCGGCACGCGGCTCAACGCCTCGAGCGCCGGGATCGCTCCCCAGGCGCATGCCCGGTGGTTGTTGGCTGAGCACTGGAAGCCGGGACCGCTGTTGCCCGAACGATAGTAGCGCGGCACGGCCGGCGCGTCACGCGTTTGCGAATTGCGCACAGCACCGCCTTCAGCCGCCGAAATGCCATCACCGATGATGCTGCGTGCCAGCCAGTCAAGGGCGCGCCGCAGCCTAGGGTCATCACCGTATCCGAGCTCCAGCAACGACTCGCACAGGTTGCCCTGCTGGCAATGAATCATCATCGCTGGAGAGCCGTTCACGGAAGAACCGCCGTATGGCTCCTGCGCCCGGGTGTGATCGAGGACATAGTCCACACCTCGCCGGACGCGGCGATCCCGGCCGTCCGCCCCCAACTGTCCCAGGAAGATGACGGACCAGGTCGTGCCGGTGTACTTCGGTCCATAGCCTGCGCCCGGCTTCACCCACCAGCCCTCCGGGTGCTGCGCCTCGAGGATTTCGCGCACGGGCGAGGCGCGCAGCGCGGCGCGCCGAGCCGATAGGACGTCGGGGTCATCGGCCGGCGCTCCCAGCAGATCACGTAGCGCGAAGGCGCGTAGGCCGGGGTCGCGCTTCTCCAACAGCCAATCCAGCACCGGGTCAGCTGAGGCTGTCACGCTGCGGCCTCCCCGTACATCGGGTCGGGCCCGAGCTCGGCGGGGAACCGTCCGCGCAGCGTCCGGCGCGCGCTGAAGCACAGGTGACAGGCATCGGCGTACCCGTCGGCATGCGGGACGTCATAGCGTCGCACGAGTTCCGCCGGACCGCCGCGCAGCAGCGGGCCGACGATCGGATGCTCCTGCGGGCGGTACGACCGGATGATCTCGCGTAGCGGGCGCTCGAACAGATTGCCCAGAAGCAACCCCTGGCACAGGTGCAGGTTGCCCATCGGGTCCACATGGACACGCCCAGGATCGTCCAGCTCCTCATGTGGACATTCGTCGAAGGCCGCCCAGGGCTGCGCCGGAACCTTGCCCGCCAGCGTGTCGGCTGCCCGGCCACGGTACATGATCGGCCCGCCTTCGACAACTTCGCCGCGCCGGGGCGCCTGTGCGCTCCCCACCGGAAGGTCGCACACGATCAGATCCGCCGGTATGCCGAGCGCCCGGCAGGCCTCAAGGATGCGCTGCGATTCGGAGCTCACGCGCTCCCCGTAATGCAGTTCGTCGGTTGAGGCCGAGAGCGACTCCAGCCGCCCGGCCAGCGGCTCGAGCCAGGCGCGGGCGTCGTCCGTCGTGGTCGCCCAGTAGCCGTTGGTTACGACGCCGGCGTGCAAGCCGCGCGCCGAGGCTGCCTGCACACCATCGACCAGGATCGGGTAGTACACGAAGGGCTCTCCACCCTCGAAGAACACCCACTCGATCGTCCCCAGGTCGCGGGCCTGGTCGAGCACCTGGTGAACCGCCGCCCGCGTGAACACTCCCTGCTGGTCCGGACTCCCCCACACGAAGCAGTGATCGCAGCGTGAGGTGCAGCGGTAGGTGAGCAGGATGTGCAGCCCGGAGAGAGTCATCCCGGCTCCCGCGCCAGGGAGGAGCCGCCTTCGCGTTCCCAGATGCCGGCCACGCTGGGGAAGCGGACGATCTCGGTGTGCGGCAGGAACAGCGCCGCGGTAAAGGCGTCATAGAAGGTATTGTCGGCTGAGAGCTCGAGGTAGGTCATCGAACGGGCGATGCGCTGCAGCCGCTCGCGCTCGTGGTGGGACAGCAGCGCGTAGTAGGTCCCCAGGACTGCCGTGTTGCCCAGGAACTTGAATCGGTCCCAGGGCAGATCGGGCAGCAGGCCGATCTGAACGGCCTTCTCGACATTGATGTACTTTCCGAATGATCCGCCGACGAGCACCTGCTGGACGTCCTCCAGGCGCACGCCAACGCTGGTGGCCAGCACACTGAAGCCGGCGTAGATGGCGGCCTTGGCCCGCAGCAGGTTGTCGACGTCAACCTTGGTAAGGACGATGTCCTTGCCGGTGCTGGCCTCGGAAGCCCAGGCGATGACGTACTCGGGCCCGTGCTCTCCCTGACGCACGCGCGGCGTGTCCAGGTCGAGCTTGACATTGCCGCCGCGATCGACAACGCCGGTGACGAACAGCTCGGCCAGGAGCGAGATCAGCCCGGACCCGCAGATGCCGCGCGGCGCCCCGCCGCCGATGACGCGCCAGGTGGGTTCGAACGTCCCGGTGTTGACCCACACCTCCTCGATGGCGCCCTCGGTGGCGCGCATTCCGTGGACAACGCCGGCGCCCTCGAAGGCCGGGCCGGCGGAGCAGGCGCAGGCCACCTGCCAGTCGCGTGTCCCGAGCACGATCTCGCCGTTCGTGCCGATATCGATGAACAGCGTCAGCTCCTCGGTTTCCGACAGGCCGCAGGCCAGGACGCCGGCGGTGATGTCGGAACCGACATACGAGGCGACGCCCGGCAGGCAGTCGACGCTCGCCAGCGGGTGGATCCCCAGTTCGATCTGCTGGGCCAGGATGGGGGCCGGCAGGTTGACGGTGGGGATGTAGGGTGCCAGGCGGATCGTCGCCGGTGGCAACCCGAGCAGCAGGTGCATCATGGTCGTGTTGCCGGCAATGGTCGCCTTGTAGATGCGAGCCGGATCGACGCCGGTCCGCTTGTGCAGCCGCCCGAGCAGTTCGGCGATTGTCTCGCGGACGCGCAGCCCAAGCTCGGCCAGCCCGCCGTTGCGGCTGGCGTAGATAATGCGCGAGATCACGTCCTCGCCGAACGCAATCTGGCCGTTGTACTCGGCCGACGAGCCCAGCACCTCGCCGCTGGTCAGATCGACCAGGTAAGCGCTGACGGTCGTCGTGCCGATGTCGATCGCCACCGCAACCGGCTCGATCGGATCGGCATCGATATCGATCAGCCGCGCCGGACCTTGCGGGCGGTTCCATGCCTGAGCCTCGAGCAGGACCCACGGCGACCACTCGCACTGGCGCAGCACGCTGCCCATACGCCGGTAGAGATCCAACGGCACCTCGACGCCCGGGTAGCCGGCAGCGGCCAGGGCCGTCTCCAGACGCGCCAGGTCATCCTTGTTGTCCTGCAGTGACGGCTCGGCCAGGTAAAGCCGGAAGGCGCGGATACCTTGCAGGCTCGGGTCGTAAGGGAAGGGGGCTTCGATGCTGCGCGCCGTCTTGTCGGTAACCAGCCGGCGTTCGACGCGTTCCTGCTCGGGGATCGTGACGGTCAGGTCGCCTTCGATCACCGTCTGGCAGGCCAGGGCGAAGCCGGCATCCACGTCGTCGGCCGACAGGCGGATGGTCGAGCGGCGCCGGGCCCCATCGCCTTCGACGAACACAGCGCACCGGCCGCCGCATGGCTGCCCGATCTCCAGCCCGGCGCGCTGGATGGCTTCCGCCACGAGCGCCCCGGTGGGTACCTCGATCGTCTGATTCGCGGGCAGGAGGGTGACCTTGTGATTCGCCATCGGTCCTAGCTTCGCGACCCGGCTACGTCCTCGAGGCCATACGAGCGCCGCAATGGGTTGGAGGCCCATGGTAGTGTACGCGCGCTGCCGCCACCCGCCTCGGCCGACGGCGGCTTGCTCCACAACCGAGGGGTTGACCGGTTGACTCCATTGCCTCAGCCGTCCAGTTGGAACGTACGGATGCTTTGCTCCCAAGTCGGAGTGCGCTGCACGAACTCGTCGGCGCCCGTCGAGTAGGTCACCTTCCAGAACCGATCGCCATCCTTGATCAAGTAGACAACCGACAATCCTCGCAGCCCCTGAATATCGGAGCTCAGGACCAGCTTCCCGGCCTCAAACGCCCCCAGACTCACAACGGCTTGGTCAACAAGCCCGATCTGCGACGGCAGCCCCTTCAGGGAGGCTTCGAGGTGGTCCTCGACCGAGACCCCGACGGGTACGTCCTCCTTGGTAACGTTCACGTTGGTGATGTAGCCCGAGGGTCCTGGTTGCGGGTCAAACGCCCACAGGACGAATACATCCGGATTCTGCTCGACGAACTGAGCGCTTTGAGCGAACTCCGTCCCGAGCGACTTCAAGGTATCCAGGATCGCCTCGAATTTGGCGCCCATGTCCCCGCCCTCGAAGGTCTCGGGAAGCCATACGTGGACGCGCCCGGCGCGGAACTCCTCCCAGCCCTGGGGAACGTCCGGCGTAGGGGGCGCGGTTGTGGGCGTCCATTGCGGCGGCAGTAAGATGGAAGGCGTGGCGGTGGGGCCGGAGACGGGGGCTGCTCCGATGCCGCCCGGCAAACCGCACCCCCAGGTGGCCAGGAGGAGAACCGAGAGCACGAGCAGTCCAGGGCGGCGGATCACCATCCCCTCCGATGCAGACTCTCCCTGCGGCCGCATGGGGGTGGTCCTGAGCCACCCCCAAGGTCGGCGATGTTCCCACGCTTGGTCCTGCCGCCGGACTCTCAGTTGGCCCACATGGCCTTAAGGAAGGCCCCGATGTCCACCGCCTCGCGCGGCCCAACCATGATCGTCCAGCCTGGCAGGTCGCCCTCCAATTCGCCGGAGAGCACGGCCACATGGCCGGGAATGATCACCTTGCGGTGGGCGACCTTGCCCTCGACACCGAAGGCCTTGACCGCCTTGGCGATGCGCTCCGAGTCGAATTTGCCGGCCGCCCAGGCGGTGAGCACGCTCATGCCCTCGGCATCCGTCACCACCAGCCACGCCGGCCAGCCCGAGCCTTCAACCTCGTTGGCGATAGCGAAGTAGGTGATCGAGAAGTTGGTCGTCACCATCACCGGCGAGGAATCCTTCGGCTGGTTGATCTCGTACAGCCCGGGCTGCACCTGGATCGGCTTCTGCGGGTCGG
>Ga0315274_10003337_pt1 | contig 23915 bp, 18 predicted proteins | sample YL17G02_20_MG_FD_203700 | JGI IMG/M metagenome (GOLD analysis project Ga0315274, IMG submission 203700) | Sediment microbial communities from Yellowstone Lake, YNP, Wyoming, USA - YL17G02_20 | ecosystem: Environmental > Aquatic > Freshwater > Lake > Sediment | place: USA: Wyoming | collected...
CCCTCCCGGCGGGGCAGGATCACGCCCCCGCCCTTGCGCACCAGCCAGAAGTGGAACGCGGTGAGCACGAACAGCAGGATCGGCAGGATCGCAACGTGCATCACGAAGAACAGCGCGAGCGTCTTCGACCCGACCTCGCTGCCTCCACGTGCCGCGCGCAGGAGTGTGGCGCCGACGAGCGGCACGTACTCGAGCATTCCGGTGGCGATCGTCACCGCCCAGTAGGCAAGCTGGTCCCACGGGAGCAGGTAGCCGGTGAAGTTGGACGCGACCACCAGCAGCAGCAGCACAAGGCCCACGATCCAGTTGGCGCGGCGCGGCGGGTGGTGGGCGCCGGTGTAGAACACCCGCAACAGGTGCAGGAACGCCACCAGGAGGAAGCCGTTGGCCGCCCAGTGGTGGACGTTGCGCACGAACGCCCCGAACGGTGCCTGGTCGATGATCTCCCGCACCGAACCGTAGGCCCGCTCGGGGGAGGGTTCGTAGCCGAAGAGCAGCAGCGACCCGGTGACCGCGAGCAGGATGAAGAGCACGACCGCGATGCCGCCGAGCGCGAAGGTTCGGGGGAAGGTGAGCGCCTCGGCGGGCACCGCCCTCGGGTGGAGGTGGAGCAGCAGCATCGAGAAACCCGAAGGCTTGCGTTCGGTCGGCTTCACAGCGACCGCGTCAGGGGGTTGCGTCGTGCCGGGTTGCGGTGTTCGTGGCGGCCCAGGCGGGGGCGGGGACGCAGGGGCAGCGACGCGTGTCTCGGCACGCCTGGAATCGCCGGATCTCTTCCTGCGGCCCATCCTGCAGACGTGCCTCCCACGCCCGGTTGGTTTCACGCCCCGGGTGTGCCGATTCTACTCGCTCGTCGAGGGGCCCTTCGGCTGATCCGTTGCGGGACGTCACCTGGCTGCGCCCGTGGTCTTGGAATGGGATACCACGATCAGCGCCTCGGTGTCGAAGCCCCACCGATGCGCCTGGTCGCGCAGCGACGCCAGCACGACGGGATCGAGAGTCGGCTCGCGGGAGAGGATCCACAGGTAGGAGCGCGAGGGGCCCGCCACCATCGCCCACCGGTAGCCGTCGCGGTCGAGCGCGAGCACGTTGTACCCGCCCCAGAACGGGCGGAAGAAAGAGACGTTCAGGCTCGCGACCGAAGCGTCACCGGTGAAACGTGCCACCCCATGGGCCTCGCGCCAGCGCCCTTTCACCGGGTCGAAGCCGCGGTTGGTGACCGCGATGGTGCCGTCCGGCCGCTTCACGTACTCCGCGGTCACGTCGGTCAGCCCGCGCTCGAACGAGTGGTCCAGGCGCGCGATCTCGTACCAGCGCCCGAGGTAACGCTCGACCTCGAACCCGCCGACCGGGGTCAGCCCTTCAGGAGCGCCGACGCACCCCGACAGCGCAGCCATCACCGTGAGCAACCGCAGCACCGTGCCGTGCAAACCCGAGCGATCGTCCGCCATGCGCCGGGATCGTGCCGCGTGTCGGCAGTCGCTGTCAATTGGTGCTTTGGTCGGATGAGGGGGTTGTCGCGTGCGGGAGAGCCTGAGTGGCGCTAGGTACCCGCGGGGTGTTTGACGGGGTCCAACCAGACGTACTGCCAGGCCACCCCGATCGTCTGGAACTTCGTGCCGATGCGGGCCGTCACGCCGTTGGACCAGGTCGCCTTGAGCGACTGGTGGGGGGTGACGGGGATGGCGAGGGTGAACCCGCCCCGCGTGTTGTTCTGCCGGTCATCCTTGTGCTGGCCGTCAACGGTGGTCTGCCCACCGCTGTAGTAGGTGAAATCGAAGGCGGCCCACATGCGCGGGTTGACGCTGTAGACGACGTGCGCCTGATAGGAGGCGAGCGGGTTCTGTTTGCGGACGTGGCCACCGTAGAAGTCGGCGTTCTCCGTGAACACCCACACCCCGGCGTAGACCTCGAACGTCCACTTGCCGGAAGGGTGCGAGAGCCCCACCTCCGGCTTGAACGCCCAGCGGTTGGTGCCGAGGTTGATGAGCTTCGATGGAAAATACTCCCCGTATGGACAGAGGACGGTGAGGCTTGCGCCCAGGGTCGTCTGCGGCGTGCGCGTGCGCCACTCCTGCGCGGTCAACGCCGGCCCGCCGATCAGGTTCACGGCGAAGCGGAGCTGCGGGTCGCCGAACCCGGAACGCCTGACGCTCTGCGTCACCTCCAGCACGTCGCCCGTGACCGTGCCCCACGCGTACGGCACCCCAACCGACACGCTGGCCAGGCGGCCCACAAGTCCGAACGTCCGGGCGTAGTACGGCACCACTGCGCTGATCTGGGCGCTGACGTTCTCGATCGGCACTGAGGGGTCCATGCTGACGCCGCCGTGCGAGTAGAGGTAGCCGAGGCCGAAGAAGTTCATGCCGATCGGGGAGGGGGAGTAGGCCCGCGGCTCCAGCTGCTGCGCGGGAAGCGTCGCTGCGCCGGCAGTCAGCAGCAGGAGCGCGAGCCAGACACCGGCACCGTGGCCATGCCGTGCAACGCGTCGACTGGGGTGATGTCCCATCTGCAGACCCCTCACTCTTCTTGGCGTGGAGCTTCCGGGAGGCGGACGAAGGCAACGTCGAAGCTCTGGTCCAGCATTGCCTGGTAGTATATGCCTTCGAGGACGTCACGCCGGGGGTCGTACGTGAGCGTGTAGGTGCTCCCGGGGTAGTTGACGTCCTGCAGCTCGACGAACACGGTCGCCGAGGAGGGATCTCCGGTCGCGGTGGCTTTTGCCACCCGGATCGGGTTCGGGTTGAAGTACGCCGCGTCGGCGATGCCGCTCGGGTAGACCTTCCGGATCTCGAGGATGTAGCCCCCGTCCGGACGCTGCCAGCGGCCTTCCAGCCCCGTGAGCCCCGCGCCGGGAGCAGCCTCGGACGTCGGCGAGGATGCGTCCCTGGCGGACCGGTCCCCACGAAGGAGCAGGAACCCGGCGACTGCACCACCGCCGATCACGGCGAGCGCCGCCACGGTCAATGCAACCCGGCGCGGACGACGGAGCGGGCTCTGCTGCTTCGTTCCCTTCGCCATGGTTATGCCTCCCAGCCCACCCTGACCGCTCAACTCGAGACAGGGTACTGCTTCGAGCGTTCAGCCGCTCCTACGTTGAGCCCCACTGTGATGACCGGAGCCACGCTCGGCGCCGGGGCCTCAGCACGACCCTAGCGCCGAGCGTAAACCTCGGCGTGCTATTTGACCTTCTCCTCCCTGATGTTGAGGATCCTGAGCGGCTCGGTGCCGTACGCCTCCGGGTCGAACTTCCCGTCCTTGTCGAACTGGAGCTTCACCGCGGGAAGGACCTGCCCTGTGCTCTTCCCGTCCTTGTTGATATCGAGGATCACCATGCCGACGGGGTACTGTGTCGTGACGATGCCCTGCCGCACCATGCCGACGAACCCGATCTGTCGGGCGCAGGCGGCCACGATCCGATACCCGGTGGGGGTGGGGATGTAACGCATAACGGAAACGTAGTAGGCGAGGCTTTGGTCGAATTGGAGGTAGCCGATCGCTGGCATGGCGTTCAGCTCGTTGACCACCGCCGTCTGCCCCTGGGCCTTCAGCATGTCCTTGAGGGCGTCGACCACGGCGGGCGGGGTGAAGTCGTACGCGCGGACCGTGAGAAACGTCGTGCCCCCGCCTTGCATGTTGATGAGGTTTCCCATCCACTGGATGGGGACGGCCGGGGGTGCCGGGGCCGCGGCAGGCGCCTGTGCGGGTGCCTGTGCGGCCGCCATCGCGGCGCCGGCCAACAAAATCAGAACTGCGAGCGTTGCTGCGGTACGGGTGCTCTTGAACATCGTGTCATTCCTTCCTTTCACTTTTCCATGTGCCCGCCCCGGTGCGGGGCAGGCACTGAACACTGCAGCTCAAAGCCATTTTCTGAGCACGATCTCACGTCGTTCGGCTATGCTCGTCCGTCCCCTGCGGAGGCGTCAAGTGGCCTTTGGGCCAATGCCGGCACCTCAAGGATGGGGTGGGCCGGCAACGTTCACGACACCCGGGGGCACTTCGGGTGAGGCGTCGATCCCGGCGGCCCGGCGAACCGCGTCCAGCAGGACGCTTGCATCCACGGGCTTGCGGAGGTAGGCGGAGACCCCGACGCGCTGCGCCCGCTCGCGGATGCGATCGTCGTCGTGTGCGGTGATCAGGACGATCGGCAGCCGCTGGCCCTCGCTGGCGAGGCGCTCCGCCAGGTCGAGACCCGACATTCTCCCCATGTAGACGTCCAGAACCAGGCAGGCAAACCCCTGCCGCCGCACCGCTTCGATGAACTCGTGGGCAGACGCAAAGGTGGCGACAGCGAGGCCGGCGCTCCTGAGCAACCGGTAGAGAGCGCGACGGATGGACTCGTCGTCGTCCACCACGGCTATGGCCGGGGCAGTCGACAACGCGTGCTCTTTGGTCTTCGTTTCCTTCATCGGCCGCCTGGTCTTTCCAGGGTTCGCAGGAACAGCCTCCATTGAGCCGGGCGTGCGACCCACTGCCAGTGTGGGGGGGAGACCGCGACCTGTCTATTGGGCTTTGGGCCAATATGGCGAGGGTTTGGGTCAGCGCCTCGGCGGCCCGACCCCGACCGTCTCGGCCAGGCGGACCAGCTCGGCGACGGAGCCTGCCCCGAGCTTGTGCATGGCCCGCGAGCGGTGCACCTTGACGGTCTTCTCGGTGGTGCCGAGTTCGCGGGCGATCTGCTTGTTGAGCTTGCCCGTGACGACCAGCGCAACCACCTCGCGCTCGCGCGGGGTGAGCAGGCTGAAACGAGCGGAGACCGCATCGGTCGCCTGGCGGTCCTGCCGTGCCTCGATCTCTCGTGCGATCGCCTGGCGAACCGCGTCCAGGAGCACCTTGGCATGCACGGGCTTGGGCAGGAAGTCCACGGCGCCGGCCTTCATGGCCTTGACGCTCGAGGGGATGTCCCCATGGCCGGTGATGAACACGATGGGGATCGTCCGTCCCGCGGCCGCGAGCTCGGCCTGCAGGTCAAGGCCCGAGAGACCGGGGAGCTGGAGGTCGAGCACCATGCAGCCGGGCCCGTAGTCGCCCTCGTGTTGGAGGAACTCCTGGGCCGAGGCGAAAACCGCGACCTCGTGCCCGGCGGACTTGAGCAGCCGTGCAAAGCTGCGCCGCACGGAGCTGTCGTCGTCCACGACGAAAACGATGGGGGAGCGCCCCGACATCGCGTCCGATTGTCTCACCGCGTTGCCGGCAGGGCCAGGGTGAACGTCGCCCCGCCGCCGGGCGCGTTCTCCGCCCACAGCCGGCCTCCGTGGGAGTGCAGGATGGAGCGCGCGATGGCGAGACCCATGCCCATGCCGTCCGTCTTGGTGGTGAAGAACGGCTCGAACACCCACTCCAGCTTGTCCGGCGGGATCCCCGGGCCCGAATCGCGCACGGCGACGTTGACGGTGCCTTCCGTCCCGGCCCCGGTGCGGATGAGGAGCTTGCGGTTGGTTGCCGGGCGGCTCATGAGCGCGTCGACAGCGTTGAGCATGAGATTCAGGATCACCTGCTGGAGCTGGACACGGTCCGCGCGCACCCGCGGCAGGTCGGGCGCGAGGTCGAGCGTGACCGAGACGTTCTTGATGATCGCGTCGCTGCGGACGAGACGCGCTACGTCGCGGACAAGCTCGTTGACGTTGAGGTCCCGGAACTCCAGCTCCCCCTTCCTGAGGAGCGTGCGCAGGCGCTGGATGATCTCGCCCGCCCGGTCATCGTCGGCCACGATGTCGGCGAGGATCTCGCGGAGCTCCTCCAGGTCCGGCTCGCCGTCCCCGAGGAGGCGCTGCGCCGCCTGCGCATTGCTGAGTATCGCCGTAAGCGGTTGGTTCAGCTCGTGAGCGAGCGAGGAGGTCAGCTCGCCCATCATCGTCACGCGCGCGACGTGGGAGAGCTCCTGGTGGAGGCGCTGGGTCTCGAGCTCCGCGTGCTTGTGGGCGGTGATGTCGAGGTGGGCCACGACAGCACCTCGCTCGGGCCGCTTCAGGGGCAGGACCATCATCTCGAACCAGCGGTCCCGGGAGGCCGAGCCGCAGGGGTACTCGAGCCTGACCTCGTCGCGCGAGCCCTCGAGCACGGACTCGACCGCGGCAAGGGCCTCGCCCGCGAGTCTGTCGCCGGCGGCGTGGGCCCGCCGGCAGGTCTGGAGGTAGTTCACCCCGACGCCGGTCGCCGCGGGGTCGCCGTTGTGCTCGCGCGCGAAGCTGGTCCACGCCTCGTTCACGGTCACAATCGTGCCTTCGGGGTCGATGACGGCGACGTTGCCGTACAGCGACGAGAACACCGCACCGATCAACGCCTGGCTCTGGTGAAGCTCGGCCTCAGCTCGCTTGCGCTCCGTGATGTCGGTCTGGACGGACGTCGAGCGCACGATGTTCCCGTCCTGATCCCTCTCCGCGCCTACGTTGAGGATGACCACGCGGCGCTCACCGTTCCTGGAGACGACGACCATCTCCTCGTTCACGATGAGGCCGGTGCGCTGCCACTGGCCAAACAACTCCTTCATCCTGGCGTGGGACTCCGGGGCGTAGATCGTGGCGAGAGGTTTGCCGACGATCTCCTCCCACTTATAGCCGAGCGCAGCCAGGGCGGCGCTGTTGATGTCCAGGATCTCTCCCTGCGGCGAAACGATGTAGCAGTAGTCCGGGACTTCCCTGAAGAACTGCCGGAACTTCTCCTCGGAAGCCCGCAGCGCCTGCTCTGCCCGCTTCCGATCCGTGATGTCGCGCTGGGTCGAGGAGATCCCGATGATCCTGCCTTTGTGGTCGTGGATCGGGGAGTCGTTGATCGAGACGTCCACCCGCGACCCGTCCTTCCTCAACCGGACGGTCTCGAACGGCGCGACCGCACGGCCCTCCATCGCACCCTCGAAAGCCGAGGTCGCTTCCTGCAGGCGTTGGGGCGGCACGAGTAGGTCCGCACTGTGCCCGATGGCCTCCTCTGCGGTGTAGCCAAACACGTTCTGGGCGCCCTTGTTCCAGCTCACGATGCGCCTTTCGGTGTCGATGCCGATGATGGCGTCGTTGGACGACTCCACGATCGCGGAGAGGAGCCGCTGCTGGACCTGCGCCCGCTGGCGCTGGCGCCTCTCGAGGACGAGGCCGACGATGAGCGCCGTCTCGGCGAGGATGAAGAGGACGATTCCGAGGACGCCCCAAGGGTGTTCGCGCCACAGCGACGGCTCCCGGAACCGTACCTCGCTGCCGGGAGGGAGGGCGCTCTCGCGGATGCCCCAGCGCTTGAGCTGGCGCGCGTCGAACATCCAAGAGGACAGGTCTTCACTGGCCGCCGGGACGTCGCGAGGGTTGGCTCCGTGCAGCACCCGGAGGGCGAGCCCGGCTGCCCGGACCCCGGCGTCCTCCCAGTTGAAAAGGTACCCGCCGACAATGCCGTGGCCCAGGTACGTCTCCGACGGGCCGAACACCGGGACGGAAGAACGAGCTGCCATCATCTCCAGGGCGTCAGGCGGCTGGAAACCCTGGCCGGTCCCGTCGCGGAAGATGGACACGTATAAGATCACAGTGTCGTGCGGCAGCCTCGCCACGCGGTCGAGAAGCTCGCTCATCGGCAGGCCGACGAGGTATTCGACGCTCACCCGACGCTCGAGCCCGGCGAGGTCGGCGTGGGCGAGCTCGAGGTAGCCCTTGTCCATGCGGGTAGCGCCGCCCACGAAGACGACCCGGCGCGTCTGCGGCCGAAGGCGGAGCGCGGCCTGGACCGTGCCTCGAAAGTCGAACTGGGCCAAAACCCCCGTCGCGTTGAAGCCGGGGCCGAGTGCGGCGACCGAAGTCCGAGTGGCGCCCACGTGGACGATCGGCACACCGGGAAAGACGATCGGACCCCACTTGGCCGCGAAGAGAAGAGCAGGTGTCGCCATCGTCACGAGGAGATCCGGCTGGCGGCCTCCGAACTTCTGGCTGAGGACGCCCGCGAGCCGCTGCTCGTATGCCTCGTCGCCGAACCGGGTGAGGTCGAGGTACTCCTGGTTGAACTCGGTCCGGAACGACGGGTCCTTCGCAAAGCCGACGCGGAGACCGCGGTCGGTCAGAACGTTGCCGGGGTTCGTGACCTGGTCGGAGAAGAGGAACACGATGTGCTTGATCGGCGGGGTCGTACCGGGGGCCTGCGTGGTGAGCGCGACCCGCGCCGGGACGATGGCGAGCAGGAGGCCGGCGCACACGAGCGCGACGAGTGACGCGCGATTGGCTCCGGGGGAAAGGTTGCCCCTTCTCGTTGCAACGGACCGCGGAGGGGCCGGTGTGGTCGGCGCAGAGTATCGCCCCAGGTCTGTTTGGCAGCGCGGCATCGTCGGCGGCCCTCGAGCCCCTGGACGGGGTATGCGAGAACGTCGTGAGAATAACACGGGGCGTGTGCGGCCGCGCGCCGTTCGATGACGGTGGCGGCACGGGCGGGTACCATGGAGAGGGAACGCTGCGATGGGTCCAGCGAGACATCCGACAGGAGCGCAGGCTCGCACGGCACCGAGCCACCCTGGGGGCGTGCGCCTCGAGGCCACCGATGTCCTGGTCTTCGGGACGATCGCGGTGTTCGCGGTGCTCGCTGTGGTCTTCCGCGGCCGAGTTGATGGCTGGCCGGGCCTCATCGCGAAGGACGTGGCCGCGGCCGCGGTCTTCCTCGCTGCCGTTGTCGGGACGCGCAGGATACGGCGGAGTTGGGCGTGGTTCGTGGCGCGGACCGCAACGGTCTCGCTCGCCTACGCCTGGCTCTTCGGCGCGGTGGCCCGGCTCCAGCTCATCGCTCACGGCCGCTGGCTGGACGGCATCGTGCTGAGTCTCGAGGACCGCCTCTTCGGGGTGCAGCCCACGATTTGGCTCGAGAGGTTCACACGGCCGTGGTTGACCGAGTGGATGATGTTCGCCTACGTCGTCTACATCGCGCTCTACCCGGTCGTGTGCCTGGTCATCTACCGGGGCCACGGCAGACAAGCTCTGGAGGAGTGTCTCCTCGCCCTCGGCCTCGCCAACGTCGCCTGCGACCTCGGCTTCATCGTGTTTCCCGTCGCAGGCCCGGCGGCGTTCATGGGCACGGCGTACTCGGTCCCCCTCGACGGCTGGTTGTTCACCGCGGTGGGGGAGTTCATCCGAAACAACCTTCATTACGTCGGCGGCTCGCTGCCCAGCCCCCACGCCGCGGCCGCCACCGTCATGTGGGCGATGTCCTGGCGCTACAGCCGCCGTCTTGCCTGGGTCCTGGCCCCCGTCGTCCTCACGCTCTACGTGGCGACGTTCTACTGCCGCTACCACTACCTGACCGACGCCGTCTTCGGCATCGCGACGGCGGTCGCGGCGCTCGCGTTGACCCCGACGCTGATGCGGTGGTGGCAACGGCGCGTTGCATCCGCGTGAGGCGATAAGGTCTGCTTGACGTGGTCGGTCGCGGTGTTAGTCTCGAAGAAGAGAGGAAGTAGCGGTGTCTTCTCAGGTCGAGCCAGCGGAGTCCTCAGGCGGCGCCTCGCCGCTTCGGGGTCGCCGTCTGCTCGCCTGGCTGCTGGCCGGCGCCGCGGCTGGGGTCGCGCTGCTCGTGGTCGCGGCGGTCATCGCCCTGCGCAGCGTGGACCTGAGCCGGCTCACGGGCACGGTCGCGGAGGCAGTGAGGGGGCAGACCGGGCGCGAGCTCACGGTGGGACGAGGGCCACACCTCCGGGTCTCTCTCTCGCCCTCCATCGTTCTCGAGGACGTTGCCCTGTCCAACGCGCCGTGGGGATCGCGGAAGAAGATGGTACGCGTCAAGCGGGTCGAGCTGCGGGTGAAGCTGCTCGCGCTCCTGCACGGCGAGATCCTGGTGGACCGGCTCGTGCTCGCCGGGCCCGACGTGCTGCTCGAGACCGACGAGAAGGGTGAGGGCAACTGGGTGTTCGGCCCGCCGGGCCAGGCCGCATCGTCCGACACACCGGGCACTGAGGGCTCGCTGCTTTCCCGTGTCGGGATCCGCGAGGTGCGGGTGACCGACGCGCTGCTGGCCTACCGCGACGGCTGCGCCGGCTGGCGGGCCGGCGTCCTCGTGCCGCGCCTCGCCCTCGCTGCGAGCAGACACGCGAAGGGCAACCTCGACGTGGAGGGAGCTCTCAGCCTCGACCGCGCGGCGGTGTCGGTCTCCGGGGTGATCGGCGGAATGGACTCGATCGTGGGGGGCCGGCCGTTTCCCCTCGCGCTTTCGCTCTCGACGAAGGGTGCGTCCGCCAAGCTCGAGGGCGCGATCGAGCGCGTCCGGGACCTCACGGGTGTGGACCTGAAGATCACCCTCGAGGTCACCGATCCGCAAGCGGTCGCGGTGTCACTCGGCGCAGCGCCGCCGGGGCTGGCACCGTTTCAGCTGGAATGCCGGGTGCGCGACTCGGGGAAGGGGTGGGCGCTGGACCCGCTGCGCTTCACGGCCGGAAGGAGCTCGATCTCCGGCAGCGTGGGTTACGTGATGGGATGCCCGCGTTCGAAGATCTCTATCGACCTGCGCGCCGCACTTCTAGATCTGGGCGAGCTCACCGGGGCCGGCAAGGATGCCGGGACCACAGCGAAGACGCCGGCGGCAAAGGGCGGCAAGCTCTTCTCGGCCGAGCCACTCCCGCTCGACGCGCTGAGGGCGTTCGACGTCACTGCCGGAGTTCAGGTGGAAAGCCTCGTGCTTCCGGGCGGCGCGGAGGCCCGGTCGTTTGCGGCGCGCGCGGTGCTCGCCAACGGGCGGCTGGTGGTAAATCCGCTCTCCCTGACGCTGGGTGCGGGCCGCATCAGCGGGTCCCTGCGCCTCGACGCCGGCCGTCGGCAGGGGTTTACCGCCAACCTGACCGGCAGCGATGTGGAGCTGCGGGCGCTGATGGCGCTGCTTGGCGTACGGGCCAACGTCAGCGGAGGTCAAACGGATCTGACGATCGCCCTGGCCGGGAGCGGCGGCTCGCTGCACGAGTGGGTGGCGAGCCTGGGCGGGAAGGTCCGGATCGTGGTCGGCCCGGGACGTGTCGAGGGTGCTGCGCTCAAGCTCGGTGGCGACGTGCTCACCGGAGCACTCGACGCCGTCAACCCGTTCCGCAAGACCGACACGTCCACCGAGCTGCGCTGCGCCGTGATCAACGTGCCCGTGGAGCGCGGCGTCGTGCGGCTCGACCGCAGGGTTGCAGTGGAGACCTCGAAGATCAACATCGTGTTGGCGGGTACGGCCGACCTCGGGACCGAAATGCTGGATGTGGGTTTCCGTTCGAAGGCGACGCAGGGGCTCGGGATGGGCCTCGCGAACTTCGCCGGGGCAGTGAGAGTGCAGGGTCCGTTCACAAGCCCCTCTCTGGGTGTGGACGCCGAGGGCACGGCGGCGGCGGCGAACACCGTTCGCAGCCTGTTCAAGACGCGCGGCAGGTCGCTCGTACAGGACAGGGTCCAGGAGATGTTCGTCGCAGGGTCGCCGTGCAAGGACGCCCTCGGCGAGGCTCCCCCTTCCCACCCGTGGCCGCTGAGCCTGTTCCGGAAGCGGTGAGGTGACGGGACGGGGCGGGGCGTGCGATCCTTCCTCCCGTGGACGTGATGGCGCAGCGGAGCACGTTCTTCGTCACTGGCGCTACCGGGTTCATCGGCAGCAAGCTGGTTGCCGAGTTGGTCCGTCGCGGGTATGCCGTGCGGGCGCTCGTTCGGCGGACGAGCAGCCACCGGGACCTGGAGGACGACCGGATCACCACCGTCGAGGGCGACGTCGGCGACCGGGGCTCGCTGCTCCGGGGCATGGAGGGGTGCTCCGGGGTGTTCCACCTCGCGGCCTACGCAAGGAACTGGGCGCGCGACCCGAGGACGTTTTTCAAGGTGAACGTCGAGGGGACGAGGAACGTGCTGGGCGCGGCGAGGTCTGCCGGCGTGGGCAAGGTGGTGCTCACCTCGACGATGGTGACGCTCGGCCCGACGCTGCCGGGCACCGTGGGCGACGAGCGCATGGCGCGGATCACTCCGCGCTTCTACACCGAGTACGAGGAGAGCAAGACGGTCGCCGAGCAGGAGTCTCTCCGGATGGCCTCGGAGGGCCTGCCGGTCGTGGTCGTGAACCCCACCAGGGTGTACGGCCCGGGCAAGCTCACGGAGGGGAACTCCGTGACCGTGATGATCGACCTCTACGACCGCGGGAGGTTCCCGTTCCTCCTCGCCGGCGGGGTCAACGTGGGAAACTACGCGTTCGTGGACGATCTGGTGCGGGGGCACATCCTCGCGATGGAAAGGGGACGCGTCGGCGAGCGCTACATCCTCGGTGGGGAGAACGTTTCGTTGAGGGGGCTCTTCGACCTCGTGGATGAGACGACCGGGACGAGGCACCTCCGGCTCAACCTGCCGGCGTGGCTCGCGATGGCGTACGGCCGCCTGGAAGGAACGAGCGCCCGGTGGTTCGGGCGGTACCCGCTGATCACCCCCGGGTGGGTGGAGACGTTCCTTCGGGACTGGGCGTACTCCTCCGCCAGGGCGGAGCGGGAGCTCGGCTACACGGTGACGCCGCTGAAGGAGGGGGTTTCCCTGACCGGCGAGTGGCTGCACCGCCGGCGGGCTGACCCGGGAGCGCAGGCATGAGGCGCTTCGACACCTCGCTGTCGCTGAAGGGGCTCCTCTCGGGGGAGAACCTCAAGCCCACGCTGGTCCTGCTCTGGGCACCTCTCGTTCTCACCACCTGGAGGTACTACGCCGCCAGGGGTTTCTTCACGGGGGAAGCGGGCTCCGGCGCGCTCGCCAGCCCAGGCCAGGCCACCGAGCTGTACGCGTTCCTGTCCTCCTTCGTTCTGCTCGGCCTCGTCTCGCTGGCGATCGTCCGGCTCGTCTTCAGGGAGCCGCTCGCGGCGTTCGGCCTCGCGGTCGGCGACTGGCGGTTCGGGCTCAAGGTGCTCGCGGTGATGGCGCCGGTGATGGTCGTGCTCGGCGCCCTGGCCGCCAGGGCTCCCGAGTTCGTGGCGCAGTACCCGCTGTACAGGGGGGCGTGTGCCTCGGCCCCCGCCTTTCTCGCCCACGCTGCGGCCTACCTCGCGTACTACGTCGGCTTCGAGGTGTTCTTCCGCGGGTTCGTCCAGTTCGGGTTGCGCGAGAGTCTGGGCGACTGGTACGCGATCCTGGTGCAGACCGCGCTCTCGTGCCTCGTGCACATCGGCAAGCCCTCCGGTGAGATCTACGGCGCGGTCGTAGGCGGGCTCGTCTTCGGGATCGTGGCCTTCCGCTCGCGTTCGCTGCTCTACGTGATCGTGACGCACTGGGTGCTGGGCGTGGCGCTCGACCTCTTCGTCTGCCTCGGCTGAGTCTGCCGCCGGCGTCGGGGGTCGAAGAGGAAGCGGGCCGACCCTTCGGCCGGCCCGCCTCGATACAAGGTGACTGCGAGGTCAGCTCTCTTCGCGGCGCCGCAGGGCCGACAGGCCCGCCCCGAAGCCGAGCGAGAGAAGACCGAGCAGCCCGATCAGCGGCAGGGGGCCGGCGGTCTTTGGGAGCTTCGCGGCCGGCGCCGGGGCCGGAGCGGGTGCGGCTGCCGGAGCGGGCGCGGCGGCCGGAGCCGGCTTGGGCTTCGACACCTCGGCCTGGATCTCGGCTGCCGACACCGTGCCGACCTCCTTCTCGCTCACGATCGTGGCGCTGATCTTCATTCCGGGCCGGAGTTCGGCCACGGCGAGCTTCTTACCGTCGACGTCGAAGCGAAACCCCTTCGGGACTTCGAACTTCTTGTACGTCCCGTCGGCCATCTGGACGAGCAGGTTCCGGTTGACGACCTTGACGACCGTCCCTTCCTTCACCTCCTCCACCTTCTCCATGATGGGGGCGGTGGCGGAGATGATGGTGGCGGTGATGACCTGGCCCGGCTGGAGGGCGCTCAGCGGGACCTGGGTGCCGCCCTGGTCGAACATGAAGCCGGTTGGGATCTCAAAACCCTTGTACGTCCCATCCGCCAGCTTGACCACGAGGAAGTTCTCTCCCGCGTGGACAACTGTGCCCTGGCGGATCTCCTGCTTGACGACGATCTGGGCCTGGGCGGTCACGGCGAGCGTGAGTGCCACCCCGGCCAGCACTGCTAGAACTGCGAGCTTTCTCGACATTTCTCTTCCTCCCTTTCTTGAGGTTGTTCTACACAGAGTGATTTCTCGGTTTCGACAAGGTGTTGCCGCGGCCACAGGATCGTGGTGCTGGGCTCGCATCCACCCCCTTCCCGTGCCTCACTCCCTGAGTGCCTGCCCTTACGTTGTTGCCCGTTGCCATCAGTGACCCTCGGACGTCAGGCCGGCCCGCACGACGTAGCGTTTGGGTGCGTTGCCGACGTAGTAGAACGGGTAGCAGGTGACGAGCGTGAGGACCGGCGTGCCCGTGGGGTCCAGGACCTGGACCTCCTCCGGCTCCACGACCCGGATCTCCTGCACCGTGTACTCGAGGCTTTCCCCCAGCGTCACGAGCCTGATCGTGTCGCCGGTGCTCACGTCCTTGAGGACGCGGAAGAAACCGTCCCGGTGTCCGGCGATGCCGACGTTGCCGCGCTCGCCCGGGAGGGCCGTGCCTTCGACGTGCCCGACGCCCCGGTTGAGGGTGAGCTCGTCGGTGCCCTCGAGCACCGCCACCGTGAGGCCGAGCCGGGGGATCTCGAGCACCGCGAGCGCGTGCGGCTGACGCCCCTCGTCGTTCTGGCTCCCCTGGTAGGCGCGGACGCGGCTCTCGGACCACAGGGTGAAGTCCACTCCGGTCGGCACGGGCAGGGGGGTCCGTGCACCCGAGGGCGGTTGCGCCGCCTGCTGATGCGCGGTGCGGGCGGCCTCGAACCGCGCCAGCTCGGCCCGGCTCGAGAGCGCACCGTGCACCCTCGCGAACGTGAACACCGCGATGAGCAGCAGGCCTGCGCCCCATGCAAGGCGTTCCAGTATGATCAGGCGCTTCATGTCATCCCGAGCCCGCCGCCCGGACATCCCCGTGAGCGGCCCCTGGCTCCCCTGTTTTCGCGAGGCCAGTCTTGGGCCTCCTGTAGGGGGGCGTCAATTGGCCTTTGGTCCAATGCCGGGGCCCCTCCCATTCCGTGGCGACCGCGGCGGTGGGCCTGCTCCAAGAGGTGGTTTGCCGGGCTACTTGGGCGCGGGCACCGGCGTGCCCTGGGCGCTCGGGACCTTCTTGGCGAGGGCGACGACGGCGTCGATGGCCGCGTCCTCGACCTTGTCGGCCTTGACGATGGGTACGACCTCCTCGCCCTTCCAGAGGAGCTTGTTGGACCAGGGATTGATTAACTCCACGGTCAGGGTGGCCTTCATCGGCGCCTTGACGTCAGCCCCGCGCGCCACGATCCGGTAGGTGACCAAGGCGCCGGCCGAGGCCTGATCGGGGGCGACCGCCCAGTCCCGGAAGAGCAGCCCGGCCTCGAGGGCGTTCCGGACTGCTCGATCTGTGTTCGTGTAGGGCGGCTCCACGCCTGGCCTGGTCGGGATGTCTTTCCAGGCGTAGGTGGCCACGTTGGAGAACCGGGCCGCAAGCAGGGACGTTCCGGAGAGATCAGAGTCCAAGCTACGCCAGATCAGGACACCGGAAGCGGCGTGGACGAGGTCGACCACCAGGGTAGCGGAGCCGGCGCTGGTGTCATCCGGGTTTCGCAGGGCCACGTAGGCCGCGACGTACATGTCGGGGGCGCCCTCACCGGCCGGCCGGTAGCCCGCGCTCGCGAGCTTCTCTTCGACCCGGCGGTAGAGGAGTTGGCGCACCGCTTCCTTGTCGCCGGGCAACGCGCTGCCCTTCCACGCGAAGCTCCTGGCGATCTCCTGGTTCTCACCCACCTGGGGCGACGCGGCCACGGCCGTCGCGGCGGCCAGGATCGCGATGCAGGCAATCAGTACACGCACGTTCATGACGCCACCTCCAGGCGTAGCTTTGTCTCGCTTCGGACAACACGCGCAAGCAGAGAATGTTCCGGGGGCCGTTGGGAACCGCTGTCATCGCGAGGTTCCCCAGCGCCGCGAGGGGGCCGACGCCAAAGCCGCGAGCAGCCTGGCAAGGCTGCGTGGCGGGATCTCGTCAACATCGACGGGATTGTTTCGTCGCTTCGCTCCTCGCAATGACGGCAGGGGGAACGGGACTCCTTCGGCCCCTTCGGGGCCTCGCAGTGACAGCCAATCCTCTGCGGCGGGCGGTGAATTGGCATTAGAACAGGAACCGGAACCGCATCTGCAGCTGGGTGGCCGTGCCCCGCGAGCCGTCCTCGTTGACGCGCCGGCCCCAGATGTACTCGATGCCGGCATCCACGCTCTTGACCGGCGACCACAACGCGTTGAAGCTGACTCGGTCGGTCGTCTTGTACGACGTTCCCTCCATGAAGGAGAGGTTGTCGACGTTGACGCGGCCCCAGATGAGCGAGCTCCGGAAGTCGTTGATGGCGAGGTGCAGGGGGTTCGGGAAGTTCTCCCAGTGGTGCTCGTACGCCGCGTAGTACCCCCACGCCGTCAGAGCGTGGAGACTCCCGTCGGGGCCGAAGACGGCATCCAAGCCGCAGTTGCACGAGTTGAGGTCGTTGATGTAACGCGCGATCCCCTTGCCGCCGTTGAACTGGAAGATGAAGCGGTCGTTCTTGCTCCAACCCTTGCCGCCAACGGCGAGCACGCCGCTCGCCGACACACCCCAGGCTGGAGCGCTATGGACCACGTTGGGGTCGGCGTTGGACTGCGCGCGAACCTCGCGGAGGACGAGGGCGCCCTGCAAGTGGCCTTTGGGGAGCTTCTTCGTGATGCGGCCGATGAAGTCGGGGATCTGGTTGACGGCCGCACCTCCCGTGACCGATGCCGTCGGGTACTCGAGGGCCAGCGCAAGGCGGAGGTCCTTGGGAAGCGGAAGCAGGTAGCGGACCTGCGCCTGTCGGACGACGTTCTCGGCGTTGACACCCTCGAAGTCGATGTCCTCGTGGTCGGCATAGGGATCCGAGAACGTCGACCAGGTCTGCCCGATGAGCATCCGGCTGTACTGCCCGTAGGCGTGGCGGAGGCGGAACGCGCCGTTGTCGCCGTTGAAGTCGCCCTCGATGAAGGCGCGCATCTCGCCGACCTCGGTGGGCGAACGCACGTCGAAGTTGAATTTGCTCGGCCTCGCCCCGAGCGAGAGCCGCGGACCCTGGCCGGCCTGCTCCATCCCCTCTGCCGGGATCGACCACGTCAGGAACTGGGTGTCCGAGCCAAGGGGGGAGAACGTCTGGACGAGGCTGGTCCAGACCAGGCCGCCGATCTTCATCGCCGCGTCGGTTCCGGGGATCTTGAACGAGCCCGGGAAGTTCCCGGCGGAGACCACGTCGAGCAGCTCCGGCTTGTCCTGGAGGGAGCCCTCGATCTTCTTCAGGCGGGCGTCGATCTCGCTCTTGCTCGCGGCGGCGGCGGCGACCTGCTGCGCCTCCACCTCCTGCAGGCGCTTGTTGAGCGCGTCGAGCGACTGCTGCATCCCATCGAGCTGCTTCTTCAGCTCCTCGTTCTTCCCCGCCTGCTCCTCGATCAGCTTCTGCTGGGCTTCGATCTGCGCCTTCTGCTCCTCGATGAGCTTCTGCAGCTCCTTGACGGTCGGCGGCCGCGTCTTCGGTTTCTTGGTGGTCTTTGCGCTCGACTGGGCCTTCGGCGCGTCCGCGGCGGTCGGCGGTGCCTGCTGCGCGAGGCACGGCGTTGCCAGCGCGGCCAACGCCGCGGTGAGCATGGCGGCGCGCCAGGAACCGCTCAGTCGCTCCAGCAAGGGCATCGGACTCTCCCCGCTACTTCTCGTGATCTTCGCTGTTTCACATCAAGCGGAATCTCACGCCGCACAGCATATCAAGTATTCGCGGTCCGACGCACGTGACGGGCAGGCACACCACGGAGAGCGGGAAAGAGGGGCGGACATTCCCGCCCGGCTGCGTCAGCACGCCGCGTTCACCCCTTTTGCGCGCTCTCCCGGTGCTTCTCGAGCTGTTCCCGGGCCTGCTGGATGTGGTTCTTCAGGATGTGCCGGCGCTGCGCGAAGCTGAGCGTCACGAACATCCTGTTCGCTCGTTGCTGCAGGCTGTCGAGCGCCGACAGCAGATCGTCGATGCTCTCGCCGGGGCCCCGACGCTCGAGCTCGGTCTCGAGGAGCTTTAGCTCGCCGTAGAGCTTGAAGAGGTGGTGCTGCATCCACCATTGATAGATCTGCGGCAGGATGCGCGCGAGGGGGTATGCGACCGCGAGCAGGGGTATCAGCACGATGAGCAGGCGCTCCGTCATGCCGCTGAGCCAGAAGGGGAGGTAGCGGTAGAGGAACGGCCGGCCCGACCTGTAGTAGTGGCGGGCCTGGTCGCTCAACGGCAGGTCGATCGCCTCCGGAGCGGGGAACCGCCCGGCCCTCTGAAAGATCCCGGGTCCGCCGTGGACCTCAAAGGCGGCTTCCAGGAGGATGTACTGCAGCGCCGGATGGAGTTCCTTGCGCACCGCCAGGCTCCCCTGGACCGCGAGCAGCGTCACGTCCGCGGGCGGAACGTTCCTCGCCAGGTCGACCACACCGGTGGGGAGCCCGAGCTTGTTAAGGTAGGGGAAGAGGGCAACGTACGCGTCCGCGCGGGGGTAGGTCGCGAGCACGATGCCATCGGTGGTCAGCAGCCGCTGAACCGCCGGGGACGGCCACGATGTCAGCATGATGGCGGCGTCGATCTCGCCCCGCAGCAGCGCCTCCGCGGCCTGCTCCGGCGAAAGGCCGAGCAGTTCGGCGCGTGTCTCGTCGACGCCGTTGAGTGCGAGGAGGCGATGGGCTAACGCCCGGGTCCCGCTGCCCTCCGGGCCGATCGAGATGCGCTTGCCTTCCAGCGCTTTGGCCGTGGCAGCGTGCTGCTGGCCCCGGAAGAAGAGCCAGAGAGGCTCGAATGAGACAGTTCCGAGCGAGACGAGGCCGGGCGACTCCTCACTGCTGGTGATCCCGGCCTCGACGAATGCGACGCTCACACCCGAGCGGGGGTCGCGCAGCCTGGCGAGGTTCTCCACCGCACCCTCGGTGGGTAGCAGCCTGAGATCGAGACCTTCCCGGGCGAGGATGGCGCGATAGCGCGCCCCGAGCTCCTGGTTGGCGCCGCCCGCCGGGCCGGTGGCCATAACCAACGTGCGCGGCGGGAGCATGCCCCCGTAGGCGATGACCATCCACACGGTGGCGGCCACGACGGCCACTGCGACGGCCGCCACGACCAGGGCGAGCCTGCCCCGGCGGCGGGGCCCCTGTGGTCTGCTTGCGGTTGGCATCCTCGTCGTTGATAGCTCAGCCCCCGAGCCGTGTCAATTGGCCTTTGGTCCAAGTGAAGAGATCGGTGAGGGTTCACGGGGCGCAGAATGAGAGGCTGCTCGACGCTGTGGTGCAGCGCGGAGCGGTCCAACCCCACCGTGAGGCCGATCGTGGCCCCGCCGCGGCCTCGGTGCAACGAAGAGAGCGGCCAGCGCTATCGAGCGGCGCTCCCTAGCTGCACCTCGTCACTGAGAACACGCAGGCCTGCCAGGGCGGCGCGTCCAGGTACAGCCCGTGTGCCTGCAAATCGCTCCCGTCCCGGTCGTAGGTTGCGTCGCCGAGCAGGTCTTTGAGCCGCCATTGTCCGTTGGCGAGTTCCGGGAACGGCAGCCGGACGTAGCACTGGCTCTGGTTGGGAGCGTAGTTGATCGTCACCAGCAGGCGGTCTGCGCCGGGCCCTTGCCAGGCAAAGGCCAGGAAACAATCCCAGGTCCAGTTGCCGTCCCAGGCGGCTTGGCACTCGAGCAGCTGCCACTGGCCCTCGCGGACGCCGGGCTCGCGCAGCACGCCGAGCAGCCGTTCGTAGAACTGCTGCAGTCTCCGGTCGGTCGGCTCCTCCGGAGCCCGGCCGAGGTGGGGGGAGATCCGCTTCATCCGCCCCTCGAACTGTCCCTGATGGAAGAAGCGCAGTCCCGGGGACAGGAAGGTGATGACCGCTGCGGCTTCATGCACGTCTGCAGGGAACGTCGCGGCGGCTCTGGGCTCGTCGTGGTTCTCCATGAAACGGGCGAGCCTGTTCTGGTAGTCGAGTCCCGCGTGGAAGTGCTCGCGCACCGGCCGCGCGTGTCCCTCGCGCAGCCGGTCGTAGAGCCGCTTGTCGTAGGCGTAGTCGAACCCCTGGTGCTGCAGCGTCCATTCCAGGTCCCAGTACACCTCGGCCATGAAGCAGAACCCTGGCGCGCGCTCGCGCACGCGCCGCGTCGCCGCCTCCCAGAACGGCTGGGACGGGATGCCCCAGGTCCGTTCGAAGATGTCCGGGAGCACAAGCATCGCCATGTCGCATCGCACCCCGTCGCACTGCCCCGCGATCCTTACGAGCTCCCCGATCATCGCCTCCTGCGTCGCCGGGTTGCCGTAGTTGAGCTGCAGGGTGTCCGGCCAACCGTCAAAGTACGGGTCTCGGCCGTAGGCGAGCAACAGCGGCCCGTTTTTCGTCTGCACTCGGCAGTAATTCTGAGGTGAGCGGGCCAAATCGGTCTCGCTGCCGTGGACGAAGAACTCCGGGTGCTCGTCAATCCACGGGTGATCCGGGGCCATGTGGTTCGGGACAAAGTCGAGCATCAGCTTCAGTCCGCGTTTCTGTATCCGTTGTCGCAAACGTGCGAGCGCCGCATCGCCGCCCAGACCGCGATGGACGGTGTAGTTTTGGATGGCGAACCCGGAGCCTGGTATGTCTTCGTCGCGCAGGTCCGGCAGCGTTTCTTCAAACTCGCGACGCCATTGGGGATTCGCTCGCGAGATCGCCTGCGCCGCAGGGCCGGTCTGCCAGACGCTCAGGAACCAGACCCAGTCGAAGCCCCTCTCGGCCAGGCGGTCAAGTTCGGCGTCCGGGATGTCGTCCAGCGTGGCCGGCCTCCCCAGGTGCCGTGACAGCTCCGTCAGCCAGACGCGGGTGTTGATCTGGTAGAGCGAGGGATAGCGAGGTGTGGACATGGCTCCCTCCTAATCCCCGGCCACCTGCTCGCGGACCAGGCGGGCTTGGAGCTTCTCCTTGGGGGTCTCAAGAGCGTCTTTGGCCGTCGTGCGTCCGAAGAGGTCGAGGAGGACCGCGACGAGGCCCGTCCAGCCCGTCTGGTGGTTGGCGCCGATGCCGGCCCCGATGTCGCCGTGGAAGTACTCGTAGAAGAGGATCAGATCGCGCCAGTGCGGGTCGTCCTGGAACTTGGCCGAGCCGCCGTGGACGGGCCGGTGACCGCTCGCGTCGCGCAGGAAGATGCTCGCGAGGCGCCGGGAGATCTCCTTCGCGACCTCGAAGAGGGTCATCCGGTTCCCGGAGCCGGTCGGGCACTCGACCTTGAAGTCGTCACCGTAGAAGCCGTAGAGATTCAGGAGCCCCCGCACGATCAACCCGTTGACCGGCATCCAGATCGGGCCGCGCCAGTTCGAGTTCCCCCCGAACATCCCGGTGTCGGAGTCGGCAGGGAGGTACTGAACGCGGAACTCCTGACCGCCCGTGTGGAAGACGAACGGGTTCTCGAGGTGGTAGCGCGAGAGGGCGCGGATGCCGTAGGGAGAGAGGAACTCTTTTTCGTCGAGAAGGTAGGAGAGGATGCGCTCGAGCTTTGTCTTGGTGAGGGGCGAGAGCAGCCGCCGTCCGGCGTAGCCGATGAACCCCTCCATGGTCGGTGCCACCTGGGCGAGCACCTCGGGGTGGCGCTTCCTGAACAACGCGATCAGCTCCATCAGCTTTGGGTGGCGCGTCAGCGAGTCCTGCTCGAACACCGTGCTCGCGCAGAGCGGCAGGAGCCCGACCATCGACCGCACCTTCAGTCGGAACGCCTCGCCGCCCGGTAAGCGGAGGACGTCGTAGTAGAAGCCGTCCTCCTCGTCCCACATGTCGTCCTGCTGCTCGCCGACCTTGTCCATGGCGTAGGAGATCCAGATGAAGTTCTCGAGGAACTTGAAGGCGACATCCTCGTAGGCCGGGTCGTGGTCGGCAAGGATGGTGGCCATCTCTACCATGCACTGGCTATAGAACGCCATCCAGGCCGTGCCGTCCGCCTGCTCGAGCGACCCGCCGGTGGGGAGCTGGGCGCTGCGGTCGAAGACGCCGATGTTGTCGAGGCCCAGGAACCCGCCGGCGAAGACGTTCCGTCCCTGCGGGTCTTTCCGGTTCACCCACCAGTTGAAGTTGAGCATGAGGCCCTGGAAGGAGCGCGCCAGGAAACCGAGATCCTCCCGGCCCAGGTTCTTCTCGAACTTGTAGAGGTACAGTGTCGCCCAGGCGTGCACCGGGGGGTTCACGTCGCTGAAGTTCCACTCGTACGCCGGCATCTGCCCGTTGGGGTGGCTGTAGAGGCTCCGGAGCATCAGCAGGAGTTGCTCCTTGGCGAAGTCGAAGTCCACGAGCGACAGCGTGATCGTGTGGAACGCCAGGTCCCAGGCCGCGTACCAGGGGTACTCCCACTTGTCGGGCATGGAGATGACGTCGCCGTTCAGCATGTGGAACCATTCGGCATTCCGGCTGCTGCGGCGCGTGCCGCCGACCATCGGGTGCGCCTGGTGCTCCTTCAGCCACCGATCCAGGTCGAAGTAGTAGTACTGCTTCGACCACAGCATCCCCGCGAGCGCCTGGCGGTGGACCCGGCGCTCGTCCTCGCCGAGCGAGCGGGGCGTGATCCGGTCGTAGAACTCGTCGGCGTCGAGGAGCCTCTGCCGGAGCACTTCCTTGAACGCCGCGCCGAACTTGCCGCCCGTCGCGCCTTTGGCGAGGCGGAGCTGGACGACCTCGCTGCCCCCTGCCGGCACCTCGAGGATGTAGCGCGCCGCGGCCTTCGTCCCGGTCTTCCCGGGGTTCACCGCGTCCCGCTCCCCGGAGATCACGTACCGGTGGAAGGCGTCCTTCACGTACGGCGTCGGGTTCGCCTGGCCCCAGAGCCTCTGGGCGTTCGACTCGTTCTCCGTGAACAGGAGCTCCGGGGCGCCGTCACACGAGAGCGTGTACTCGCCCAGCTCGGGATGGGAGGCCACGATCGCCCCGCCGGCCTCGCGCAGGATCGGTTTCGGGCCCTCGTCTCCCCACGACCAGGTGTTCCGGAACCACAGCGTCGGAAGCAGCTGCAGCCGGGCCGCCTCCTTCCCGCGGTTGTGGACCGAGACGCGGATCAGGATGTCGTCCGGACCCTCCTTGGCGTACTCGAGGAAGATGTCGAAGTACCGGTCGTCGGCGAAGATCCCGGTGTCGAGGAGCTCGTACTCGAGCTCCTGCTTCGTCCGCCCCCGGTTCGTCTCGAGCAGGTCCCGGTAGGGGAACTCGCGCTGCGGGTACTTGTAGAGGTACTTCATGTACGAGTGGGTCGGCGTCGAGTCGAGGTAGAAGTAGTAGTCCTTGACGTCCTCGCCGTGGTTCCCCTCGCTGTTGGTGAGGCCAAACGCGCGCTCCTTGAGAATGGGGTCCCGCTCGTTCCAGAGGGCGAGGGCGAAGCACAGGCGCTGCTGGTCGTCCGAGATCCCGCCGAGGCCGTCCTCACCCCACCTGTAGGCCCGGGAGCGGGACTGGTCGTGCGAGAAGTAGTCCCAGGCGTTGCCGTCCTCGCTGTAGTCCTCGCGGACCGTCCCCCACTGCCGTTCCGAGAGGTACGGGCCCCACTTCTTCCAGGGGATGCCCGCCTCGCGGGCGTCGTTCAGGCGCTTCTGCTCGGTGGTGTCCACGATTCCCGTGTCGGCCGCTTTCTTGCTTGTCATTGGTCTGTCCCTTCTCTTCCGCTGCGATGTTGGTTCCCTGCCGGCCCGGCGGCGGCGCACAACCGCTTCATAGGGGTAACTGGGCGGTGCTTTTCAAGACGTTGAATCTCGGCGCTCACGCGCCAACTCCAGTGTTCTTCAGCTTTCGGCGCAACAGCCCGGACCGATCAGTGTCGAAGTGGTAGATCTTGGCGACCTCGACTTTCAGCGCGAGGGCGTTGCAGACGAGGATTGCCAGGAGCGTGCCGATCACCGGACCGACCCAGTAGATCCACCAGCCGTGCCACTGTCCGGAGA
>Ga0315274_10003338_pt1 | contig 23915 bp, 20 predicted proteins | sample YL17G02_20_MG_FD_203700 | JGI IMG/M metagenome (GOLD analysis project Ga0315274, IMG submission 203700) | Sediment microbial communities from Yellowstone Lake, YNP, Wyoming, USA - YL17G02_20 | ecosystem: Environmental > Aquatic > Freshwater > Lake > Sediment | place: USA: Wyoming | collected...
CTGTTCACCGCCCTGGCGTCCGCGCTGGCCAAAAGCAAGCACCTGCCGTTCGACTATGCAGTCGTGGACGAGGCGCAGGACATTAGCGTTTCGCAACTGCGTTTCCTTGCCGCCCTCGGTGGTGGTCGTCCCAACGCCCTTTTCTTCGCCGGCGACCTCGGCCAGCGCATATTCCAGCAGCCCTTCTCCTGGAAATCCCTCGGCGTGGACATTCGGGGGCGCTCCCGCAATCTGCGCATCAACTACCGCACGTCCCACCAAATCCGCCAGCAAGCCGACCGCTTGCTCGGCCCAGAGGTGACCGATGTGGATGGCAACAGCGAAGACCGGAGGGATACCATCTCGGTCTTCAACGGCCCGCCGCCCGCCATTCGCGTGCTCCCGACCGAGAACGAAGAAATCAAATCCGTCGGGACGTGGCTTGCTGAGCAGACGAAAGCCGGCGTCCTCCCGCACGAGTTCGGCGTCTTCGTGCGCTCGGCAGGGCAACTCGACCGCGCCCAAGCCGCCGTGAAAGAGTCAGGGATGGCCTTCAAGATTCTCGATGAGCACGTCGAGACGACCAGCGGTCATGTCTCGGTCAGCACCATGCACCTGGCCAAGGGACTGGAGTTCCGCGCCGTGGCGGTGATGGCCTGCGACGACGAGATCATCCCGTTGCAGGAGCGCATCGAAATGGTGGGAGACGACGCGGACTTGCAAGAGGTGTATGACACCGAGCGCCACCTGCTCTACGTCGCCTGCACCCGAGCGAGGGACCATCTGCTCGTCACCAGCGTTGAGCCGGCATCCGAGTTTTTGGATGACTTGCATCTTCCGCCTCGTCGGCATTGAACAACTCTGAAACACGGACCTGCGTTATCTTGCGTAGAATAACTGCAATTTCATTACGCATGCGCGGAAGTTGCCGCATCACCCTGGTGACGACGCTCTTGGACCCTAAGCTCTTCCCCGCCCAGGACCTCGTCTGGCTCTATGCTTGGCGCTGGCGACTCTAACTGCGTCTGCGCGATCTCAAGACCACGATGGGCATGGAACAACTGCGCTGCAAGACTCCAGCCATGTCTGAACTGTCCCAGTGATGCGCGGTGCGAGCAGTTTGATCGGTGAAACATTCAGGCCCGCAACTGTGTTGTTACCTCGGAATCCGGAATCGCTGGCTGGGAATGTCGGCCCGAGCGCGCGAATCTCCAGCCAGAGCGATCAGAATCACCCTTGGCGCTTCAGAGAGTCGAGAAATTGCCTGAGCTTCGCCGGCCACAAAACCCCGTCAAACCCTATCCCTATCAAGAGGAGGAAGTCCGGTTCGAAAACCGGAAGGCAGGGATTGTGCTCGCTGGAACCTTGACTCTGCCCAAGTCGCCGGGACCGTTCCCCGCCGTGATTCTGCTGACCGGCTCGGGCCCGCAAAACAGGGACGAGGAGTTGTTTCAGCACAAGCCGTTTCTCATTTTGTCGGATTACCTGACGCGCCGAGGCTCTCAAGGCGGGCCTGAACAGCCATTTTGACATCAAAGAATTACCCGGTTTGAATCACATGTTTCAAACCGCTCAAACCTGAGCCGAATCCCAATACGTACAAATCGAGGAGACTTTGTCTCCGGTGGCGATGCAGAAGCGTTGCGCCTAGGCCGGGCGCTGCATGTTTTTGCGCTGTCGCCAACTGAGCAGAAACAGGGCGCCCACTAGCAACAACGGCCCGGCAATGGCCATGTAGGCGGACCAGTGGAATCTGCCCCGGAATGTGACCAGATAGAATATGCCCAAGGCGGGAAACAGGACGCCGCCGACCCATTCCCAGCGCCAGGATACGGCCAGCAGCACCAGCAAGATTCCCGTCGGGATGAGATGCATCAGCAGAGCAAGCGCGGTTGGCCAGAATCCGCGAGATTCGCCAATAACGTCGAACGCGAAGAGGCTGATGAAGGCGGCGAACAGCAGACACAGGACTCTGGGAGTCCAGCGCAGGATTGATTTCAAGTTTGTTTTCATACGTATAGTGACCAAGATAAGCGATGGCAGCCTGGGCGCGTTAATTGATTAATCTGTGAAGCACATTGACGCAAACGATGGCTCCGACACGCTGCGCTACGTGGTGGCAACGAAGGCGCGGGAGATCCGGGTGAGGAAGTTGAGGGGGGTGTGATTAACGCTCAGCTCACCGATGAACAATCCGCCGCACCCCGGCTTCTCTCGCTGCGGAAAACAAGATCTTGGTGTTCGCCACCGCCTGCCCATGCGTGAACAGTCGATGATCAAAACGCACCCAATAGGTGTTGACCAGTGTGTTTACGCCTCGCAAGGAATCGCGCAACTTTTGAGGCTCATCGAAGTGGAAAGGGAAAGCCGTGACCTTCTCCCCGAAGGGATTCACGCGATGCATCGAGTTCATCATCCGTGGCTCGATGTGGCCGATTCTCGGTCCACAGTAATCCGGCTGATCAACAGAGCGGAAAGCACATCGTATCGCTCGTCGTCGCCGAAAACAAAGACCCGCCCTCCGGCGGGCGGGACGGCAATATGGTCAACGGTCGGCACACGCAACTGGCCGCCATCTGCCAAGTGGATGGTGAACGGCACAAACGGCAGCGCGTGAACAAGTTTTCGAATGTCGGCGGTCATAAGCTGCCAATAAGGCTACTCCGATGAGAAATCGAAAGCAAGCGGACCGCCTGTCGCCGAACGACCCAAGCTCAGCGACCCGGCCCGCGAGACGCGTGGATTGCAACCGGAGCGCGATGGCCGGGTTCTCTGCAGCGCATGGTTGACCGCGTCGTCATGGTGGTGAAATCAACAAAGTCTCTGTCATCGGCACGAACGCTCGAATGCCACCGTCATCAATAGAACCAACTACTCGCACGATACGTCCCCTGGCATCGTCCCAAAAGAACTGCACCTCGACCTGGTAAGCAGTCCCGCTCTCACCGCGAACCTCAAGCGTCTCGACGTGCCGCGACTCGACCAGCGGCACAAGCCCGGTGTGGCTGCCGAACCGAGCCAACTGCTCGCCGAGAATCTTGTGTGCTTCCGATTTGTCCATGCGCGTGGGAAGCGGCCTAACAGTTATTCGGCTTCCCATTGGACGCCTTTTTCTGCGTCATGAAGGAAGGTAATTCTCGTGATCCGCTTTGTGCAAGGGCGTTCATGCAAACCAAGGAGGTTACGAAGAATCTGACAAGGGCATCGGTGTTCCGAACCGACCGATGACTACGCCGATTTAGCCTCAGCCTTGGTGGGCACATCGCTCTCTCCGCGGTGTCTGCCGCGGTGAGGGCCTTCTTGACCGCCGTGCGCACTTAAGCCGCACGCAAGTCACGACATTGTCCGTTGACATTGGGGCGTGGAGGATCAAGCCCGACGGCAGCATCGAGCTGTCGGCCAGCGAGGCGCTGGTGCTGGCTGGATCTCAACGGCAAGAAGAGCTACAGTGGGAAGAGAACGCCCCTTGCCTCCTTGGGGCAAAGCTGATAGACGAAAGGGCGCCGTGGCCATGCGACGGCGCAAAAAGACGACAGTGGATGATCCTGGACATCAGTGAACTTGTAGTAACGCCGCGTTGTAACCGGGCCAGCCAACATTGCCAAGTCATTAAGGATCAGTATCCTGAGAATTCTGAGACATGAAGATCCTGTTCATCCACGCGCATTACGACGACTACGAATTCACGGCGGCGGGCACTTTCGAGCTCTGGAAGCGCAGACTCGGCAAGGCCATCCGCGCCAAAGTGATCGTCTGCACCGACGGCCAGGCGGGACACCAGTTTCGCACCCGGGAGGAAACGGGTCGGATCCGCCTGGCGGAGCAACTGGCGTCGGCACGGATTGGCGGTTACGAGTTCGATCGGTTGCTCCTGCCCAACGGCGCAGTCCCGCGTGAGGGGTGTCTGGACACGACGCCGGGCCTGCTGGCGGCACTCTGGAAAGCGATCCGCGACTTCGAGCCGGATTATCTGTTCTGCCCGCCTCTGCCCAGCGATCCATTGGCCGGGATTCATCTGGACCACGTGGCCGTGGCGGAGGCGGTGCGGAAGGTGGCCTACCTGATCAACGTGCCGCATGCCTTCACGCCGGAGTACTCCGCCGAGGAAACGACCTCGACCCCGTGCAACGTGCCGGCGATCATCCACGTCTATGACCCGTACCTGGCCGGAGGGAACCCGCACGACTTTGCCGTGGACGTGGAGCCGGCGTTCGACCAGATGTGTGAGATGGCCTTTTGCCACCAATCCCAAATCATGGAATGGGTGCCTTGGGTCGGGCGCCACCAGATGAAGGCACCCACTTCGGTTGCCGATTGGCAACAAACGATGCGGGAAAGGTTCCGGCGGGTCAGCCGCGCCGCCGGTGTGAACTCAGACCGGGCCTTGGAGATCTTCACCGTGACGGCCTGGGGTGAGGTGCCCGCGTTCGAGCGGCTCCTTAATGACGTGCCCAACATCCTGCCCCAGGCCTCCAACCTGGAGCGCTTGCGGCAGAAGCTCGCCCGGTGGCATGCGCCGAATGAGCCTTGACATCTACTGTATGGCTGTTACCATACACGCGACATCGCAATGGGTACGTCGAACCTGCTCCATTTCGAGATCAATCCGCACTCCGGGATTCCGGTTTACCGGCAGATGATGGACCAGGTGAGGTATTATGTCGCTTCGAGTGTCCTCCGGGCAGGCGATCAGTTGCCCTCGATCCGCGAGCTGTCGCAGCGGCTGTCGGTCAATCCGACGACGGTCGTGAAGGCCTACAACGAGCTGGAACACGCCGAAGTCATTGAGATGCGCCACGGCAAGGGTGCGTTCGTGGCGGCGACCGCCTCCGGTCTGTCCGCCAAGGAACGGGAGACGGCCCTGCACCGGTTGGCGCGGCACCTGGTGGTGGAAGCGAAGCAGATGGGCGCCTCGGAAGAGGCGCTGTTGCGGGTGGTTCGCGCGGAGATGGACAACGTTTACGGGCAAGACAAGCCCGGCGACCCCGTGGGGTTCTCCGTTCTCCGAGGCTTAAGGAGGAACTGATGGAACTGGCCATCGAGGCAACCAATCTGACCAAGACGTTCAAAGGCGGCGTGGTCGCCGTGAGCGGGTTGGATCTGCAGGTGCCGCGCGGGGCCGTCTATGGTTTGATCGGACGGAACGGGGCGGGCAAGACCACGACCATCCGTCTGCTGTTGGGGTTGTTGCGGCCGGATCAAGGCGCAACGCGGATTCTGGGCCACGACCTTTGGGTGGCCCCGCGGTCGGTCCGGGCGCGGGTGGCCTGCGTCTCGCAAGCCCAAGCGCTGCCGGGCTGGATGAGTCTGGCCGAGCTGACCCGGTACGCGTCGCATTTCTACGAGGGATGGGAGTCGATACAAGTGCGGGACCTGGCGCGCCACTGGAGCCTGGCCTGGAACCAGCCGGTCGGCACGATGTCGGGCGGCGAACAGCGGCGCGTGGCCATCCTGATGGCCCTGGCGCCACGCCCGGCGGTCCTGATCCTGGACGAGCCGACCGTCGGGCTCGACCCGATCGCCCGGCGCGAAGTGCTGGACGCCTTGGTCAGCCGAATGGGGCCGGGTGGCGACTGTACAATTCTCCTGAGCACCCAGATCATCAGTGACCTGGAACGGATCGTTGAATACGTCGGCATTATGGATCGTGGGCGCATGATGACCACGGCGCGGCTGGAGCATTTGCAGCAGACCATCCGGCGAGTGCAGGTGATTTTTCCCGACCTTTCGCCCCCGCCGGATTTCGCGGTGCCGGGGGCGATCAGGAGCCAGGTGACCGGGCCCGTGGTCACGGCCGTGGCACAGGTGGCCAACGATGAGCAGTTGGACCCGGTCCGGCGCATGCCCGGCGTGCGCGTGCAACTGTTTTCGTTGGGCTTGGAAGACATCTTTATCGAGCTGTTCGGCCACGGCGAGCGGCCGGAGCCGGCTCCGGAGCCGGTCCTGGCCGGGCGTTAGGCAATGATTTCCGTCACACAGAGTTTACAACATGAAACCAACGCAGCGTAAGATTATGAAACCTCAGATTCTGCTCAAATTATGGATCGCCGTGCAAACGGTGATGCTGCTCAACCTGGCGGACGCACAGCAAGCTTCGGCCGCCCTATCCGGCGCGCCGGCGAGCGCCGCAGGCCAACCCACGATCACCTCCGTCCGCATCGAACGCACGGATGTGGTAGTCGTGGCCCAGGTGCCGGCTGGGATCAGAAAGGTGACCCTCGAAGGCCGCAAGCGCATCGGGGCTGGCGCTTGGGAACCGCGCGGGGTTGCGCGGATCGACGGCACCGGCGGGCAAGTCACCTTCCGCCTGCCGATCTCCGGCGACCTGGAGCTGCTGCGGGTGCGGGCCGACGCAAATGAAGCGCTGCCGGCCTCCTTCTACCAGGGCACCAACTCCTTTGTCGGCGGCCAAGGGAGTCAAGGCGGATTCGCATCCTTTGACGGGGCGCCGGGGGCAGCCGCGCCCAACGATGCGGCGAGGGAATCCGCCAGCCGGACAGTCGTCGAATCCGACATCTGGAAGATCGCCGACAACACGCTCTACTTTTTCAACCAGTATCGCGGCTTGCAGGTCATCGATCTGGTCAACCCGGACATACCGGTGGTCCGGGGAACGCTCGATCTGCCGGCGGCAGGTGAGCAGATGTACGTGTTGAACGAGCACGCGGTCGTCTTGCTCGCGCGCAACGCCTGCGGCTGGTCAGGTACCGACAGCGATAGCCAGGTTTTGATCGTGGACACCCAGCCGGCTCATGTCCCCGAAGTGCCAGCGACCCCGCTGGTGATCGCGTCACTGGATTTGCCCGGGTACATTCAGGAAAGCCGGATGGTCGGCACTGCGCTGTACGTGGCCTCGAGCGCGTACCGTCAGGTGGTGTTGCCACCCAAACCGGATGGTACCACGACCGAGCAGTGGGAATGGGGCACCCGGGTATCGGCCTTTGACCTGGCCGACCCTGCCCAGCCGGTGGCGCGCCAGAGCCTTTGGGTACCCGGTTACGGCAATACCATCATGGCCACCGACCGGCTCCTGTTCGTGGCCACTCAAGACAGCGGTTACTGGTGGCGGTCAGTGATCCACGTCTTTGACATCTCCAACCCGGACGGGACGATCACGGAACCGGGCAAGCCCGTGCCGGCTCAGGGCAACGTGGCGGACAAGTTCAAGATGAACGTCAACGGTGACATCTTCACCGTGATCTCGGAGAATTGGAGCGAACGCGTCGCCACGGTTCTGGAGACCTTCAGCCTCGCGGATCTCACCGAGCCGAAGACGCTGGGGTCGCTGAGACTGGCGGAAGGGGAGCAACTCCACGCCACGCGTTTCGATGGCAACCGGGTCTATATCGTAACTTTCTTCCGGAAGGACCCGCTTTGGGTGGTCGATCTGTCCACGCCAACCTCGCCGCAGATCATCGGCGAGCTGCAGATCCCGGGCTGGTCCACGTATATTCAGCCGCTCGGCGACCGTCTGGTCACCATCGGCATCGACACCGCGAATGGCTGGCGGGTTGCCGTCCAGCTCTTCAACGTGGCCGACCCCAAGAACCCGGGCCTGCTGAGCAAGGTCCTGCTCGGTGAGAACTACTCCTGGAGCGAAGCAACTTACGACGAGAAGGCGTTCGGGGTGCTGCCCGAGGACGGTCTGATCCTGGTGCCGTACAGCGGCGACTCGGCCAATGGCTACGCCTCCCGGGTGCAGTTGATCGACCTCGACCTGGGGAGCGATTCGTTGACCAAGCGCGGGGCCATCGAGCACCGCCTGCAACCACGGCGAGCGACCGTTTTTGCGAAGCGCATTCTGTCTATCTCGGGGCAGGAGCTCCTGGCCGTGGACGCGACGAACCGCGATAAGCCGGAGGTCAAGACGGAACTGGAGCTGGCATGGGCGGTCGATCAAGTCCTCTTGCAGGGCGACTACCTGATCGAGGTGGCGCGAGCGAGCTGGAACCAGGCTGACCCCGCGCTGCGCATTACGCTGGCGGATCAGCCGGGGGCATGGCTCAATCGGGTGCCCCTGACCAACGTCCCGATCCTGGGTGCCGCGTTGAACGAAGGTCGTTTGTATGTGGCCCAGGCTCAGACCTACCTCCCACCCGTTATGGTCGTGGGTGCCGACGGCAAAACCAACTATGTCGAGGATACCACCACGCCGAACCTGGTCATGTCGGTTTTTGATGTAAGCCAGTTGCCGCAGGTGAGCCTGCTCGGCCAAACCCTGGTGCATGTGGGCAGCCTGGGGTGGGGCAGCGATTGGCAGGCCCTCTGGCTGAAACCCGGACTCCTGGTGTGGTCGGTCGGCCAAGGCGGCGGTTTGATATGGGCCTATGACGTGCGGCTCGGCTTGCCGGGTGCGGCAGGTGGGATTGCCGTTGACGTCGCGATGCCTCGGTGGGGCGGCTGGTGGGGTGGCTGGTGGGGCGGGTGGTGGGGTGGCGGCCAGTTGCTGGCCTTCGACGTCAGTGAAGACAGCAAGCCGACCTTCAAGTCCGAAGTCAAGCTGGTGACGGACAACTGGTACAGCTTCAGCAAGGCGTTCGTAGTCGATGGCAAGGTTTTCCTGAGCCATCAAGCTTCCGAGTTCCTGGTAGGCGTGCTGCCTCCGGGGCAGGTTCCGCCCAGTCAACCGCCGAAGGTCGATCCCACCACCGGGGAGGTCCTTCCTCCCGACCCGGTCGGCACGTGGGTCACCCGGCAATACCTCGATGTCGTGGACTACAGCGATGTGGCCAACCCCACGGTGCGCCAACCCGTGAGCATCCCGGGTCAACTCAAGGGTGTCCGCAGCGTTTCGGGGGACGAAGCGTTGCTCTTCACGGTCGGTTACCACCTCGATCCAGTGACGTTGAACACGGATTGGACCGAGTGGCTGGAGGCCTCGGCGTACGACGGCACCGCGGCACACCTGGTCACGTCGATGGAGTTCAACAAGTCGGGTGCGCACCCGGTGTTGGTGAGCGGAGAAGACATCTTCCTGGGCAACCCTTCCGGGAGCACGGACACACCGAGCACGCTGGAGGTTTGGCGGTTGAACGAGTCGGGCAAGTTCGAGCTGGTGGCGGATCCGCCAGTGGCGCTGTCTTCCCCGGCACAGAACCTGGCGCAATTCGGCGAGTTACTCGCGGTTCAGGTGGCGGAGGGCGTCAGACTGTTTGACAAGTCCAATCCCGCCGCGTTGTCGTTGATTGGCCAAGGCGGCCCGCAAGGGTGTATCGGGTACAACCTGGATGAGGCGGACGGCGGGTTGAACCGCGGGCTGTGGTTGCCATTGGGCGACTACGGCATCCTCGAGATCGAGGTGAAGCCGGCCGCCACCGCGGCCACCCCATGATCGTCGGGGATCCAACGAGGTCACGGACCCTCATCGCCGTGGCGGCGGGGGCCAACGAGTCGTTCGTTCTGCCTTTGCGGACCGTGGAGGGGAGCGCGCGTTTGAACCGTGTTGGCAGCGCCCATTCCATGACCCAAGGTGGGTGGGGGACGGTGTGGAAACGTCCCCCGTCCGCAAGGCGGACCGAACCACGCCTGCGCCCGTTGTCTGCAGCGCGCTGCCCCGCCGCGCATGGCGCCTGCGGCTTCACGATGGTGGAACTGCTCACGGTAATCGCCATCATCGCGGTGCTGGCCACGCTGTTGATCACGGCCCTGGCCAATGGCAAGAAAAAGTCCCGGCGGCTCGTCTGCACCAGCAATCTACGCCAAATCAGCCTGGCCCTGAACATGTATCTCGACGACTATCCGCAACGTCCACCCGGCTACGAGTTTCTGACTTCGGACAGATACCTGCCGGCCAAGGCCGTGCTCCTCTGCCCTGAAGACAAGACCGGCAATTGGGGGGGTATCGTGCGGGATGGATTGGGCGGGTGGCTGCTCCCAGGCATGGTGCCCTCTGCGATCGTGGATTCGAGCGGCAACGTCCCCGTCGCAGCGTCAGGGCCAGCCCCGGTCCCCTACTCGTTCTTGCATCCGCTTCCCTGGCAGGATTGGGCTTGGAATGTCCTGTTGGAGCAGGGTTCCGCTGCCGGTATTTCGGTCTGCCAATTGCACGGCCTGGGCAAACCTGACCCGGTTGCCCCGAGCATTTACGACTACGAGGGCCTGGTGCTCCGCGCGCGTCGCGACGGCGCGGTCATCCACAGGCGGGTGTATTGGGGACCGCGCCCCAATCGGGAGGCCGGGCCGCCCGCGACTGCCGCCGACCCGTCCACGGCCGGCTCCATGTTTGGCAACGGAGGCGCAGCCGGCATCCTCCTTGGTCAAGAGTACCCCTGGCAGTTCTTCACCGATGATATTCCGGGGGTGAGCACCAGCGCGTCGCCTGGACCGCCACCGCCACCGGCGCCCTGAACGATCCTGCCTGCCTCCCATGCTTCCTCGGCAATCCTTGAACCTGTCCGAATCCGCTTCCGCCAACGGGGCCACGGCGAGCCTTTCGAGGCCACCCGAGGCGCAGGGCCTGACGATCTCCACCCGGCGGGCCTTTGGCCCACTGAGAGTGTTTCGGGGCTTGTTGTGGGCTGAATGGTATGCGCACAGCAAGTTGTTGCTCGGGTTTCTTGCCGTGTGGCTGGTGGGCGTGTGGGTGCTGCCGATCGCCGCGCACCCGGGCTGGATCCTATCCCTGGGTTTGCTCTATGCGTTCCTCGCGGGACCGGCCTATGGCGGAGGCGATGTGATGGAGGGCTGTGAGGAATTCACCTTCGCGCTGCCGGTCACTCGGTCAGCCCGGTACCTCGCGCGCCTGGCCGTGGGCGCCGGGGCCCTCCTGTTGCTGACGGCACTGGACTTGCTCGCGCTCGGTCTCGACCTGTCCACGGCGCTGACGCGGCTTTACATCAACACGGGATTGATCAGGCCGCTGCCCGTGCTCAGGCCCGGGCTGTTGTATGGCCTGGTGCTGGCATTTCCCTGGGCGGTGTTTGCCTGCTCCTTTGCGTTATCGGCGGTCACGCACTCCCGTTTTCTGGTGTTCACGGCCTGGTTCTGGGGCGGCTTGAGCGCGTTGGCAGCGCTCCATCTGGGGCTTCGGTATGAAGAGTTGATGTGGAACCAGATGAACGGCTATTTCTCTTGCCCGGCCCTGCTGATTCTCGGCGTGGCTGAGGTGTGGGCGGGCCATCGCTTCTACCGCCGCAAGCAGATCGGCCAGTGCGCCGGACGGTTCAGCCTGCCCCATGGCTGGTGGGCGTGGGTGCTCTTGCTGGTCAGCGGCCTGGCGCTCGCGCTCTTCCTGATCGGCGCCCTGGCCAGGCAACTCCCGAAGTTCATTATGCCAGGCTGAGCCGAACTCCGAGCCGCGGCCTGGATATCGCGTGGCGCGGATTTGTCCTCAATAGGCTTGCTAGAGCTCACGGGCCGGCCCTATAAATTCCTTCGTCCCTGTAACTGGCCTTGTCCCTATAACTGGAGAAATTAGAATGTATAAAGTCATCGGCAGCGATCAACAGGAATACGGCCCGATCTCGACGGAGGAGGTCACGTCGTGGATCAACCAGCGGCGACTCAACGGACAATCCCATGTGCAAGGCGAAGGCGACACGACCTGGCGGACCCTATCCGAGTTTCCGGAGTTTGCTGAGGCCCTGGCGGCTCAGGCCGAGACGCCGAGCGGCCGGCCGCTGGCTGCGTTGGCGCCTGCTAAACCCAAAACCAGCGGTATGGCGATCGCTTCCCTGGTGTTGGGCGTGCTGGGCGTGCTGACTTGTGGGATCACCTCGCTGGTCGGGTTGGTCCTGGGCGTGGTGGCGTTAGTCAGGATCAACAAGAGCCAAGGCCGCCTGTCCGGTTCCGGGCTGGCGATTGGCGGCATCTGTGCTTCGGGCGTCTTGGTGCTGATGATCCCGATCATGGCGGCCATGCTCTTGCCGGCGTTAGCCAAGGCCAAGGCCAAGGCCCAGTCGATTCATTGCATGAACAACGTGAAGCAACTCAACCTGGCGATCATGATGTACGCCAACGACAACAACGAACAGTTGCCTCCGCCCGGTCAGTGGTGCGATGCCATCCGGCGTTATACCGGGGGATCGCAGGCCACGTTCCACTGCGCGACCCAGCCCGGACAGGATTGCACCTACGCGTTCAATGGGAAATTGGAGGAGAAGAAAACCTCCGACTTGACCGCCCCGGGCCAGACCGTGATGGTGTTTGAGAGCAACGGGGGCCCCAATCGGGCGGGTGGCCCGGAGATAGCCGCCCGGAATCACTCGGGAGGGTTTGTCTGTGTGGGGTTCGCTGACGGTCACGTCGAGATTGTGCTGGCAAAGCGGCTCGCTTCTCTGCAATGGGAACCTTGACGGAGCGTTAAGGCCCCACCAGGGAGGTTCGCATGTATCGAATCCTTGATGCCGATACGTCGCAGAACCAACCCGGCGGCGGGGTGGACCTGGGGAAACGTCTGGCAATTCTGACCGCGTCTGTGCTGGGCGCAAGCATGGCCGCGGGGATCCTGTACTTCTTCGACCCGGCCCAGTACGGCTTCTACCCCCGCTGTGTCTTGCACGCGACCACGGGGCTCAACTGCCCTGGTTGTGGAGCACTGCGGGCGGGTCATCAGCTTCTACACGGCCATTTCCGGGAGGCCTTCGGGCTCAACCCGCTATTGGTCCTGTTTCTGCCTCTGTTCGTTTGGATGTCGGTCGCTTTCCTGGTGCGCACGCTCACTGGCCGAACCTTGAAGCATCCCTTCACTCATCCGCATTGGAGCTGGGTGCTCTTGGCGGTGGTGGTTGGGTTCGGCGTGTGCCGCAACTTGCCGTTCACTGTGGTCACCCGGTTGGCGCCCTTCACGGTTCCACCATGACCAGCGTGCCGATGCCCACCAGTCTGAGCAGATAGTCCGCGTTCCAGTTGGCCAGGCGGAAGCACCCATGTGATTCGGTACGGCCCACTTCTTCCGGACGCGGCGTGCCGTGAATGCCGTAGCCGGGCTTATCCAACCCGATCCACGTGGTGCCGACCGGGTTGTTCGGTCCGGGTGCGATCATCAGTTGCCGGCCCAACTGCCGGCCTTCTTCCGACTCCGGGAAGATTTCGGGGTCGAACCGGTAACTGGGGTTCGGGGCGATCTTGGCCACATGGAGTTCGCCCGCCGGCCGCTTCTCCACGCGCCGCGCGATGCTGCAAGGGAAGTGCGCCAGCAGATTGGTCGAGGCGTCGAAGACCTGGAGCGTTTTGCTGCCCAACCGAATGCGGACAAAGGCCGCTTTGGCTCGAGGAGGCGGGTATTCGGCGTTGGGCAGCTTGAGGGGCGTGCCCACAGTCAAGGCGTTCCAGTCGATTCCCGGATTCAGTCGCCGGATGAAGTCCTGGTGGGCGTGGCTCATCTCAGCGACCAGTTCCAGGATCGTCTCGTAATCCAGCCGGTCTTGCTCCGACTTGCCAAGCCAGGTGGGCCGGAGAGGCTGAAGCCGGGCCAGATCGTTCGAGGTCACCGTATAGGTCGTGTAGAGCGGCACGTCCAGGACCAGACGGGACTGCGTTGGTTCATCCAACTCACCCGTGGGCGTGAGCCCTTCGCGCTGCTGTAAGGCACGGAGGGCCGCGCGCGTCTGAGAGCCGAGGACGCCGTCGAGCGAGCCGCAAGAGATGCACTGGCGGGTGAGCGCCAGTTGGATGGCAAAGATGTTCTCGGCCGGGAGCTTCGCCAGTTGCGGTTGGAGGCGACCAGGAATGGTGTTGATGAACTGAGCCGGCGGGTTGTTGGTCAGGGTGGACACAGGAGCTGACGGCCGGTTGGTCGCGGACACCGGTGGATATATCCGGATGAGCAGGTTGGATTGGAGCCGGGACATGCCGGTCAGAGGCGGCCTGTCCCTCGGCCCCGAGCCGCGCGCCGACTTCCACAGCATCCAGCCCAGGAAGACCACCCCCACCACGGCCAGCAACCAGTAAAGCCCCCCGCCCCGCTTCTTGCGCGGACGCAGCGGCATGTATTTCGTGTACCGTCGCAAACCGACACCATAATGCCGTTTTTTGGCCGGCTTGCAATCGCCGGAATGCGGTGCGTGCCGCCACCGTCTGGTCGGCCCGGACGCCGGCACCGAGCCGGAACGCTGGAAACGCTCTCTACAGGGCGCCCCGCCCAAACCCGCTTCGATCGAGACCGGAACGGCTGCCGCGCCCCGCTAGAGTCAAGGGATGTCAGGAAGGCGGTTGGTTGGCCAGTGCAGATGTTGGCGAAGGAAATCGAAGGTCCCGACGCCATTGATGGTGTGGGGGCCGTTGAAAAACTCGATGGCCGTTCGGTCCGGAATGCCCAGGTAAGCGTACAAGCGGCGCACCTTGGCATACTCGTACGCCACCCATTCGTCGGGGGCCACGCCGTCGTGGTGCCCGCGCTCGACCATGAAGGGACGCGGCGCGATCAGGCCTGCCATTTCCGCGTAATTGAAGGTGTGGCCCAGGTTGAACTCCGGCAGTTCGTATTCCTGCACGAACATATAGCTGTAAGGCGACTCGGTGGTGACGTTCTTCTTCACCCAATCGTTGAAGTCCGCCGAGCAGATCGACAGGCAGTAGCGATCCAGCAAGGCCGGCACGCGCATCGCCGTCTTGCCCCCATAGGACAGTCCGTAGAACCCGATCCGCGACGCGTCCACGAACGGGAGCTCCGACAGCCAGTCCAGCGTGCGGTCATGCTGGGCCAGGATCACTGAGAACAACGACTTCTTGAGCGGATTGGCCAGACGCTGGAGTTTGCGGAAACTGGTCTGCCCGCGATACGGATTGTGGGGCGCATAGGTCACGAAGCCACGCTCGGCGAGCCGCGCCGTGAAACCTTTGTACGGCCCGTAACCGGCGCTCTGCGGATCCGTCGTCACCGTGTCCGCCGGCACGCCTTCCAGACCGTGTTGGCAGACCACCACCGGCCGCCGTTCGCCGGGTTTGAGGTCCTTGGGCACCAGCAGATAGCCCCACGCAAAAACGTCAGGCCAGACCTCCAGCACCACCTCGTACCCCGCCCACTTTGGCTCATCGTAGATCCTCCTGGTGCGGGGATTGGCAGGCAGGCTCGCCGCGGGAAAGCCGCCGATGACTTCCTCCCGGAAGTACTCTTTGAACCGTTTACAGCCCTGCTGCCATTCGTCGATCGAGTCCGTTCTGAGCTTGCGCCAGAAAAAGGCCTCGCGCTCCCGTTCCGAAAGAAGCAACCGCCGCTGGGTGAAGCTCTCCAGCTCTTTGACCTGCCGCCTCTGCCGCTCGGAAGCATCGAACGACCCGCGCGCGTCGGCCGCCGGCGACTCGGAAGGTTGGAGACGATCGCGGGCTATCCCCAGATCATTTAAGAGCAGCGTCAGCGCGCCCGGCGAACCAAAGCTCACCGGCATGCCCTCGCTGCCATGGACCAACTGGACTTCCTGGTGCGCCAGCCGGGCCGCCGGACATAGCGCGTTGGCCCGTGCCACCTCACGTTCCACCGAGTCAAACTCTGACGTCACAAGGCGGCCAGGCGCCGCGCCGCTGCGGCCCTCTCGGGGCGGTGGCGGCCCTTGAATCTCGGGCCCGCGGCTGTGCTCGACGATCAAGGCCCGCGGCGCGATCAGACTGGCGATCTCGGCATCACCGAACTCATGCAACAGGCCAAACACGTTCCGGTAAATCGGCTCCTCCCAGACCCGTTGCCGCGACTCGAAATAGCCACTCACCAGCGCCGCGTCGATGCGCCAGTCCAGGGCCGCACTGTACAAGGCAATCAGACCGCCCTCGGCGTAACCAACCACGCCGATCCGGCACCGTGGAGGGGCCGACGCCGGCGCGGGTTTGGGAAAGGTGGGCCGTTGGTTCTCCTGGTCCAGCCAGTCCACCGCGGCCAGGACCTTCTGCACCTCATACCCGATGACGTGTCGCCCCATCTCAAAGGCCTGCCGGTAGATCCACTCCCGATGCGGCTGGTTGGTCATGCGAATCCCGGGATTGCCCGACCAGGTATCCTGCCGGTCGATGAGCAGCACCACGATCACCTGACAGCCCTGCTCGGCCAGGCGTCGGGCGAACTGCGACTCCGGCGCGACCCCGGGCGCCAACCCGGCTAACATCTCCGGCGTGTGGTCGGCATCGGGCACGGCTACGATGCGGGCAATCGGCTCGCGTTTCGGCTGGAGCAACAGGCCCTCGCCGTGCACCCCCTCAAACACCGGCCACCGCACCGCATAGACCCCGTAGCGCTCGGTCTCGGCCACCTTCTCCGGCGTCTCCGTGCTGCCGAGGAACTCGAGGGCCTTCACCGGCAGACGCTCGTCCACCGCGCCGATGTACCGTCGGAACCGATCCCGATTGGGCTGCACGGACTTCTCGTAGGCCGCGCGCGAAGCGAAATCCCGCGCCCAGAACCGGGCGCGCTCAGCCACGGAATGCTCGGTTTCACGGAGTAGAAAGCGGTGAATGCCTGCCCCCATCCGAGCCGACCGATCGCCCTGCGCGGTGAGCGGTTGGGTGCCCGGAAGGGGCGTTTCCTCCTGCCCGAGCATGACCAGCGGAAAAAGCACCAGAACGGCGGCCAGATACCTAAGCCTCCTGGCAAAGGATTCGCTTCCGTCGGCACCAAGGCGCGTCGGGTGGATGAATGGGAGCGGGCTCATATTGCTCTCGGATACCTCCCGGGTGTCTCTTGATTCCTGGGGCTCCGGGAGCCGGCCCCTGTGACCGGGCATGGCAAACCCCGCTCCATCGGTCCTACGGGTTGGACGGGTTGGGCGGTTTGCGGTCCTGGTCGCCGGTCATGGGCACGAAGCGGACCGGCAGCACGGCGCGTTGGTGGACCTTGCCGTCGCGTTTCTCCAACAAATACAGCTCCTGGCTGGAAAACGGCCCGATGGGAATGATCATCTTCCCCCGTTCTTTCAACTGGTCGATCAGCGGTTGCGGCACGTGCTCGGGGGCGCACGTGACGATGATCGAGTCGAACGGGGCGAACTCCGGCCAGCCCTTGTAGCCGTCGCCGACTTTGACCCGAACGTTCTTGTAGCCCAACCGCTGCAACGTCACCTCCGCCTGACGCGCCAGCGGTTCCACGATCTCGATCGAACAGACATTGGACACCAGGAGCGAGAGGACCGCGGCCTGATAGCCGGACCCGGTGCCGATCTCCAGGACTCGATCCGTCGGTTTGGGGTCGAGTTGTTCCGTCATGAAGGCCACGATATAGGGCTGGGAAATCGTTTGCCCGTAGCCGATCGGCAGGGGCATGTCCGCGTACGCCGAGCTGCGCTGGGCGGCCGGCACGAACTCATGCCGTGGCACGCTCGCCATCGCGGACAGGGCGCGCGCGTTGGTGATGTTCCGTCCCGGGGCCTTGAGTTGGTATTCGACCATGCGTTTGCGCGCGGCCGCAAAGTCATCCGCCCCGCCGTCTGCCCCGTTACCGCTTGTCCACATAAGCCCCCCGACTAAGCCTAACAGCAATGCCAACCCGTGTCTCGTGTCTCGGGCCATGGCTCCAACCTAGACCAGGCTCACGCCCAAGTCCACCTTCCACTTTGCCGCCTCCCCGTTTCGGGCCGGTGTGCAGGTAATAGGTTTTGCCCGTGCGGCTGGTGTGGGTGATCGACATATCGGAGAGATTAGGAGGGTGCAGGTCTTCACTTCGAGCAGGAACTCCAGCGCTTCTCACTGCTCCGCCTCCTCCTCGAAATGCGCAGCGTCGAAGCCCGGAACGAGGACCATGAAATGGTAGTTCCCCTCTCCGCAGCGCGCTTGGAGCAGGTTCAGGATCCGGCGCGCCTTGGCGTCGGAATCGTGCGGGCCTTGGATATAGAGCGGCTTGCCATCGTGACCGAACTGAAAGCTCCGCGTGCAGGTCCGCGGGTCAATGCCACCGAGAACGCGGCAGGCATGCTTGTAGTCCTCGTGCGGGGCAAATCCTAATCCGCGCGCATACGCCACCGCGTCTTCGACAAGCTTGCGGGCGCACCCGGGCTCCAGTGGCTCTCGCCTGGTCTCGGCAAAGACCCGGTCCAGGAACCCGCCCTCATATTGGCTCAAATGCACGCGGGTGAAGAAGGCGTCCTTGATCCCCAGGCAATAGACATCGAGCAGGAACACGCCAGCTTCGACCCGTTCGGATTTGAACCGGCTGACGACGACATGGCCCATGCCGACGTCGAAGAGGTTGGCACCCAGGAAAGCCTCAGGCGGGCGTTTGGACGGCGCGCTCATGTCACGTAACGGCAACGAAGTTCGTCCCAGTAGTCGACTGCAAGTCTAACACGGGGCGCAGCGCGCGGCAACGACGCAGTTCGCCCTGGCTATCGTGGCGGCGGAGCGGAGCTTCGGTCGTCATCAGACGGTGTCACCGGGCTTCAACACCCAGGCTTGCGGATGATGGGCAAAACCAATGTGCGGGTAGTATTGTTCGGCTGCCGGCGCCGCCAGGAGCAGCAACGTCGTCTTCGGGCCACTGACCGCCTGCGTCCGGCGCAACAACTCCTTCCCAATGCCTCTTCGCTGGTGCGAGAGACGGACAGCCAGGTCCGATACATAAGTGACGTAGGCGAAGTCCGACAGCGAGCGCGCCAGACCTACCAGGCGGTCCCCGTCCCCGTCCCACGCGGTGATCACAAGGTTTGCGTGACGGAGCATCGCCGCCATGCGTTCACGATCGTCAATCGGCCGCCGTTCCCCCAGGGTCGAGGCCCGGTAGAGCTCGATGACCCCGTCGAGGTCCAGGTCCTTTCCAGTCCGGTAGGTGATCATGGAAAAAACGTCGAGCGACGCCTCAGGCTGTTAAGGCGGAGCCCTTGGAACAGCGGTTCATGCAAAACCGGCGCGTGGTTACTTGACCGAGAACTTGAAGGCCGTGGTACTCTTGAAGGTCTGGCCCGGACGCAAGACCGTGGACGGGAAGTCGGGCTTGTTCGGCGAGTCAGGGTAGTGCTGTGTCTCCAGGCAGAACCCGCCGTGGGCGCCGAACGTTGCCCCACCTGCCCCCGCCAGGCTCCGGAGGTGATTCCCGGTGTAAAGCTGCACGCCCGGTTCGGTCGTGGACACCTCCATGACACGCCCGCTCTTCGGTTCAACGGCGCGCGCAAACAGGGCCAGCGAATTGCCACGGCGATTCAGCACGTAGTTGTGGTCGTAACCGCCGGGACGCGGTTTGAACTGCTCGATGCGCGCCCCGATGCGCGTCGGCCTGGTGAAATCCAGCGGCGTGCCTTTGACGCTGGCGATCTCGCCGGTCGGTATGAGTTGGTCATCCGCGGGTGTGTAGTGGTCCGCGTCCAGCCACAACTCATGGCCCAGGGCGTCGCCGGCACCGGCCAGGTTGAAGTAGCCGTGGTTCGTCAGGTTCACCACGGTTGGCTTGTCGGTGGTGGCTTCGTAATCCAGGCGCAGTTCATGGTCGTCGGTGAGCGTGTAGGTGACCGTGACCTTGAGGTTGCCCGGATAACCTTCCTCGCCGTCGTGGCTGCGATAACTGAGCTGCACCGCCACTTCGTCTTCGCGCGCCGGCAGGGCCTTGCCCTCCCAGAGCGCCTGGGCGAAGCCCCGTCGCCCGCCGTGGATGTGGTTTGGGCCGTCGTTGGCCGCGAGCCGGCATTCCACGCCGTCGAGGTTGAAACGCGCCTTGGCAATCCGGTTCGCGAACCGGCCGATCACCGCCGCCGAGGCCGGGAACCCTTTGAGATACCGCTCCAGCGTGTCCGCGCCCAGGACGACGTTGGTGAGGTTGCCGCGTCGGTCCGGCACGTCGAGCCGAGTAAGGATCGCACCATACGTCATGACCCTGGCGACGACGCCTTTGGAGTTCGTCAGGGTGAACAGGTGGACTTCGGCCCCGTCCGGCATCTTGCCGAAAACGGTCTCTTGGACTTGTGGTTTCATCGGTGGGTGGCTGGCGTCAGGAGCGGCTGGAGCGACGGTTTTAAGCCCGGCGCCAGCCGCCAGGAGTGTTACGGCCGCCCACGAAGTGAACCAGCGAACTTGGGCTGAACAGGTTTTCATGACAGTCCTTGATTGAAGCCATGGTCATCACTCGCGCTGGTTTTAGCCGATCGGGCCGCAAAAGCAAACCACTTCCTTGGGCGATCCCCGGGCGCCAGTGCATCCCCAAGCCGGACTCTCTTACATTATCGGACCCCTTCATTATCGCTGCTCCGGGTCAGTGGCTTTGTCCACATCATCGCCTTCCTCAAATTTTCTTCCGGCGTCTTGCAGGATTTTTTTCATCTGCGGCGAGAGCCACCATTTCTCTCTTTCTCTTTTCTGTCTTGGCCGCAATCGGAAATGGCCGCTGGCATTCGTTTCCAACTCTCCCTGCTCGACCAGCCGGGCCAGAACGGGTATGGCCCAATTGGGGTCCTTGCGAAACCGCCATTTACCCCCCGCCCGCCGACAGATTTCATGGCTGGCAACAGATTGTCCCGGACACGACTTCAGGAATTCACAGATCTCTTTCTCTTCTGCATCCATAGGATTCGAGCGCAATTCTGCCAGATGCGCCTTACCTGGCCAGCCCAAAAAAGGCAGGTATTTGTAGCGCCAGGAGTGACCGTGTAGTTGGTTCCACTGGCCGTGGCGGTCCTCGCCTTGGGCAGTGTTTATTGAGCAAATGGAAGGCTCCCGTTCGCTGGACCGTTTCGACAGGTGTTGGCCGTCCGTTGTGCTTCTTCTTTAGAAAGGAGTTGGTTGAATTCCCGGGGTGCCTGCGCCAGATTCCCCTTAATGGACGAATCAAACCAATTGGACGAGCTCATGACGTGCCGCCTGGACACGGGGCGCAGGGTCGTGGAGCCATGCTCGATCGTGATCTTTGGGGCGAGCGGCGACCTGACCTCGCGCAAGTTGATCCCGGCCCTCTACCATCTTTACCGGGACAAACAGATGCCTCCCCAGTTTCGTGTCGTTGGGTTCGCGCGGCGGGAGAAGGACGACGCCTCCTGGCATGGTGAGTTGCGTCAGGCACTGGAACAATTCTCGCGGACCAAACCGATCGACGCGACCGTCTGGGACGAGTTCTCGAGCCGGCTCTCTTATTGCCAGGGCGATCTCACCGGCCCGGCGGCTTACGGCAAGCTGGAGCAACTGCTGGCTTCATTCGGCAGCGCGCCGCTGCGTAGCAATCTGCTCTTTTACCTGGCCACACTGCCGAGCCAGTTCGGCGAAGTGGCGGGGAGACTGCATCATGCCGGTCTGCTTCACCGGGAAGGGCAAAGCGAGAGTTGGCAACGGATCGTGGTCGAGAAGCCCTTTGGCCATGACCTGGCGTCCGCCCAGGCGCTCAACACGGAGCTGGCCCGATTTGCTCACGAGCGGCAGATCTTCCGCATCGACCACTACCTGGGCAAGGAAACGGTCCAAAACATCCTCATGTTCCGCTTCTCCAACTCGATCTTCGAGCGGCTCTGGAATCGCGAGTCGGTGGACCACCTGCAGCTCACGGTGAGCGAAAAAGCCGGGGTCGGCCAGCGGGGGAGCTACTACGAGGAGTCGGGGGCGCTCCGCGACATGGTCCAAAACCACCTCTTGCAGGTCTTGTCGCTGGTGGCCATGGAACCGCCGGTTTCGCTCGAAGCCGAAGCCATCCGCGACGAGAAGGTGAAGCTGCTCAGATCCATCCGCCCGTGGCGCGCGGGCGAGGTAGGCCGGCAGATCGTGCGGGGCCAGTATTCGGCCGGCACGGTGGACGGCCAATCGTGTCCAGGTTACCGCCAGGAACCTCGGGTGAAGCCCGAATCCAATGTGGAAACTTACGTGGCGCTGAAGCTGTTCATCGACAACTGGCGCTGGGCGGGAGTGCCCTTCTTCCTGCGCACCGGCAAGCGCCTGCCCTTGAGCGCAAGCGAAGTCCGGGTGCAGTTTCGGCCCACGCCGAATGTGCTCTTTGCGGCGCACTGCGGGCCGAAGCTCGATCTGAACGCACTGACCTTGCGCCTGCAGCCCAACGAGGGCATCTCGCTGCGCTTTAATGGCAAGGTCCCCGGAACCAGTTCGCAAGTGCGCCCGGTCCGGATGCACTTCAGCTACGATGCCACGTTTGGCGCCTACACGCCGGAAGCCTACGAGCGGCTGTTGCTGGAGGCGATGAGTGGCGACGCCACGCTGTTTATCCGACGCGATGAGGTCGAGACGGCTTGGAGCATCGCCGATCCCATCCAAACCGCCTGGGACGGCAGGCCGTTGACTAACCGTGAGTGTTACGCTGCCGGCGCCTGGGGGCCGGTCGCCGCTGAAGATTTACTCGCCCTGAGCGGCCATGCCTGGCGGAATCCGCAACTGGGAGAGCCACCATTCGTTTTCAGGCATGCAGTGGGGCCATGAACAGTTTTTCGCTCCAGGTAGAGCGAGACTCCGTCGAGCCCTGGAATCGCGTGCGACCAGGGAAGTCAGGGCTCGACGGAGTCTCGCCCGACCAAGGGTCAAAAACAGTTCATGGTCGTAATGCATGGCCGCAAGGCCAGGGTGGCTTCCCGGGAGTGTTTTTTTGAACACACGACGACAGGGTCGATCTAACTTGATGTTATGGATGTGATGCCGCTCGCGAAGGGTTGGCAGAGAGGTCTTGCTCGTAGTGAGGCCGAGCGGCGGAACTAGTTGACCTCATTACCCTTCTGAGCGCCTTGAGGGAAGGCGTCAACGACCTCATCCCTTGATGGGCCAGAGTTGCTCTGGCTCATTTTTATGTACCGCAATGGGGGTGGATTGGGGTAAAGCCGACCTGGATGCGCCAATCCAAGCCGTCGGTGCCGAGGATCGAGCCCACCCAGCTTCACGGGGCTGTACTGTAGGTTTCCTGCAACTTACAGGGTTTGCGCCGGGTATTTCTGAGTGCAGGGGACGAAGATCCCCGGTGAAACAGAAACGGCTAACGCTCTAATATCATTATGAAGCACCTGATACGCAATACGCTCGGACTCGCCGTACTACCCGCCTTTCTCAGCTTGGGCCTCCACGCCGAGAACACGGGTCCTGGGTACGTTGACTTTGGCAAGTTCACTCCGCCGGCTTCCGGCGGTGAATTCGTCGAGGTTCAGATCAACAGCAACCTCATTTCCATGGCCGCGCGCCTCACGGAGAAAAGTGAACCCGAGGTGGCGGAGCTGCTCCGCGGCCTCAAGCTGGTCCGCGTCAATGTCATCGGTTTAAATGGCGAGAATCGCGACGATATGGAAAAGCGGGTGAAGACGATTCGCAGTGAACTCGATGGCAAGGGCTGGGAACGCGTGGTGACTGCCCAACAAAAGGGCGAGGACGTGGGTGTTTATGTCAAGACCCGCGGTCAGGAAGCCGTGGAAGGCATCGTCGTCACTGTGCTCGCCGCCAAAGGTGAGGCGGTGCTCGTGAACGTCGTCGGGGACATCAAACCGGAGAAGCTCGCCGTTCTCGGGGATCGGTTCAACATCGAGCCGCTTAAGAAGATCGGCCCGACGCTTGAAAAGAAGTAACTTTCCTCCCCGGCGCCGGCGTGCGCGCCGCCGAACCGCGCGCGCCGAGACCGTCCGGCGGGAAACTCACTCGGTCCATCGATCAGACCCCCACACCGTCAACCCATGACACCTACGGTTACCGCCATGAAGCCCTCTGAGACTCTCCATGAACCCGCCTCCACCGTTAGGGCGAGACTCCATCGAGCCCTGACTTCCTTGGCTGCACGTGATTCCTGGGCTCGACGGAGTCTCGCGAAGCTGGGGATTGCCTTTGGGTTTGCGTTGTTTTCCTTCGGTCTGACCGGGTGCTTCAAAGTAAGCTCGGATGCCGAAGCCCTCCGCAACGGGGTGCTCAAAACCGCTGGCACGAGCTGGGACAAACAGATCGAAATCGGCGTGGGGGCCCTCACCCTGAATCTCGTGCGGGCGGGACTGGCCTTCGTCGATCTTGAGCCCGACGCGCGGGCTGCGGTCAAGGCGATCCGCAGCGCCGAGGTGGGGGTGTACAAGCTGGAGCCCGGGAGCAAGCGTCTCAATCATCCCGAACTGTTGATTGCGGCGGACAAGGCGATGACC
>Ga0315274_10003339_pt1 | contig 23914 bp, 11 predicted proteins | sample YL17G02_20_MG_FD_203700 | JGI IMG/M metagenome (GOLD analysis project Ga0315274, IMG submission 203700) | Sediment microbial communities from Yellowstone Lake, YNP, Wyoming, USA - YL17G02_20 | ecosystem: Environmental > Aquatic > Freshwater > Lake > Sediment | place: USA: Wyoming | collected...
CCGCCCCGCACAAGAGGTTGAGTTTTTTTTTTGGCGGCTAGTTTTTTTTGCTTCCTCATGATTCGGGCTCGCGTTTGCACTCGCAGCTGCACGATTTCCGTTTGAAAGCACTTGTATGCGCGCTCCTATATTTGCCCTACCTGGCTAGCGAGCGCAGGCACGGTCCCGGGGGTAGCGGCGGGCTGCTTTGTGGCGGCATTGTTATCGCCGGCGGCCATCGTTACGTTTACTCGTCACTTGAAATGAAAATGAGAAAAAAACTCGCCCTTCTCTTTTTTCCTTTCACAACGCACCGCCTTTCTCTACGGCTCTGTTTCGTCTCTCCTTCGTTTTCCATCTCGCACTTTGCGCCAGTGCTCTAGAGGAAGCACCCATGTTCCCTTGAGACTCATCAAACACGGGAACAAGAGAGAGAGGGCTGAGGGAACGCGGAGAGAGGCTTGAAGAAAGGGGCTTTGAAGTCCATTTTTCCAATGCCTCCTCCTCTCCCTTCCGCGGTCTACGACCGGGAGGCCGTGATCTACCGACACCCCGCCGCCGCAGCAGGCGAAGAGCCGCCTCTCCTCTGCAGCTCCCCGTGCGGCAGATACCTCGCGCTGTGCCCCGCGTCCGGGGAACCCGCTCTCCTTTTCGACGTCGCCGCCTCGAGCTCATCGCCGTCGAGCGACGACGACGCTGCTGCTGCTCTTCTCTCCCCGCCGATGCGGCTGCACACGGCAGGTTCGCGCATTCTCGCCGCGGCGTGCTCCGGTGGATCGGGCGCCTTCGCAGGGGCACAGAACGATGGGGGAATATACGTGTCCACTGCGTGAGTTGAAGGAGAAAGAGAAAGGACGGTTTTGGTCTTCTTTGCAATTTCGATGGGCGCGTCGCCGTCGTCGTCGGCGGCGGCGGTTTCGCTTTGCTTTCTCACCTCTCGCTCTCTCTCTCCCTCTCCCTCCCGGGACAAAACAGCTACGGCCTACTGGCTCGCTTCATCCCCGCCGAGGAATCGACCTTGCCCGCAACGGCGCCTCTTTCCCTGGCCTTTGGTCCTCAGGGAGAGACAGAGACTCTCCTCGCTCTTTACCCCGACGGGCGGGTCTTTGCAGTTCCTGTCAGCACGGCGGCCGCGGGAGGCTCGTCTCCCCCTCCCGCCGCCGAGGCCTGTCTCGTCGCCGACGCAGCCTCTGCAGGATCCGCCGCTTGCTGCATGGCCGTGGACGCCGAGGGCAAGTTCCTGCTCCTCGCCGGGCCCGGGGCAGCAACTGCGGCATCGGCAGCAGGAGGAGAGAGCGGCGAGGCCTCCTCCTCAGTGCGGGCGAGCCTGTGGCGGTTTGATCGAAAAGAGGAGGCGGGGGCTCCCTCCTTCACCCTGACGAAGATCGCCGCGATCGGCAAGCCGCGCCCTCGCACGTGGCTCCCTTCATTCCTCGGGGGACCCAGGGTCCCCGCGGGGTGGAGGGCCGTCTTCGCCGACGCGAGCGGCGGCGCCTCTTCCGCTCCCGCCTCATCTCCGCTGCCGCGGCCCCCTCTCCTCGCCGCGGTCGCCCCGGGGGGCCAGGCCCCGCCCTCGCTCTTCGTGGCCAGCCCCGTATCCCTGTCCAAGCTCGAGCTCTTTCCTCCCTCGTGCGTGCGCGACGCGAGCTCCGCGGCGTGGTGGGGGAGCGAGGTCGTCGTCGTCAGCAGTTCCTCTTCCGGCCCTCCTGCCGCCGTCGCCGCGCTCGCGCCGCCTAGCGGCGCCTGCGTTCTGGCGTCGGAAAGAGGCTCCGGCTCTTCCTCTTCCTGTTTGTACGAGCAGCTCACCCCGCTGATGAGCAGGAGGAGCGAGCACGGTGAGGTGCAGCGAGTCGCGCTGCTGCGGAAAGAAGAGAGCGGGTCTGCCGTCGTCGTCGCGGCGAGAGAGCGCCTCCCTCCGGCCGCGGCCGCCGCCGCCGCCGCTGCCGCCGGGGACTGGGCCACGGCGTGCTCCATTGCCGCGGCGCATCCTTCCGGGGGCTGGTTCGCACGCCGGGCGGACGCCGTCGTGCACATCCCTCGCTGGAGGGCGATCTGCCTCGGCGGGAGCGGCGGAGGAAGTGATGGCGGCGGCTTCCCCGGCGGCCCGACGGCCGAGGCCGCGGCGGCGTGCCTCGGGCCGCTCCGGTCCCGCAAGGCCGCGGTCGCCGCGGCGCTGTCTGCAGTCTCGACCAAGGGCGACGCTGCTGTCCAGATCGGCTTGATCGACTGGGCCCTGCGCGAGATCTCGCTGCACTGGCCTGGAGGCGACGACGACGACGCCGAGGGCGAGGGCGAGGGCGAGGGCGAGAGGAGCACCACTGCCGACAACGACGGAGGAGAAGACGAGGCGCTCGCCCTCGCGGCCTCCTGCTCCGGCTTCCCTCCTCCCTCCTCGTCCGGCGCTTCTGTCCTTTGGCCCTCCCTGCGCCTCCCCTCGCACCTCTGGTGGGCCTTGGCCAAGCGCGCGGCCCTCCGGCACGCGGAGAGGCTCGAAGCGGTCTCTTCGAATACCTCCTCTTGTTCTTTCTCGAAAAAAATTGACAGGGCGGCCTTCGCGGCGCTGCGCGACGCCGATCTCTCCGAGGTCGCCGCTGGCGTCTGCGCCGCGGGGCCCCCGGTGGCAGCGGCGGCTCTGATGCCGCTGCTCCGCCTCCACCCGAGGGCGATGTTCGTTGTTCCGACCCCTGATGCTGCTGCCTCTGCTTCTTCTTCTTCTTCGGCTCGGAGCCTCCCTCTTCCTCCCGCGCTCGCCGCTCTCTCGTCGCTGCCGGAGACGACGCCCGTCGCCGACGTCGTCTCGATGCTGCGGCTCGTCGTCGAGGCCTCCAGGGAAGCATCGTCGGCGACAGCAGCCGGAGCTGGAACCGGAACCGTTTCCAGCGTCGTCGACGCGTGCGAGGGCGCGGCGGTCACCGCCGCCCTCGAGGCAGCGGGTGCCTCGGGGCGCGTCGACCTGTCCCCAACCGAGGCAGCGATCGCCGAAGAGCAGAGGCAGAAAAACAACGGCAGCGCCGCCGCCGCCTGGTCCTCTGCTTCTCCTACCGCCTCCCCTCCTCTGACCGACGAGCAGATAGCGGCGTGGGCCTGCGCCCGCGCCCTGGCGGTCGACGCGAGGACGGGACAGCTCGGGGCCGCGGCGGCGCTGCTCGACGCGGTGGCGACGCTGCTGGTCGACAGAGGCGGGGGAGCGGCGGCGGAGCGCGTCGCGGCGCTCGCCGAGGCGGCGAGGGAGCTGTCTTCCGCCGCTGCTTCTGCTGCCTCTGCGTCGAGCCCTCTCGACGCGAGCAGCGATGACGGGGAAGACGAGGAAGACGAGGGGGAAGGCGATGCCTCCTCTCCTCGGCCGCCTCCCACGGTGGTCGCTGCTGCTTGGGCCATGCCGCTCGCCGCGTTTGCCTCGGCGCCGCCGCTCGAACGGGCGCGCGTGCTGCTCGGCGGCGGCGGCATCGGAGGAAGACCTGCCTCCTCTGCCGCGGCTGCTCGGGAACAAGCCGCCGCCTCCCTTTCCCGCTCGATCCCGTCGCAGGAGGAGCGGGACGAGGCCGCCGCGGCCCTGCTGATGTCCTTCGGAGGCGGCGCCTCCCAGCGTCGGCCGCTGCTCTCCGCGGCGGAGCTCGCCGCCGCCGAGGCCGGGGACCTCCGCCTGTTCTCCTCGCACGAGCGCCTCGCCGCGGCGTGCGTCTCCGCCGTCTACTCTCTCGGCTCGCCTCTGGGTTCGTCTTCTTCCGCCGACCTCTGGGGCTCGGCGCTCGCGCTCCTGCACGTCGCGTGGAGGCCCCTGCGGGCCGCCGAGGCCGAACGGAGGCGCGGGGAGCTGGCCGAGGAGCGGCGACGGAGGCGGGAGGAGAGGGAGGAGAAGAGGGAGAGCAGGAGGAGGAAGGGAGAGCCCGAGCCCTCCGATTCTTCGGTCGCGGAAGAGGAGGGGGACGGAGAAGTAGGAGAAGAAAAAGGAGGAGAAGAAGGAGAAGAAGAAGAATCTGGAGAGGCAGACGGGTGGGAGGACGCGTCGATCGGGAGCGCTCCCAAGGACGAGGACGAGGGCGAGGAGCAGGAAGAAGAAGAGATTGGCGACGAAGATGAAGGGAGCAGCAGCAGCAGCAGCAGCAGCAGCGACACCGCTGCCTCTTCCGAAGACGCCGAAGACGACTACCACTTCTTCGACGCCACGCCTCCCCCGATCCCAGGCTCTGCCCTGTCCGAGATCGCCAGGGCGGCCGCGGCGTGCCGCGCCGCCGCGCTCCTGCGCTCCCGCAGGCTCGGGGGGCAGCTCTCCTCCGCCGCCGAGATCCGCGACGCGGCGACCTCGGCGACCTCGGCGACGGCGGCGGCGGCGGTGGCCTCTTTCGTCGCTGCGGCGGTCGAGGCCCTGCGCGGTCCGCCTATGGCCGCCGATTCCGAGTGGATCGAGGCTTCCGCGGACCTCGAGGACGTCAGGGTTGCCGTCGAGGCATTCGTCGCTGGCGACGAAAATGGAGAGGAATCAGCAGCATCTCCTTCTTCGCTGTTGGTCGCCGCGCCGCTCGCGGCCGGCGCGCTCGCCTCGTGCCGCTGGCGCGCGGCGAGGACGCTCCTGGAGTCCCTGCCCCCCTCGGCGGCCTCCTCCGTGGCCCTGGCCGCCGGCGTCGAGCATCTGAGGCAGGCGACTTCCCTGTCGGACGACGCCGTGGCCCACGCGCAGCAGTGCCTCGGGCTCGCCCCCGGAGGCGCGGGGGGGGGAGCAGCAGGAGGGGCCGGCGCCGGCGCCGGCGCCAACGAAGCGCAACGCGCACACCACCGCCTCTCCTCCGCCCGCCGCGCCCTGGCCGCCCTGCGCCGCCTCTCCGACTTCGGCGTCGACGTCTCGAGCCCGGCCCTGTTTCTGGATCCGGGGTCGGGCGACAGAGACAGGATGGAAGCCGTCGAGGCCGTGATCGCGGCGTGGCCGGGAGCGCCGCGCGAGCCAGAGGCAGTGCTGCGGTTGGCCGAGGACCTCGGGGTCGTCGGCCCCGTTCCTCCGAGCGTGCTCGCCCGGCACGCCTCCGCAGAGGGCGCGGCTGCCGCGGCAGCGGCGCTGGACCCGCGGAGGGCGCGGGTGCTCGTCGCCCTGGGGCAGGCGGCGCTCCTGGTCGGGGACGCCGGCGCGGCCGCGGCGCGCGCCGCCGAGGCGGCCGCTGCCGTTTCGGCCGGCGCCGCGGCCGCGGCCGCGGCCGGGCGCGGCAGCAGCGGCGGCAGCACGGCAGGCGACGCGGCCGCAGAGGGAGCGCTGAAGCGCGCCACCGAGGGCGCCTGGCGCCTCGCCGCGGCAGCCGCGGACGCCCTCCCCGACCTCGCTTGGGACGGCGACGACGACGGCAGCTCGAGCGCTCGACGGCGCTCCTCCCGCTGCCTTCGCGCCTTCGCCCTGGCCTTCGCCCCTCCCGGGGACGCCCTCGCCGACCTCGTGCTCCGCTGGGACGCGGCGCGAGCTCAGGCGAGGAGGGAGGAAGGGAAGGGAGGCGACGCCGAAGACCAGACGCTCCTCCTCTCGTCGCGCCTCCGCCGCGCCATCGAGGACCCGTGGGGCTCGTCGTCGCCCGCGGCGCCGCTGCTCGTCTCGCCGCTGGCCTCGCGCTGGCCGCGCGGCTCGACCCCCGCGGGGAGGCCTCTGCCTTCCTGCGGGGACGCCGCGGCGGCGCTGGCGGCGGTGCTGGCCCTCGGGCCCTCGGAGGGCGCCGCCGCCCTGGCCGCGATGGCCTCCTCTGCCTCCGCGGCGGCAGATGCAAAGGAGGGAGGAGACCGAGGGGAAGAAGAAGAGGGCGAGCAGCGGGGTTCTCCTCCGTCGTCGCCTCTCGCTCTCCCTCCCGCCGGGGCTCGCGCCGCGGCCCTCCTCGGCGCCTTTCACGCCGGGCTTCTGCTCCCGTCTCTGCGGGGCCAAGGAGGACGCGACGTCGCCTCCCTGCTCGACGCGCCGCCGCTCGAGCTCTGGGCCGCCGCCGCCGCCGCTCGCTGCCCCTCGTCGACCCCTTCGTCCGCTTCGGCCGAGGAAGAAGCGGCTCTGCTGCTCTCCGCCGGCGCCGCCGCCGCGGAGGCGGCGGCGGCCTGCTCCTCCGACCGAGCCCTGCGAGCCGCCCTCCCCGGCGTCGACGCGCACAGGTGGCGGCTCGCGGGCGCGCGGGGGAAGGCCTACCGCGCCTCGGCCCTCGCCGCGGGCGCCGCGGCGGCGGCCCGCGCCCCGCCCGAGGCCCGCAGGGCGCAGCCGCCGCCGCTCGAGCGCCTCGTCGCCCTGGCCGCCCGCACGGACCAGGGGGAGCACCGCTGGGCCGTCGCGGCGACCTACGCGTGCGAGCTCCTGGCGGCGCTCGGGGAAGGCCTGCCGCCGGCGGCCGACGCCGCGCCCGTCCGCGCGGCGAGGGGCGAGCTGCGGTCGCTGCGCAGGCGGTGCGGCGAGCGGCCCGCCGAGTGGGGCCGGGCCCTGCTGGGCCGACCCTGGAGGGCTCTGTCCCCGGGGAACGCACCGCAGCTGGCGCTGTGGCTGTCGTCGGCGGAGGACGCCGAGAGGGGCAAGGCGAGGCAGCTGCTGCTGCTGTCGACCGCCGGCCGGGGCGGCGGCGGCGGCGGCGGCGGCGGCGGCGGCGGGGCCTCGACGGCGACCGGCGGGACCTTCGCGACCGCGGCGACCAGCGCCCCGACGCTCTCTTTCCCTCCGCCCCTTTCTTCCTCTCCCTCTGCCGCTGCGGACGCGCTCGCTGCCCTGCGAAAGGCCCTGGGGCTCGCCTCCAGGTCGAGGCCGGGGCTGGACACGAGGGCGCTCGCGGCGCCGGCCGTCGAGGCGGCGCTGGGCGGTGCTTCTTCCTCCGCCGCCGCCGTGGAAGAAGAAGAGGAAGAGGACGGGGAAGAGGTGAACCAGCGGTCGAGCGTTGTCGACTCCCTCTCCCGTTCGTGTGGCGTCGACTCCCCGGCGGGTCCCCCGGCTCTCTCTGCTGCAGGGGTGCTCTTCACGGCCGCGACGGAGCTCGCCTGCGAGGCCGCCGCTGCTGCAGTAGCGGCGGCGGCGACGGCAGCGACACAGGCGGACGACAACGACGACGACGGCGGAGGGAACGCCGCCGTCTCAGCGCTGCAGGACCTTGCGCGCGCGGTCGACGCCCTCCCGGCTGCCGTCACCGCCGTCGGCGTCTCTCCGACGGCCGTAACGGGTGGCGACGCCGTGCGCCTGGCCGCGGCGTGCCGCCTGCTCTCTCTCTCGCTCTCTGCTTCCGCTTCCGCTTCCGCTCCCGATGCAGGAGAGGAGCAGGAGGCTTTTTCATTCTCCCCGGACGACGCCTACGATCTCGCAGTCGCCGTCGCCGCCGGGTGCTCCCCCGCCTCCGCCGCGGCCCTCGCGCGTTTTGCGCTCGGCGGGCAGCCCCCGCGGGAAGTCGTCGCCGGCTTCGAGGAGGCTGCTGCCCTCGGCGGCGGGGAGGAGCAAGGCGCCGCGCCCTGGCTCCCTTCGGCCCTACCCTCCTCGCCGGGGCTGCCGATGCACGTCCGAGCGAGGGCCGCCGCCGACGGCGAAGCCGCCTTGAGGAGCAGCATTAGCATCAAAAGCAGCAGCATCAGCAGCAGCGACGTCGCTGGGGGAGACGGCGGCGGCGGAGACGACCAGACCACCCTCTCCCTCGCCCTCGCTGCGGACGAGCTCGCCGCGGCCGGCGCGCGCGCCCGGGCGCTCTGCGCGCTGCGCGACGGCGGCGCCCGCCTGGGCGATGAAGACATCGCCGCCGCGGCCGAGGCCATGGAGAGCGGCGGCTCCGCCGCGGATGCGCCCCTGCGCGCTCTGGCGCGCAGGGGAGTCGGCTTCGCGAGGCTCGCCGCGGCCGCCCGCGCCCTGCGGCTCCCCGGAGCCCCGGGAGGCGAGTTTGCCGCCGCCGGCGCGGCCCTGGCCTCGGTCCTCGAGGACGCCGCCTCTCTTGGAGGCGGCGAGGGCGACGAAGGCGAGGGCGGCGAGGGAGAGGCCGCCGCGGCCTCCGCGGTCCGCGGGGTCATGGCCTCGCTCGCGGCCCCGGCCCCCACGGCGCCCGCAGGAGCGCTGGCCTCGGCGCGCGACGCCGCCTGGGAGCTGCTGCTTTCCGCGTCGGCGGCGTCGGGAGGGCGGGGCTGCTGCTCCGTCGCGGCGCTCGAGGCGCTCTCGTCGCTCGCCGCCCCCGCCGCCGCCCCCTGGAGAGGCTGGCGCCCCCCCGCCCCCGCGCCCTCGTCTGCCTCTGCCTATGCCCCCCCGTCCCTCGAGCTCGTGCGCCTCGCCGCCCTCTCCTCCGCGGCGGTGGCCAGGGGGGCGGCGGCGGCGGGGAAGGCCAGGAGGGCCGGCTGGCGCCTGTCGGCCGCCGACGTCGCGTCGGCCGAGCGCGCCGCCGCCGCCTTCCACGGGCTGCTGCTGCCGATCAGCCGCGACGGGCCCGCGTCGTCTTCCGCTCCCTCTCTGGAGGTTCTCGGGGGACTGCTCGCGGACGTGTGGCTCGACGGGAGGGTCTTCCCTCCCTCTCTTCCTCCCGCCGACGCCGCCGCTGCCGTTGCTGCCGTTGCCGCTGAAGGCGGGGGAGAGAGCGGCGACGCTGGCGACGGCGCCCCTGCTCCTCCCCCTCCTCCTCCCCCCCCTCCCCGTTCCTCGTCCGCCGTCCCGCCCCCGATCTCCTCCTGCTACCGCTCCCTGCTCGTCGAGATGCTCTCCCGCGGAGACTCCCCCGCCGCCCTCCGCGTCGCGGACGCCGCGGCCGCGAGGGGCGCCACGCTCTTCCCCGAGGCGGAAGATGCGCTCGCCGTCTGCAGGCGCTGCGGCACGAACGCGACGGCGGGCGCAGCAGCAGCAGCAGCAGCAGCAGCGGGAGGAGACCGAGACGTTCCGCTCCTCGCGGGGGCCTCCCTCGGTGCCCTGCTCGCCCCGCTCGAGGCGTCGGCGGAGGAGGTTGCCGCGGCGGCCGCGGCGGGGGCACGAGCGGCAGCAGCGGCTTCGACTGCGCCTCTTGCTTCCCCAGGAGGAGGAGGAGGAGGAGCGGAGGCCCCCTCCTCTCCTGCCCCTCCCTCGTTCGACGCCGCGACCGCCGCGGCCTCGCTCGTCGCGGCGCTCGTCGCCAGGGGCTCGGTCGTCGAGCTTTCCGCTTCGGCTCCGAGCCTGCTCGACACCGCGTTCGGGTGCCTCCTGGGCCTGGCGCTCCCCGAGGTCGACGGCGACGGTGCGGAAGAAGAACAAGACTGCGGCGACGGCGGCGGCGACGGAGGAGGAGGAGGAGGAGGACGCAGCGACTGGCGAGCCTGCGCCCTGCCCGCCGCGGCGGCGTGCCTCGCCGCTGCCGGATCCGTCGAGCTCGCCGCGGGGCTCGCGGCGGCGCACACGGCCCAGAGCAGCGCCGCCCTCGGCCACCTCTCGGCGTGCCTGCCGCTGCTGCGGGCCTACCTCCGGGCGCTGGTGCTGCCTGCGCTGTGCGACCCCGCGAGGGCTCCCGGGATCGCCGCGCGGGCGGCCGGGCCGTCCCCTGCTCCCGGGGCCGTGGCAGCGGTATGGAGGGGCCTACCGGGGGCTTCAGCCGCTGCGCTGAGGGTCCTGGGCGAGAGCGACGACTGAGAAGAGGAAGGGGAAGGTTGGGTTTTTTTGAAAGTTGATCGAAAGGGTGCAAAAACAGAAAACGAAAAGAGGTCAAGGTCGTTACCTTGAGGAAATCGAAAAACGACGTTCGACGCGCCCACATTTCTCCAAGTCGGTTCCCACGCTCTTTTCTTCTCTCTATGATCCCGGCGTCTCGTCGAAGGCGCGCCGGAGAAATGGACAATGAGGATAACACATCCGCTGCCGCACCAGCCGGCGGGCGCTCCCGCAGGAGGAAGGCGCAGCCGACGCGCCGAGGAGGGGCCTTCGTTGATGCCGGCGGAGCTCCGATCGATGGCGACTCCCCTGCTGTGTCTGCGCTCCCCTCTGGCTCCGCCCCTGCTGCGCTAGGTCCCGATTCCTCCCGCCAGCGCACTCTCCTGGGAAGATTAATGCACTTGGTTGGAACCGATGACGGCGAGGAGGATGAAGATGCAGGCCGCGGGAGGCAGCCGCTGGCTCCAGGCCTCGCCGCCGCCGATGCTCCTCCTGCCGGCAAGCAGGGCCCGAGGCCCTTCCCTCGCCTCCCCCCGCCGCCGCCGCGTGACCAGCTCTTCGTGCTCGCGTCCTCGATCCCGGTCTCCGCGGTCCTCGGGGGCGAAGAAGACGTCGCGGTGCTGCGCGCCCTGAAGGCGGGGGACCTGTTGCGCCCCGTATGGCTCCAGCACGACGAGGAGGGAGCGGAGGGAGCGGGGACCGCGGGGGAAGGCGCCGGAGAGGGCGCGCCCCCCATCGTCGGCCTCGCCCTCGCCTGCGGCAACAGCGCGGCCCCCGCCCCCGACGAGGGCTCCCCGCCCCGCGTCGTCGCAGAGCTCCGAATGCCCTGCCCGCGCGCGGCGGAGGCCCTGGTCTCGCTCTGCAGGCCGGCGGCGGCGCTCGGCGGCGCCGTCGGGGGACTGGTCACGGTCGGCGTCTCGGGGGGCCCGTCACCGTCGTCCCCGCCCTGCCCCTCGCGACCGCGCGCGACCTTTTCCGTCTCCCTGTCCCTCTGCCTGACCCCGGCGGCGCTCGCCGACGCCGCCGCGCACGCGGGCCAGGGTTACGACGACACGCAGCTCGGGAGGCAGCTGCTTCCCCTGCTGCGCTGGCTGAGGGGGGGGGCGTTTGCGCCGTCGCCGCCGGCGTCGGCGCCGTTGGCGCCGTCTGCGTCGTCGGCGGCTCCTCCTCCCTCTTCTTCTTCTTCTGCTGCTGCTGGTGCTGCTGCCACCCTCGACGCCGCCTCGCTCTTCTCCGCGATCCGCCCTCCGCAGGACGCCCCGCGCGTCCGAGGATGGGACTGCGGCGGCATCAGGGGGCTGAGGCCCTCGCTGCGGCCCTACCAGGCGAGGGCGGTCGCGTGGATGGCCTCGAGAGAGGCAGAGCAAGACGTCGGAGGAGCGGAAGGGGGAGGGGGAGCGCATCCCCTCTGGGAGCGAGTCTGGGAGGAGGGGGGAGCTGCTCCCGCCGATTCTGCAACCGCTGCTTCTGCTGCTGCATCTCGCCGCAGAGGCAAGGCGACGAGAGGCGCGGCAGCAGCAACAGCAGCAGCGGCGGCGGCGGCAGCGACGAACGTGGCGACACCAAGAGGCAAAAAGTCGATCTTTGTCAACCGGGTGACGGGCCGCGTCTCGCTGTCCGCCCCCACGGCCCCTCCCCGCGTCCGCGGCGGCATCCTGGCCGACGAGATGGGCCTGGGCAAGACCGTCGAGCTCCTTGCGCTCATTCTGAAGCAGCGCCAGGACGAGGAGGAGAAAGAGGCAACGGCGGCGCGAAGTTGCGGCGGGCGGAGCGGAAGCCGCTGGACAGTGCGCCGCGCCGAGAGGGAGCGCCGCGAGCGCGTCGACTGCCCCTGCGGCGCGCGCGGCCCGGCCTCGCTAGCCGACGACAACGGCGCCTCCTCCTCGCTGCTGCTCCCTCTGGGATCCTACTGGATCCAGTGCGACGAGTGCGACGCGTGGTGCCACTCGGCCTGCTGCGGCCTCTCGCGGAGGAGGAAGCCCGGCGAGGCCGAGGGCTGGGCCTGCGGTGGCTGCCTGCACGCTCGCGCGGCCGAGGTCGTCGAGGGCGCCGGCGCGGCTCCTCCTCCCGCTTCCTCGTGCTACCCCGCCTCGGGCCCCTCGACCACCCTGATCGTCTGTCCGACGCACATCGTGGGCCAGTGGGCCGGCGAGCTGCAGCGGCACGCCGAGCCGGGGGCGCTGCGCGTCGTCGTCTACGAGGGGCAGGGCGGCTTTCACGGCGGCAGCGCGGGCAGGCTCGCCGCCCTCTCCCCCGAGAGGGCGGAGTCCGGCGCCATCGTGCTCGGGGGACGCGAGGGCGGCGTCGTCGGCGCCGGGGACCTCGCCGCCGCGGACGTCGTCGTCGTCTCCTACGAGACGCTGGCCAGGGAGGTGCACCGCAGCGCCGAGGGTGAGACCGGCGACGCCGTCGTCGCCGCCGCGTCTTGCTCTGCTTCCCTCTCGTCGCGCTCCCGCTCCTTCCGCGCGCCCAAGCGCTACGCTGCGCTCCCAACACCGCTGACGCGCCTCGTATGGGGCCGAGCGGTGCTCGACGAGGCCCAAGAAGTCGAGACGGGGACCACGGGAGCCGCGACGCTGGCCTCGCGCCTCGCCGCTCGGCGGCGCTGGGCGGTGACGGGGACGCCGTGCGGCGCGGGGGGCACGGGGGGCATCGACGACCTGTTTGGCCTCTTTTGCTTCCTGCGCTGCGATCCCTGGGGCGTCTCGCAGCGGGTCTGGAGGGACGGGCTCGTGCGCCCGGCCGCCGCCGCGTGGGGATCGCGCGCCCCCTCTTCCGCTGCTGCTCGGGATCGGCTCCTCGCGGCCTTGGCGCCTGCCCGCGGCGGCCTCCTCTGGCGCTCGTCCAAGGCCGACGTCGCCGGGGAGCTGCGCCTGCCGCCGCAGCGTCAGGCCTCGACCGCGCTGACGCTTTCGGCCGTCGAGCGGCACTTTTATGACCTCGCGCACGACCGCACGGCGCGCTTTGCGAGGTCGGTGCTGCCGGCAGGGCTGCTGGCTGCGGCGGCCGCCGCGGCGCGCGCCGGCGGAGCGAACGCCAGCACCAGCGCCAGCTCCAGCGCCAGCGCCGACGCAAACCGCCCCCTGACCAAGGACGAGGAGAGGAGCGTGCTGGCCCCGCTGACGGCGCTGCGCCAGGCCTGCATCCATCCTTCTATCGGCTCGAGGGGCCTGCGGCTCCTCGACGGAGGGGCCCGGGGAGCGGGAGGTCGGATCTCGGCGGCGGCCGCCGCCGCCGGAGCGAACCTCGACCTGACCTCTTCTTCTTCTTCCCCCGCTCGCCGCCGTCGAAACGGCCGCGGCACCAGCAGCGCCCTCGTCGCCGCCGCCGCCGCAGCCAACGTCCCCATGTCCATGGCCCAGGTGCTGAGCGCGATGACCTCGAAGGCGAGGCTCGAGGCCGAGGACGCGCAGCGCGTGCTGCTCGCGGCGCTCAACGGCGTCGCCGGCGCGAGGGCGCTGTCGGGGGAACGGCGCGCGGCGGCCGAGACCTACCGCCGCGCGCTGTCGACGCTGCGCGCCAACGCTGCCGCGTGCACGGGGGTCCGCGCAGACCCGCTGCAGAGGCTGCACGCGCTGACGAACCTGAGGGCGCTGATGGTGGCCGAGGCGGAGGCGGAGGCTGGGAGGGCAGCGAGGGCAGGAGGGGCTGACGGCGGCGCCGACACTGTCGCGGACTCTGACGGCGACGGCGACATCGAGGCCGAGGCGGCGGTGATCCGGGAGGGCTACCTGGCGCAGTGGCACGCCAGGCTCGCGGCTGCCGAGGCAGACTACGAGAAGGCGGTCGAGGCCGTCGAGAAGGAGCTGGCGAGGGCCGCGAGCGGCGGGTGCATTGTCGAGGAGGAGGAGGAGGAGGAAAAGGAGGAAAAGGAGGAAGAGGAGGAGGAGGAGGCAGAGGAAGGAGAGGGAGCGCAGGACGCAGCACCAGCGGCAGCAGCTGCCGGGGCTGCCGCATCGAGGAAGAGGCCGTCCAGGGCTGCTGCTGCTGCTGCCGCTTCGAAGAAGCCGAAGAGGCAGACGCACGCGGGGGCAGGAGGCGGGAGGAAGAAAGGACCTCGCCCCTCCTCTTCCCCTCTCCGCCGCCTCGCCGGCGCGGAGCACGGCGGCACCTCCGAGCCCGCGGGCGGCTGGTTCCTCTCCGCCATAGACGCCCTGCAGGCCCGCGGCGAGGAGGCCGCCTCGCGCTCGCTGCACCGGCTCCGCGAGGAGCTCGAGCAGGCCGACCGGTACCGCTCGCTGGCCTCGCGGAACGCGACGAGCATGGCCGCGAGGCTGTTCCACACCGGAGGCGGGGGCGGCCCGGCGGGAGGCGGCGGCGGCGTCCAGGGCCTCGCGCGCCTGAAGCCGCTGCTGGTCGACGAGCTCGACCGCATCGCCGCAGCGCGGGAGGAGGCGCTCACGAGGCTCGAGCAGCTGCGGCGCAGGGTTGCGGGGGGGGGGGGCTCACGCTCTTCCTCCTCCCCCTCTCCGGACCCGGCGCTCGTCGCGGCGGCCGGCGGCTGCGGCCGCTGCCGCGGCAGCGAGCTGGGCGCCCGCGGCGCCGTCTGCGACCACTGCCGCCTCGACGAATGTTTCCTGGCCTGGGAACTCTCTCTGTTTGCGCTGACGACGAGGGCCGTGGCCGGTGCAGGAGCCAGGGCGCGCGGCGGCGGCATCACGGCCGCGGACGCGGTGCGCGCTGCGCAGGCAGCGGCGCTCGCCCGTGTGGGCCGCGGCGGGCTCGGGGAAGAAGGCGAGAATGTTAATGATGCGATCAATCCTTCTTCTTCGCGCCGCACCGACGGCGTCTCCGCGGCAGAGGTCGTCAGGCACCCCTCCGAGGCCGAGCGAGCGATGCGGGTGCTCCGTTCCGAGGTGGCTCGCAGCGTGCGCAGCAGGGGGCCCCGCGAAGAAGGCAGTGCCGAAGAGGGCGGCGGCGGAGGGGAGCAAGCGCTGCGCAAGAGGTCGAAAAAGGCCGCCGCCGATGCGGCAGAGGCCGCCGCCGCGGCCGCGCTCGCCCGCGTCGGCGGCCACGCGCTAGACGCCCTCGCCGCCCTCCGCGACAGGCTCTTCCTCAAGTCCAGGGCGCTGGCGCTCGCGCAGCGCGGCCTCCTGTACGCCGCCGACGAGCTCGACATGGCGACGACGACACTGCGGCTGCGCGGCTGCTGCGGCGGCGGCGGAGCAGGGCCCCCTAGCGCGCCCCCCCGCGGGCACGAGGCGCTGTACACCCTGGCCCCGCACGAGCTCCCGCACCGCGCGGCCGAGCTCGAGGCCGAGGCCGCGGCGGCCGAGGCCGACCTGAGGAGGGCTCTGGGTACGCTGCGGTACCTGACGGGCCTGGCCGAGGGGGGAGGGGCCGCGGGGGGAGAGGGAGCCGGGAGGGGAGGAGGAGGAGCCGCTGCCGACGGCGGCGGTGGCTGCGGCGAAACCGCTGCTGCTCCGCCCGGCGCTACTCCTGCTGCCGCTGTCGCTTCTCCCCCTCTCGAGCACCGAAACAATAACCCCTCCGCCGCGCCGCGCGTCGGGATGTGCCCCGTCTGCCACGAAGACTTCGGTCAGGGCGAGGGAGGAGCGGGAGGAGGAGCGGGAGACGCGAAGAAGCCGAAGGAGAAGAAGGAACTCGCGATGCCTCCCTGCGCGCACGCCCTCTGCCTGGGCTGCTTCCGCGCGCTCGTTCGCAGGGCCCAGCAGCGCGCCTTCAGCTGCCCGACGTGCAGGGCCTCCACGCTCCCGTCGGATGTGCGGCGCGTCGTCTTCGAAGAGGAGGAGGCGGAGGCGGCGGAGGAGGAGAAGGGGGGCGAGGGCGCGGAGGAAGAGGAGAAGGAAGACAAGGGCGAAGGAACCGCGGCGGCCGCTCCCGCTCCCGCTCCTCCCGCCGCCGCGCCTCAGGCCCCCTTCTCTTCCCCTTCCTCCTCCGTCGTCCCGCCCAACGAGGCATCGATCCCTGTCTTCGGGGACTACGGCACGAAGGTCGAGGCCGTCGTGCGGCGCATCAAGGCGATTCTCGCCGCCGCCGACGACGACGACGGCGACAGCGAGCAGGAGGAGGACGCGGGAGCAGCAGCCCCCCGGCCACGAAGGACCAGCGGCGGCGGCGGCAGAGGCGGCGGCAGAGGCGCAAGGAAAACCTCCACTCCGGCCTCGACGGAGGCGAAAGCGACGACGACCAAGGTTCTCGTCTTCTCGACGTGGGTCGAGGCCCTCGAGATCGTCGCGCACGCGCTGGCCGCCAACGGCGTGCGGGCCGCGCTGGCGAAAGGAAGGGCCGAGCTCGGGAGGACCGTCGCGGCGTTCCGAAAGAGTCCTCGGGGAGGAATCCCCGAGAGCGCCCCCCCCGCGACGCCGCCCCCTCGCGTGCTGCTGCTGCCGGCCAAGCAGGGTGCCGCTGGGCTCAACTTGACCGAGGCGCAGCACGTTGTCTTCCTGGAGCCGTGGCTCGACCCGGCCGCGGAGGCGCAGGCGGTGGGGCGGGTCCACCGCATCGGGCAGAGTAGGGCCACGGTGCGTTTTTTGGTTTTTTCTTTTTTTCCCCCCATTTCTCTCCTCCTCGAGAGCCCGAAAAAAAAAACTCACCGTGCTCCCTCTCTCTCGTACTGCTCCGCCCCCCCCCCCCCTTCTCCAAAAACAAATATAAAAAAACCACCAAACAATGCAGGCTGTCCACCGCTTCGCTGCCGAGCGCACGGTGGAGGAGGCCGTGGCGTCCCTGGCAGCGGCCAAGGCGGGGGCCATCGGCAGCACCGGTGCTGCTGCTCTCGCCGCGGCGGCTTCCGCTGCCGCGACGGGGCGCGGGCACGGCGCCAAGGCCATGCAGGCGCTGAGCGTCGGCGACGTGTCGGCGCTGCTGGGGCTCGACCGCTGAAGAAAGGAAGAAGAAACAGGGCTTGGTTGTTTTTGTTTTGCTCTTTTGAACCTTTCTACACAACTCCCAACTCATTGACTATCTCTCGCTCTCTCTTCTTCTGCGCACGTCCTTTCCCATGGTTTCTCTGGTATTTCCGGATCTTGTCATCTTTGTTTCTTTTCTATTCAAACAAAAACATGTCAATTCAAAAACCATCTTACGCGCACCGAAAATGGAAAACAAAAACTCCCTTTCTCTTGCTCATCTCCTCCTCCTCCTCCTCCTGTCTCTTCACCTCTAGTCCTCCATCTCCTCTTCCGTCAACGCCTCCGATGGCGCCGTCTCCATCTTCGATCGCTTCGCGCCCGCTGCCGCCGAGGGAGGAGCAGCGTTGAGAGAAGCGTCGGCGCCGGCGACGGGGGGGCCCTTCCCTTTCTTGACGTCGTAGATCAGGCCCGAGTCGCCGTCCTCTTCGACAGAGACCCACCCTTCCTCGTCGTCGGACGTCCCCGCCGCCGCCGCTTTCGACCGCTGCCTCCTCTCGGCCGCCTTTGCTGCGGCGTCCGGGGACACCCCGACCTCGACCAGGTCCCCCTCCTCGACCTCGCCCGAGATGAGCTTCTTGGAGAGGGCCGTGATGACGTTCTTCTCCAGCCAGCGGCGGAGCGGGCGGGCCTGTCGTTCGATTGCGATTTTTTGGAAAAGAGAGAGGAGGAACGAAAAAATGTGAGTTATGTTTTTTTCTTTCGCCGGAGGACGAAAACCATCTTCCAAGAAAATAATCTCACCCCGTAGTTCGGGTCGAACGACCTCGACGCCGCCCACGCCAGGGCCGCCTCCGTAAACTCCAGCCCGACACCGCGCGCGAGCAGGCGTGCCTCGAGCCCCTTCGCCTGGATCCTCGCGACGGCGCGGAGCATCTCCGGGGTCAGAGCGTCGAAGACGATGAGCTCGTCGAGCCTGTTGAGCAGCTCGGGCCTGAAGTGGGCGCGGCAGGCCGACAGCACCGCGTCCTTCTTGGCCTTGGCGGGAAGGGCCTGGTCGAGGAGGATTGTCGCGCCGATGTTGGAGGTCAGGACGATCATCTGTTGGTTAAGAGTTTTTTTTCCAATTTTGCAAAAAGAAAAAAGAACAAAAAGAGTGAGTCTGGGTTCTTTTTCTGTTGTCTTTTCGCTCTGAAAAAAACCGCCCTCTTCTTCGAAAAAGCCAGAGGCTCCGCGCTCTCTCGACCTCGCTACCCATCTTCGAGACTCTCACATGCACCCCCCCTCCCTCCCCTTACCGTGTTTTCGAAGCTGACCGTCTTCCCCAGAGAGTCTGTCAGCCTCCCGTCGTCGAGGACCTGCAGCAGCACGTTGAGGACGTCGCCGTGCGCCTTCTCGACCTCGTCGAAGAGCACGACGGAGTACGGCTTTCGGCGGACGGCCTCGGTCAGCTGCCCTCCCTGCTCGTGGCCGATGTATCCGGGCGGGGCTCCAATGAGCCTGGAGACGGCGTGCTTCTCCATGTACTCGGAGCAGTCGATGCGGATCTGTTTGTTTCGGATACGTGAGAAAAGAGGAGAGGAAAAATGTGAGAAGACAAAAACAATTCTTGTCGAAAAAACTCGACCCCCCCCAAAACTCTCTCCCTCTCTCTCTCTCAAGCGGGCGCGCCATCACGCGCGCTCGCGGTCCCAAAGTCACTACCCTCCAACCTCACCACCGACTTCTCGTCGTCAAACATCAGCGCCGCCAGAGCCTTGCACAGCTCCGTCTTCCCCACGCCCGTCGGGCCAAGGAACAGGAACGACGACCCTCGCTGCGCGGCCGCCAGACCAGCACGGCTCCTCATCACCGCGTCGGCGACGGCGGCGACGGCGGCGTCCTGGCCGACGACGCGCTCGTGCAGCTGCTCCCGCAGGCGCAGCAGCTTCTGCTTCTGCGTCGTGGTCAGGCTCGACACCGGGATGCCGGTCCAGCGGGAGACGACGGCGGCGATGTCCTCCGGCCCGACCTCCTCGCTGAGCATCGAGTCCGCCGGGATCGCCGCCACGGCCGCCTTGAGGCCCGCCTCGACCTCAGTCAGCGCGCCGAACTTGAGGTCGGCGGCGAGCGGCAGGTCCTGCCTGCGCTCGGCCTCGGCGAGCTTGACGAGCAGCTCGTCCTTCTTCTTCTGCAGCGCGCGGATCGAGTCGAGCCGCTCCTTCTCGCGCGAGTACTTGGCCGCGAGCGGCGCGAGCGCGTCGCGGAGGTCGGCGAGCTCGCGCCGCACCTCGCCCAGCCGTGACTCCGAGGCCTTGTCCTTCTCCTTCGACAGCGCCTGCTCCTCGATGCGCAGCCGCAGCTGCCGGCGCTGGAGCTCGTCCATGAACTCCGGCATCGAGTCGAGCTGCACGCGCTGGTTGGCGGCGGCCTCGTCGATGAGGTCGATGGCTTTGTCGGGGAGGAAGCGCGCTGTGATGTATCGGTTGGAGAGCTCGGCGGCGGCGACGAGGGCGCGGTCGGAGATGCGGACGCCGTGGTGTGCGCTGTTCCGGGTTTGTGTTTTGGAGGCGGGGGAGGTGAATAAAGGGGTGGTGACTATTTGCGCTCTTTCGACCTCGACACGCGCGAGATGTTCGGCGCCCGCCTCTCTTTTCCTCTCCGAGAAAAGAATAGAAAAAACCTCCCGACTCACCTGTAGCGGTCCGCGATGCCGCGCAGGATCGAGATCGTGTCCGCGACCGAAGGCTCCTTGACGATGACGGTCTGGAACCGCCGCTCGAAAGCCGGGTCCTTCTCGACGTGCTGCCGGTACTCCGAGAGCGTCGTGGCGCCGATGCACCTCAGCTCTCCGCGTGCCAGCATGGGCTTGAGCATGTTGCCGGCGTCCATGCTCCCCTCGCCCTTTCCCGCCCCGAGCACCGTGTGCAGCTCGTCGATGAACAGGATGACGTTGCCGGCGGTGCGGACCTCTTTGAGAAAGGCCTGGAGACGCTCTTCGAACTCGCCTGCTCCGTGCGAGAGAGTGTGGGGTAGAAGGGGAAAGAGGAAGGCGGAGGTTAGAGAGAGGGAGCTGTCGGGAGCAGGGCGTCGTCGCGCAACGAAAGACACATCATTTGTCGACCACCACAACCACCTCGTTCGCCTGGCGCTCTCGTATTTCTACTCACCGCGAAACTTTGCCCCGGCGACCATAGACGCCATATCGAGGGAAATGAGCCGCGTGTCCCTGTAGTTCGAATTTGAGTTATCTCAGTTAGAAGAAAAATCGTGATAGAGCTTCAGAAGACACTCAACTACGCGAAAGCGTTCCGCACCTGAGGGAGCCGGGCACGTCGCCGGCCACGATCCGCTGCGCTATGCCCTCGGCTATGGCCGTCTTGCCCACGCCAGGCTCGCCAATCAGCACAGGATTGTTTTTCGTGCGGCGCGCGAGGACCCTGATGGTCCTGCGGATCTCCTCCTCGCGCCCGATGACTGGGTCGCTCGCCGCGGCGAGCTTGGTCATGTCGTGGCCGTACTTTTCGAGCGCCTCGAACTGCTGGTCGGCCGTGGAGCTGTCGACGTTCGTCTTCTTGGGCGCAGCGCCGCCGCCGCCGCCGCCGCCGTCGGCAGAGCCCCTCTTGGAGCCTCCTCCGATCGTCTCGCCGCCGCGCGCGACGTCGAGCACTGCCTTGGCCAGCTGCGCGCGGGCCACTCCCGCCTCGGCGAGCGCGGCGCCGACGGCCTTGGACTCGAGGACGGCGCTCAGGAGGAGGTCAGCGCCGAGGTACGAGTCCTTGAGCTCCTTCTGCTGCTTGGTCGCCTCTCGCAGGGCCTTGAGGGCGTCTTGGGCGACGTCGGGCTGCTCCACCGCCGGGGAGACCGACGGCAGCTTCGCGAGCGCGCTCTTGAGCGTGCGCCGCACCGAGTTCAGCGTCGAGGCGTCGCCGCCGGTCATCTTCAGCACGGCCTGCTTCGCGACGCCGTCGGGGTCGTCGAAAAGCGCCGAGGCGAGGTGGAGGGCCGAGAACTGCTGGTGCGAGGCCTCGCGGGCGAGCTCCTGTTGGCGTTGTTTTGGTTGGCGGGGTTCGCAAAAGGCGAGGGAGGAGGAAAGGGGAGGAAGGGGTTTTAAGTTTTGAGCGGAAGAGTGTAGAAGCCCAGAGGTGACCGGTCGAGAAAGAAGAAAGAAGATGCGAATGACACCTTCCGAGAAACTCCATTTGCTGCGCTCTTTGCTCCTCTTTGTTCTCTCGATCGAGAAAACATATGCGTAGAGATGTCCCCGCATGCGTGGAAAGACACGAAATAGTGGGTTGTCCACGCGCATTGCGGCAGAATGGTAAAGGTTAGCCACGCTCGACGGAACGAGCGACGTCGCCCCTCAATCGCCCTTCTCCCTCTCCCCCCAGCACTCTTACCTGCGCCGCCGACACGGCGGCCTGCGTCTTGGCGGTCCACTTGTTCGGGTCCATGGTTCTTCTCTTCTACGGGGCAAAGTTAGGTTCTGAGTGGGGTCTTTTCAGTAAAACTGAAGTTGATTTTTCGAACTCTCGAGGTTCAAGAAAAAGACGGTGTGAGAGCGACCGTGAGTAGCAGAGTTTTTTTTTCCCCGTCGGTCAACACTTTTTTCTCTTTCTTCTTCTTCGCGCCTCAAAAATAAATTATTCTTCCCGCCTCGCCCGCTCTCGCAACCGAGCTGCACCCCCCGCCCGCATCGCCTCCTCTACGTGAGCGTCGCTTCCTCTGCGATTCCAGCTCGAAAAAATCGAAACCCGTGCGCGCACACCAGCAAAAGAGAAAACAAAAAACATGCTCCCTCCCTTGTCGTCGGCGCCCACGGCCGCCGCCTCCACCCCTGCCGCCTCCTTTGACAACCCCGACGAGGCCCTCGCCCTCTCGGCCCTCCGCTTCCGCGCCCGCCAGGCCTCCGCCACCTTCCTGTCCCGCTCTATCGACGAGTCCCTCGTCTTTGGTGGCCCCAGGGAGAAGGAGGAGGAGGTCGGGGAAGAGGCGGAACACGATGCGGCAGCGGCCGGGGGCGCGAGAAGGGCAACGGGGGCAGCGACCAACCCCAGCTGGGCCGACGCTGTCAGGGACGCTCTGGCCCGCGACGCGCGCAGGAGGAGGCTCGAGGCCTCCGAGGCCTCAAAGAGGGCTCACAGGGCCGTTTCTGCGAGATTCTCCGTCAGTCGCGGCGGCGGTCGAGGCGGCGGTCGAGGACGAGGGCGAGGGCGCGGGAGGGGCGTTGCTGCTTCGGCGACAAAGCCCGCCGCCGCCGCTTTCGCCCGCACCCCAGCAGCAGCAGCAGCCCCTTCCACAGCGCCGAAACTCCTCCCTCGTGGCGACTCTCCTTTCCCAGAAGCCGCGGGAATCCTCGAAGCTTCTGCAGCTACCATTAATCTTCCTCCTCGAGGCAGGAAGAGGTCGCGGAGGGAGGCGGAGGAGGCGGACAAAAAATACAGAGCCGCCGTCGCCGCGGCCAACGCCTCGGCCGCCGCCGCCAACGCCGGAGTCGGATCCGGAGGCGCTCTGCTGTCGTTCCCTGCTCCGCTCGGATCACCTCCAGCGAGAGGCACGTCCCTGCATCCTCCGCGCGTAACGGCGACGGCGGCACCGGAACGATTTGTCCACCCATTGCGCTGGCCCCCAAAACCCGGCTCCCTCCGAGCGAGCGGCGCGGCGCGTCTGGCCCCCGTCGCCGAGGCCGTCACTCCCCGCAGGCTGCGGCCCGCCCCCTGGGGCATTTCGCCCGGCCGGCAGAGCGGCGACGGCGCCCACGAAGGAGAAACAGAATACGTGCCCGAGGCCAGCGGCAGCGTCCTCCACGTCGCCCCCTCCCCCTCCGCGTCGCCCTCCGCCGTCCCGCCGCAGCCCTCGGCCTCCTCCTGCTTTCCCAGAACCGTCATCCGCCGCTCCAGGATCGCGGGCCTGGGCCTCTACGCCCTCGCGCGGATCTCTCGCGGGTCGGCCGTGGCAGAGTACAGCGGGGAACTGGTGAGGGCTCCGCTGGCGGACATGCGCGAGGTCGACTACGCGCGGCTCGGGCTCGGTGAGCGAAGGACGTTGTTGAGTTTTCGAGTTTTTGAGTCTTTCAAGCTTTTTGTTTTTGTTCGGGGTCGATGTTGACGAAGAACGAGAGAAACCAAAAACTCACCCTTTCCGTTCTCGCTCTGTCTTCCGCTTTCGGTTCCTGCCCGAAATTCGCAAGAACAGGCGTCTACTTCTTCGGAATCGGGGCCGTCGGCGGGAGCGGCGGATGCAGCGGCGGAGAGGACGAGTTCGCCGGGAGCGGACGCGAAGTCGACCGCCTCCGACGCTCCTCTCCCACCATTCCTCCTCCTCCTCCTTCATCCCGCGGCGGTCCGCCGCTCGTCATCGACGCGACGATGAAGGGAGGCCGGGCGCGGTTCGTCAACCACTCATGCGCTCCCAACTGCTTTGCGGAGCTGGTCAGCGGCGGCGGCGGGATCGGAGACAGGGAGAAGGGAGAGGCTGGCGGCGCCGGGAAGGGCGGCGCAGCCACCGGCGAAGAAAACACACCGATGCCCCCTGCTTCCTGTCGCCCGCGCGTGCTGATCCGCGCCGCCGTGGATCTGATGCCCGGAGAGGAGGTCACCTACGACTACTGCCTCTCCGGCGAGCCCGAGGCCGGAGGGGGAGGAGGAGGAGGCGGCGGAGGGGGAGGAGGAGGGAGCGGAGGAGTGGCGGCAGGGAGGTCGCACGACCTCCACCACGCAAGCGGCGGCAGCGGCGGCGTCGAAGGCGCGGGAGGAGAGGTCGTCCGGTGCTGCTGCGGCGCCCCGGCGTGCCGCGGCGTGCTCTGATTATGAGTTTGCCGCGATCGCGCTGGCTGCAGCCGCTTGGCGCGCATTAAAGAAAAATCGTAAGAACGGGGATTTCATTTCCTTGTTTAAAAACTGAACTCCGCTCCCCCCCGTCCACCATAAATATCTCTCTTTCTCTCTCGTTGTCTTTCTCTTCAAAGAAAGAAAAAAAACGCATTTCTTGAAACTCTCCCCCCACCACTCCACCAAAACAATCTGAATATCTCGGGAGACCAGAGCAAGGGGGGAAAGGGGGAGACACGGAGAGAGCGCAGCACTGCGCGATATCCCACCCCCCAGGAGAAAAAATGCAATGAAACATGAAATGAAAAAAGAAAAAAAACTGAAAAATCACCTCCCCACCTTGCCGCCCCCGTCCCTCAGCGCCCTGTCCAGCCGCACCACGCTCTCGGCGTAGTGCCCCAGGAACAGCCCGTCGCACTCTCCGAGCTTCTCCGGGTGGAACCCGTTGCACAGCTGGCACCCAGCAAAGTGCACCACGAACGGCGGCTGCGGCACGTCGGGCTCGAACCTTTTCTTGTACCTGTTTTTTTTGTTTTTCAAATGGTGTTTTATTGATTTTGACGGAGGGAGGGGAGGAGTGAGTTTCTTTTTTTTGCTCCTCGAGCTTTTTTTGTCTCTCTCTCGCGGGGGGGGGGGGGGGGGCGCCCCCCGCCACCCCGCCCCCACCCACCCCCCCCCCCCCGCCACCACCCCCCCCCCACCCCCCCCCCCCCCCCCCCCCCCCCCCCCCCCCCCCCCCCCCC
>Ga0315274_10003340_pt1 | contig 23912 bp, 19 predicted proteins | sample YL17G02_20_MG_FD_203700 | JGI IMG/M metagenome (GOLD analysis project Ga0315274, IMG submission 203700) | Sediment microbial communities from Yellowstone Lake, YNP, Wyoming, USA - YL17G02_20 | ecosystem: Environmental > Aquatic > Freshwater > Lake > Sediment | place: USA: Wyoming | collected...
GGCGCAGGGGAGGCACCGCCACGAGCATCCCCGCCAGCCGGTAGTACAGGTCGGCCCGGAAGCGTCCCTGGTGGACAAGGCCGGGAAGGTCGCGGTTCGTCGTACTGATGACCCGGACGTTGACGCGGAGGCTCTTCGACCCGCCGACCCGCTCGAAGTCCTGCTGGTCCAGGACGCGGAGCAACTCGGCCTGGAGCCGCAGGCCCGTCTCCGTCACCTCGTCCAGCAGGAGGGTCCCCCCGTCGGCCAGTTCGAAGCGGCCCTTGCGTTCGATGACGGCGCCCGTGAACGCGCCGCGTTCGTGGCCAAAGAGTTCGCTCTCCAGGAGCGAGTCGCTCAGGGCGGCGCAGTTGACGCGGACGTAGGGCCCGCCTGCGCGGCGGCTGCCCTGGTGGATGAGGTTGGCGACCAGTTCCTTGCCGGTCCCGCTCTCGCCCAGGATGACGATGGGCAGCGACGTCTGGGCGGCCTTCCGGGCGAGAGTGAGGGCCTGGAGGAGGGCCGGGCTTCGGCCGACGATGCGGCAGGGGTCGCGGCCGTCGGGGGCGGCAGCGGCTGCCAGCGGCACGGCCCGGTTCGGCAGGAGCGCGTCGAGCAGTTCCTCCACGGTTCGGCGCTTCAGGGGATGGGTAAGGAAGTCGCCGCACCCCGCGCGGAGGGCCCGGACGACCGTTGGGACCGCCGCCTCGCCAGAGATCATGACGACGGGCAGTTCGGGCTCGCGGCGTTTGGCCTCCTCGACGACGGCCAGGCCGCCCCCGCCGGCCGTTTCGAGTTCGACGAAGACGAGGTCCCACCGGTCCTGCGGGATTCGGTCGCCGGCCGCCTTGACGTCGCGGGCCACGGTGCCGCGAATCCCGCGGGCCGCGAGGACCTCCAGCAGGAGGCGTGTCGTCGGCGTGTTGCAGCCGACGAGGAGCACGTTCGGATGGACCGAATCCGTCATGGGGCCTTTCCTTGGGTGGCCGGCGGCGTTGTCGTCAGTATGGTTGGTGCCGCCTTCGGCGTGGCTGGCGTCGCCGGCGGTGTGGGCGGCGCTGCCGCGGGCGTCGCCGGAGTCGTCGTCGGCGCCGGTTCCTCGGTTTCAGGCGGTCGGGCCGCGAGTCGCCCCTCCGCGAGGGCGCGGTACGTCTTGGCGATCTGGGCCCAGGGCGAGTCGGGGTGGTCCTTCAGGATCTGGTCGTACAGCGCGATGCCGGCGGCGGGGTCGCTCTCGCGCTGGCAGTTGGCCATTTGGAACAGGGCCCAGGCCTTGACCTTCCCGTTCCCGTTCCCCTTGAGGGCCGTCTCGTAGAAGGCGTAGGCCTCGCGGTAGTGGCCGGCCATGAACAGGGCGTCGGCCAGCGCGAGCGGGTCGGCGATGCGGTCGCCGGGCAGCCGCCGGAGTCGCTCGAGGTCCTCGGGTGTCACGATGGGAGTGTCGGCCTTGGGTCGGGGCGGCGCGACGTCGACGGGGGTCGCCGGCGATGGGGCCGCGCCCGTCGAACCCGGCGCCGCGCTGTCGCGCGGGCTCGGCTTGGGCCGTGCCTGGAGGGAGCGGATGTGCTGGATGGTAGCCTCGAGTTCGCTGGCGGCCGATTCGCCTGTCGGGGGAGTCACGAAGGACCGCAGGAGTTCGAGGCGGTTTTGCCGGGCCCGGGTCACCACGTCGTCGGGAGGGGCGGCCGCCGCGAGCGACGCCGCGGCAAGGCTTGCCAACCCCAGGGCCAGTCGAGGCAGGTGTCTCATGGGGTCGCCGCTCCTTCCGCCGGGGGCAGCACGCCCGACAGGGCAAGGGCCGCCCGGTCGTAGTCGCGCATCCGCAGGTAGGCCGTCCCCAGCACCTCGAACACGCGCCGCCGCAGGTCATCGGAGAGCGGCAGCGTGAGCACGTGCCGGCACACGCTGGCCGCGTGGGACGCCTGCCCGGCCTTGAGGCAGACGTCGGCCAGTTCGCAGGCGGCCTCGCCGGCGAGGGGTCCGGTCCCGGCTTCCGTGAAGACGGCCGACAGCCGCCGCCGGGCCTCCTCGATTTCGCCCAGGTCGACGTGGCATCGGGCCAGTTCGAGGACCATGCGGGTCCGGCCCTCGGGGGAGGCGGCCGAGCCGAGTTCGGACTTCAGGAGGATTTTGGCCTTCTCGGCCAGCCCGATGGCCCGCAGGATCTCGGCGCGCAGAAGAATGGCCTCGTCGGCCTTCTCGGGGGACGTGGCGCTGCGGTCGAGGCTCTCGACGACGGTCACGGCGGCGGCCAACTCGTCCTGCTTCACCAGCGTGCGGGTCAGTTCCAGGAGGATGTCGGTCCGCAAGGCCGGCGCCGGCTTGAACTTCAGGCCCGTCCGCAGGGCGGTCCGGGCCTCGTCGAGCCGGCCCCGGGCGCCTTCGCTCCGGCCCAGCAGCAGGGCCGCCTGGGCCGGCCCGTCGCCGGTCTGGTCGGCAGCAAGGCCGAGGTAACGGTTCAGCCACTCGGCGGCCCCGGCGTAGTCTCCCTTGCGGTAGAGGCACGTGCCCGCGCCGAGGCAGGCGCCGAGGCGGCTCGGCCCCGACAGTTCGAGGCCGTACAGTTTCTTGAACGTTGCGATCGCCTCGTCATAAAGGCCCGCCTCCATGGTGGCCTTTCCCAGCCTGAGGTAGACCTCGTCGGTCGCGGAGAAGTCGGGATGGCGGTTGAGGAGTTCGAGCAGTTCGTCGCGGGCGCCGGCGTAGTCGGTCAGGTCGATCCGGGTCGCGGCGCTGCGCAGCCTGGCCAGGGGGGCCAGCGGCGAATGGGGAAACCGTTCGGCCAAAAGTTCGTACTCGGTCATCGCGCCGGGCTTGTCGTTGCGGCACTCGCACAAGAGGCCCAGGGCGAAGTGCCCGTAGGCGAACTGCCCCGCCTCGGACGTCAGCAGGAAGAGCCGGTGCCAGGCCGATCCCGCCTCGCGGACCACGATGTCCTGGAGGTCGGACGTCGAATCGCACGTCGCCGGATCGTGGATCACGGCCCGCGTTCCGCTCAGCCGGACCAGGAGTCCCACCGCGCCGCAGGCGACCTCGATGACCCGCTGGTCGGTGAGGTTCTCGCCGTAGAGGAACAGCGGGCGGGCCCGCGCCGCGTCCGGGCCCTGCCACACGATCTCGATCCCGGCCGTGCCGGCCAACCGGTTTAGGAGTTCCTCGACCGGGGCGCCGGCCGACGTGACCGTCCACCGCGGGCCCGTCCTGGTGTTGGCGGCCACGGTGAGTTTCGGGGCGAGGACCGCCCCTGCCAGTTCGTGGGTCCCGGCGGCGAGGAGCCCGCGGAGTTCCTCTTCGTTGCGGAGGTTGCTGAACGGGTCCAGGTCGACGTCCGCGGCGGCCGGCAGGTCCCGTTCCCGGTTGAAGAAGGCCAGGGCCTTGCGCGAGAGGCACTCCGCCACCAGCACGTCGCACGCCGACTGGATGCTGCCTGTGCCCGGGACCAGGCTGAGCACAGCCAGGGCCTGGTAGGCTTGCATCCGGGCCATCAGGTACCGGCCCTCGCGCAGGTCCAGAAGGGCCGTCTGGAACGACGCCATCCCGCGGATGACGGGGGAGCGGCTCTTCGTGAGCGACGCCAGTTCCGTCCGGGCCTCGGCGCTGTGCCCCGAGCGCAGTTGGGCCTGGGCCAGGCGCAACACGAGGAAGTCCACCACGAGGTCCGCGTCCTCCTCGCCGGTCTCGGACCGCGTGGTCGCCAACAATTGCCGGTAGCAGTCGAGGGCCGCGGCGCTGTCCCCCTCGGCGCGGGCCTTCTCGGCCACCGACAACGAGACGCCGGTCGGTGGCCTCGGGCGGGGTTGCTCCGGGACCTGGTCGGCTGCCACTTTCGTGGGCGCCGCCGGCGTGGAAGGGGGGGACACCGTCTCGCCGGCCTTCGGCCAGAAGACGGCCGCGACCGACGCCGCCACGACCAGCGCGCCCGCCGCGAGCAGCATGATTCGGCGCGCCGTGTGGGGCTTGGCGTCCGCCAGCAGGGCCGTGGCCAGCCCGTCGTTCACCAGCGCGGACGGGTCTGGTACCGGGGGCGTCCCGTCACCGGCGGCCGATGTGGGCTCGTCTGCCATGGGTCCTGTCCGCGTTTCGGGGCCCGGCCGAAGGGTCTCCCCGGCTGGCGCATACCCTCGCGCAGGGGGCTGTCTGGCCCGGAACGGGCGTCCCCCCGGCGCCCGTTCCGGGCACCCCTGTGCGCGGGGACGGTCTGCAAGGGGCGTGCCAACCGGGCTGGGCCGCGGGCCAACGGCCCTCGCGGGGCCGGGAAGGGTGAAACGGCCGCTCCGGTCCCCGGCGCTGGCGCGGCGGCGGCGTCAGGTTTTCGCGCGGGCGTACGGTTTTCAAACGTGGGTGACGGCGGCCGGGGTCCTGCGGGGCACAGGGGCGGCGTGCGGCAGAACGAGGCGCCGCTTCGGACGGGTCACGAGGCGGCTTCGTGGATGTGCGGGATCCGATCGCGGGTGCAGGCGGTCACGTCAACGGGGCCCGCCCCCTCCGGGATCTTGATCTTGTACAGTTTGAGTTTGGCGTGGAGCGTGGCGCGGGTGATGCCCAGGAGGGCGGCCGCCCGCGTCCGCTGCCAACCGGTCTCCTGGAGGGCGCGCGTGATGAAGAGCCGCTCGGCTGCCTCGAGCGAGAACTCGTCCTGTGGCAGACGGGCGCCACCCTCCTCGGACGGCAGCAGGGCCTCGTCCTCGATCAGCAGGTCTTCGGGGCCGATCTCGTCGCTGCGGGCGAGGATCAGGGCCCGCTCGATGACGTTGCGCAGTTCCCGGACGTTCCCCGGCCACGCGTGCCACGCCAGGCGCTCGCGGGCGGCCTCGGTCAGGCGGAGCGCTCGCCTGCGGCACGAAGGGGCAACGACTTCGATGAAGTACTCCGCCAGCAGCGGGATGTCCTCGCGGCGCTCCGGCGTGCGAAGCGGGGGAAGGGTGATCGGGAACACGGCCAGGCGGTAGTACAGGTCCCGTCGGAAACGGCCCTCCCGTGCCGCACCCCGCAGGTCGCGGTTGCTCGACGCGATGATGGTGGCCCGACACGGGATGCTCTCGATGCCCCCGACCTTGCGGAACCGTCGTTCCTGGAGGACGCGCAGAAGTTTCGCCTGGAGTTCCGAAGGCATCTCGCTGATCTCGTCGAGGAAGAGCGTGCCGGACCCCGCCACCTCGAACAGCCCCTTCTTCTCGCCATCGGCGCCCGTGAAGGCCCCCTTCACATGGCCGAACAACTCGCTTTCCAGCAGGTTGGCGGTCAGCGTGGCGCAGTTGACCGCCACGAACGTGTCGGGGTGCTCGCGGCGGAGGGTGTGGACCGCGCGGGCGGCCAGTTCCTTGCCGGTTCCCGTCTCGCCGACGATGAGGACGGGGTTGCAGGGGCTCTCGGCCACCCGTCGGATCGTCTCGAGGGTCCGCCGCATCCCCTCGCTCCGCCCGACCATCGGAACGCCCCGGGGGCACGCCGGCTCGAAGAAGCGGTCCCACCGGGCCCGGATGTCAGCGGTCGCCGCCAAGGCCTGAATCCGCTCCAGGCCGACCTTGTCGAGCGGCGCCCTCAGACACGCGCTGGCCCCCTCGCGCAAGAAGAGCGCCTCCCGCCGGGCGTCCTGGCCACCCGAGAGGACCACCACGGGCACCCCTGGGGCAACCTCGCGTACCCTCTCGAGGGCAACCAGCCCCTCGGCTGTCTCGACGGTGTCGCGGATGACCACCAGGTCGGTGGTCCCCTCCGCGGCCGCCCGAGCGGCCTCGGCCGCCGTGCCGACCGGGACGAGCGTGCCGCCCAAATGCCGCAACGGGCAGGAGTCCGCGGCCGGCGCCTCTCCCAGGACGACAATGCCCCCAAGCCTTACCGGCGAACATCCCCCCATGAAAGCCGCTCCCTTTCCAGGATGTGCACGTCTCGTCCGTGCCTTGCCAAGTCCTCAGGTTGGAGGTGTCGCGAGCCTGTCAGCCCACGTATGGTGTGTCAGGTGACTGTCAGCGATGTATCGCCTGTGGACCTCATACGCAGCCACTGGCGGTCCGGAAGTGTCGATTTACATGCGTTTTCGACTTAGCGGGAATCGCATCTTTAGAGGAACTTATCGGACGGTCAAAAAAAGTGGGGGCAGGCCGCCGCGGCAACCGGCCGCGCGCCGCCGGGCGGCGCCGGCGGCATCAACCCGGGTGCGGGTGCGACAGCCTCAGCCTGTGGGCGGGACCGGACCGGTGCGGCACCGGCCGGCCCCCCGGGGCCGGAGGATCCTTCCGGTCGTCGGAGGGTTCTTCCGCTTGGCCGGGCGGGCCGACTGGCGAAACGCCATGGCCGAGGGCGAGATGCGCCGCCTGTAAGTCCTGTAAATGCAAGGAGATAAGCCACGCTGCGTCTTCCATTGGGCAGGGGTGGCACGGTTCTTGCTCTGCTCGTTGGTCACGTGAGCGTCTGAGGAGGCGCGTGTGCAGGGCATTGCGGCCATGACGGCGACGATGGGCATCCCGGCCATGCCGGCGGTGGAGTACCGCGCCCAGTGGGTGGATGGCCGCGGGCCGCCCTCGTCCCCACCGAGCAGGCCCGCCGAGAGCGCCCAGGGCTGGGCCCGCCCCGACCCTTTGGACTCGCCTGCCTCCGAGACGGCTCCGGCGACGACGAAGAGTACTGCCCGCGACGACCAATATGCCGACACGGGCACTCCGGAGTCGGCGGATCCGGCCGTCCACGGCTCGGAGTCGGACCCGGGCGAAGCCGACACAGAACGGCAGGATGCGCCGGCCCGGCCGTGGGATGCGGGGATGGTGCTGGCCGCAATGCTGGCTGCCGAGGCGGCACCGGGCGCGGCGACGCCCACGGCTGTTGCGGTCGCCTCTGTCGTCGCGAACACGGCCGGGGGGCTCCTTGGGGCACGCCACGCGGGGAGTGGGGGCCCCGTCGCGCAGGCTATGCTGGAGGCGGGGGGCCGGCTACAAGCTGTTGGGTCACAGGTGCCGACCGGGACCCAAGCGGTTGTGTCTGAGGCAACGGCCCAGCCGTCTCTCGCAGCCGTGGCGGCGCGCGTCCTCGGCCGCACTTCCGCGGGGTCCGGTGCGGCCGACGCGAAGGCCGGCCCTGCGGCACCCGTCGGGGAGGCGACGGCCGCGACCCAGGCCGGGGGTGAGCGCGGCACCGCGTCTTCCGCGTCCCTGGCCGCCGCCGTGACGGCCCCGAAGGCGTCCGGGCAAGACGCCGCTTCGTCGCCTCTGACGGCGGCCGACGGTGGCGCGGCGGCGGTGGTTGGTCTCCAGGGGACCGCGGCGCCGGCCGCCATGACCCTGGCACCCGGCCCGCGCGGCACGAAGACGGCGACCGACGGCTCGGAGTCGCGCGAGACCGCTCCAGGGAAGGGCGAGTTGGCAAAGCCCGTCCTCGACCCGGGCGGGCGAACGTCCCTGGCGGCCCGGATCGAGGAAGGGGCCGACCGGGCGGGGCCCTCCGTCGTGACCGGCACGGACGGGCTGAAAGGGGCCGGTGCCGAGGCGGGCCACGGCGGCGCCGAAGCGGCGCCGGGAGCGGCGGCCACGGCGGTTGCCGCGTCGCCGGCGGGCAGCGCCCCGGCGGCCGAGCCTCAGGCCCAGGTCGGCGGGCCTGCCGCCCAGACCGCCCAGACGCCCGGCGGCGCGCCGTCGGCGTCCGTGACGGACCAACTGGCCGCGTCCGCCCGGTGGATGGCCGTCCGCGACGGGGAGCACGTGACCGTTCACCTCCAGCCCCCGGAACTGGGCAAGGTCCGGATCACGCTTCGGAGCGAGGGGCAAGAGGTCCGGGGGATCCTGGAGGTCGAGAACGCCTCCACGCTGGCCCGACTGGGGCGCGAGATGCCGGCGCTGGCCCAGCGTCTCCAGGATGTGGGGGTGCAGGTGCGGCGTCTGGAAGTCGCTCTCGACGGGTCCCACGACGGCCAGGCGTCGCCGTTCGGTCCGTACGACGATCGTGACGGCGGGTTCTTCGGCGGGGGCGGGCCGGACATGCCGTCCGCAGGGGACCTGGCCGCCGACGGCGAGCCGGTCGGTGCCGGCCTCGCGGGGCTGGGCGAATGGGTGGCGGACGCGGCAATCAACGTTCAGGCATAGGAGCATCCGATGGCCACGGCGGTGCAGAGTGCCGGCGAACTGAAACTCGATTACCTGAACCTGCTGGTGACGCAGATGCGCTACCAGAACCCGCTCGAGCCGATGGACAGCGCCCAGATGACGGCCCAACTGGCGCAGATCTCGCAACTGGAGCAACTCGCAACCGCGAACCAGACGTTCGCGAAGGTCCTGGCAGCCGCCGAGGGCGACTACGCCGCCGGACTCCTGGGCAAGCAGGTGGCGTTCGTCCCGGAGGGCGAGACGGGGGCGGTCATCGGCGTCGTCTCGGGCGTCGAGCGCTCGGGGACGGACGTTCTGCTGTGCGTCGGCAATTACACCGTCGCACTGGACGATATCCAGGTCATTGCAGACTGAACGGGTCCGGGGACCCGCGCTAGAGGAGACCGACGATGAGCAATGCGTTGATGTCCGGCGTCACGGGCCTTCGCGTGCACCAGATCATGCTCGACGTCGCCGGCAACAATCTGGCCAACGTCAACACCTACGGCTACAAGGGAAGCCGGGTGACCTTCGCCGAACTGCTCTCCCAGACGATCCGGGAGGCCACGCAGCCCGGCTCCGGGACGGGCGGCACCAACCCCCAGCAGGTCGGCAGCGGCGTCGCCGTGGCCAGCATCGACCGCGACGTCGGCCAGGGCAACATGGCCAGGACCGGACAGGCCCTCGACATGGCCGTCGACGGCGCCGGCTACTTCGTCATGAACGACGGCGAGAAGGAGGTCTACACGCGCGTCGGCCACTTCTCCGTCGACGCCGAGTACCACCTCGTCGACTCCGGCACCGGCTACCGCGTCCAGCGCATCGGCAACGAGGGGGTGGTCGAGGGATTCCAGGACCCCACCTCCGACAACATCCGGATCCCCTACGACGTGGCCCTGCCCGCCAGCGCTACCCGGCGCGTCACCTTCGCCGGCAACCTGAGCGCCGATGCTGTCGGGCCCACGGCCAACCTGCTTACGAGCGGCGTCCAATACACCGAGACGGGCGCCGTGGCGTCCCGCACGTCGCTCCTGGCGAACCTGGACCAGGCCAGCGGCCTGGCGGCGGGCGAAACGATCCGCGTCTACGGCACCGACCGCGCCGGCAACGCGGTCGACGGGACGTTCACCCTGGCGGCGGGTTCCACCCTCGGCGACCTGGTCGACGCCATCTCCGGTTACTTCGACGGCTCGACGGCGACGCTCTCCAACGGCGAGATCCGGCTGACCGATGACGCGGCCGGCTACAGCCGCACCGACCTCTACCTCGCCTACTCCGGCGCCGGCGCGCTGGAACTGCCGGCCTACTTCAAGATGCTGTCGGCCGGCGGCCAGGAGGCCAAGAACAGCAACGTCGAGGTCTACGACTCCCTGGGCATCAGCCACGTCATGAGCGTCGCCTTCGTGCGGACCGACCAGCCGAACACCTGGGACATGGTCGTCACGAGCATGACGGGCGACGTGGTGCTCGACGACCGGCGGGTGACGGACCTGACGTTCGGCCGGGACGGAAGTTTCGGCGGGCTGGGCGGCGCGACACCCGACGACCCCTCCGTGACGGTCCGGCTTGGCGGGGTGTCCGGCGACGTGAGCACCATCGAGATGGCCTTCGGCTCGATCGGCGAGTTCGACGGTCTGAGTCAGTTCGGCGGCGCCTCGACCGCCGCCGCCAGCGGACAGGACGGCTACGAGGCCGGGTACCTGTCGAGCCTCTCCGTCAGCCGCGACGGCACCCTCGTCGGCATGTTCACCAACGGCGTCCGCCGCGACATCGCCGCCCTGAAGATCGCGACCTTCCAGAACCCCGCGGGCCTGACCGACATCGGGCACGGCTACCTCTCCGCGTCGGCCAACTCCGGCAACCCCGTCTCCACCAAGGCGCTGGCCGGCGGGGCGGGCTCGGTGAACGGCGGGTCGCTGGAGTTGTCCAACGTCGACGTCGCCCAGGAGTTCGTCAACCTCATCCAGGCCCAGAACGGGTTCCAGGCCAACGCGCGGACGATCCGCGTGACGAATGAGATGCTCCAGGAACTGTCGAACCTGATCCGCTAACGAGAGGCGGCCTCTGCCATGCGCTTCGGTGCGCTGGGTACCATCCTTCTGGCCGAACTGACGCCGGTGGACCGGTGGCGTGCCGCCGGCCGCCTGCCCTTCTTCTCCCTGGAATGGCGCTTCGTGCTGCCGGTGCTTGGCGCCGTCGTCGTGGGCGTCATCCTGATTGCCGTCTACCGCTACCGCAGCGCGCGCCGGGAGGTGCTGCGGCGCTTCGCCGCCCACCTGGACCGCCTCGGCCTGACGCGGGGCGAGCGCGCCGTGCTGGAGCGGATCGCCGCCCTGTCCGGCGCCAACGATCTCAGCGTCGCCCTTCTGGACCGCGCGGCATTCGACCGCGGCGTGCGGAACCTCATGGCCAGCCGCACCGTGGCCCGCCTGACCGAGGACCAGCGGCTCGCGGTGGCGGCCGCCGTCGAGGTCCTGCGCACCAAACTCGACCTTGCCTACCGGGGGGGCGCGGAGTTCCTCGAGGGGACCGGCGGCCTTCAGGTCGCCCGCGGCGATACCGTCACGATCGCGCGGCGCGGCGACCTGCCCGCCGTGGAGGCCAAGGTGGCCCGCCTGGAGGGGCGCGACCTGTCCCTGGAACTCGGCGGCGAGAGCACGCTCCAGGCCGGCGAACCGTGCCTCGTGCGGTTCGTGCGGCAGGACATCCAGTGGGAACTCAGCGCGTCGGTCGCGATCGCGGCCAAGGGGCTGGCGATCGTGCGGCTCGTCGGGGAGCAGCGGTGCGTGAACCTGAGGCGGTTCGCGCGCGTGCCCGTCCGCAAGCCGGCGCTCCTGGCCCGGTTCCCCTTCGACAAGGGCGAGGCCCCCGGCGAGGCGCCCGAGTTCGTGGGCGGCACGCTGACCGAGATCGCCGGCCCCGGCATGCGCATCGACGCGCCCGTCGCCCCCCAGGTCGGCGAGAGGGTCCTGGTCCTCCTGAGGATGGACGAGGACACGACCATCCAGGGCGTCGGCAAGGTCCGGCGTCTCGTGCACGGCGAAGGGGAGACGCCCGTCGTCATCGTCGAGATGGTAGGCCTGTCGCCGGAGGAAGTGGGCAGGCTGGTGCGGGAGACCCGGGCCGCTGCCCGCCAGGCCGCCGTCCCCGACGACGCGGAGCCCGTGGCCGCCGCGGCCCATTCGGTGGAGGCACCATGAGCCTGAACGTGGCTGCCACTCTCGAAGGCCTGACCGACCAGTACCAGGCGATTGCGCACAACCTGGCCAACGCCTCGACCGTGGGGTTCAAGCGCCGCCTGACCGTGATGACCGACGCCGGGGCCGCGTCGCCTTCGCCCGACGGGCCGAGCCCGGCGGCCATGTTCACCGACTTCAGCCAGGGCCGCCTGGTCCAGACCGGGCGGCCGCTGGACGTGGCCCTGTCAGGGCCGGGGTTCCTGGTGCTGGAGTCCCCGAACGGGCCGCTGTACACGCGCAACGGCGTGCTGCGGCCCAACGCGCAGGGGCAACTGGTCGACGCCGAGGGGCGGACCGTGTCCGGCGAAGGCGGCCCCATCATCCTCCCGTCCGCGGCCGGCGAGTCGCAGGTCAACATCTCGAGCGACGGCAAGGTCGCCGTGAACGGCGCCCCGATCGGCGCGCTCCAGATCGTTGAGTTCGAGGACACCACGAAACTCGAAGCCGTCGGACTGAACGCCTACAAGGCCCCGGCGAACGTGGCCGGCGACAAGGCCACCAAGACCACCGTCGAGCAGGGATACCAGGAAGCCTCGAACGTCAGTCCGGTCTACGAACTGGTCGGGCTGATCAAACTCTGCCGCCTCTACGAGGCCAACATCAAGGCCTTGCAGGCCGGCGGCGACTGCGGGAAGAGCATCCTTCAGGTAGCCATGGCATAACGCGCTAGGAGGACGTCCATGCTGCGAGCATTTTCGACGGCCGCGACGGGCATGACCGCTCAACAGATGATCGTCGACACGATCGCCAACAACCTGGCCAACATCAACACGGCCGGGTTCAAGCGGAGCATGGTGGACTTCCAGGACCTCGTCTACGTCAAACTCAACGAGGCCGGCCGCGAGGTCGCCTCGGGCGTGGTGGCCCCGACGGGCTTCGAACTGGGCAGCGGCGTCCGCCCCGCCTCCACCCTGAAGGTCTTCACCCAGGGCGAACTCGAAAACACCGGACGCGAACTCGACGTCGCCATCCAGGGCGACGGCTTCTTCGTCGTCAAGACCCCCAGCGGCGACAAGCGGTACACCCGCGACGGCTCCTTCCGCATCAACGCCAACGGGAACCTCGTGACCTCGAGCGGCTACGACCTGGAGCCCAGCATCAGCATTCCGCCCGATGCCCGCTCGATCAGCGTCGGGACCGACGGCACCGTCTCGGTCTTCAGCGGGTCGGACGGCACGTCGTCGGCCGCCGGCCAGATCACCCTCGTGCGGTTCCCTAACTCGTCGGGCCTGTCGGCCGAGGGCGGCAACCTCCTGGCCGAGACCCCGGCCAGCGGGGCGGCCATCGCCGGGACCGCCAGCGAGAGCGGCTTCGGCTCCGTCCAGGCCGGTTTCCTCGAACGCTCGAACGTCCAGATGGTCAGCGAACTCGTGAACCTCATCACCGCCCAGCGGGCCTACGAGATCAACTCGCGGGCCATCCGCGCCGGCGACGAGATGCTCACGACCGTCAACGGCCTGATCCGTTAGGAGGCGCCATGAAGGCCCTGAGATGGATCCTGGCGGCGGCGGCCGTCCTGCTGGCGGCCTCGGCGGCGGCCGCGGACGACGCCTTGCCGCGCCTGCGCGTCCACCTGCCGCGCACCGTCACGGTCGAGGCCGACGCCATCCGCCTCGGCATGATCTCGGTCGTCCGCGCCGAGGACGAGGCCCTCGAGCGCCTGGCGACCGACCTGCCCATGGGCCGCTCGCCCTGGGACCGCGAGGAACTCGTCATCGACCGGCCGACCGTCCTGGGGCGCCTGGCCAGCCAGGGCCTCAAGGGCGACTGCGTGGAACTCACCGGCGCGGACCGCGTCGTGATCACCCGCCGCCACGCCGCCGTCGGGGCCGAGGACCTCGTCCGTGCCGCCAAGGCGTTCCTCGAGGAGCAGAGCCCCGCCCCGAAGGGGTGCGCGTGGCGGCTCCTGCGGGAACCCGAGGCCCTCGCGGTGCCCGCCGGCGGGAAGACCGACCTCGTGCCGCGACGCCTGCCCCGCGCCGTCGACGGCGAGGCCTGCATCGAAGTGGCTGCCGCCGTCGAGGGCCGCCAGATCGGCGCCGTGCAACTCGTCTTCCGCCTGGGCCATCCGCACTACCGCCTGGTCGCGGTCGCCGACGTGCCGGTGGGGAGCCCCGTCAGGCCCGACAACACCGAGATGCAGACGGTCCTGAAGGACCAGCCCCAGCCGGGCACCTGGGCGCCGCCCTACGGCCAGGTGGCGCTGCGGCCCATCCGGGCCGGCGAGGCCGTCGATCCTAACCTGGTGCGGCCGAGCCAGCCGCAACTGCTCGTCCGTCGCAACGACAACGTCGTCATGCGCATCACGGGCGAGTTGTTCCAGGTGACCGACATCGGCCAGGCGCAGGAGAACGGGTACCAGGGCGAACTGATCCGGGTCCGCAACGTCGGCTCGGGGCGCATCATCATCGCCCGGGTCATGGCCGACGGGTCCGTCGAACCTGCCTTTGCCGGAGCCCAACCATGAGACACGCCGCCGCTTGGATCGTCGCCGTCACGCTGGGGCTCGCGGGGACCGCGGGCGCCCGGGCCGGGTCCATCTGGGCCAAGGCCGAGGGCCTCAACGGCGCCCGCGCCGTCCAACTCTACCAGGACGACACCGCCCGGAACGTCGGCGACGTCCTCACCATCATCATCGACGAGCAGAGCACCGTTGAGAATGAGACCAACCGCAAGGGCGAGAAGGACTCGACGCGGAGCATCGCGGCGGCCGGCACCGTCCAGACGAACGACGTCGGCCAGTGGTGGAGCAACCGCAACACCCAGTTCGCCCTCCCCACGATCAACGCCACCTCCAACGCCTCCAGCGACTTCGAGGGGAAGCACGAGTACGAGTCGGACCGCCGCATCGCCGACCAGATCACCGTGACCGTCCAGGACGTGCTGCCGAACGGCTGCCTGGTCGTCCTGGGCACGCGGCAGCGCACGACCGACGGCGACACGCAGACCATCCAGGTCAGCGGGATCGTCCGGCCCAGCGACATCACGTTCGCCAACACGGTGCAGAGCGGCCGCGTGGCCGATTTCCGCATGGCGCTCGCGATCAAGGGCCACGAGAGCCGCTGGACCAAGCCCGGCTGGCTCGGGCGGATCCTCAACTGGCTCAGTCTGTGGTGACGGGCCTGCCTGCCGGCAGGCAGGTCGTGGCGCTTCTTGGAGGACGTAGGATGCTTCGTGGGCTGCTGATCGCAGGCGTGCTCGCGGCGGCCGCGGCGCTCGCCCAGGCCGAGCGGATCAAGGACATCGCCGTTCATCAGGGGGTGCGCAGCAACCCGCTCCAGGGCTACGGCCTGGTGGTGGGCCTGCGGGGGACGGGCGACAACTCGCCCCTGACGCAGCGGGCGCTCGCGAGCCTCTTGAGGCGTGACGAGAACCTGGCCATCGACCCCGCGAGCCTGGGGAGCGACAACATTGCCAGCGTCGTCGTCCGGGCGGAACTGCCGCCGTTCGCCCGCGCGGGCCAGAAGATCGACGTCGAGGTCTCCGCCATCGGCGGGGCGAAAAGCCTCCAGGGCGGCACGCTCCTCATGACGCCCCTGCGCGGGGCCGACAAGCAGGTCTACGCCGTCGCCCACGGCCCGCTCGTCATCGGAGGCTTCTCCGCCGCCGGCGAGAAGAGCAGCATCTCTCAGAACCACGTGACCGTCGGCCGCATCCCCCAGGGTGCGAACGTCGAACGCGAGGAGATCGCCGAACTCGTCCAGGCCGGCGCCGTCGCCCTCAACCTTCTGAACCCGGACTTCTCGACCGCCCAGGCCGTCCGGACCGCCATCAACGCCGTCTTCCCCGGGGCCGCCGAGGCGCTCGACGCCGGCACCGTCCGCGTCTCGATCCCCATCCAGATGCCGCGCAACGAACTCGTCTCTTTCCTGGACCGCATCGACACGCTCAAGGTCGAGGTGGACTCCCCGGCCGTCGTCGTCATCAACGAGCGGACCGGCACCGTCATCGTCGGCGAGAACGTCGCGATCTCGACGGTCGGCATCTCGCACGGCAACCTCTCGATCATCACCCAGGAGAAGGAGGCCGTCTCCCAGCCCCTGCCGTTCTCGCGGACCGGCACGACCGAGCGCGTCCAGCAGACCGACCTCACCGCCATCGAACAGGCCGGCGTCCTCTACGTCGTGCCGCGCAAAGTCTCCGTCCAGGAACTCGCCCGGGCCCTGAACGCCATGGGCCTGACGCCCCGGGACCTGATCTCGATCTTCGAGGCCCTTCGGCGCGAAGGCGCCCTCCAGGCCCGGATCGAGGTGATGTAGGAGCCGACATGAGCGACATCTCCCTGACTGCCGACGTCGGGGTCGCGAGCCTGCCGCTCGAAAACAGTGCGGCCGTGCAGCGCCTCCTGCAAGGGGAAGGGCGCGACACGGCCAAGGTTCTCCGGGCGGCGCGGGACTTCGAGTCCGTCCTCCTGCACCGCCTCCTGGAGGAGATGCGCCGGACGATCACGAAGGCCGACCTCCTCGACTCCGGCACCTCGGACCAGATCGAGGGCCTCTTCTGGATGTACCTGGCCCAGCACCTGGCCGACAAGGGCGGCATCGGCCTGGGCAAGGCCCTCGCCGAGCAGATGGCACGGACCGCCTCGACCGGCGAGGCGAAGCCCGCCCTGGAGGTGGAGGCATGACGGCCGCCCTTTCCGGCCACGAGCCGCTTGTCGACCAGTGGGTCGCCGCGGTGGACGACGCCGTGGCGCTCCAGGAGGAGACCGCCGACGACCTGCGGCAGGTCCCGGCGGCGGTCGCGTCGCGCGACCCTGCGGCGCTGGAGCGCCTCGGCGACCGACTTCGCTGCGCCGACGCGCGGCTGGCGGAGGCGGCGGCCGTGCGCGATCGCCTCCGGGCCCGCCTGGCGGCCGCGCTCGGCTGCCCGCCCGCCGACGTGACACTGCGACGCCTGGCCGCCCGGGCCGACGATGGCCGCGCCGCCGCCCTCCGCCGCCTGCGCGAGCGCGTGCTGGCCGCCTCCGACGCCCTGCGCATCCAGCATCTCAGGGCCGCGACGCTTCTGGACGCCTATGCCCGCGCGCACCACGCCGTCCTGGTCGGCCTGCTGCGGCAGGGCGGCGACGCGCGCACGTACCGGACCGACGGGACGACCCCCTGGTGGACCGAGCGGGGCCTCCTGGATGCGAGGCGGTGACGCATGTCGGACCTGACCATCGGGCTCAGCGGTCTGCGGGTCGCCCAGCGGGCGATCGAGATCGTCGGCCAGAACCTCGCCAACGCCGCCACCGAGGGCTATCACCGGCAGGAGATCATCGTCTCGCCGGTCCCGGGCACGACGGCGGCCGGCCTCAACGTCGGCAACGGGGCCGAGGTCACGGAGATCCGGCGCGTGGTGAACCTGCTCCTGGATCGCGAGATCCAGCGCCAGCGGCCGGAACTGGGCAGCACGGCGCAGGAGTTGGCGACCCTCCAGGTCCTCGAGGCCGTCGTCGGCGACCTCTCGGAGGACGGCCTGTCGGGCGCGATCGACCGGTTCTTCGGTTCGCTTCGGGAACTGGCCGCCCAGCCCGACAGCGATGCCCTGCGCGTACAGGCCGTCTGGGCGGCTGAGAACCTTGCGGCCCGGTTCCGCGGCATCGGTTCCGGCATCGAGAGCCTCATGGAACAGACTGCCGTGGAGGCCCAGAGCACGGTCAACGAGATCAACACCCTCCTCGGCCAGATCGCGGGCCTGAACACGCGGATCCGCGAACTCTCCGTTCGCGGTTTCTCGGACGGCAGCCTGCTCGACCTCAGGGACAAGGCCGTCTCCCAACTGGCCGACCTCGCCGACGTGACCATCCAGCAGGGCGCCGACGGCGCCTACACCGTCCAGATCATGGGCGTGATGGGCGTCCTTCAAGGCAGCGCCGCCGAGATCACGGTCGACTACGCCGACGGCCAGGCCCTCGGCGTCTCGGTCAAGGGGACGGGCACCTACGACACCTCGGCTCGCGGCGGCCGCCTGGGCGGCATCCTGGCCCTCAACAACGACCTCCTCCCCGCTATCCGCGACGCCGTCGACGCCCTGGCCGGCACCCTTATCGACCAGATCAACCGCCTCCACGTCCAGGGCATCGGCACCGACGGGTCCTTCACCGAACTGTCCGGCCAAAACGTCGGCCCCGACACGCTCGACGCGTGGGAGACCCCTGTGGCGGCCGGACAGGTCTTCCTCCGCGTGATCGACACCGCCACCGGCGAGGTGACGCGCCACGCCGTGTCGATCGACCCCGCCACGCAGACGATCGACGACGTGGCGGCCCTGTTCAACGCCGTCCCCCACCTGTCGGCCTCGGCCCCCGGCGGGGCCCTCCACATCCAGGCCGACGTCGGCTACCGCTTCGACTTTCTGCCGGCCCTCGCGCCGGCGCCGGCCACCAGTTCCCTCACCGGTTCCGCGCAGCCGACCGTCTCCGGCGTGTACGCGGGGGCCGCGAATGAGACGTTCACCTGCACGGTGGTCGGCGCGGGCAGCGTCGGGGTTACGAGCGGCTTGGCCGTCGAGGTCCGCAACGGGGCAGGGGAGGTCGTCCGGTCCCTGAACGTCGGACAGGGGTACGCCGCCGCCGACACGATCGAGGTTGCCGACGGCGTCCGCGTCTCGTTCGCCGCGGGGACGCTGAACGACGGCGAACAGTTTACGATCGACGCGCTCGCGGACGCCGACCCGACGGGCCTCCTGGCGGCCGCCGGGGTCAACACCCTCTTTTCGGGCCGTTCCGCCCTCACGATGCGCGTCGTGGCGGACGTCCGCGAGTCTTCCGGGCGCCTGGCTACGTCCCGCGGCGCCGGTGCCGCCGACAACCTGAACGTCCTGCGCATGGCCGACCTGGCCGACCAGCCGCTCGATGCCGTCGGCGGCGTTACGCCCGGCGACGCCTTCCGGCACGTCATCTCCACCGTCGGCGAGTGGGTGGCCGTGCGGCAGGCGCGGAAGGACGGTCTGGAGGGCGTCCTCCAGCAACTCCAGAACCAGGCGGACACCGCGAGCGGCGTGGATGTCAACGAGGAAGCCGCCAGGCTCCTCGTGTTCGAGCGGATGTTCCAGGGCATGGCCCGGTACCTGGCCGCCCTCGACCGTGCAAGGCAGGCGCTGCTGGATGTCATCTGAGTCGCCGACCCGGCGGACGGAGAACGCGCGATGGCCGGACTGAGTTCCATCTGCAATAACGCCTTGACCGCGATCCGCCAGCACACCCAGGAACTGGCCCGGCTCCAGGAGATGATCACCACCGGCGCACGCATCAGCCGCGCCAGCGATGCCCCCGCCGACGCCTACCGCATCCTCGGCCTCCAGAGCGACAGTCACGCCTACGAGACCTACGTCAAGAACCTGGACAGCGTGGGCGATTCCCTCAACGTCGCCCTGTCCGCCCTCCAGCAGGTCTCGGAGACGATGGCCCGCGTCCGCCAACTGACCACCCAGGGCCTGAGCGGCACCTACTCTGCCGCCAACCGTGCCGCCGTGGCCAGCGAGATCAACTCCCTCCTCGAGCAGGCCCTGTCCCTGGCCAACACGAGCCACAAGAGCCAGTACCTCTTTGCCGGGAACAGTTCGGGGACGGCCCCCTTCGTCGCGACGTATGCCGACGGCTCGATCGTCCGCGTCGATTACGTCGGCAGCCAGCAGGCGGTCGACGTGCCCATGGGGCCGGGCGTCCAGTACGCCAGCGTGCTGGTGGGCGACGCGGTCTTCCGCAGCGCCGATCGCGGCGCCCCCGAATTCCTCGGCGACACGGGCGCGGCCGCCGGCTCCGGCACGGCCAGCATCCGCGGCGACGCCTGGTTGACCCTCACGCACGAGGCGACCGCCTACCTGGGGGCGAGCGGCGTCGCGGCGGGCGCCAGTTCCGCCCTCGGCGATACCGTCCTCGGCGGCGGACACACCCTCACCCTCGACGTGCCGGCCGGCCTGGTGCGCCTCGACGGCGGGTCCGACGTCGCCTTCACCGGCGCCGAGACCGACCTGCGGGTCGTCAACGAGAACGGCGACGTCGTCTACGTCGATCTGACGGCCCTGGACCCCGCCTTCGTGGGCACCGTGTCCCTCCAGGCCTCGGGCTGGCTTTCGCTCGACGACGGCGCGACCCGCGTCGCCATCGCCCCCGCCGAAGCGAACCTTGCCGTCGCCGACTCGCGCACCGGCCGCCTTCTCTACGTCGACTGCGCCGCCATTGCGCGGACGGGCGTCGAGCCCGTGCGAGTGCCCGGCACGTACGACCTGTTCGGCACGCTCGTGACCGTTCGCGACCTGTTGCTGAACGAGCGCGGCCTGTCCGAGACCGCGCAGAGCCGCCTCCTTTCCGAGTCCATCGGGGCGCTGGCGGAGGTCACGAACCAACTCTCCAGGGCCGAGACGACCGTCGGCGGCCAGATCGGCGCGATGGAGACCCTCGCGACCACCCTGGAGGACCTCCAGGCGTTCAGCAGTGATGAGGCCGGGCGCCTCGGCAGCGCCGACATCGTCCAGGTCTCCATCCGGCTGGCCTATCTCCAGACGCTTTACGAGACGACGTTGGCGGCAACGGCGCGACTGCTTCAGACCTCGCTTCTTGACTACCTCGACTAACCTGTGAGGGCCGTTCGCCCGGCGGGCCGACCCGGCGAGCCCTCGCGCCGCCGGAAAGCATTTGACCGGTCCGCGCCCAATACTCGGGCGCGCCCGCCCAGCAGGACGCCCCGCGCGGGCAGCCGGCGCGTCGCGGGCCGTGGCACGCGGTTTGCTGTGCATCTGGGGGTCGCTCCACTCCGGCGCGGCCGGCCGCGCCGGGGCGGGCCGGTCCCCGAGGGACCGATGCCTTGGGAGGATGGGCGAACGTGCAACTCGCGGGTAAGGGCCTGGTCGTCGAGCAGGACCTCGAGCAGCATCACGACGTCCTGAAGGAACTCGGCGACTGCCACGCGGCCCTCGGCAACCTCGACCGCGCGTGCCAGTGTTACCAGGAGGCCGGCCTCCTGGCCCCCCACAGGCCCGGGCCCTTCGTCGGCTTGGGCGTCGTCTGGCTCCAACGGGGGCAACTCGACGAGGCCGTCCGGGCCTTCCGCGAAGCCATCGCCATCGAACCGCGCTGCGCCGAGGCCTACGGCGGGCTGGCCCTGGTGCATCAGCAGCGCGGCCAGTATGCCGCCGCCTTCGACATGTACCTGGCCTGTCTCGAGAAGGACCCCGACAACCTCATCGCGCTCCTGGGCCTCTTCCAGACCGCCGTCCAGATGGGCTCGTTCGCCAAGGTGATCCACTACCTGCGCATCTACCTCGATCGGCACCCGGACGACACGTCCGTCCTGTTCTGCCTGGCGACGCTCTACGCCCGCGACGGCCGCCTCGACGAGGCCGCGCGGACGCTGGAGCGCGTCGTGGCCATCGAGCCCGAGAACGCCGAGGCCGCCAGGCTCCTGCGCGACGTCCGCGCCAGGCAGCCCCGCGCGCCCGCCGGCCCCACCGGACCGCGACCATGACGACCCCCACACCGCGCGCCGGCGCCGCCGGCCCGGGCGACGCCGCGGAGCGCCTCTTCGGCGAGGTCCTGGACGCCTTGGCTGCCCAACTCGAGCGGGCGCGCCAGGGCGACGTTGACGCCGTCGCCGACCTCGCCCGCCGCACGAGCGACGCCCTGGCCCGCGCCCGCCGCGAGGGCCTCCGGCCCGACCCCGCGTGTCGCCGGCGGATGCTCGACCTCCACGATCGGATCGCGCTCGTGCTCGCCCAGCAGAAGGACGAGGTGACCCGCGCGCGGGCCCGCCTGGCGCGCGGCACACGATCGCTCCGGGCCTACCGCGACGCTTCCGGCTGACGCCCCCCCCGCCCCCGTCTGCCTGCCGCGCGTTGACTTCGGCCGCGGCCGCCACTATCGTGGGCGGCGCCACCGACGCCGGTTGCGCTGCCGGCAAGGAGCCCGACGATGCCGCGATCGGCCCCGCGAGGGAAACGGGGCGTCCGCCCGTGGCGGCTCGAGAACGCCGACGTCCGCATCGACGTGGAGCGCCCCACCGGCTTCATCCGCTCGCTGGTCTTCAAGCGCGCCGGGCAGGACCTCTTCCAGCAGATCCGCGGCGGCATCCCCGGCTACCTCGGGGGTCTGCGGATCTACGATGAGCGCGACGAGCGGTGGTACGACGACTGGCGGACCCCCTTCACGGTCTCCGCCGCGTCCAAGCGCGGAGACACGGTGCGCCTGACGCGCCGTTATCGCGGCGCGCCCTTCACGGTGGGCGTGACGATGCACCTGGACGAGGGGGGCGCCTTCCACTGGGAGGTCCGGGCCGAGAAGGTCCGCAACGTCCCGGACCGCTCGCTCCGGGTCCACTTCTGCCTGCCCCTCATCGCCGGCTGGGACGTCTGGGCCCCGTGCAAGTGGGGTGAGCGGACGTTCGACGGCATGACGCCGTTTGAATTCATGTACATCCAAGTGCCCTACGTCGGCGACCAGGAGGTCGTCCTGCCGATGGTCAGCCACTACCATCGCGGCCTGGGCGCCGGCTTTTCGGTCGTCGAGCCTATCGACGCGAACGTCCCGGCCGCCAAGTTCGCCTTCAGCAACGCCGACAAGGGCTTCAACTGGGGCACGATGCACAAGGACCCGCGGACGGTCCCGATGCTCGAGGCGATCAACTACTACATCGGCCTCGTCGGCCGCCGGCCCATGCGGACGAAGGTCATGCTCTTCTTCCACGAGGGCGACTGGCGGCCCGGGCTCGGCCAGGTCTACCGCCGCTGGCGCGAGTACTTCGACCCCTGGAACCCCGCCATCCACGACCGCGAGGGGTGCTTCATCGGCGGCAGCGTCGACAGCGCCGACGAGGTCGACCGCCTCGTCGCGATGGGCGGCAAGACGATGGAGGTGCACTGCCACTTCCAGGACTACGGCGACTACTTCCAGGAGGGCCGCGACGCCTGGCGCCGTATCGACGTGAAGGAGGGCGTCTACCACAAACTCGTGGCCGCGCGCAAGGAGGCCGAGCGGTCGGCGCTCGGCGACCGGCTGCCCTCGTCGGTCGCCGCGGAGGACGTCGAGGCCTTTCTGCGGGCGCACACGGACGCCGAGACGGCCGCCTTCCTCGGCCTGCCGGGGCCGGAGGCGCTCTACCACCGGCGCGAGGAGGTGCGGCGCCGCCTCCAGGTCCTGGCCGACGCCGGCGTCGCGTGCCACTGGTACTTCAACTACACCGACGGCTACCGGCCGCGGGCCGAGCGCGACTGGCCCGACGCCATCTCGAAGGACGAGGACGGCCGCCCTGTGCCGAGCGGCTGGTACATGTGTCATAACATGAATGCCGACCCGCGGTGGTCGTTCGGCCGGTTCTGCCTGGAGTCGGCGGAGCGGATCCTCGACGCGTACCCGATGCTGGCGGGGTTCTTCATGGACTGCTTCCGCCACTACGAGATCGACTTCGCCCACGACGACGGCGTCACCGTGGTGAACGGCAAGCCCGTCTACAGCATGAACCACTCGTACGACGACGTCGAGCGGCTCCTGAAGGAGGGGCTCTTCCGGCCGCGCAACCTGACGTCGTTCGCCAACAAGCCGATGAGCATCCGCTCGATGCGCTACTGCGACGGCCAGTTGCTCGAGGGCGACGGCGACGTATACGAGGAGAAGTTCTGCTGGGCCTCGATCGCCTGCCCGATGTTCTACCTCTGGGGCGACCGGACGCGCAGCGTCGACGAATTCCTCCGCCGGTGCGTCCTGCAAGGCGCCTGGCCGACCCTCGTCGAGCGGACCGACGAGAACCTGGCCCTGTACCGGCGCTACCTGCCGCTCTTCCGTGAGTTCCGCCGGCGGGTGCTCTGCTTCGAGCCCGACCCGATGCGTCCGCCGCGGCACGCGCGCGGGAAACTCTACACCGTGCCCGACGGCTACGCGGCCGGCCTGATGACCGAGGCCGTCGACGCGGGCGACCGGATCGCGTACGCCCGGACACCGCACGCCCTCTTCCGCGTCCGCCGCGGCCACGACGTCGGGCGGGTCGGTCTTCTCTTCCCCGGCGACGGGCGGATGCGCGACGCCGCCTTCCGCTTCGACGGGACCTTCCTGGACGTGCCGATGCCCGAGTACCAGAACGTGGCGGTGGTGAAACTCTGCGTCACGCGGGACACCGGCCGCCCGATCGGCCCCGACACGTTCCAGGCGCGCCCGCGCATGTGTGCCGACCCCGACTCGGCGTTCGAGGACCTTTCCGAGCGGTGAGGGGCCGCGGCATTGGGCCTCCGGACCGGCCCGAGTCCTTGCTTTGCCGGCGGCGTCCGGTACATTGGGGTCGTCCGGCCGCCTGGGCCGGCAGGATCCTCCGCGAGGTCGCGCGGCGAGCCGCCCCATGATCGAGATCGCCCTAGACCGGTTGCCCCTCGGCGACGTGCCCCGCGACAACACGCCCCACGGCGAGTACCACTGCCTGCGGCCCGACCCGCGCTACGACGGGTGGGACGAGCCGACCAACCACTGGACCTGGGACGGCCCGAACTGGCGGGTCGCCGAGGACGCCGACGGGCGCTTCCTCGAGCAGCGCCGCGCGAGCCGCTACAACAACACGCTCCTCGTGAGCGCGGCCGTCGAGCGCGGCGTGCGTGCGGCCGAGGTCCAGGTCCGCTGCGCCGCCCCGGCCGCCGAGGTCGGCCTCGTTTTCGCCTGTCG
>Ga0315274_10003342_pt1 | contig 23892 bp, 20 predicted proteins | sample YL17G02_20_MG_FD_203700 | JGI IMG/M metagenome (GOLD analysis project Ga0315274, IMG submission 203700) | Sediment microbial communities from Yellowstone Lake, YNP, Wyoming, USA - YL17G02_20 | ecosystem: Environmental > Aquatic > Freshwater > Lake > Sediment | place: USA: Wyoming | collected...
TTGTCAGTGTGAGCAACACTTTCACTGTTTTAAATGCCATACGCTCGCATATACGGTGCATAGAAAAATAGGAAGAATACAAAAATGCATGAAAAACTTGATGTTAAATCAGCAAAAATCAGAGGAAACAAAACAATCTACGCAATTGCTTTAATTCTGATGTTAGCTTTTGGCATTTTAAACCTCATGCCTAACGAGAACATCCCTGTTGCCAATGCTCAATCGGTTTCAACAGTGCCAAGCGATATGCTACAGTACGAATGGTTAGGCGATCAAACTAGTCAGGGAGCAGCAGCATATTTCACGCCTGGACCAGCGCCAAATTCCCCAGACATAAAATGGCGAAAGTCGATACCAGGAATTGGCTCTAATCCAGTAGCATTCAACGGGAAGCTCTTCATTACCCAGGGAACCCTTATTTTTGCCTTGGATCCAGAAACGGGAAATACTATCTACACTGCTAATGTGCCTCCTGTTATTGAAGGCAGGGTCTGTTCCACCGCTTATATAACCAAAATTGACGACACTTTTATGCTAGCAATGTCATCAACGGCTTCAATTGTGAACGCGACTCTCAATTTACCCGCTGCATATGCATTTCGGTGTTTACGCATAACCGACGGCTCACTAATGTGGACTATGCCTCCTCAATACGGACCAACCACCTATCGAAGTCTATATGTTTATGACGAAAAAATGATATACGTCGGTGCAGGGAATTCAACCGGTAGAGGGGGTACACAAAATCCTGGCGCGGTACAAGCATGGAGCCTTCCTGATCCCACACAACCCCCATCACTCGCATGGACCTACATTCACTTCGGTCCAACTTATGGTGGTGGATGGCTGATGTATGGAGACGGCAAACTTTTCGTAGGAGGAGAAGAACCCCACCTAACCTGCCTCAATGCCAAAACTGGTAAGGTGATCTGGGACACACTGCTGACTGGCGCACCTTTCTATGGTAGTGTTTACTCCAACGGCGTAATCTACAGGGGCCTTTTGGATAACACTTTCGTTGCCATAAACGGCAGCACAGGTGAAATTCTGTGGGAAAACAAGCCATCTGCATACGGATTCTGGTGCAGTGCCGCAGCGACCGCCTATGGAATGGTCTATGAGACCAATGTTGACGGGTACTTCTACGCCTTCAACGCGACTACGGGACAAATCGTTTGGAAGTACCTGGGGCCCGGTCAGTATTACCCTGGATTTACTCTTATTGCCGATGGTAAAGTCTACGTCTGCTCAGGCCAAGGAGTTCCTTCACCAATTACTGGCAAAGGTCTAAGCGAGTTTACTTGTTTCGATGCCTTTACTGGAAAGGTCCTCTGGCAAGTAGACAAGGAATTCCGTTCGGGACCCACAAATTTCATGGCTATCGCATACGGCAACTTCTATGGTATCAATTATGAAACTGAAAAAGGCATTAGCACATTCAACTCGCCCCCACCCAAGATTCTCGACACTATCCTCTACTGTTACGGAAGTACTCCTAAGGACTGGTCAATGTTCGGAGGTAACCCAGCGCACACAGCAATAGGCTACGGAGGCCCAGTGAACCCAGTTCAAAAGTGGGTGTTCACTGCAAGCGGACCAATAGTTTCCTCACCAGCAGTAGCACAAGGAAAAGTATACGTTGGTTCCGATGACCGCAACTGGTACTGCCTCGACGCTCGCAACGGAACCAAAATCTGGAACTTCACAACAGGCTACTACATCAGATCTTCGCCAGCTGTTGTCAACGGTAAAGTCTACACCGGAACCGACGATGGATTCGTTTACTGTTTAAACGCTAACACGGGAAGCCAAATCTGGAAGACGCCAACGCCGGGACAAGTGCTTCCAATAATGACTGGCTTATACCCAGAGTACCACAGCTCCCCTATTGTAGCAGAAGGAAAGGTTTACGTTGGAGCAATGGACGGCAAACTCTATTGCCTTAATGCTGACTCTGGAAACATTGCTTGGACAATACAGACAACTGGTGCAATTCTCTCCACTCCTACCTATATCGCCGGTGACGGTATCTACTTTGCTTCAGTTGATGGTTTTGTTCTAAAGGTTAACCCTGGCAGTGGCAGTGTAATTTGGAATGTCTCAACACCGATAGGATTAGATATAGGCATGGAGGGCAGCGCAGCAGTAGGTAATGGAATGGTTGTCATTGGCTCAGGAGCAGCGAAAAATGCACCAGCTAAAGAGGGACAAATGTACTGCTTTAACGCCACCACAGGTGTCCGCTTATGGACATACACTCAACAAAGATACAACACAACAATGCCTAACTTGCAGCCAATTTGGACACCGCTCTACCTCAACCACAGCTCTTTGGGGGCAGTATTTTACTTTGGCGACTTCTACCACTTCACCTGTGTTAACGCTACAAACGGCATCCGCATCTGGACTACATATCTGACTAGAGAACACTTTGGTTTGCCAGCATACGCTAACAACAAGATCTACATACCATCCGACAGTTTTGGGATATACATTTGCGATGCAACCACGGGCGAGAAAATTGGCTATTTTGAAGCTGGTGCGCAGGTAAGATCTTCTCCAGCCGTCTACGAGGGCAGAGTCTACTTTGGAAGCAATAGCTGGAAAATCTTCTGTGTTGAGGATTCTTCTACTGCAACAACATACTATGGCAATCCTTCACCATCTCCTTCGCCTAGTCCGACCGCTTCTCCAACTCCCTCGCCATCTCCGACACCAGAACCAACAGCAACACCGACACCGACAGCCACACCAACGCCCACTCCAACGCCAACCGCAACTGCTTCGCCTTCACCAACTCTGAATCCTGAAGCAGGTCCGTCAACTGACATGTACGTCATTGCCGCAGCAGCAGTCGTCATCATCGTAGTAGTAGCAGTAGCCGCATTAGTCCTTCGCAAACGCAAGTAAAACCAATTTTCCTTCTTTCTTTTTTTGTGAAAGAAAAACAGTTTAGAGAACAAATGGGCTGAGTGGGCTTTGGCGGTTAAAACTACTAAAGTGGTAGCAAAAGGGGTTTCATTCTCTCTCCTAAAAATCCGTCCGCCAAAGCCCCAGCAAACCCTCCTCAAAAACACTTTCTACACAAATAAACTGAAAGTCTTTTCTTATTCTGATTCGAGTGTCGAGCGTTGATTTATTTAGCAACTTACCCTTCTACATTAAAACTGTGGTGAGCAGTGGATGCCTCTGTTTCCCGCCAAAAAAGAAGTATTCACATGGATTAAAGACGGCAAGAAAACCATTGATGTCCGAAAAGGTAAGGCTTGCCGCGGAGAAATTGCGGTCTTCCAGTCTGGCCCCAGATATATGAGGCTGCAGATAATCAGGAAAGAAACAGGAAAGCTCACAGAAATTATCAGAACGGACAATTACAGGCTAGTTATTCCTTCGGCTGAAACTCGTGACGGGGCTCTTGGTTACTTGCGTGGGCTTTACGGCGCTGATGATGGGCTCTTCACAGCCTACTATGTGGCGCAACCGAAAAAACAGTGAAATTTTGCAGTTACCAGCTGCGGAGGACAATCATGGTGTTGGTTTTCATTATTCCCTCAACGCGGCGGATTTTCTCAATGCACTCGTTGACTTCTACCACGTTCATTCCGCCGATGACCGCGACGATATCATACTCGCCCGTCACCTCATAAATAGTCTCCACGTTCGAAATCTCCTGTATCCTCTTGGAAACTTCCTGCGTGGGAAACGAAGGGTTCACCGAGAGCAACGCTATGGCTTCAGCGCCTTCAGCGGCACCTATCTTAACAGTAAACTTTCTTATTACGCTCATTTCGGATAGGGCTTTGATTCTTTTTCTGACTGCCCCTTCGGACAAGCCTATTTTTTTTCCGATGTCGATGTATCCAGCTCGTCCATCGTCCTTCAGAATTTTGATGATTTCTTTGTCTTTGTCGTCCATTCCGTTGCCCCGCATAGTTTTGTGGGGCGATAAGATTTAACGATTTCTGTAGTTCAACATGGGAACCAATACGAATTCCGTTGCGTATTGCATGTGGGTGTGCCTTTTTCGGAATTGCCCTGGGGAAATCAGGCTTGGAATATGTTCCGTTTGGAACATTAGAAGTCTAATATGTTACAAATAAGTCGCAATGTTTAAAAGACGCGCGGGCAACTCAAAAAGATATTTCGGATAAAATAAATGTGATATCAAGATGAGTAAACAAACCCAAACTTTGAACACGCAAGAGGTGAAGGTAATGAAAGCTAAATGCCCCGATTGTGACGCAGATCTCGACGTTCCGACAGACACGGCAAAAGGAGAAATCCTGAGCTGTCCTGGCTGCGGACTGGAACTTGAAGTGAAACAAGTGAACGGCGGATGCGTAGACCTTCAAGAACTAACCCTGGAAGGAGAAGACTGGGGCGAATAAAAAGTATCCACCAAAACCACCAAAAACACTTTACCGGACACACCAACCAAACTCATCTCCCAAATATTCTTTATTTATTCAATGTTCTCCACGGGATGCAAATAACTGATGAGCATCGGACTCCTTTATGAACGCTCAGAAAACGACGAGAACGGCATTAAACTCACCGCGGAAGAACTAGGCATAGACTTAACGTTCATCCCGTTCCGCAAAATCGCCATCACAATCAGCAAAAACGGTTTCAACGTCACCAGCAAAGGCAAAGACTACACCAGCGCCATCAAAGACATCGCCGTAGTCCTGAACCGCGCCCAAAGCAAAAACCGACGCCTCTACGCCGCGCACACCATGGAAGTTTTCGGGAAAAAAGTCATCAATCCCTCATCCATCGAATTCGCATGCTACAGCAAATTCCGAACCCTACTACAATTCTGGGCTCTAGGTCTCCCCATTCCCAAAACGGCTTATGTTCCATGCGACCCCTACGACACCACCAAAGACGGCAGAGTAATCCACAACGAAGCCGACATCGCCGACCTCCTGCAACAGGAAATAGGCCAAGAAATAGTCATCAAACCCGACGCTGGCACACACGGAAAAATGATTGTGCTCTCCAAAAACCATGAAGAACTCGTCGCCAACGTCCAAAAAACAGAACCCTCAATAATCAACCCTGTAGGAATCGTAGCTCAAGAATTCATCCAAAAATGGTTCTACGACCTAAGAATAATAGTCTCCAAAGAGAAAAGAAAAGACCCCGTCTGCCACCCAGTAGCCTTGGCAAGAGCCGGATTCAACGATTTCCGTACCAACACATTCCTCGGCAACCTCGTCTTCGACGCCAAACTGCCCCAGCACATCCGAGAGTTAGCAGTGAAATGCGGCAAAGCCCTCGGCAAAGAACACGAAGCCTGGGTGTTCGCGTTAGACGCCATGATTAACGTGGGACAAAACAAAACCGTAGACGACGAATCCCTCAAAATGGAGCTCGGCAAAGCCGCAGTCTCATTCGAAGCAGTCAAAAAGGTCAAGCAAGACGAAACTCGCCTGCGTGACTTCAAAACTTGGAACAGCAAACTGGAAGCCGCTTTCAAGAGTTACATGAGCACCGAGTCCTACGCCAAAGTCCATAGTGTCATCGAAGAAAGCGTGGAAAAAAACAGACTGAACGTAGTCTTCCACGAGGCTAACTCGTGCCCAGAATTCTGGGAGCAAACCCGCCTCATAGCGGGCATCAATGTGGCGGTTCCACTCATAAAAGGCGCCCAAAGCCTCATCTAACAATCATTCAGTATCAAGGTGAAAGAAATGATGCGAATCGGAATAATCGGAGGTTCAGGATACGTCGGCGGAGAACTCCTGCGCTTGCTCCTTCTCCACCCACAAGTAGAGGTAACCATGGTTACTTCACGCCAGAGCGCAGGCGAATACATCTTCAACTCACACCCTAACCTCCGCGGACTAACAGAGCTAAAATTCGTGCCCCAAGACATCCCCGAACTTCAAAAAAACTGCGACTTGGTCTTCACAGCCACTCCCCATGGAGGCTCAGTGAACCTTGTCCCCCAACTTCTAGAAACAGGCTTAAAGGTTATTGACATGAGCGCGGATTTCCGCCTAAAAAACCCCGCAGACTACGAAACGTGGTACGGGTGGAAACACGCACACCCCGAACTCCTGAAGGAAGCAGCGTATGGCTTACCTGAACTTCACCGCGAAGAAATCAAGAAAGCACGCTTAGTAGCCTGTCCAGGCTGCATGGCAACGTCCGCCATTCTCGGCTTAGCACCTGTGGTAAAAGCGGGTCTCGTTGAGAAGGACAGGATAGTTGTGGATTTGAAGGTTGGCTCTTCCGGCGGAGGCAGCAAGCCAACCGTCGCTTCGCATCATCCGGAACGGTTCGGAGGCGTCCGACCCTACAAAGTCATCATGCACCGCCACATCGGAGAGGTGGAACAGGAACTCAACGCGTTGTCAAGCGAACCTGTAACCGTTTCATTCTCGCCACACGCCGTCAACATGGTACGCGGTATCCTCGCCACAATTCACGTTTTCCCCAAACAACCGCTTGCCCTGAAAGACGTCTGGAAGACACTGCGCGGTCTATATGAGGGTGAACCGTTCATCCGTTTCGTCAAGTACCCGAAAGGCTGCTACCAACTGCCCGACCCCAAAGTCACGCTGGGAACAAACTACTGTGACATAGGCTTCGAACTGGACCCCCACGCGAACCGACTCCTGCTATTCTCAGCCATAGACAACATGGTAAAAGGCGCCTCAGGTCAAGGTGTCCAATGCCTAAACCTGCTCATGGGCATAGACGAGACCACTGGCCTAAAGAGCACAGGGTTCCACCCGATGTGATAACTATGCTGCTCGTAGTGAAAATGGGCGGAAGCATCCTCAAAGAAGGCGCGTCAAGCGACCTCGTCTCCGACCTGAAAGGGCTACTTTCAGATAATAAGGCGGTTCTTGTCCACGGCGGAGGCGTTGAAGTCACCGAAATCGCTTCTAAACTGGGCAAAGAACAAAAATTCATCGTCTCACCCGAGGGCTTCAAAAGCCGCTACACCGACAAGGAAACCATAGAAATCTACTCCATGGTCATGGCGGGAAAAATCAACAAACAAATAGTCCTCGCACTGCAAAGCCAAGGCATCCCAACCGTCGGTTTATCTGGGCTAGATACGTCAATCTTGAAAGCAGAACGCAAAAAACGCCTAATAGCCGTTGACGAGAAAGGCAGAAAACGCGTAATCGACGGCGGCTACACTGGAAAAATAACTGAAGTCAACGTTAGCTTGCTGAATCTCTTGCTTGAGAAGGGCTACACGCCAATAGTGACTCCCATAGCTATGAGCGAAGAGTACGAACCGCTTAACGTGGACGGCGACCGAACAGCCGCCATATTAGCAGGCGCGTTAAAAGCAGATCGCCTAATCCTCCTCACAGACGTGCCAGGCTTGATGCTGAAGGGCGAGCGCATTCCGAAAATCAGCGCCTCCGAGGTCAAAGAGGTCCTTGGCAGCATTGGGCAAGGCATGAGCACCAAAGTCCACGCAGCGCTCGAAGCGCTCAACCAAGGCGTCAAAGAAGTTCTAATAACCTCAGGCGCAGGAAAGTCGCCTATTTCTTCAGCGTTGAAACATGAATGCGGAACCGTGATTACCCGTGAATGAACAAGACATTATTAGCATAGAAAATAAGCTGATGGCAAACGTCTTCGCCAAAAAACCCATAGTTCTAACGCGGGGCAAAGGCGCCGTCGTATGGGACATAAACGGCAAAGAATACATCGACTGCACTGGCAGCTATGGCGTCGCCCTCCTGGGGCACTCGCACCCAAAAGTGGTCGCAGCCATATGCAAACAAGCAGAGAAACTCATCTCATGCCACGCCAGCTTCTACAACGACCAACGCTCAGAGTTCCTGCAAAAACTCATAAACATAACCCCGAAAGGCTTGAACAAAGCATTCCTCTCAAACAGCGGCGCCGAATCCGTCGAATGCGCCATAAAGCTGGCACGCAAGTTCACGGGCAAGCCTGAAATAATCGCCATGATGGGCGCGTTTCATGGGAAAACCATGGGTGCACTATCCGCGACATGGGATAAGAAGTACCGTGAACCCTTCATGCCTTTGGTTCCCGAATTCAAACATGTTCCTCCAGATAACTTGGAAAAAGTCAAAGAAGCCATAACCGATAAAACCGCCGCTGTCCTCCTTGAGCCGATTCGCGGGGAAGGCGGCGTCCGCGTGCCACCCGACGGTTTCCTTCAAGGTTTACGGCAACTCTGCGACGAAAAAAATGTCCTCTTAATCTTTGATGAAGTGCAGACCAGTTTCGGAAGAACAGGTAAACTCTTCGCTTGTGAACACTGGGGCGTTACACCTGACGTGATGTGCCTTGCCAAACCTTTCGCAGGCGGCTTACCCATCGGCATAACCGTCGCTAAAGAAAATGTGATGTCCGCGCTCAAACTTGGCGAGCACTCAACAACGTTCAGTGGGAACCCCTTAGTTTGCGCTGCGGGATGCGCCGCCATAGACGTGCTTGTGAACGAAAACTTGACTGAAAAAGCAGCCTCAATGGGCAAGTACTTCAAGACCAAACTTGAGGAACTTCAGAGCAAACACAAAATCATAAAGGAGGTCCGCGGATTAGGCTTAATGCTGGGCGTAGAACTCCGATTCGACGTCCTCAACGTCATACTCAAAGCCGCAGAAAAGGGCATCCTCATATTGGATGCTGGACGGAACGTGCTGCGTTTTCTGCCGCCGCTGGTTATAACCAAAGCGCAAGTTGACAAAGCCATAGTCGTCCTCGACGCGGTTTTGGAGGAAGAAGAAAATGCAAGAGCAAGCAGTACGCCTTCTAACTAACCTGCTGGGCATCTACAGCCCCTCAGGCAAAGAAGAAGACATAGCCAGCTTCCTCGCTGTGGAAATGAAAAAACTAGGGTTCCAAGTTGGAGTAGACGCTATTGGAAATGTGATTGGGGTGGTTGGCGAAGGCGAACCAGTCATTTTCTTATGCGGTCACATGGACACCGTTGCAGGGCACCTTCCGCTGCGTGTGGAAGAAGGCAAAATATACGCCCGAGGAGCAGTAGACGCCAAAGGACCCTTAGCCGCGATGATTATGGCTGCCGCACAAGTAGCCAAGGAACCCGCGTTCAAAGGAAAAGTCTTAGTTGCCAGCGTAGTCGAAGAGGAAGCCACTAGCCGAGGCGTCAGACACCTGATAACTCAGGGAATCAAAGCAGATTACGCCATATTCGGAGAACCCAGCGGCGTCGAAAACATAACCATAGGCTACAAAGGACAAATCCAATTAAAAGTAACCTGCAAGACTCAGACGGGTCATTCTTCTACACCATGGCTCTACGAGAACGCACTTGAAAAGGCGTACGAGGTGTGGGAGCACATCAAGAACAGCTATCCACCGTTGGAAAAGCAAGAAAGCCCCTTCCAAGCGTTAACAGCTTGTTTGACCAAAGTTAGCGGCGGAAGAGCCAACTCGGTGATTCCCTTCGAAAGCGAAATGCACCTTGACATACGCATTCCCCCTCAATTCACTTCGGCGCAGGTTTTCGAGGAAACCCAAAAAGTAATCGCCAAGTACCAAGCAGATAACCCCAAAGTCACCGTGAAGGCAACGATGGAGGACTCGGTGGAGCCGTTCGAAGTTAACAAGAGCTCACCGCTGGTGCATGCGTTTTCCGCATCCGTTAGAAAAGTCCTCAACAAGCCAGCGACGCTTCTGCGGAAAACTGGAACGGGCGACATGAACATCCTTGGCAAAGCCATGAATCTGCCCATAGTCACCTACGGACCAGGCGACTCACATTTAGACCACACAACAGAGGAACACATAGTCATAGCCGAGTACCTAGACAGCATCCAAATCTACAAAGAAACCCTCTTGAAACTGTCCGAGCTGCACAATAATAAGAATGGCAAAAACGGGAACGACAGCTTGCAGATGTGAGTTAGTCCTCGTTTCATTGTGTCTTTTCCTTTAGAATTGACTGCGCTTTCAATAGGCGATGCGTTGTTAGTTCACCTAAGCCTGCTAAGCCTTCAGTAGACAGAAAACAACTTGCTGATTCGTCGAAGAGAACATTTGCTGATGCTGAAAACTCTTGTGCCGCCCACAGGATGTACACTATTGGGATTCCTTCTAAAGCTGGAATCTCTACAGATGAATGCCCGTAATCCAAGCGTTTTCCCTTCAATAGTTTTGCTGCTTCAGCAAGTTCTGCTGGGTTGTTACCAAAAACTTGTGCAATCGGATTAACCGCTCTTTGAATAAATGCGTGTTCGTAAGCGTACCCTCCCGGTAGGTCCTTAAACTTCACCAACTTGCCGCTCTTAGGAGTCTCGTCAGCTAAAGAATAATGAACCAGCAGAGTAGTCATGCTTTGGACGCCCCATTCGCTGTGCACAGTGCCCTTCTCAAGCAGGTCATGAAATTCGCTTGTTTCCAAATCGAGAGTATAACCTAAGAATTGGTACGTGTGGTCTTTTCCAACTTTTGCAAGGTGTCTTATCTTTTCTATCTGCTCCGCTTGAAGGTTCAACTTGGTCAATTGCCCAACCTCTGCTTCTCAGTTTTCATGACAAGAACTGCTTGGACTAGATTTTGTCCAGTTTGAATTCTTCGTGAATGGCTCGGATTACGGCTGCGCCGTCTTTTTCCTTAACCACAAACGAAATGTTCAACTCTGAACTGCCTTGCGCTATCATGCGGATGTTTATTCCCGCCTTGGCGACCGTTGAGAATATTTTCGATGCGACACCGCGGGTGCCTTTCATGTTTGCACCCATCACGGCTACCACTGCAACGTCGTCTTCGGCGGTTACTTCGCTCACTAAGCCTCTGCCCAGCAATGCTATCTCCAAGGTGCTTAGAGCTCTGCCTACGAGGTTTCTGCGAATCACCAAAGACATGTTTGCTTCGGAAACTGCCGTGGAAATCATCATGATGTTTATGTTGTTTTTGCCCAGGACGTCGAAGACTTTGGCGTAGCTTCCAGGTGCGCCGACCATGCCTGCGCCGTTAACGTTAACCATCGCTACATCTTTGATGAGTGCTACGGCTTTGACTGCGCCTGAGGATTTGGCGCCATCTTTGCCAGCGATTAAGGTGCCTTGGTTGTGAGGGTGGGCAGTGTTTCGTATTCTAACTGGAATTTTTGCTTCGATGACGGGTTCTAACGCTCGGGGGTGCATGGCTTTGGCGCCGAAAATCGCCATCTCCGCCGCTTCCTGATAAGACAGTTCAGGTAGGGTTTTGGCTGAGGGGACAATTTTTGGGTCAGTGGTCATGATGCCGTCTACGTCGGTCCATATCCAGACTTCGTCAGCGGCTAACGCGACGCCCAGAATGGTTGCGGTGTAGTCTGAGCCGCCTCGTCCTATCGTCGTGACCACGCCGTCCTGTGTTGCGGCAATGTAGCCTGTAACCACGGGGACAACGCCCTTCTCAAGCAGTGGTCCTATTCTCTCTTTTAGCTGGTGAATGGTGACGTTCATGAGTGGACTGGCTTCGCCGAAGTTTGAGTCAGTTACTATGCCCGCGTCTTTTCCCGTGAAGCACTGCGTTTCAACCTTTAAGTCTCGCAGGGCACCCCAAACGATAGGCGCTGACAATCGCTCTCCGAAGGACAAAACGTAGTCTCTTGATTTCGGAGTAAGCTCGCCAACGTAGCAGATTCCAGTGAGAACTTTCTCAAGCTCCCCAACCGCGGTTTTAGTTATCTGCTCAATCTCCTTCTGAATCTGCTTGTCTTTCACAGCGTCGCAGATAACGGCTGCGTGTCCTTCGAAAAGCTTTTTGGTGAATTCTTTTATTTGTTGTTCGGTTCCTTTCCGTGCTTGGTCTGCCACGTTGATGAGCTTGTTGGTGACGCCTGCTAAAGCTGAAACTACCACGACAACTTTGTATCCCTGCTTGGCGTTGTCGTTAACTAAATTTGCTACGTGGCGTATGTTTTTGCCTGTGCCAACGGAGGTTCCTCCGAACTTCATCACTATTGTTTTAGTCTTCACCATTTCTTTTCACTTCCGAACCTTAAGGTTACGTGAGTAACTGTTCTGCTAGATTATGTCTTATGTCTAATAAGTCTCTTAAAACTGCACTGGCAGTCTCCATGCCGCCTGCTCCTCTGCCCACGATGGTTTCTTCGCCAGCAAACTCCGAAACAAAGGTCACTGCGTTCAAGACGCCGCTGACGCACAGCGGGTTGCGTTTCGATATTTCCGTGGGCTCAACTTTAGCGTCTCCGTCAACTGAGCCGATGAGTTTAATGGTATTTCCTTTCTTGGCTGCTTCTTCAAGCGCTTTCAGGGTGACGTTGCGAATTCCCTTCACCTTAACATCTTTCAACGTGATTTTTCTGTTCATTATCCAGTTAGCAAGTATTACCACTTTGCAGGCTGGGTCTATTCCATCCACGTCCATCGAAGGGTTTGTTTCAGCGTAGCCGAGTTTCTGTGCGCTTTCCAGAGCTCGCTGGAAGCTGATGTGGTTCTCCGCCATCTCGGTTAGTATGTGGTTGGTGGTGCCATTCAATATTCCGCGTATGGCAACTATCTTGTCGCCCGCAAGACACTTCTTAGCGAATTCTAGAACGGGTGTGCCTCCACCTACGGTGGCGCTGAAACGCAGGAAGACTCTGTTATGATCAGCCAACTCGGTCAGAGCCGGAAAAGCCAACGCTAATGGACCTTTGTTAGTGGTTACAACATGCTTGCCTGTTTTGAAAGCCTTGGTTATGTGTGATAGTCCGGGTTCGCCGTTCTTCACGTTTGTGGAAGTAGCTTCAACCATCACTTCAGCCTCTACTGACTCTATCACTTCCAGCGGGGACATTTTTGGGTGACCAATTTTGGGGGCAGCTGCTACAGAGCCTTTCTTCTTAAGTTTCAGCATTCTTTCCAGATTCAACCCTTTGGCGTCTATCGCTGCTCCGCCTTTATCAACGATGGCGACAATTCTCGGGTTGAAACCGTATTCCCTTATGGTCTCCAATCGCCTGCGTAGAAAAATATTAGTTAAGCCCTGTCCTACGACGCCGTAGCCGACCAAGATTATTCTCATTTCTTCACCCGCGCGACAGCATTTTCCGCCTCAGGCTTAAGACCTAACGCTTGTTCAATGGCCGCCGTTTCAGCATCTACTTCCAGTGGTTTCTCACTCATCTGAACAGCAGTGTCTGGATCCTTGAGTCCATGGCCAGTTGTGACGCAGACGACCTGCTCGTCCTTGTCGATTACGCCGTTTTCAACGAGCTTTATTAAACCCGCGATGGATGAGGCGCTGGCGGGCTCCACGAAAATGCCTTCAACGCGTGCGAGCAGCTTCTGAGCAGCCAGAATCTCTTCATCAGTGACTGTTTCAGCCGTTCCGCCTGAGTTGCGTATGGCGTTTACTGCTTTCTTCCAGCTTACGGGTGCGCCGATTCTTATGGCTGTGGCTAATGTTTCAGGGTTCTCAACTGGCACGATTTTCTCGCTTTTGTTTTTGATGGCTTGCACTATGGGTGCTGCCCCCGCCGCTTGAATGCCCGTCATTTTCGGAAGTTTTCTTATGAAGCCTAGCCGGTGAAATTCAGTGAAGCCTTTCCATATGGCGCTGATGTTTCCAGCGTTACCAACGGGTACAATAACTCTGTCTGGCGGTTCCTGATCCAGTTGGTCGCAAATTTCAAAGCCCAAAGACTTCTGTCCTTCAACCCTGAATGGATTGATAGAATTGAGTAGGTAGATGCTCCGATGCTTCTCTGCAAGCTTCAGCACAATGTCCAAGGCTTGGTCAAAGTTTCCGCGCACTTGGAGAACTTTGGCGCCGTAAATCATGGCTTGCGCCAACTTGCCATAAGCGATTTTGCCCGAAGGTATAAGCACGGTGCATCGCAGTCCCGCCTTCGCGGCGTAAGCAGCTAAACTTGCGGAAGTGTTGCCTGTGGAAGCGCATATTACTGATTTTGCTCCAAGTTCCATGGCTTTGGAGACGCCTACGGTCATGCCTCTGTCTTTGAAGGAGCCCGTGGGGTTTTCGCCTTCGTTCTTCACATACAGCTGCAGGAGTCCTAACTGTTTCCCCAGTCGGTGGCATGAATGGAGACCTGTGCCGCCCTCGTTCAAGGAGACTATCTTGCTGATGTCCTTGATTGGCATGAGGTCTCTGTACCGCCACACGGAAAGAGGCACGTTTCGCCAATCGCTTTTCTCAAGTTTCTTCGATAGTTCTTCAAAATCGTATTTGACCTCAAGGAGGTCTCCGCATTTCTTGCAGAAATAAACAATCTCGTTCACGTCGTACTTGGTTCCGCAGTTAATGCATTCTTGGTGTGTCATCATTTCATCTCCAATAGACTAACTCCGCCGCCGGGTCTCGTAGCAAAGGCTGTTGCTTCGAAACCAGCAGAGTTGAAACCTTCTTTCATGGCCGCCGCAACATTGACTGCGTCAGCATTCTTTCTGTTAACTATAGCTAACATTGCAGGTCCTGCGCCGCTGATAGTTACGCCGCACGCGCCAGTGTTTAATGCGTTTTCTTTAACCTGCTGGTAACCTGGAATCAAGAAGGCTCTTGCAGGCTCTACAACGCAGTCTGACATTGATTTTCCTATTAGGTCTACGTCGCCCGTGGCGAAGCCGCTGACCATGGCTGCGGCGTTTCCAACGTTGTGGATAAGTTTCTCAATTGGAACCATCTTGGGTACAACTGAACGGGCTTTTTGAGTTTTGTGAGGTGGCGTTATTATGTGGGGGAAAGCAGCACACACTTCCATGTTAGGCGGAGCCTTCATACAAACGATTTCAAGCGGCTTGTACGATCTTACAATGACGAAGTCTCCGCAGATGGTGGCTGAAACGTTGTCTGCGTGTTCGGAGCCAGCTGAGGCAGCTTCGCCTTTTGCAGCTAATCTAATAAGCTGTACAATGTTTAGCTTGAGGTTAAACAGGCAATTCATGCCGTATGCAACGGCTGCCGCGGATGCTGCGCTGCTGCCCAATCCTCTGCCTGGCCAAATGCCTTTTTCGATTTTTATGGTGACGCCTGTTTTGAGCGAGAATTCTTTTATCATTTGGTTTGCGACGACGCCTGCCGTGTTTTTCTCGGGCACTGGTGAGATTGTTTTCGCTGAGACGCCGAAAATTTGAATCTTGACGCCAGTTGAAGAGTTGAGAGCGATTGTGACTTTGTCGCTTGGGTGTTCTAGTGCTAAGCCGAAAACGTCGAAGCCTGGGCCTAGGTTGGCAGTGGTGGCGGGCGCTTTAACTGTCACTTCAGTAGGTGGCATGGTTTTCATCTCAAGCTTGCAGAGAGTATTCTGCTACGATTATTAATATTATTACGGTTTTGTTCATTGCGTGTTATCCTACCAGGTTGGTTAATGCCTCGTAAGCTTTGAGGCTGTCCTTCTTTTCCACGACGATGACTGTTTCCGTCCAGCATGAGATGAACTCTATGATGTTCACGTTCTGCTCCGCCAAAAGCGCTGTTAAAAAAGCTACAACTCCTGGGGTTGCTTCTAATTCCTCGGGCGAGTTGATCACTATCATGGTGCAGTTGTCGTGCTTGACGAGTGTGCTTACTCTTTCGGGTAAGTCAGCCCGATCGAGGAGATACACGAATTTTCCTGGCAAGTCCACTTTCATTCCGCTTTTGGTGGCAAGTTCCTTAGCCGTTATGATGACTGATTTTCGGTCGTACACGGCTATGCCGCTTCGTTTGAGGATTTGAAGTACTTTTTCTTCTCTTTTCTGCTTGTGTTTCTGGAGTTCTTCCGAGTATCTTCTCAGGGCGGCTTTTGTGGCTGTGGTGTTGCTTGTTTTGAGTTCCTTTTGGATTTGTCTGGCGAGCTCGCTGAGGTTAACTATGCCTTTCTCCAGTGCTTCCAGTAGGTAGGGTTTGTTTCTGAGGTAGTTGCGTACGTTCTGGGCGGTGGTCATAGACCAAAAGTGTATCATTTGGGACATTTAAAGCTTGTTATGTTACAAAAAAGTCGTAAAGTTTAAAAACACTGCTTGTAAGGTAAGGGGAATAATTCCTATTTCAAAAACGGGGGAGCAAAACATAACTGAAAAATTCGTCCTAGCTTACAGCGGCGGACTAGACACATCCGTCCTTATCAAGTACCTGCAAGAAAAATACAAAGCCGAAGTCATAACCGTAACCGTCGACGTCGGCCAACAAGAAGACCTGAAGGCGGCAGAAGAAAAAGCAAAGAAACTTGGCGTCCTGAAGCACTACTCTATTGACGCCAGAGATGAATTTGTCACAGAGTACATTTTCCCAGCCATAAAAGCCAACGCCCTGTACGAGGGGAAATACCCGGTAAGCACCAGCCTATCACGCCCGTTAATCGCGGCAAAGATGGTTGAGGTCGCTGAGAAAGAAGGCGCCACCGGTTTAGCTCACGGCTGCACAGGCAGAGGCAACGACCAAGTTCGCTTCGACGTGACCTTAGGCTCCTTGGCACCTGACCTCAAGATAATCGCTCCAGTCCGCGAATGGGGCATGACCCGCGAGGAAGAAATCGCCTACGCAAAAGCAAAGGGAATTCCAGTCTCCACGGCTGCAAAGAAGTTCAGTATAGATGCAAGCGTTTGGGGCAGAGCAATCGAATGCGGGCTTCTGGAAGATGCAAATCAGGAACCGCCAGAGGACGCTTACGAGTGGACCGTCGCTCCTGAGAAAGCTCCAAACACACCAGAATACGTAACCATCAAATTCGAAGCAGGCATCCCAGTAGCTGTAAACAAGGAAAAACTGAAGCCTCTTGAACTCATTGAAACTTTAAACAAGACCGCTGGAAAACACGGCGTCGGACGCATAGACCACATAGAAGACCGCCTTGTTGGCATAAAGTCAAGGGAAGTATACGAGTGCCCCGCTGCAACAGTCATCCTAGAGGCACACAAAGATTTGGAGAAAATGGTGATGACGCGGCATGAAGTGCTGTTTAAACAGCAAATCGACGCTGAATGGGTCTTTTTGGCGTACGCTGGTCTCTGGGTTGACCCGTTGAAGGAAGACCTTGACGCTTTCATAAACAAATCCCAGGAAAACGTGACCGGCGAAGTTCGGCTTAAACTCTACAAAGGCGGACTCCAAGTCGTCGGACGCTCATCACCAATGTCGTTGTACGACAAGAACTTGGCGAATTACAACATCAAGACCTCGTTTAACCAGTCGTACTCTAAAGGCTTCATCGAACTGTGGGGTCTCCAGACAAGAATGCACAATGCCTTGAAACGGTCCGCTAAGAAACAGAAAGGAGCCAAACACGCTTAACTAGTCTTATCACTGAAGAGTTCGTGGAGGTGTGTGCTGTGTCGAAAATCTTGCATGGAGGACGGCTGTCAAATGTGCGAGAAGACGTTGCCAAGTTCACTTCATCAATAAAAGACGACGCACGCTTGCTTAACGCAGTCATCGCCATCAACAAAGCCCACGTCATAATGCTTACGGAACAAAAAATCATCAAGAAATCCGACGGCGCCAAACTTCTCGACGCTTTAACCAAGCACTCAGACATGCAACTGGACAGTTCAGCTGAAGACGTTCACATGGCAGTAGAAGAAGCCGTCCTCAAGGAAGCGGGACCAGAAGTAGGCGGCAATCTCCACATCGCAAAAAGCCGAAACGACCAAGTAACCACCGCCATCCGCATGGAACTGCGCAAAGAACTACTCACCCTCATGCGTTCCGTAGCTCACGTTCAAGACCATCTAGCTGAAGTGGCGGAGGAGCATGTGAACACCGTTATTTTGGAGTACACTCATCTGCAGCCTGCCCAGCCTGTAACGTTTGCGCATTATCTTCTATCATACTTCGATGCATTAGAACGCGACTTGCAAAGAATCACAGGCGTTTATGAACGGGTCAATCTTTGCCCGCTTGGCGCTGGAGCCTTAGCGACAACAAGTTTCCCGATTAACCGTGACCGAACAGCTGAGCTCTTAGGCTTCAACGGATTGGTGGAAAACTCTATAGACGCGGTCGGCAGCCGTGACTTCATCGTTGAAACCGTTGCGACGCTTGCAATGATTGCGGTGAATTTGAGCCGATTCGCTGAAGACATGATAATTTGGAGTTCACCTGACTTTGGAGTAATTGAGCTTCCAGACGAGTTCACCAGCACAAGCAGCATCATGCCTCAAAAGAAGAACCCCGAAGTCTTGGAAGTTATACGCGCCCGAGCCAGCCACGTGTTGGGCAACTTTGTGGCTGTAACCGCCGCCGTGAAGAGTTTGCCGTCAACTTATAATCTTGACTTTCAGGAAATCACGCCTAAACTGTGGGAATCCATAGAAAACGTACGCGCTTCTTTGGATATGGTGCATAAGCTTCTTCCTAAAATCAAAGTGACCGCCGATGTTTCCAGCAAAGCATCAACAAGTTTCGTAGCTGCCACAGAGCTGGCTAACCTGCTTGTGCGCAAGTACAATGTGCCTTTCCGTTCTGCTCACAAAATAGTTGGGGCTCTCGTGAAGTCACTGATAGACGCCAAACTAACGTTCGCAGATGCTACTCCTAAACTGTTAACGAAGGTTGCTGAGGACGCTGCAAACATCAAGTTAACCGTAAAAGTCGAAGACATAGCTGGGCTCGTAAACCCGCTTAAGCTAGTAGAAACCTACACTGTTAAAGGCGGACCTGCGCCAAGCGAGGTAAAAAGAGCTCTGGCTGCACGTGAGAAACAGTTGCTTCTCACCAAATCCAATATATCCAAGATGGACAAGGAACTTGACGAGGCTGAAAACAAACTGGAATCCACCGTCCAATCATACCTTCCCGTGAGTACCCGTGAAAACGCAACATTTAAAAATTTAACCTGATAGGTAGAATAGGGCTTTGGTCCAACAACATAACTCCTGCAAAAACAAGAAAGCGGCTCTGGTTTTAGAAGACGGCACCTTTTTCGTCGGCAAAGGATTCGGAGCAGCCCGAAAACTCACAGGCGAAGTAGTGTTTTCAACCTCCATGGTCGGATATCCAGAAGCACTTACAGACCCCTCATACAAGGGACAGATTCTCGCTTTAACTTACCCGCTTGTGGGCAATTATGGCGTGCCGCCTTACGACTTGAACTTCGGCATTCCACTATATTTCGAGTCAGAACGCATCCAAACCTCAGGACTCATAATCCACGAGTTATGCACGGAACCACACCATTGGGCGTCGACACGGACACTGGACAAGTGGCTACGCGACGAGGACATCCCAGGAATCAGCGGCGTCGACACGAGACGCCTCACCAAGAAGCTAAGAACGCACGGAGTCATGCTTGGAATCATTCAAGTGTGCGAAGAAGGCGAAGAGCCCAACCTCGACAATCTCCTAAAAGAAGCAAAGAACATTCCTGATCCCAACTTGACGGATTTGGTCAAGGAAGTAACCGTTAAAGAACCTATGCATTACAAAGTTGACGGCAAACACACCGTTGTCCTGATTGACTGTGGCGTTAAGTACAGCATTATCCGGAATCTCTTGAGACGCGGCATCAATGTAGTAAGAGTGCCTTACGATTTCTCAGCCAAAGAAATCATGGAGTACCATCCAGACGGCGTTTTCCTAAGCAATGGTCCGGGAGACCCGAAGAAATGTTTCAAAACCATCGAGAGCGTCAGGGAACTGGTTGAAAAAGTTCCGTTAATGGGAATTTGTTTGGGCGCTCAAATACTGACTCTTTCACAAGGCGGAGAAACATACAAGTTAAAGTTTGGTCACCGTTCTCAAAATCAACCCGCACTAGACCTGAAAACCAACCGCTGTTACATTACTACCCAGAACCACGGATACGCAATTGACACGCAATGTTTCAACAGAACGCCGCTGGAACCATGGTTCATTAACGCCAACGACAAAACCATCGAAGGTGTCAAACACAAGAGCAAACCAGTTTTTGCCGTGCAGTGGCATCCTGAAGCGTCACCAGGACCCTACGATACCGAGTTCCTTTTCGACACGTTCGCGAAGATGATGGAGGCTGCATAAGATGCCCAAGTTCGATTGGATACGCAAAGTGCTGGTACTCGGAAGCGGCGCCATAAAAATCGGAGAAGCCGCAGAATTCGATTATTCAGGAAGCCAGTGCCTTAAAGCCCTGAAGGAAGAGGGCATTGAAACCGTTCTGATTAACCCGAACATAGCCACCATCCAAACGGACCCGCGCTTATCAGGAAAAGTGTACTTGCTTCCAGTAACGCCCGAATACGTGGAAAAGGTGATTCAGAAAGAAAAGCCTGACGGCATCCTCTTGGGTTTCGGAGGACAAACCGCGCTGAACTGCGGCATTGAACTTGCCACGAAAGGCATTTTGGAGAAATATAACGTTAAAGTTCTCGGGACACCCGTTCAAGCGATAGAGGACACTGGAGACAGAGAACGTTTCCGAGAGGCAATGCTCAAAGCAGGAGTTCCCCCGCTGAGAAGCAAGGCGGCAACAACAGTTGCGGACGCTCTTAACGTTGCCCAGGAAATTGGTTATCCAGTCATAGTTCGAGTTGCGTATACTCTGGGCGGCAGGGGCGCAGGTGTAGCCCACAACGCGTGGGAGCTAAGGGAAATTGTCACACGCGGATTGGCACAAAGCAGGATAAGTCAAGTGCTTGTGGAAGAGTACGTGGGTCACTGGAAGGAAGTCGAGTACGAAGTCATGCGCGACTACGCAGACAACTGCTTAACCATCTGCAACATGGAAAACTTCGACCCCATGGGCGTCCACACAGGAGACTCCATCGTCGTAGCGCCCTCGCAGACCCTGACAAACCGCGAATACCACCTCATCCGCTCCACGTCCATAAACGCAATACGAAGCTTAGGCATAGTGGGCGAATGCAACATCCAATGGGCTTTACACCCGAAATCAGAGGAATACCGCGTCATCGAAGTCAACTCACGCATGTCCCGAAGCTCCGCGCTCGCCAGCAAAGTCACAGGCTACCCCTTGGCTTACATAGCCACTAAACTGACAATAGGCTACACGCTTCCAGAACTCATAAACAAAGTAACCGAAGTCACCACAGCCTGCTTCGAACCAGCCCTAGACTACGTTACCATTAAAATCCCGCGGTGGGACCTGCAGAAGTTCAAAAACGCAGACCGCCATGTTGGTCCCCAGATGCGTTCTGTTGGCGAGGTCATGGCTATAGGTCGATGTCTGGAAGAAGCGTTGCAGAAAGCCGTGCGCATGTTAGACACTGGCAAACTGGGATTAGTCTGCAACCCTGAAGACTCCGAACCTGAACCCCTCGAACGAATAAAAGACGTTTTAGCCCATCCCACAGACGAACGTCTGTTCAAGATAGTTAAAGCCCTCAAAATGGGGCTCTCAATTGAAGAAATCTATCGCCTCAGCGGTGTTGACCCCTTCTTTCTGCATAAAATCCAAAATATCATTGATATGGAAGCTAAACTGTGCATGCTGCAACTTAAGGACAGCACCGCGAAGGAAATTGTGCGGGAAGCAAAACGCTTAGGTTTCTCAGATGAACAGATTGCCGTCTGCACCGACAACAGCGAGCCTGAAGTCCGCCAGTTCCGCAAAACCGCAGGCATCATTCCCGTTATTAAACAGATAGATACGTTGGCGGCTGAGTGGCCTGCGAAAACCAACTATCTGTACTTGACATATGGCGGAGACGAAGACGACATAGAATTGAGCAAAAGCAAAAGCAAAGTCATGGTGTTAGGCGCTGGAGTTTTCCGCATAGGTTCAAGCGTGGAGTTCGACTGGTGCGGAGTCAACACTATCTGGGCTTTGAAAAAATACGGCGTCGAAGAAGCCATTATGGTTAACTACAACCCTGAAACAGTCTCAACAGACTATGACGTCTCCGATAAGCTGTATTTTGAAGAATTAACCCTTGAAAGAATCTTGGACATTTACGAAAAAGAAAAACCTTCAGGACTTATTGCCAGCGTCGGCGGTCAAATCCCAAACAACCTTGCCATGAAACTGGCGCATTCTGGAATAAAGCTGCTTGGTACAACCGCGGAAGATATCGACTTGGCAGAGGACCGCTCAAAATTCAGCGAGCTCCTCGACAGACTTTGCATTCCTCAGCCAAGCTGGAGCAAACTTGCCTCAATCGAAGGTGCTAAACTGTTCGCGGAGAAAATCGGTTACCCCGTTATCGTGCGTCCAAGTTACGTGCTTTCAGGCTCAGCGATGCGCGTCGCCTACGACGAAGCCGCCTTAGACAATTTCCTCAAGTTAGCGGCGAAGGTTTCCCGTGACCACCCCGTGGTAATCTCCAAGTTCGTGGAAGGCGCCAAAGAGGTTGAAGCTGACGGGGTTTCCGACGGCGACACGTGCCTCATCGGCGCCATAATAGAGCATATTGAGAACGCAGGTGTGCACAGCGGCGACGCCACCATGACTATTCCTCCGCAGACGCTTTCTGCTGACGTCCTGAAAAAAGTGGAAGATGCGACGCAGAAAATCGTTAAAGCCCTCAGAATCAAAGGACCGTATAATATTCAGTACCTCGTGAAAGACGGCGAGGTCAATGTTATCGAATGCAACTTGCGCGCTTCCAGATCAATGCCTTTCGTAAGCAAGACTCGCGGCGTAAACCTGATAGAACTTGCTACATTGGCGATGCTTGACAAGAAATTTGACCAAGCAATTAAAACTTGCACGTTGCCGCCTATACGCCACGTGGGCGTGAAGGTGCCGCAGTTCAGTTTCATGCGTTTAAGCGGTGCAGACCCAGTCTTGGGCGTTGAAATGCTCAGCACGGGCGAAGTGGCATGCTTGGGCGAAAACTTCGCGGATGCCTTCTCAAAAGCGTTGCAGTCTGCCGAGTTCCGCATGCCCCCCAAGGACGGCGCAGTGCTCATAACGGTTGGCGGCGACGAACCGAAAAGAAGAGCTGTAGCGCTAGCTAAAGCGTTTGAGGAGATGGGCTTCAAAATCTACGCCACCAAGCACACGGCTGAGGTAATGCAGGCAGAGGGCGTAAACGTGGAAACCTTGTACAAGATTAATGAAGCTGACGCGAACCCGAACATTCTGGATTACCTTCAAGAGCACAAGATTGACTTGGTCATTAACGTGCCTATGCCTAACAAGCGGACAAGCTACGCAGACGTCTTGACTGACGGGTACATCATCCGGAGACAGGCTGTTGAGTTCAACGTTCCGGTAATCGTGAACCTCGAGTTGGCTTACACGCTCGTCAAAGTTCTGAAACAGCACAACGGAACCACAATTCGCTCATTGAACGAGTACATGGACGAGCTTCCGTGGAAACTATGGTAAGCTCAATTCAATCTATTTAAAAGGGAGGGGGTAGGTGCCCCAGAGCTCTAAAGAGAGCAAGAACACGCGACTATTGGCTTCCATAAGCGCAAAATTAGCCGCAAACAAAAACGCCTATGCCAATCCAAAAACGGTACACTAACCCTTGGGAGCTTTGGTGAAGCCTGCAAAAGCTATTAATACGCGGAAAACCCATTCGGTTCGCATCGGTTGGGGGAATTCAAACTCAAACCTCAAAAAAACGCCCGAACAATCGAAGAAATTAACGCGAAAATTAGAAATGGCGATGCCCAAGTTTTAACCGCTGAAGAAATGAAGAAGCTCGTGGAAAGCAGCGGCGTTGAAGTTGCTTTTAAAGAAGTTGACGTTGTCACAACTGGCACTTTTGGAGCCATGTGTTCCTCAGGCGCCATCATAAACCTGGGACATTCGGACCCACCAATAAAAATAGAAAAAGCATTGATTAACGATGTGCCGATTTGCCATCCAGGCGCAGCAGTTGACCTGTACATTGGTGCCACGGCTATGTCGGAAACGCAGTCGTTCGAGTATGGTGGTGGACACCTTATCGAGGACCTTGTGAACGGGGAAGAAGTTGAGCTCAAAGCCACTTCTTATGGAACTGATTGTTACCCTCGGACGCAGCTTAAGACGAACTTGACCAAGGATGACTTGAACCAGTTTTACCTGCTTAATTTCCGCAACTGCTATCAGAG
>Ga0315274_10003343_pt1 | contig 23892 bp, 16 predicted proteins | sample YL17G02_20_MG_FD_203700 | JGI IMG/M metagenome (GOLD analysis project Ga0315274, IMG submission 203700) | Sediment microbial communities from Yellowstone Lake, YNP, Wyoming, USA - YL17G02_20 | ecosystem: Environmental > Aquatic > Freshwater > Lake > Sediment | place: USA: Wyoming | collected...
TTGGAAGCAGGGGTTCATTTTGGCCACCAGACGAAACGGTGGAACCCGAAAATGAAGCCCTTTATTTTAGCGGCGAAGAACGGCGTTCACATCATCGATCTGAGAAAGACGCTCGATGCGGCCCAGAAATCGCAGACCGTGATCCAGGAGCTCGCCGGGCAGGGGAAAACGGTTCTTTTTCTCGGGACCAAGATGCAGGCGAAGACCGCGGTCAGAGAAGAAGCCGCGCGGTGCAGCATGCCCTACGTGACGGAGCGGTGGCTCGGCGGGACTCTGACGAACTTCGGAACCATCCGTAAGAGCCTCACCAAGCTCGAGTATCTCGAATCGCTCGAAGCCGACGGGAAAATCGAACAGTTCTCCAAGAAAGAAGCGCTGAGGCTCGGCAAAGAGAGAGAGAAGCTCCTCAAGACTCTCGGCGGCATCCGTCACATGGATCGTCTTCCGGCGCTCGTCTTCGTCATCGACACGAAAAAGGAATACAACGCCGTAAGAGAAGCGAGAAAGCTCAGTATCCCGATCATCGGGCTCATCGATACCAACGCGGATCCCGAGGAAGTCGATTACCCGATCCCGAGCAACGACGATGCGATGAGGGCGATACGCCTCTTCTGCCGCATGGTGGCGGACTCGGTCATCGAGGGACGCGCCCGGTACATGGAAGGGCAGGAAGCCGAGATATTGAAGGAAGCGAAAACCAAACAGGGAGAAGGGTCTGTCGCCTAGATGGAGGTTGCAATGGAGATTCCGGCATCGCTCGTCAAAGAGCTGAGAGAGCGGACCAACGCGGGGTTCATGGATTGCAAGACCGCGCTCAAGCAGAGCAACGGGGATATAGAGAAAGCGATCGACTACCTGCGGGTCAAGGGACTGGCCACGGCCCAGAAGAAGAGCCACCGTAAGACGAACGAGGGGCTCGTCCTCTCGTATATCCACCCGGGCAACCGCATCGGGGTCCTGGTCGAGCTCAATTGCGAGACCGACTTCGTGGCGAGGACGGATGAGTTTCAGGCGTTCGGCCGCGACATAGCGATGCAGGTGGCGGCGGCGGCTCCACTCGCTCTGAGCCGCGAGGAGATTGCGGCGGACGTGCTCGAGAAGGAACGCGAGGTGTTTCGGACACAGGCGCTCGAGCAGAAGAAGCCGCAAAACGTCATCGAGAAAATTGTTGAAGGTCGGGTGGAGAAGTTCTATACCGAGAGCTGTCTTTTGGACCAGCCTTTCATCAAGGACGACACCAAAACGGTCCACGGTCTTCTGAACGAGCTCATCGCCAAGCTGGGCGAGAACATCAAGATCGTCCGCTTCGCCCGCTTCCAGATCGGGCAGTGAACGCAGGTGTCTCTTGGCGACTGATCTCCGGTATAAGAGGGTGCTGCTCAAAGTGAGCGGTGAGCTCGTCCGTCACTCCGACGGAGATGGGATCAGTGTCGACCGGCTCGCTCGACTCTCCGGTGAGGTCGCCGACGCGCGGCGTCAGGGCGCCGAAGTGGGTGTCGTCATCGGGGGCGGGAACATCCTCAGGGGCACAGCGGCGAGCGAGAAGGGGATCGACAGGGTGAGCGCCGATTACATGGGGATGCTCGCCACGGTCATCAACGCGCTCGCCTTCCAAGCGGTCCTCGAGAAGCAAGGCGTGGAAACGCGTGTGATGACGGCGATCGCGATGGCTCAGCTCGCGGAACCGTACATCCGCCGGCGCGCAATACGGCACATCGAGAAGGGCCGCGTCGTGATCTTCGCCGGCGGGACCGGGAACCCCTACTTCAGCACCGACACGGCGGCCGCTCTGCGGGCCATCGAGATACAGGCCGAGGCCGTTCTCAAGGGGACGAAGGTCGACGGCGTGTACGAGGCCGACCCCGTCAAGAACCCCAATGCCAAGAAGTTCGACTCCCTGCGCTACATCGACGTTCTCAGCCAGGGGCTGAAGGTGATGGACGCCACCGCCGTTTCGCTGTGCATGGAGAACTCTTTGCCCATCGTGGTGTTCAATCTCAACAGAGAGCACAATCTCCAGAGGATCTTGAAGGGTGAAAACGTCGGAACCATTGTCTGTTAAGGAAGGTGGTTTGCTGTGCCGCACGAGGTCATCAAGCACTCGGAAGAATCGATGAAGAAGTCCATCGAGACTCTCAAGCACGAACTGATGGGGATTCGCACGGGTAAGGCGAACCCAGCACTCCTCGAAGGCGTTCGGGTGATGTACTACGGTCAGACGGTTCCTCTGAGGCAGGTGGCGAACATCGCCGTTCCAGAGCCCCGCCTGATCACCATCCAGCCGTGGGAGAAATCGATGATTCCCGAGATCGACAAGGCGATTCACGCATCGGAACTCGGTCTCAACCCCCAGATCGAGGGCGCATTGATCCGGCTGCCCATTCCGCCTCTTACCGAGGAGCGGAGGAAAGAACTCGTCAAAGTCGTCAAGAAGTACGGGGAAGAGACCCGCGTCGCCGTCCGCAACGTCAGACGCGACGCGAACGAAAGGTTCAAAAAGCTCGAAAAGGACCACAAAATCTCCGAGGACGACATGCACGCACGGGTCGAAGAGATCCAGAAGATGACCGACAAATACGTGACGCAAGTCGACGAGGTGTTAGTGGCCAAAGAGAAAGAGATCATGGAAGTGTGACGTGGGAGGGGGGCCGACACCGCGAGGCGGCCGACCGGTTGAGTTCCACCTCTTTGGCGGATTGAATGAAGAGCGACATCGACGAACGGATCAAACGGCTCAAGAAATCAAAGAATCTCCCTCAACACGTTGCTATCATCATGGATGGCAATGGCCGGTGGGCGGAGAAGCGGAAGCTGCCCCGTCTGGAAGGCCACCGCGAGGGAAGAGAGTCCGTGCGGACGGTCATCAGGACCGCGGCGAAAATCGGGATTCCATACCTCACTCTCTACACCTTTTCCCTCGAAAACTGGAAACGGTCCAAGGAAGAAGTCAACGGGCTCATGCTGTTTCTCGAAGAGGTCCTCAGGAGGGAATACGAGGAGCTCAACGAGAACGGTGTCCAGCTTCGCGCAATCGGCCGGTTGGATCTTCTTCCAACGGCGACCCGGCGGGCGTTGGACGAGACGATGGCAAAACTGAGAAACAACCGTCGTCTGGTTCTTACGCTGGCGATCAGTTACGGGGGGAGGGCGGAGATCGTCGACGCGGTGCGGCGAATCGCGGAGCGGGTGAAGACGGGCGTGATCGAGGTCGACGGCATCGACGAGGAAATCGTCCGGGGGGCCCTTTATGATCCGGAAGTCCCCGATCCGGATCTCCTCATTCGCACGAGCGGCGAGATGAGGGTGTCGAATTTCCTCTTGTGGCAGATCGCGTACGCCGAGATCCTGGTCACCGACGTACTGTGGCCTGATTTCCGCGAGGTAGAACTCATCGAGAGCATCAGGGCTTACGAGAGGCGCGAGCGAAGGTTCGGACTCTAGGCGGACGAGCATGGATTCCACACCGACCACCACCGTTCGGAGATCCTTTCTCCGCTCGTCCATATTCTTGAGGGTCGCCGCGTCGGTGGTTTTCATACCATGTTTCATCATCATCACGAACGCGGGCGGATATCATTTTCTCCTTCTCATCGACGCAGTGATATTCGTCGGGATGTGGGAGTTCTACCGGATGATGGAGGTCAAGGGAATCCGACCGTACAAGCTCGTCGGGATCTTCTGCGCGCTGGTTCTCTCCTGGTACGTGTTTCTGAGAAACGGGGTCTACGGGAACTTTTTTCTAGCCCTGGTGCTCGTCACGCTGATGGGCGTGGAGATCACGCGAAAAGAAACCAAGATGGCGACCGCTCACATCGCGACGACGATCCTCGGTGTGATCTACATCGGTTTCCTCGGCTCCCATCTCATCATGCTTCGCGAGCACCCGCTGAGGATCAACCTCGACTATGGATACGGGGCGTCGTTCGTGTTTCTCGCGTTCGTTGTGACGTGGGCAGGGGATACGGGAGCGTATATTGTCGGCTCGTTGGTGGGGCGTCGGCCGCTCATCCCGCGGATTTCCGCGAAGAAGACCAGGGAAGGATCCCTCGGAGGACTCCTCTGCGCCGTGGGGGCCGCCCTCATCGCGAAGGAGACCTTCGCGCCGTACCTCGAGCTCTGGCACGCGCTCGCCCTGGGTGTGCTCGCGGGTGTCGTGGGACAGTTCGGGGATCTTTTCGAGTCGCTCATAAAGCGCGACGCCGACATCAAAGACACCTCAGAGATGATCCCGGGACACGGAGGCGTCCTCGATCGTTTCGACAGTTTGCTTTTCACGTCGCCCCTGATATATTACTTCATCAAGTTCGTTGTGTTCCAGTGAGGCAGTCACACCGCGCACCATGAAGAAGCGTCTCCTCGTTTTGGGTTCGACGGGTTCCGTCGGACGGAACGTCCTCGATGTTGTGGCACACCACCCCGGTCATTTCGAGGTGGTGGGGCTCTCGTCGCGGTCGAACGCGCGGCTCCTCAGGGAGCAGTGCGCCGCGCACCCGAGCGCCCGCTTCCTCGTCCACGACCCCGACGCCCACCGCCGCTTCACGGCCGAGTCTCCCGAGCTCGCCGTCCGCGCCGTCGGGCCGGATGGAGATCCGTTCGCGAAGCTGATCGAACTCACCTCTCCGGATCTTCTCGTCAACTGCCTTGTCGGGTTCGTCGGTCTCAAACCCACGCTCACCGCTCTTCGCGCGGGGATCCCCGTGGCTCTTGCCAACAAGGAGGCGCTGGTGACGGGGGGAGAACTCGTCATCGAATCGTCCAGGGTCTATGGGGCTTCGATCATCCCGATCGACAGCGAACACGTGGCGTTGAGCCAGTGTCTCGCTGCGTCGAAGCTCGACGATGTCAAGCAGGTGTTCTTGACGGCGTCGGGAGGCGCGCTCAGGGACCGCGCGATCGAGGAGATTGCGGATGCGAAGATCGGTGACGTTCTCGCTCACCCCACATGGCGGATGGGAGACAAAATCACGGTGGATTCGGCGACCCTCCTCAACAAAGGGTTCGAGGTGATCGAAGCCCACTGGTTGTTCGGACTTCCCTTCGAGAAGATCAAGGTCGTCATCCATCCGCAGTCGATCATCCACTGTCTCGTGGAATTCAAGGACAACTCGATCCTCGCGCAGATGGGAGTGCCGGATATGAGGCTTCCGATTCTCTACGCGTTGACGTATCCCGAGCGCGTCGAGACGAACGTCGCGCGGAGCAGGATCACCGATTTTCCCAGTCTCACGCTCCGAGATGTGGATGAAGAGCGGTACCCGTGTTTCATGCTGGCCCTTCGGGCGGCGAGGGCTGGCGGAAGCGCGCCTGCTGTTCTGAACTCGGCGAACGAGGCCGCCGTTGGCGCCTTTCTTGCAGGAAAAATCGGGTTTTCGAGGATCTACGGGGTGATCGAGAAAGCTCTGGACCGGATCCCGCAGGCGAAGATCGAATCGTTCGAGGACATCCTCGAAACGGACCGCCGGACGCGGGAGTATATCAAACAGGAGTTCGGGATTTGAGCGCGGGGACACCTTCAGGTCCTGGCAACCACGACACTCTGCGAAGAAAAGAAAGAGAACAATGCTGATCACGATTCTAGCCGGCGTTTTCATCTTGAGCATCGTCATCGTCGTGCACGAATTCGGCCACTTCATCGTGGCCAAGAAGCTCGGCATTTTCGTCAAGGTGTTCTCCATCGGGTTCGGGCGCAAGCTCATCAAAAAACGTTTCGGCGAGACTATATATGCGATTTCGGCCCTCCCGTTCGGCGGGTACGTGAAGTTCGCCGGGGAGACGGAAAGCAGCGAAGTGAAGGAAGCTCCCAGGGGAGGCGACGCCGACGAGATCGCCGACGCCGATATAGATCCCCACCGCTACTTCATCAACAAGCACCCGCTCGTTCGAAGCGCCGTCGTTTTTGCCGGCCCCTTTTCGAACTACGTCCTCGCCGTTCTCATCTACGTGGCGATGTACGTCGGTCAGGGTCTCCGCGTGCCGTCGCAGACGACGGCGATCGGTGATATCGATGCCGGTTCTCCCGCGGACTCGGTGGGTCTCATGACAAAAGACACGATCCTCGAAGTGGGCGGAAAGCACGTGACGAACTGGGACGAGATCATCGACGCCGTATGGGAGCATAGAGAGGACGTGATACCGCTCGAGATTCTCCGCGGGCAGGATACCCTCACCGTCGATTTCAAGTGCAGGATCGAAGACAACCGCGTGAACATCGGGTTCTATCCTTATATCTCCTCGCTGATCGGCCAGGTCAAGCGCGACGGGCCGGCGTACCGCGCGGGGATGCGGTCGGGCGCGGTGGTGGAGGCGATCAACGGCGCGCCGATCGAGAGTTTCTCCGACATCGAACGGATCGTTCACGCGAGCCCGAACGTGCCGCTCGTGGTGCGGTGGTCGCAAGAGGGGGTACAGCACGAGGACAGCATCACTCCTGTTCGCAAGCGGGTTCTCAAAGAGGGTTCCAAGACGGAATTCAAAATCGTCGGACAAGTTGGAGTGGGGCCTTCTTACCGGAACGAGCGCGTCCCGCTGCCCCGCGCCGTTGTGATGGGCTTCGAGTCGTCCACGCGCATGATCGCGGAGATTCTCTCTTTTCTGAAACTCCTCGTGACCGGGCGCACGGGGATCGACGCCGTCGGGGGGCCCATTCTCATCACGCAGATGGCCGGAGACATGGCGCGGTGGGGGTTCAACTACCTCATTTACTTTCTGGCGTTTTTCAGCATCAATCTGTGCATCTTCAACCTGCTTCCCATCCTCCCCTTCGACGGGGGGCACTTGACGCTCTTCTTCTACGAGGGGGCCACGCGGCGGCGCCTGAACCGCCGTCTGCGCGATGTGCTCACCCAGGCTGGTTTTGTGCTCCTCATCGCGCTGATGATTTTCGTCGTGGTGATCGATCTGACCCGGTGCGCCGGTTCGTCACCGGCTCTCTTCTGATTCGCCTTTGCCGCGGTCCGACCCCATGGCCTGCTCGATGCTCCGGAAGACGAGAATCCACCGGTCGGGGTTCGAGTTGAGCTTCCGGATGGTGTTTGAAACACGGGTCGTGTCTATCGTAGAATCGAGCGCGGCGAACAGGCTTTCCGATTTTGCATAGCTTACGATACGAACATCCTGCCCTTCCGCGATCCGGACGTACGTGTCGACGAGATACGCTTCGTCGGTCGAGAGTCCCACATTCTTCGTTTCATTGTCGCGGTGGGTGCAGTAGGATGACACGAATACCAGGGCGACTACGAGGCTGATTCTCAGGAGAGACAGCGAAAGAGCTCTGGTTGGACCGGGGTAGGCCATCGAATTGAAGTCCTTGTCATCGAAGTTCTTGTCGTTTCACGTTTGCGCGCGGATCGGCGCGCAGACCGATCTTACGCGATGGATCGCGGGGTTGGCAATCGCGCTTTTGGCCCTGTTCATGACCTTCTTTGGCCCGGAGAGTGTGCGCGCCGAACAGGTGGACCTTCCGGCGAAGGCCAAAGAACCGTTCATCGGCCGCATCGTCTTCAACGGGTCCCATTCATTTTCGAACAAGGATCTCAAACGGCAGATGAAAACCACGGAGGCGCCTTTCTTCGCGATTCTCCGTAGACCGCGGCTCGACCGGGAGACGCTTCGCCGCGACACGGCCGCTCTCGAAGCGTTCTACCGGGCGAACGGGTTCTTGGACGCGAAGGTGACACTCGAACGGCTCGAACTGCTGGAGAACGGGGCGTTTGTCGACATCATCATACAAATAGACGAAGGCGAGCCCACACGCGTGAAAGTCGTGGCGTTCCAGGGATCCGGCCAGATTTCTCAAGACAAACTCTCGAAAGATCTCCGTCTCAAACCTGGCGTTCCCTTCAATCCCGCGCTTGTCAACGGGGACGTCTACACGATGAAGAGGAACTACTTCGACAAGGGGTACCTCGCCGTGGAAATCGATGACTCCGTCGCGGTCGAGGGGAAAACAGTTCGCCTCCTCTACCGCATCGAACCCGGTCCCGTGGTCGCAATCCGCCGGATCGAAATCAAGGGAAACCGTCTCACGAAGCCGCGCATCATCGAGCGGGAGCTGGTGATCAAGGAAGGAGAAACGTTCCGGTTGAGCAAGGCGATCGAAACCCAGAGGAACCTTTTTGAGACGGGGCTGTTTACCGAGGCGGAGATCGTCCCCGAAAATCTCGACACGGAGGCCCGCACAGTGGACGTGAGCGTTCGGGTCCGCGAACGCAAGCCGGCGTACTTCGAAGTGGGGTTGGGTGTCGGAAACATCCTCGGGAGCCGCGTAACCGGCGAGTGGGGGGACAGAAACATGTTCGGCAGGGGACGGCGGCTTCGACTGAAGGCGGAGTACTCCTTCGGGCTCTTCGAAGAAGGTGTCGTCGACTTCGCGAACTTCGAACCGCGCGTGAAGTTTTACAGGTACGACGCCGAGTTCAGCCAGCGGCATGTCCTGGGAACCAAGTTTCTGCTGGGCGTCAACGCATTCCTGGAGAAGGACGCCACCGTCGAGCCGATCATCATCCGCACACGGGGCGCCGCCATCGGCGGCGGGCGGCACTTGAGTCCGCGGACCGATCTGACGGTGCGCTTCTCCGACGAGCGCATCGAGCGCGAGGTGCCCGACATCGGGACGGAGAGGTCCCGTTCGAGGTTCGTCGCTTCTGCGATCAGCAACGACACACGCGACTTCGTCCTCGATCCACGAAGGGGGGGCTATCGTGACCTCCGTGCGGAGCTGGCCGGAGGGGTGCTGGGGGGTGACAACGATTTTTACACGCTCAACACGTCGCTCCAGAAATACTGGACCCAAAGCCGCGGTATGGTGTTCGCGCTACGGGGTCGTTTCGGTTTTGCCGACGCCTACGGCGCGTCCAAGGACACGGGTGTTCCCATCGAGAATCGTTTTTTTACGGGGGGCGGGAACTCCGTGCGGGGTTTCAATGAGAACAGTCTCGGTCCGAAGGAGCCCGTCGAGCAAGGGACAGGTGACCCGGTTGAAACCGTTGTGGGCGGCCGTCTGCTCATCGTCGGGAACGCCGAGATCCGTTTCCCCGTCCCCTATTTCTCGCGGTACCGGTTCTCCGCCGCAGTGTTCGCCGACGGCGGAAATGTCTGGCGGAGTCTCGGGGGGGTCGACATCGAGGATTTCGATCCGTTTGTGAAAACAAATGACGTGACGGACCACGATTTTCGTTACAGCCTCGGGGTGGGGCTCCGGTACAACACACCGGTGGGCCCGATCAGGCTCGACTTCGGGATTCCGGTCAAGAGGGACGTGACGGACGAGTTCGGCCGTTTTCATCTGAGTCTGGGGCAAATCTTCTAGTTGCGTGACACCCGTGGAAGACAAGAAAAGAAGAATCAGAGTCCATCGAGGCTTGACCTTCGCGCTCGCGTTCGTGTTGACCGTTGCTATCGCGGTGATCGTGTTCCAACGGAGCAGCGTCCTTTCCCACCAGTTGACCCAGTATGTGAACGACCACTATTTCAAAGGAACGCCGTTCCAATTTTCGTGCGGCAGAGTGACGAGCGATCTCGTCAGCCACGCGTCCGTCGCCGACGCGGCCATCCGCTACCAAGATGACGACCAGTCCGTAAAGGTGATATCCGTGGACGAGGTCACGGTCAACTTCGATGTGTTCGAGGTCCTCAAGCTCAAGATGATCATCGGGCAGCTCGGGTTCGACAAGGTGAGGATTTCTCTCTGGTACGACAAGGAGGGAAAACCGATCGTCCCCGTCGTGCGCGGTCTCGGCGGTTTTTCCGAACAAGGGGTGTCGCCGCAGGTGGAGATCCGGCGGTTCACTATACACGATCTTCAGATCGCCGTCGAGAAAAAGGATGCGCCGTTTTCGATCAAGGAAGTCGACGTCACCGGCTCGGCCCGGTACGCGCAGGGGAAGGGTACGATCGAGGTCGATCAGGGCCGCGCGTCCCTCGAGGGGAAAGAAAGGGATATCTCGTCGATACGCGCCAAGATCAACTTCGGCGGCGGACGCGTGAGCGCAAACGACGTTGTGATCCGGCTCGGAGAATCGCTCGTGATGCTCAGCGGCCGGTACGAAAACGGGCGCCTCCACCACGTGCAAGGTGTTTTCAACCCCCTCAACCTCGACGAGCTCTCGTCGCTGGGGTGGATCCCCGAGCAGCACGGCGAGGTGGGAGGGAGCATCGTTGTCAACGGCACCAGAGACTCCCTGGCAGTAGCGGGAAGTCTGACCGGACGCGCGCTGGGTCTCGTGTTTAGCGGACTCACACTCGAGGGCGTTGTTACGCCCCAACAGGTGCATCTCTCGTCCTTGGAAGGAGAGGTGCATGGGTGCCGGCTGAACGGTGACGTGACCTACGACCGAAAAACCGGAGGATACACGTTCCAAGGCGCCTGCGAGGGGTTGGACATCACTCAGGGATTCGTCCCGGACGGCGGCGCTCCTGAGACCAATCTCAACGGGTTTGTCCACCTCGACTACGACGGCACGGCAAAGACGTACGATATCCGGGCCGATCTTCGACACTCGGTCGTGAGCGGCTTCGAGGGCGAGGAAATCCAGTTTGCCGGGAGATGGAGTAAAAAAACGGGACTCGACGTTCGCGCGTTCACGCTCACGAGGCCCGGAATCGAACTGAGGGGCTTCGGCAAGATTGACGCGAGGAACGAGGCGGACTTCGTCCTTAACCTCGAGGGGAACGAGCTGGATTATGTCACGAAATACCTCGCGCTCCCCCGGATCGGCGGGACGGTGGATCTCACCGCGAAGCTCGTAGGTCCTCTCGATGCGCTCCAGGTCAACGTGAACAGTACCTGGCGTGATCTCACCTACCTTTCAGCGCGGATCGATTCGGGCGAAGTGCACGCGGAGGCGAGAAAGGTCGGCAGTCCGCGCGCCGCGGCGACGGTCGACGTCGAAGGCCGTCGGCTCTACTTCCGCGGCTGGGAGTTCTCATCTCCGCACGTGCTCTTCGAGACCCAGGGCAAGAATCTGACGGTCCGTGACTTCAGTTTCTCGAAGGGAGACACCCTCATCACGGCGGATTTCGACGTCGAGACGAAAGGGACGGAGGCGTCGGTACTCGTCAAGCATCTCGCCGTCCAGGCCCCGGACATGACGTGGCGAAACCGGAGTCAGACGCGGATGGCGCTGACTGAGGACTCGACCGTGATCGACAACCTGGTGCTCTCCGCGAACGGGTACGAAATGGGGGTCTCGGGCCGCTATTCGACGACCTCGAACACGACCGATCTCCGTTTGTGGGGGAAAAACGTCGATCTCTCACTCGTGCCGGGAGCGGGGAGGCGGTTTCGCTTCTCGGGCGTGGGGAGTTTCGACGCGGCGGTTCGCGGGGACCTCGACAACCCCGATATTCGATTGTCCGCGGACGTAAGGGATGGGACCGTGGGCGACGTTGCGTTCACCCGGCTCACGTTGGACGGGGAGTTCAGCGGCGATGGATACCGTCTTGATCGCCTCTGCGTCAACGATGGGGAAGACTCGCTCAGCGTCACGGGTTGGTGGAAGCACCTTCAGTCGCCGGTCGCGCTCGCGAAAGCCGACTTGGACAAAGACAAAGCGTGGAACGCCGATATCTTCCTCGACGCGAAAGGCGAGCGCGTCCCGCTGACGCTGTTCGTCAAACGGCTCTACAAAAACGCCGACTGGGACGGCGTCTTTTCGGGGCGCGCCACGCTCGCGCAAACGCTGGCCGCACCGAAGATGGAACTCTCGGGGATCGTGATCTCGCGCGCGGATTCGGGACTGGTCCTGCCCGACATCCGCGCGGATCTCGCTTACGAGAGCGGCCGCCTGACCGTGAAATCGTTGTCGGCCGACGATGGAAAGAACAAGGCTACGATCAAAGGAGCACTCCCACTTGCTTTCGATATTGCGAAGGGGTTCGAGTTCAATCGAGACGCCCCGGTCGATTTCGGCGCCGACGTCTCCGTCGGAGATCTTTCCATCGTTGCGGGACACGTAGACGCCATCGCCGCTGCGACGGGAAAGCTGAGCGGCCACCTCGACGTCAGGGGTGCCGCCGACGAACCGCACTTTGCCGGAGACATCGAGCTTCGGGATGCGGCGCTGCGCGTGACGGGTTCCGACGAGGTTTTCAGGAACGTGAACGCCGACGTGACCATTCGAGACAATCGCGTGACGCTCACTTCTCTCACCGCCCGCAAGGAGAAGAAGGGGATCGTAAGCGCCCGGGGGACGGCGACGCTCAAAGGTTTCGGCGTCTCCGGCTACGCTTTCGATGTGACGCTCACCGATGTCCCGGTTTTTACGGTAACCGGTTTCCAATCGGTTCAGAGCGGTAAGATACAGGTCAGATCCCACGCCGGTGAACAAGGTCGATCCGTGCCGTCGGTCACCGGGTCACTCGATGTCAAAGAGGCCGTGATCACACGGACGCTTGCCGCTCAGGAGGGACCGCCGTCGCCCCTTTCCATGCCGACGGAATCACCGTCGTGGATCTGCGATCTCGAACTTCATGCGCCGAAGAACGTGTGGATCCGGAACCCCGAGGTCAACATGGAGATGGGCGGCGATCTCGTGCTCAAACGGGAACAGACGGGACTCTACCTGCGCGGGGATCTCAGTGTGCTTCGGGGGTCGTACACCCTCTACAACAACAGATTCCGCATCACCGAAGGACGTTTCGATTTCGCAACGGCGACGACCTTGAGACCGGGGATCTCCCTCGACGCCTACACCCCGTACGGGCGCGTGGGCGAGGTGGAACACAAGATTTTCCTCAACCTCTCCTGGCCCGCCGACGAAAACGAACCCAAGATTACGTTGAGCTACAGCGAGCCGGGTTACAGCGAGGCCGACATCTGGGCGATGCTCGGTGGCCAGGTGGTCACCGGTGGGGCGGCCTTTGCCCAAGGGGGTGCGTGGGATGCCGGGGAGACCGCCACGAGTCTTGCATCCAACTATCTGGAACGGATCCTCAACGCGCAAATGAGCAACATGACCATCGCCGTCGAAACAAACCCGGTGGGACAGGCGAACGGGACGGGCGGCCGCGAGAACGAGGTGAGCATCGCGGTGGGCCGCTATCTATCGGAAGATCTGTATCTCAATTATCGGCAAGGTCTTAGGATCTCAAGCGCCCGGCAGCTCGAAGTCGAATACCGGTTGAGCAGCATGCTCCTCCTCCGGTCGGAAATCATCCAGTACTACCAGAAGGGACTCGAGGGGACGAGCCGCCAGGCGACTGATGAGATCAATTTCGATCTCAAGTTTCGTTGGGAGTACTAGCCGTGGCTTATGGGTTGGAGAGTCATGCACGCCCTCGCTCCACTTCGCGCGGCTTCCCGCGCGGAGGCCCCTCGCCACAGGTTCGGTTTTCCTCTTGAGAACGCCCTGACGGGGTCATAAGTTGTAGACATGGGAGTCTTGGGTCGGGGCGGATTGCCCGCGGGGTGGCCCGTCTGACCCATGTCGGCAGTAAAAGGAAGACGACGTGGCTCTGAGATACCGCATATACACTATCGGCATCGTTGTCGCCGCTGTTCTCTGCTTTGCGCTGCCTGCGGACGCGCAGTTCGGCCGCAACAAGATCCAATACAAAGACTTGAAGTGGCAAGTGCTTACGACCCCGCACTTCGAGTTTTACTTCTACCAGGGGTCAGAGGCTTTCGTGGTGAGGGCGGCGCTCATCATGGAGGACGGCTACACGATGCTTTCCGACAAACTCCAGGAGACCCTCCCCTGGAAGGTCCCGGTCATCTTGTACGGCGCTCACAACGACTTCCTGGAAAACAACATCGCGGAGACGCTTGTGCCAGAAGGTGTCCAGGCGTTCGCCGAACCCTCGAGGAAACGGATCGTCCTGCCGTTCACCGGTTCCTACGATACCTTCGCACACACGGCCATCCACGAGCTCGCCCACGTGTTCACGTTTCAGATCGTCTACAACAAGCTCCTCGACAGTGTGTTTTCACAGAACTACCTCTTTCCGATGCCGCTCTGGATCGCCGAGGGGGTGGCGGAGTATCTCTCCACCGGTTGGGATCCGGAGTCGGACATGTTCATCCGCGATGCCGTTGTCCACGACTATCTCTCCGATCTCGACTACGCAAACGGCTTCATGGTGTACAAGGCGGGTCAGTCGGCTCTGAACTATGTCGAAGATACCTACGGCAAGGAAAAGGTCCGGGAACTCCTCTTCGCCCTGGGTTCGACAAGAAGCGCGGATGTCGCTCTCGAGAGGACTCTGGGTCTCGATGTCCGCGAGTTCAGCGTGCGGTGGAAGAAGGCCCTTCGCAAACACTACTGGCCGATGTACGGCGAGAAGGCCGAGGCGGAGGAAATCGGGCGGCGGGTGACGAACCACCAGAAGGACCGCGCGTACTACAACACGAAAGCGGTGATGTCGCCGGATGGGGAGAAGATCGCCTATTTCTCGGATCGGGACGGGTTCATGTCGATCTTCATCATGTCGACGGTCGACAACAAGATCATAAAAAAACTAGTGAGCGGCTACCGGTCGAGCCTTTTCGAATCGCTTCATTTCTTCACGAGCAGCATTTCATTCAGTCCGGACGGAAAGTTCCTGGCGTTCGTGGCGAAGTCCAAGGGCCTGGACGTTCTCTACGTCGTCGATTCCAACAACGGAAAAGTCAAAAAGCGGATCAGGGTGGATTGCGACGAGCTCAAGTCTCCCGCCTGGTCGCCCAAGGGCGACGTGATTTGCGCCAGCGCCAATTTCGGCGGCCAAACAGATCTCGTTCTCGTGAACGTCGAGACGGGTAAGACGCGGAGGCTTACGAACGACGCCGCCGATCAATTGAGCCCTCGCTTTTTTCCCGATGGGAAGAGGATCGTGTTCGCCTATTTTCCCGAGATGACCGTTCCCGTCCCGCTCGCGATGAATGCCGAGGGGAAACGCGAACTCAGCGAGATGGATTTTGTCGCGTACGGAAACGTGAAACGGGGATTGAGCCTCGACATCTACGAGATCGACGTCGAAACAGGGGCCATGCGACCCCTCATCGAAACGCCGGGACATGACGACAGCCCCGTTGTCATCGACAACGGCCGGAAAATGGTTTTTGTGTCCGATGTGACGGGGGTGAGCAACCTCTATCTCGCCGATCTCGAGAAAGGGACGCACTACCGCATCACCGATGTGCTCGGCGGTGTCTTTACCCCCGATGCGAACGAAGCCAAAAACTGCTTGAGCTTCACCGCGTTCCTCGAGGGTGGATACGACGTGTTCATCTCGGACGATCTCGGGAACGTTCTGAAACAGAGATTCGCGGACGAGCCGATTCTCGCCGGCGTGAAGCCCGGCGAAGGAACGGCGGGACGGCGTGCCGATGCGGGCGTCGAGGGTGCGGCGGGACCTGATATTCCTCTTGCCGCCGCTTTAGAGAGGGCGAAGATGAGTCCGAAAGACTCTCCGCGGTCGACGGCGAACGACCAGGCCGAGGCATCTTCCGTGACCCAGTCGGTTTTCTCGGTGACCGCCAAAGACTCCGCGTCGATCTTCAACGTCGAGGCACGGCCGCCGGATGAGACCGTGGCCGCCGGCGAGCCTGGGGACGAGACGGGGCAGGCAAATCTGGAGGTCTCGAAACCTGGTTCGCCGCCGATCCCCGGCAAATCGATCGAAGGGGTCCACCGGCCGGTGCCGCCCGACGAGCCCGTTACCAAGGGAGCGACGGTGGCCAATTACAGGCTGAAGCTCGCGCCGGATTACGTGGGGAGCGGGGGTCTCTATTTCGCCACGGGGTACGGTTTTGGCCTGGCGAACACGATCGCGCTGAGCGACATCCTCGGCGATCACCGGATGGTGCTCTCCTTCAATATTCAGAGCGACATTGCGGACTCGGACATCTTCGCGTCGTACTACTACCTCAAACGCCGGGTCAATTACGGGTTCGGCGTGTTTCAATTCCGGAACTACCTCAACAGCCCCGTCTCGTCGATCGGCGAGTCGTTCGGGGATTTCAGACTATTCGCCGAGCGGAACTACGGGCTGTACGGTCTTGTCAGCATGCCCTTCAGCACGTTCGATCGCTTGGATCTCGAGCTGCAAGCTTTTGTGTCCGAGCGACAGTTTTTCGAGCAGGCTGTGAGCGCGCCGTCGGACCAGATCGTCTACCAGCAAACCGCGAAGTCGACGCGGCGTCTTTTCGAACCGAGCGTTTCGTTCGTTCACGATGCGTCGTTCTACGATCTCTTTGGCCCCGTCGAAGGATCCAGATGGATGATCAGCGTCTCTAAGGCTGTGGAATTCGCAGAGCAGGACGTATCGCGGTCGACCCTGTACCTCGATTACCGCAAGTACAAAAGGATCTTCTATCGAAACTCCGTCGCGTTTCGTCTCGCCTTCGCGGGGAGCGAGGGAAGGGATTCGAGGACGTTCTTCATCGGAGGACCGTCTACGTTGCGAGGGTATGATTACATCGCGTTCGACGGTTCGAGAATGGCCCTCGGCACCGTTGAGTACCGGTTCCCCCTGATCGACGCTCTCGTCCTCGGATTTCCCGGACGTTGGGGTCTGGGGAACATCGGCGGGAAGCTGTTCTTCGACGCGGGCGCCGCGTGGAACAAGAACGACATCCATCCGCTGCGAAGCAACGTTGGGGGTCTGCAGTTCGACGATGTGCGCGCGGACTTCGGCTTCGGCGTCCATCTTTACATGGCGTATTTTCTGCTCAACTTCCAGCTCGCCTGGCAGACCGACCTCAATGAGGTCTACGCGAGCCACTTTACCTTCTTCATGGGCCCGGCGTTCTAGTTCTCGATCCGACAATCGCAGCGCTGTGCGTTGGAGGGCCATCGCGGGTCCTTTCGGCCATCCGCCCGCTGCCGTGCTCACTTCGCTGCGCGTGTGAGCGGGCGCCCGTGGCCGCCACCCGCGCCGTGTTCGCCGTGCTCACGGGAGGGAGGGTGATCGCGGGCCCTCGCTCCGCTTCGCTCGGCTTTCCGGCCTTGCGGCCGGACGATCCTCGCTCGCTCCCGCGAAAGGGCCCGCGATCACCCTCCCTCCCGTTCATCTCGACGCGTGGAGCGAGGACCCGCGATGGAGCTCCACCGCACGGACGACCCCGCGCGCCACCTTGCTATTGCAACGTCACGCGTTTACGTATAGCCTTCGGGGATCGTCTGGAAAAAAACCATGTCATTTCCTTTGAACGACAAACAACTGGAAGCGGTTCGCACGACCGAAGGTCCCGTGCTGGTGATCGCCGGCGCGGGGAGCGGGAAAACCCGTGTTCTCACCGAGCGGATCGCGTATCTCGTCACGGAGAAGAAGGTGCGGCCGCACGACATCCTCGCCTTCACCTTCACGAACCGCGCGGCCCGCGAGATGAAGGAGCGCCTCGACCGGACCATTCCGGGGATATCGGAGCGTTTTTGGGTGGGGACGTTCCACGCCACGGGAGTGAGAATCCTCCGGGCGCACGGCGAACGAATCGGAATCAAGAAACATTTTTCCATCTATGATGCCGGCGACAGTCTCGACCTCGTCAAAGACATCCTCTCCAAAGAGGCGTTGCTGGGGCGCCTTGTGGGGTCAGCGTCTTCCGTTCGCGACCGGATCAGCCGATGGAAAAACGATCTTCTCTCCCCTGATCTTGCCATGCAGGGCGCGTCGGACAACATCGAGAAGAGGATCGCCTCGATCTACCACGCGTACGAGCGCGCTCTCGTCAAAGCGAACGCCCTCGATTTCGACGATCTCATCGCGAAGGTCGTGGAGCTGTTTTCGGTCCACGCGGATGTGAAGGAGCTCTACGCGCGGCGGTTCCGGTACGTTCTCGTCGACGAATTCCAGGACACGAATCCAATTCAGTTGGCCATGATCGATGCGTTGTCCTCCCATGAGCGGAACCTCTTCGTCGTCGGAGACGATGATCAATCGATCTACAGCTGGCGGGGCGCCCGTATCGACCACATCTTGAATTTCGAGGGCCTCTACGCGGGGACGAAGGTCGTGCGGCTCGAGCAGAACTACCGCTCGACGCAGACGATCCTCGACGCGGCCAACCACGTGATCGCCCACAACCAGGCCCGGAAGGGGAAGAACCTGTGGACGGACGGTGCGCGGGGGGACAAGGTGGGTCTCATTGCTTCCATGGACGAGGAGACCGAAGCGATGAATGTTCTCGACACGGTGAAGTCGCTCATCGGCGAGGGGTACTCGCCAAAGGAAATCGCCGTCCTCTACAGGACGAACGCTCAGAGCCGGGCGCTCGAGGACGTCCTCAAACTGAGTTCTCTTCCGTACCAGATCATCGGCGCGGTCCGTTTCTACGAGAGGATGGAAGTTCGCGACATTCTCGCTTACTGCAAGCTTCTCGCAAACCCGTCGGACGACGTCGGTCTCAAGCGGATCATCAACGTCCCGCCGCGGGGTCTCGGCAAGACGACGTACGAGACGCTCGCCTCCGCCGCCCGCTCGAAAGACGCCACGATCATAGAAGTGCTGAAATCGGGATTGTACGATCTGGGGTCGGCTCAGAAGAAGCGGTGCAGGGGATTCCTGGAACTCTTCGAAAAACTCCACGCTACCGCGCAAAAGGCCCACGCGTCAAAGGTCGTCGAGACGATCGTCGACGAGGTTGGGTACCGCGACCACCTCCGCCAGAGCTACCCGGACGCCGACGCGCGAATCGAGAACGTCGACGAACTCATCGCGGCGGCCGAGGTGTACACGGAGATGAAGGAGGACCGGTCTCTCGGTGCGTTCCTCGAGGAGATCGCGCTCGTCGCCGACATCGACACACTGGACGCGGCGAAGGGCCAGGTCACCCTCATGACGCTGCACAACGCCAAGGGTCTCGAGTACGACTGCGTGATCATCGCCGGCGTGGAGGACGGCCTCGTGCCGCACTACAACTCGCTCGAAACGCTCGAAGAGCTCGAAGAAGAACGGAGGCTTTTCTACGTCGGCATGACACGGGCACGGAAGAGGCTCTTCTTGTCGTACGCGAACATGAGAAGGCGGATGGGAATGATCGAAGGGGAAACGCCGTCGCGTTTTCTCTTCGAGGTCCCGGAGGAGTGTCTCGACGGATCGGTCGAAGCTCACGGGAAGGACGGATTTGCCGTGGACGAGCTCGACGAACTCTCGTTCCCCTCGAGAAGAAGGACGGGAGGCGGGTCGTCGATAGGGGCTGCGAAGCGGGAGTTCGAGGATTACTCGCAGGAGGACGTCGTGTACTCGGTAGGAACGAGAATCGTCCACAACGATTTCGGACGGGGGATCGTCCGCAAAGTCGAGGGCTCCGGGGAAAACCTTCGCGTCACCGTGCTCTTCGACAACGGAAGCGAGCGGAAGTTCCTCGCCCACTACGCTCCGATGCGCCCGCTTGCGTGAGAAGTCCCCCACAATGGCCGAAACGAGCGGCGATCCCGATTTGCCTCACACTGAAAATCATCGAAAACCGACTGTCGTTGTGCTACAATCTCACGCGGATGCCGTTCGTTCGGGGAGGTTGGCCATCATCATGAATAAGACCGCCGTTTTTTGCGCGCTTTTCGTCGCGCTTACCGGCTCGGGCGTTCATCTCCTCTGTGCCGAAACCTGGCGTATCGAAGCCAACGGGACGGGTGACGCGCCGACCATCCAGGCGGGGATAGACTCGACCAGCGCCGGTGACACCGTTGTCCTGTCACCGGGGACCTTTGCGGGCGCGGGTAATCACAACATCGACTTCAAGGGCAAGGCTGTTACCGTGGAGTCCTCGGCGGGCGCGGAATTCACAACGATCGACTGCCAGGGTGTCGGACGGGGTTTTATCTTCACGAGCGGCGAGGGGACATCTTCGATTCTTCGCGGCGTGCGTATCGTCAACGGTTATCATACGCTCTTCGGCGGGGCGATCTATTGTGTGAACGCATCGCCGACGATCGAGAACTCCATATTCTTTGGAAATCAAGCGGGTTTTCGCGGCGGCGCAATCTACTGCGACATGTCTTCGGCCGTCGTCGACGGTAACTCCTTCGAGGATAACAACGCCTCATACGGGGGAGCGTTGTGGTGCTCGGGGCTCTCGTCGCTTGTGATCACGGCGAACGAGTTCCGCTCGAACACGGCGGAGATCTCGGGCGGGGCAGTGGCCTGCCGCTCTTCGGCCCCGTCGATCGAGGAGAATCGGTTCACGGAGAATAGCGCGACGAATGACGGCGGGGCGATATTCTGCGATCAGGGTTCGAGCCCGAGCGTGTCGATGAACTCGTTCCGGAGCAACACCGCGCAAGGAAACGGTGGGGGGATAGGGCTTCTCCAGTCGTCTCCGACGATCGAGTACAATCTCTTCAGAGGAAACGGATCGACGCTCGGCGGCGGAGTGTACTGCGACAATTTCTCCGCGGGCCCCATCTGCTACAACACGTTCGACGAGAACAGCGCCGGTTCGGGCACCGGCGCGGCGATCTACTGCACCAATTATTCAGCGCCGCCCATCTCCAACAACATTGTTGTCAATAGCGCTGCAGGAAACGCGCTCGACACCAAGAACGATTCGGCTCCTCTCGTCAGCTGTTGCTGCTTTTTCAACAACGCCGGAGGGGACGCGCTCCCGCCGGGGTCGATTGACGGCGGCGGGAATTGTTCACAGGACCCCGAATTTTGCGGGATCGACGGGAGCGGGAACTACTACCTCCAGGCGGACTCGCCGTGTGCGCCGGGGAACACGCCGGCCCCGAAACAGTGCGGTCAGATCGGCGCTTTTCCAGTGAGCTGCGGGACGACGCCGGCGGAGCAGAAGACGTGGGGAGCCATCAAGAGCCTGTACCAGGGGGAGTAGCGGCGAAAGACACTGGCCCGCAAAAAAACATTGACCCCGCGGCGGGGTCGTGCTAAACTCCCCGCACAAAAGCCCACCTCATCGGCAACGGACGGGTTGGGAGGAGGATGATGTGGATGAGAAACGTTGCTTTTTTTCTATCCCTCGTGTTGGTGTCTGCGCTTCTCAGCGGTTTCGCGGTCCGTCATGCGCGCGCCCAGTTGCTCCTGAACGAGATTCTCGCCGACCCCGCTTCGGATTGGGACGGCGATGCCACCGTCGGGAGCCGGGCGGACGAATGGGTCGAGGTGATCAATGCGGGCACGTCGAGCATTGATCTCTCGGCGTATCGCCTCGGCGATCTTTCGGGCGGCTATTCGTGGCGGTACGGGTTTGGCGGGACGCTTCAACCGGGTGCGGTCGTCATCGTGTACGGTTCGACGGCGCTGGTGTGGGAGTCGGCCAACGGTTTTCCCGCTGTGGGGCTCAGTCTCAACAACACAGGGGACACTGTGCTCCTTTACAAGATCGAGGGAACCGATACGCTCGTTGCGGATACGTACGGTTACCTCGCCCACGAGAGCCTGGACGACCGGGCGACGGGGCGGATGCGGCGTAACGTTTCCGAATGGCGTGTGTTCGATGGATTGAACCCGTACACGGGAACGAAACCGCCCCTTGGGACGGGTTGTTCTCCGTCACCGGGGCTCGTCAACAACTGCGAACCCCGTGTGCCCGTCGAAGAATCGACGTGGGGCGCCATAAAGGAACTGTTCGTCGACTAGTGTGACTTTTTCGCCCGAACCGTTGCCGATGGGGGGGCGAGAACTCGTCTGCGGTCGATCGGATAACCTATTGTGGCGCAGAAGCTTAAGACGATTGACCTCGAAAATCGCCGTTGACACGACCCGTCCGGATGGGCTATCGTCTTGGCTGTACAGGCGGTTTTGCCCGTATTTCGGTACACCTTCCCGTGTCCCTGGGGAGAACCCCCTTTAAAGACTTACTCCCGGCAGGCCTGTGTGGCGAGGCTCCCGACGAGTCCCGCTCGCCGGCCCAACGGAGACTCGAGTCCCCAACCGCGATGACCGCTGACTGATATGCACGACGCGTATCTCGAGAAGTTCCTCGCCGGCGAGACCCTCGCCGCCTCCCGTCTGATGTCGATCGTCGAGCGCGGGGGCGACGATGCGGAGGCCATCTTGACCGCGCTCTTCCCGCGGGTGGGACGGGCATACCGCATCGGGATTACGGGGCTTGCCGGGGCGGGAAAGAGCACGCTCGTCAACCGGCTCATCCGCCACTACCGAGATCAACACCTCACCGTGGGTGTCGTCGCCGAGGACCCGACCAGTCCCTTTTCCGGCGGCGCGCTCCTCGGCGACCGCGTGCGTATGATCGATTCGTGCGGGGACCCGGGGGTTTTCATACGGAGCATCGCGAGCCGCGGGAGCGAGACCGGGTTCAGCGAAAAAGCGACCGAGCTCGCCGACGTGCTCGACGCGTTCGGGAGGGACGTCATCCTTCTCGAGACGATCGGGATCGGCCAGCTCGAATACAAGATTCATTTCAGCGCGCACACGACGGTCGTCGTTCTCACCCCCGACGCCGGAGACGACGTGCAGAGTCTCAAGTCGGGTCTCATGGAGATCGGCGACGTGTTCAGCGTGAACAAGTCGGACCGACCCGCCGCCCGGGAGTACGCGGACGAACTGCGATCGATGATCGAACTCCGGCTGAGCGGGAGCGGCTGGCACCCGTGCGTCGTGGCGACGGTGGGCACGACGGGCGAGGGCGTCGATGAGCTCGCCGGCGCGATCGCGTCGCATCGCGCGTACCTCGACACGAAGGGGCTTTTCGAGGAGAAACGGATACAGGCGCTCAGAAACCGTATGACGATGCTCGCGGAGGAAAAACTGAAGGAATTCTTCTGGGAAAACGAGTATATTAGGGGGCACTTCGACGACGTCTTGAGAGACGTTTCAACGGGCAAACAGTCGCCTTACCAGGCCGCCGCCAGAATCGTCGAATCCTTCAAGATCGAAAAGCAAAAGGGACGTTGACGCCGGCTGCGAAACGCACCGCGTCGAAACAGGAAACGATGATGAAAAGACCGATACGAGTGCTCGTCGCAAAACCCGGTCTCGATGGTCACGACCGCGGGGCCAAGGTGGTCGCCAACGCGCTCCGGGACGCGGGGATGGAAATCATCTACAGCGGTCTCCACCAGACCCCCGAGATGATCGTCGAAGCGGCGGTACAGGAGGACGTCGACGTCATCGCGTTGAGCGTTCTGTCGGGAGCGCACAGGACGCTTTTCAAACGGGTGCGCGATCTCATGGATGAGAACGGTCTCGGAGACGTGGCGCTCCTCGGGGGCGGGATCATTCCCAATCAGGATATCGGCGAGTTGAAGAAGATGGGTGTCCGCGAGGTCTTCGGGCCGGGAACGGATACGCGCCGCATCGTCGAATACATACGAGAGCTCTTCGAGAAAAGACACGAGGGGGAAAAGACCGGTTAGATTAACGGTATACGGTTTTTTCTCGAGGCACACGAGTTCGGAAAGAGGGAGGAACGCATGCTGGAGCTGGAGCTCACCGAAGAACAGCAGATGATCAAGGAGATGGCGCGGAAGTTTGCCGAGGCCGAGCTCAAGCCCATCGCGCACGACATCGATCAGAAGGCCGAGTACCCGGTCGAGATGTTCAAGAAGATGGCGGAGGTCGGTTTCATGGGTCTTACCGTGCCCGTCGAATACGGCGGGGCGGGAACCGACAGCGTCTGCTATGCGATCGTCATCGAAGAGCTCGCCCGGGCGTGTGCGTCGACCGCTCTCGGTGTGTCCGCTCACAATTCGCTTGCCATGGTTCCGATTTTCAAGGCAGGGACGGAGGCGCAGAGGAAGAGGTACCTCCCCGAACTCGCGAGCGGCGAGGCGATCGGTTCGTTCTGTCTCACCGAGGCGGGTGCGGGGAGCGACGCCGCGGGAATCAAGACGCGGGCGCAGCTCAAGGGCGACAAGTACATCCTCTCCGGCACAAAGGTCTACGTCACCAACGGCGGTTTTGCCCGGTACCTCGTGGCGACGGCGATCACGGATCCGGAGAAGGGGCCCGAGGGGATCAGCGCGTTCATTCTTCACAACGATTTCTCCGGGTTCA
>Ga0315274_10003345_pt1 | contig 23887 bp, 43 predicted proteins | sample YL17G02_20_MG_FD_203700 | JGI IMG/M metagenome (GOLD analysis project Ga0315274, IMG submission 203700) | Sediment microbial communities from Yellowstone Lake, YNP, Wyoming, USA - YL17G02_20 | ecosystem: Environmental > Aquatic > Freshwater > Lake > Sediment | place: USA: Wyoming | collected...
CCGTTGATCCTTATGATGCCCGTGCCCGCCCTCGTGATGGCACTCGCGACGGCCTCCTTGCGCTGCCCGAGCGTGTGCACTACCTTGGCCTTCTTCTTCGGTGCCGCTTGCTCGGGTTCCTTGACCTCGATTTCTGCCATCATGCCCACCTCTCGGGCTTTGCTCCCAAAGCCTTGCCAACATCTCCAAGCGTCTCGTACTTCGCGTGCAACTCGCTTGCCTGCTTGGCCGCCTTCTCCGCTTTTCCCTTCAGCTCGGCCGGCGTTCCTAGGTGTACGCTGAGCCTCTTGATTGCTTCCCTTCCTCTTACGTTCTCAGGCAGCATCCCTTCCACCGTTCTCCTGAGTATGCGCTCCGGGTATCGCGGGAAGAACGGTCCTTTCTTCCTGTCGCCGCGCTGCCTCCTGTGTAGGTAGAAGTCCTCGGTAACCTTGGGGTTGCCGCTTACGACGGCCTTCTCCGCATTGACGACTATGATTTCCTCTCCCATCAGCAACCTCTTGGCAAGGCTGCTTGCCAACCTGCCCAGCACCGCACCGTCAGCATTGACAACTGCCGGCCCGAACCTCACTTCAGTTACCATGTTTACACCAGTATCCTAACGCCCGTGCCCTCCGGGTTCACCTTGACCAGTTCGGGAATGCTCAGCACCTTTCCTCCGGCGGCCTCTATCTTTGCAGCTGCGCCCGCGGAGAAGAACGCGGCCGCCACCTTTACGGGCTTCGTCAGCACGCCGCTTGCAAGTACCTTGCCCGGCACAACAACCGTCTCGCCCTTCTCGGCATTACGTTCTATCCGGCTGATGTTGACCTCTACCCTCCTGCGCTCAGACCTGCCAAGCTGCTCTGCAAGCTCAAGCAGGAACTCCCTTTCCTCTTTGTTGCCTTCTGCCTTGAGGCTGGCAATCAGCTCTTTCATTAGCGGGTTTGTCGGCCCGGTCGGATGCGGCATAGGCCACAATCGCTGTGCCACATCTTAAATAGCTTATCCAGACGGGCCGAAGGCCGGTTTGGAGGTTGGATGGCGGTGAACCGTCCGTCTACCGAGGTGTACCCCTGTCATTTCCAGCAGCTTGAGCGACCACTCGAGCACCGTCAGCAGGAGGAGGAAACGGAACATTATGGGCAACGAAAGTGCCAACTCAACAAACCTCTGGCTGATGATATGGGGCGTTATCTCGATCGGCTCGGTCAACAGGACGGCCAGCAAACAGACCGGCACAAGCGTTGCCAGGTCGCGTGCATAGTCTTCCTTTATGTAAGCGGATATTCGCACCGCACCCACCACTGCCGCGCCCAGTGCAAGTGCTGTATTGAGCGGAACACCATAGCCGGTGAACACTATGAAGAAAACTTGCAGCACGAACCACAGGAAGCTGACCGCCGGATACAGCACAAGGTAAGCGACGAACCGCGCCCACCTGCGCCTGTGTACGGGGAACAGCTCCCGCTCGGCCATGCGGTCGAAGAAGTACCAGATGGCCGCCCCGAACGCGGCCAGGCTGATTATGTACACCAGCGCCGAGAACATCGCCTCCTCATAACCGCCGACAAACGCCAACCACAGCCACATCAGGACGTCTACCATCAAGTGGACCTCCGGTTCACGGATGCTGCAACGAAGTTGCGCATGCTCGTGAATGGTCAGACCGCTTGATAAAGATTTGTCACTTGTGCCTGCGCCTGTACGCCTGCACGGGGAATTCACAATCCCTGTCTTCGGATGTAAAGCCGTGCCCCCCTACCACAATATAATCGGCCTTTCCGTGCCCCGCTCCATTTGCCCTCTCAAGTATACTTTCGTCTATCCGTTCCTGAAGGACATCACCGTCCAAGCCGTCATAGTTGCGGTACAAGATGATGAACGGGCTTCCCATTGGTCTGACGTCTTTCGGCAGGCCACGGTTGTCTCGCAGGATCTTTGTCACGCAGGACATACTATCGAAAAGGTTAAAAACTCAATGGTGCGGGGGGAGTGATTCGAACACACGAAGGGCCTTCACCCACAGGATTTCTCCACTTAAAGCCGTGGTTTAAGTTTCGCACAGCAGTCATCAATCCGATGACGCGCCCTGCGCCGTTGGTTCGTGCACATGTGCGCTGCGCGCACGTTTGACCAGGCTTGGCTACCCCCGCAGCCAACAGAAGTGTTTCGGAATTTATAAGGCAGCTGTCTGTTTTGCCAGGTCCTTCGCCTTGTCCTTCAGTATCTCTATGCTCTTGGTCAGGACTTCCTCTGCCTTCAGGCCGCTTATGCTCTCGACGGTAAAGATTATGCGCGACGGGTCGCCGGCTACCTTCGAGCTTGCTGTAATCTCGCCCTTGACCTTGCACTTGCCGTCCTGGTAGGACTTGGCTGGAAGGACGCCGCTCCCCTCCATCTGCACGGCATGGTCCGGGCATGTTTCAACGATGACCTTTCCTTCCTTGTCCACCACCTGCGGCCAGCCCATGTACCACGAGCGCGAGGCCTGCCACTTGGCGTGCTCCTGTCCGGTGCCTAGCCGCGCGGTGGCTTCGACCTTTAGCTTCTCGCCCTCGAGCAGATCGATTATTGGAACGTTGTCAAGGAACGGCTTTGCCACTTCCACATCGGCACTCTTCATGTCCTTGCTAGTGACGGGCCCCGGCCCCTTCTTGTCTATTACGAACACTATCTGGCAGTTCGAGCAGCCTTTTCCGGCGCAATCGCACTCGTCCTTGCCCTTGAACGTCTTGGTGTCGAACCACAGCGGCACCATGCCCAACCTGTGGGCTATGACCTCGTCGTACATCGCGCTGTCGTTGGAATAGAAATCGACCATGTCCACGGCCAGTACCGGCACCTCGCTCATCGCTATCCTTCTCAGCGCGTTGGCCATCTGCAGGCTGGCGCCCTCCAGCTTGACCCGCAATGTCCTGTCCGTCCGCTCAAGAACCTCGATGTGCATGCTTCCAACTCTCTCCCGTTAGTGTTTATAAGGCTTTACACTCGCCGGCCGCGCCTGCCACCCTTCTTCCTGCAAGTGTCGTGTGGCAGCGGCGTGATATCCTCGATGCTTCCTATGCGCATGCCCGCTCTTGCTAATGCCCTTATTGCCGGCTGCGCTCCAGCGCCTGGCTGCCTGGCCTTGATGCCGCCGGGCGCCCTGACCCTGATGTGAACCCCAGTAATGCCCTTTGCCAGGGCGTTCTCGGCCGCCTTGAAAGAAGCCTGCATAGCCGGGAACGGGCTTCCACCTTCGCGGTCCTTGTCCGTCATCTGGCCGGCAGTTACCCGTGATATCGTCTCGGCTCCGCTGATGTCCGTTATGTGTACTATGGTGTTGTTGGCGCTGCTGAATATGTTGGCAATTCCCCAACGCACCGGTGCTCGCGGCGCCATCTCTCCGCGCTGGCTGCGCTCCATTACTTACCGCCCTCCTTTGGCGCAGCTGGCGTTGTCGCTGCTTTTGCACCCAACTTGCCCTTGCCTGCCAAGAACTCTCTGTAAGCCTTGAACTTGCTCTTTGTTGCATAAGCCAGCCTTTCCTCTGCGCCGCCTAGCACAAGGGTGGATGGCCACCTCAACTTCTGCCCGTCCAGCACGACATGCCCGTGTATCACCAGCTGCCTGGCCTGTTTTTGTGTGGCAGCAAGGCCCTTCCTGACTATGAGCGTCTGCAGCCTCCGCTCGAGCACGGCTTCCACCTTCAGGTTCAGCACGTCCTCGAGGCCCGCCCCCGCTTTTACAAGGCCCAGCTTCACTAGCTTGTCGGTGAGTATCTTTTCCTTATCGGCATTCTTTTTTGCCCGCAGCTCTCGCGCCCTTGTCCTCCAGTCGCGCAGCATGGCCTCCGCCTTCCATATCTCCTTCTTCCGCCTGAGCCCATAATCGGCCATCAGCTTGCGTTCGCGCTCTAGCCTTTCCCGGTTCCACGGCTTTAGCGGTGTTGAATATTTCGGCTTCTGGTGCTTCATGATATCACTTCTTCCTTTCCTCCTTCTTTGGAGCCGCTGCCGCCGGAGGTCCGCCTGCCGCAGAAGGCTTTGCCGAGGGCGCGGTCGCCGCACCAGGTGCCGCGGGCGTGGTTGCCGCAGCCTTGCCGGCGGCCGGTGCAGGTGCACCAGCCGGTGCCGCCGCGGTCACTTTAGCACGTGAAACGCCTGCTGTCATTCCGGTCCTGAAGCTCGAACGTGTCCTCTGGCCGCGAACCGGCAGGCCCAGCTCGTGCCGGATACCCTTGTAGGAATGCATCTTCTTCATCGAATCTATGTCGTTTTTCTTCGCAATCGTGAGGTTGGAAGAGACCACATGCTTTGTCGTCCCGTCGACCGGGTCGACGCGCCTGTTTATCATGTGCGCCGGAATGCCCAGGCTCGCAGGGTCGCGTATTGCGGCCTCTAGTTTTACTATCTGCTCCTCTGTCATTCGCCCGAGCAGCTCGTTGGCATCAAGCCCGGTAACGCGCGGAAGCGCGGCCGCGAGTCCCTGCCCTATGCCCCTGATCTTTACAAGTGATATGCCAAGTTTGCGCGTGCCGTCCAGGTCGGTCTCCGCAACACGGACTATTCCACGAACCCCTTCTATCTGCTTCTTCTTTGCCGGGGCCGGTCTTTCCTTCTTCTTCTCCTCGGCCTTCTTCTCGGCCTCCCTGGTCTCGATATCCTTCGGTTTCTGTGCCATTCAAATCGCCTCAAGTATCCCGGGCAACCCTTATAAAGCTCAACGGGCGGCGGCTACCTTTTTGGCCATCTCCTTTGCAAAGGACGGCGCATAAAGGTGCGCCGCGCTGATGGTGGACCTGCTCTCCACTTCCCAGACCAGGTTGCCGCTTAGACATGTCACGAAGGCCCAGTCGCCGCCGGTTGGCAGCGGCTTCACTATCGCGATGCAGCCCGTGAGATCGTCGCCCGGATTGAAGTCGCGGTAGTCGCCGGTCATGGACTCCTTGGTTATCTGATCGTAGAATGACTTGGCCATAACGCTGCTGTTGAACAGCCATGTCCAGCTGAACATCGTGCTGGCGTCGTTTCCGCCTTCCAGTTTCTTGCTCAGCGTCGCCGTCCCCTCAACAAGTCCGGGTGCCTCCGTGCTGACATTGGCCTTGTCCGACAACCACCAACCTGTGGGCAGATCGGCCCCGGTCAGCACCATCGCCCCGGTCGGGCCGTTGTAATGGGCCTCGGTCATGAAGTTCATGTAATAGTATGCACCACCTGCCACGGCCAAAACGATGACGATCGCTGCCAGCAGCTTGCCATGACCGCCCTTTTCCTCCTTGGGTGGCTGGATCGGTATCTCAGGGCCTTGTGGCTGTGGCATCTCCGGACTTGCTTCTGCTGCAGGCGTTTCCATGCGCAGAACAGCCCTCCGAAAGCATAAAAGCTTGATGGCGCCAGCCGCGCGGACTGCGTCCGCTGGGCCGTCTTATTGAAAGGACTGGCGCCGGGTGCAGGATTTGAACCTGCGCGCCCCTTGCGGGGCACCAGATATCCTAACTTAAGTTCCCCCACAAAATCACCTTGCAGTGACTCCGCCGCGGGGGTTCCAAGTCATCTAGCCGTAGGCTCTCAAGTATCACCGTCACAAGCTCTCGCTTCCGAACTTGAGCGCTGGCGCATTGAACCTTGCTTTGCTAACCCGGCAACAGAACTAGCTTCCCGTAGTTTAAAACTTCTCTGCTTCGTCAATCAGCATGTTCGGTATGTCGCCGTCGATGACCCCGAACTTCAGCCTGTCCTTTTGGCATATGAGCTTCTCCGCTTTCTTGTCATACTCAAGGTCGCCCTTGCACTTCGGGCAGGCCAATATCTCCAGCAGTTCTTGTGGTACAGGCATGAGGTTTCTACCTTAGCAACGTTCTTATACCTATCCTTCCAGCACGTAATCCCAGCCTGGCTTCCATGCTTTTGGAACCTTCAAGCGCCAGTCCTCCTTTATCGCTTGCTCCCATGTCCTTTTACTGATAATGACATCGAGCGCGAGCTGCGGCGCCTTGTGGGCAACGATTGCGACATTCTTCCCGGGCCACTTTTCTAGCAGCTCGTCGAGAAAGTTCCTTATCCTCTTCTCGACATCCTTGTAGCTCTCGCCGTTAGGGAAGGGTTTATTGATGTGTTCTATAATCATTGACTCGACCTTCTCGGAATCACCACCGTTCAGGTCGCCATAGTTGCACTCCCGCAGGCGCCTGTCTTGTTGTATGATCGGCACTTTGCCCTCGAACGTTAGCTTTGCTGAATCGACCGCCCGCTTCAAGTCGGAGCAGAACACGACATCGAACTTTCTTCCTCTTATTTGCTCTTTGAGCTTTGTTGACTGCTCACGTCCGAGCACTGACAGCTCACCGGGGTTCCAACCTGTGGCAATGCCCTTCTCGTTATCGGTCGTTGTTCCATGGACGAAATAAGTTATGTGCACAATCCTTTTCATAAGCCTCATCGCCACTTCGCCGGATATGCGCCTTTTTCTATCAGCACCTTGTCGGTCTTGACTGCAAGCCCTTTGCTTGACTTGACCATCTCTTCGCTATCCATCAAAGCGGGCCCGAAAGCGACCAGCTCGCCCTTCAAGCTGAGCATTGCAACGAGCGAGCCCTCCTCTATTCCTTCCTCGGCCTTTACTATCCCCCCAACTGCCAGCGGCGCACCGTTCGCTATTGCTCCTACCGCGCCGTCCTTTATCACGACAACTTTCATCCCGTCCGCTATCTTTTCCATCGGCAGCACCACTTCCCTCAGTTTTGATTCATCTCCTTTCTCCTTCCAAAGCGCCAGCGCATCGGACAGGTCCTGCATGGTGTGAATGTCATTCTCGCTGAATATGCCGGATTTCGTCCTTCTGAGCTCCTGCAGGTGCGCGCCGCAGCCCAGCTTCTTACCAAGGTCGTCCGCCAGCCTCCGTATGTAGGTTCCGGCTTCAGTGCCGACCCTGAACAGCACGTACCGGCCCTTGATCTGCAACGGCTCGAGGTAGTAGACCTCGCGTTCCCTCACCCTTCTTGCTACTGCCGACTTCTTCGGCGGCAGCTGCTTGATTTTTCCGATGAACTCATCGAGCGCCTTCCTTACCTTTTGCTCCGGCATTTCCGCGTGCAGGTAGGTAAGCGCAACATACTCCTTCTTTGAGCTCAGAAGTATCGGCATCAGCTTGGTCGCATTGTCAAGCGCGATGACAAGGACCCCGCTAACCCTAGGGTCCAGCGTGCCGCCGTGGCTCGCTTTCTTCACCCCGGTAAGCCGTTTGATCCAGCTGTCCACTTGATGTGAAGTCGGGCCCTGCTGCTTGTCCAGCAGGATTATGCCGTTCCTCAGTAACTCCTCCGCACTTCTTGCACCGGGATACTTGCCCCAGCTTGTCAACGAGCTCTCTTGGCTTCTGGTGAGCCAGCGGCCGGCCATCAGAATCCTATTTCTTCTTCTCTTCGGCCGGTTTTTGCTTGATGTGGCGCACGGCCTTTGGTTTGGTCCCGGCCATCTTGCCCTTGCGCTTCTCGGGCACCCTTATGCCCAAGGTCTCTATCAATCCTGAACTCTTCCACGCCTTCTCGAGCGACTCATCGCTGCCAGCAGCGAGCATGTGTTCGGTTGGTTCCACATGGAAGATTGAACATTTGCGCCTCTTGACGCCGGTGACGCTCTTCGGCCCGCTGACAATGACAAAGCCCTCCTTCTCCGGCTCTACCACTACGGCGTACATGCCGCCTTCCCTTCCTGCAATCTTCAGCACAATGCGTCCGGGTTCTAGCACTGCCATTTACATCCCCTTGACAAGCATCTCCAGCTCGCCGCCCCTTACTTTGAGTTTCAGTGCCTCCCTGCTGCATCTGGCGCAGAAACCGGGGAAGCGCCGCTCGGGACGCCGGCTGCTCTTTGAAAAGGCACCTGCCTCAACTGTCGACAGCCTCCTGACCGAGAGCTTGACCCCACAACTGCCGCACCTAGGGTAATCCGGTTTACTATACTTGTAATGTACGACCGTGCGACCGCCAGGCGTTACAACCTGCATCTTCTTTATCATGCTTGACCTGAGCTGCTTCCTCATTCATTCCACCCCCAGCAGCTTGCGCGCCATTATGCTGGCCGGTATGCTGACCACGAAGTACCACATGAACCAGCCGAAGTCTGCGCCAAAGAACGGAAGGCTGGCCGGCAGGATAGCCACCGGGCCATTGAACGCGGCTGGCATCCCCGTCAGCAGCACGGAGAACAGCACCAGGGTTACAAGCAAAGGCTTGAAGCTCATCATCATCTGCTGGTTCTGCAGGCTTAGCGCCTCTGTCATCGCCGCCTTTGACTCCGCCTCGTTCTGGCCTTTGCCCTTCTTTGTCAGCTCGGCTATCTTGGCCTTGAGCTCGCGTACCTTGGCCTGGTTGACCAGCACCCTGTTGAGAACGGTGTAGAACACTGTCATCAGCCCGGCTATCATGGCCACGGACAGCACGCTGGGAAGCCCCAGCAGCGGCCCGAACACCAGCCCGAATGCCCCGCTCAGTATGTCGTTGAATACCATGTCTTCTGCCTACCTCTTCAACCCTTTTAAAGACTGCAAGATCTTCGCGACCACCGTCTCAGGTGGTATTGCCATCTCCTTTATCTCGAAGTCCATCACCAGGCCCTTCTTCCTGTAATGATTCAGCAGGGGTGCGCTCTGCTCGTGGTAGGTCGCAAGCCTCTTCTTGATGGCTTCGGGCGTATCGTCCGCCCGCTGGTACAGCTCGCTTCCGTCCTGGTCACACTTTCCTGGCACCTTTGGTTTCAGTGTAAGCAGGTTGTAGATGTGCCCTGCGGCCCTGCATTGCACCCTTGCGCTTATCCGCGCTATCAGTATCTCGTCGGGGACCTGCAGGTTTATCACGCCGTCTATCTTGACCAGCTTGTCGAGGGCCTCGGCCTGCGCCTTGGTCCGCGGGAAGCCGTCGAAGATGAAGCCCTTCTTGGCATCCGGCTGCGCTATCCGCTTCTTGACCACTTCCACCACTATGCTGTCCGGCACGAGCTTGCCCTCCTTAATCATCCCGTCGACCTTCCTGCCGAGCTCGCTGCCCGCCGCTATCTCGGCCCTGAATATGTCACCCGTGCTGATGTGCGGTATGCCGAGCTGCGGGCTAAGCCTGCTTGCATATGTCCCTTTTCCGCTTCCCTGCGGCCCGAATATCAACAGCTTCACAATACCACCTCACGAAACTCCTAGCAATTTCCTGAGCCGCTCGGGGAGTTCATGCCCATGCTGGCTTTCCAACTGCTCCCACATCTGGTACAGTATCATGACGGTCAGCAGTATTCCTGTCCCCGACCCTATCGCGTTTGTAAGGTCTGCGAAGGCCGACAGGAAGCCTATGAACGCGCCGCCTAGTACAGTTATCGCCGGGATGTAGCGGTCAAGCACGCCCTCGATGATGCGCGGGTCCCGACGGAAGCCGGGTATTGTTAGGAAACTGGACTTGAACTGTTCTGCCACGCTCCGCGCGTCCATTCCTGATGTCTGCACCCAGAACATGCTGAACAGCACGCTGCCCAGGACCAACACTGTCATGTAGGTCAGTGCCCGGGCCCATTCCACGGCCAGCACCGCGGGGAGTCCGAACGCGCTGGCCAGCAGCGTTCCAAGCAGTAGGCCGACCAGCCCGCCGACGACAGTGCTTCGCAACACCCAGCGCTTTACCTTGCTTGAAAACAACAGCCCCGTGGCCAACGCCAGCAGGCCCGCTGTCACTGAGACCACCATGAGGCTCACAGAATGGGGGACCGTAAGGTACAGCACGAGGCCGCTCAACGGTGTCCCTGTCTTGTCATAAACGCCAAGGAGCGTTATCCCCCTGTCGCCGAGCATCCGTACGAAGACCTGGATGTTGGCGAGCACCGCGGCCATCAGTATGACCGGTATGTTGCTGGTGTAGATGAATTTCAGCGGCCACCTTCTTGCTCCAAATTTACCGAAAGGCAGGGTGATTGCCATCGGTATCTCTATTCGCATCGCCTGCGCGAACAGCACTATTACGAAAACCGTCATGGTAGCAAAGAGCGGGAAGAGGCTGACCAGCGCCTGCCCCGGCTGGCCGGCACCTATGTAGGTCGCCAAACCGGGCAAAAGTCCTGATGCCGGCTCCTCCGGGCTCGGCAGTCCCCCGCTTGCTGTCAGCGGATTTAACAAGCGCACTATTATGGTCTTCGCGACTCCGGCCGCTATGAAAAGGGAAACTCCGGAACCTATTCCCCATTTGCTGACCACCTCATCCATGAAGATTATCAGTATGCCACCGGCTGCCAGCTGCAGTATGACCGCGGTTGCTACGGCCGTCCCGCCACCTGCGAACGGAGGCACCGCACCTGCCAGCACGTAGGCCACAGATTCTATGAAAGCAAATGCCACGGCGAGCAGCTTCTGCATACCCATGAACTTCGCCTTGCCTTCTGGCGTCTTAGTATCCCAATTGAGTATCTTCGAGCCGACCAGCAGCTGCAATATGATGGACGCCGTAACGATTGGCCCGATACCGAGCGTGATTATAGAGCCGAACTTGCTACCGAACACTATCTCAAGGAACTCGAACCGGGCTATCGCGGTTGCATCAACACCCCATGCGTTGATGCTGCCCAGGATGTAGAACAGGACAAGGATGGCCGAGGTCCATACGACCTTCTCCTTGAGGTTCAGCTTCTGTTCCGGCTTCAGCACGGCTGGGAACTTTGTACCCAGGCTCGCTAAATCGAAACTACCGAAATCAAACTTCTTCTCCGGCTTCCCGGCTGCGGGAGCAAGCAGCGGCTGGGCAGCCGGCGCAGGTTGCGGATTGGGAGTGGCCGGCGGTGCATCGTTCATATCAGGCCTCTTCGGATTCTTCACCCGAGGCGGCAGCTGCCTTGCTCTCGACCATCGCAACTCCGCCCGCCTGTTTGATCTTCATCTGTGCCCGCTCGGTTATCAGTCTTGCCTTGACCTTTAGCGGCATGCTCAACCTGCCGCCGCCCAGGACCTTGTCGAAACCTAGCGCTCCTGCGTCCACTTCCTTGGCCTTGTTTGCCACCGCCCAATGCTCCAGTTGCTCCAGGTTTATTGTCCTGGCTTCCTTTGCATGGGGCCCGTGACCGACGAAGCCCTTCTTGCCTATGCGTTCCTTCTGGTAGCTGTAGGTCAAGCTTTTCTTTGAGGCCAGCCAGTTGCTGCGCCCTTTGCCCGCGCGGCTGCCTGCACCGCGGTGCTTCTTCTTCTCGCCCCAGCCATGAGTATGAGAGCCGCGCATGCTGCGCACTTTCTTCTTGAATCGGGCCGGCACTTACATCATCCTCCGCACGAGCGCTTCCATTTCCTTGCCCCTGTAACCGAGCTCTCCCTTCGGCCAGTGCTGCTTTATGCTGTGCTTGAAGCCGCCGCTCGGCGGGCTCAACCTGAGCACAGGCTTAACGCCTGCCGCCTTCAGGCTCTTTCCTTCCTTCAGCGCCTTGAGTGCGGCCTTGACCTCCTCATTTGTTAATCTTATGTTCCCTTCCTTGCGGCCGCGCTTGGCCAGCAGCTGCTCCGCCAGAAGTTCCCCTATCTCGCCCCAAGTTATGGCATCCTTGGCCATCTGCAGCATGCCCTTGTACGTCGGGCTCTCGTTGATTATTATCGCATGCATATTTCGGTTCAGCCTCAGCAGTCGCAAGGTATCGAATATGTCCTGCCTCATCTTGACGCCGCCCCTTATCCTTACGACAATGAGCATTACCTTCGCCTCCTCCTTTCGCGCCGCTCGACCCGCTCCGGCATGACTATTGTCGCCATGCCCACCCGGCCGACGCGCATGCCCATGGCCGCTTCGGACTCCTTGCTTATGCGCATGCTGTTGAGCTTGCGCATCGCATCGAACACAGCCTGTATCGCATTCACGCGGCTGCTGGTGTTCCCACGGCTCTTGGCCCAGACGTCCTCTATGCCTGCTAATCTCATCACCCGCTTCACTTCGTCCATCACGACGAGCCCCACTCCGCGCGGTGCTGGCATCAATGTGATCCTTACCGAGCCTGCCTTGCCGGTGACCGTGAACGGTATCGAATGCGGGTTCGCATCCTTGCATTCCCAAGAGCCGCAGCCGCGCATGACGGGTATGAGAGCTAGCTTGGCCTGCGCCAATGCTTTTTCTACCACTTCCCTGTGCCGGCCCGGTATCCCGCGCGCCATCCCCATGCCGATGTAACCGTTTCCGTTTCCCACAACGACCATGACAGACACGCGGTAACGGCGGCCGCTCTTGTGCATGCGGGTGGTCCTTCTGGACGGCGTCCTTCTGCCGCCGCCGCCCTTGCCGCTGCTGCTTCCTATGAGTATGACCTCGTGCGCCAGCCCGGGCAGAAGAGCATCTACCACGCCCGGTTCGGTTATCTTGACGCCGTCCTCGAACAGCCTGTCTATGCTCGTGATCTTTCCAGCCAGCACGTCCTTGCCCAGCTGTGTGCGCGGCTGCCACTCGCCAAGCTGTGGCTGGCTCGGCTTCTCGGCAAGTGTCACGGCATCCTCTGCCTTCTTGGCCGCTTCTACGACCTCGGCCGGAATGATTGCATCGGCCTCGGTTATGCTGGCCTGGGCCGTGTCCTCCTGCTTGGTCGGCACGTGCGGCAGTGACCTCTTAGTTACCGATTCTCTTTTCTCGCTCATTTGCTCACCTGGCCGGCTTTGCCGGCATGCTCCTTGCCACCAATGATCTTGCTCTTGACCTCGGCGAAGTGTTTTGGTAGGTCGGCCGGCCGGACCTTATAAGCGGCGAATGCCGGCTTGTTCGCCTTTGAACTCCACGCAGCGATGTGTTCGCCACCAAGCCTCTTGGCATCCGGCAGCATTCCGGGGTCGTGCGGTACCTTAAGCCCCGCATCCACGAGCCCCTTGACCGCGGCGTACAGCCTGCTACCTTTGGTGCTCGCCTGCATGCCGAGGTCCGCTATCGCCTCTTCAACGTTCAGAGCCTTTGCCAGCTTGCCCGCCAGTAGCCCTGTCAGGTACGCTGCCGGCACGTTGCCCATCGGCGCGTTCCAACCGAACTTCCCGAGCTGCGCGCTGCTCACTGTAAGGAGCGTCTTGTCTCCGTTCTGTTCCCACGTCACGAACTCTATGAGCATGTGGCTTCCCGACTTGCGTATGACTGCCCTGACCTTTCCGCTCTTGACCAACCGCAGCCTCGCGCGATAGTTCGTCCTCTGTTCGCGCCGTCTGCGATGTGGCATCCTATACCGCGATGATTTGGCCATTCACTTCTTCTCCTTGATGAGCTTGTTGTCGGTGATGTAAGCGGTAATGTGCGCCCTGCTCCTGAACGCGCCGCCCTTGACCAGTCCGTAGAGCTTCCGGTAAGCCTTTGCCTGCAGCTTTGGTTTCAGCTCGCTTAGCAGCGCGCGCTGCGGCCTTACTATCCTTAACCATGACTCCTTGGCAGGGTTCCTCGCCCCCTTTGCACCCTTGCGGCTGCCTATGCCCTGCCGCCTTGCGTTCCTCTGCGGGGTCGGCTTCCTCTCGCCGCCGTTCCTGATGGAACCTTCCTTTATAAGGCGCCGCACGTCCGCCCGCGTGATGGCTCGCCCTATCTTGGCTGCCGCGGCCGGGTCCATCCACACGTTGCTCTCGCCGGTCTTCAGTATGCTTCCGGCCAGCCGGCGCTGCGGATTTGCTATGCGCGATTGTTTGCCCATTCAGTTCAGCTCCTTGTGCTGGGGATTCTCGCCCTCGTGCACCACCCCGAACTCGCTGAACACCGTGCTGCATGCCGGGCACTGCTTGAGTTCCTTGCTCAGTTTCTTGCCCTGCAATCCGCAGCTCGGGCAGTTGTTCGCGGTGAACATGAAGATGTCCGTCATTTCTTCTCCGCTCCTTTGTGCGGGGCCAGCTTCGCCTCTGCCTTGACCGCGCCCTCGCCCTTGACTTTCACCTTCTTCCTCAGCTCTATCTTCTTCGGATTGAGCACCATGAGCTTGCGCTCCTCCGCCTTGCGCTGTATGGTCATCCTTGCGAGGTTCCCAACACCGTGCCCTATCCGTACCGCCTGCTTTGCCGGATCCATGCCTTCGAGCTGCTTGACGTTCATGACAATCACATCGGCAAGTCCGCTCGGATGCAGCCATCTCATTGCCGACGGTGCACCCCAGCCAGGATGCGGCCTTGCTCCTCTTTCCACCTTGTGCATCCTGAGCTTGGACTGGTTCCCTCTTGTCCTTCGCCACTTCATCCACTTGCGGCGCCTGTTGCCCATCCGGAACCACTCCTGCCGCAGGAATGCGGGCTTCTTTTTGTTGTTCATATGATCACTTCGGTTTCTCCGTGATGAATATTCCGTCCTGGTAGACACGCCTGTCGCGCGCCGGAATCCGCGTAGCGCGCTCGAGGTTTGCCGCCGTCTGTCCGGCCTCTTCCAGGTTTATGCCAGTGACTGTGATGTCTTCACCCTTGATGTCCACCTTTGTGTTTCCTACTATCTTGGCCCGGCGCGGCGCCTTCTCGCCGAGGAAGTTGGTTATGCTTACAATGCCCTTCTCTGCCTTGACAGTTACAGGGAAGTGCAGGAACACGACCTTGAGCCGGTATGTCCAGCCTTCCGTCACCCCACGCATCATGTTGCGTATGCCGGCAGCGACCGTGCCCGCCTCCGACTTGAACTTCCTCTTGGTCTCTGCAGTGGAGACATTGATCGCTCCACCGGCCTTCTCCAGCTTGACCAGGCCGCCGAACACCGGGCTGGCGAAGTCCTGCTCGAGCTGGCCCTTCGGGCCCTTTACGGTTACACGCATGCCGACTACGTCGGCCGTGACTCCGTTCGGGACGCTTACAGTTCGTTCTACCATACGATCACTCAGTACACGAAGCCCAGCAGCTTCCCTCCAACGCCATGCTTCTTGGCTTCCTCGTGCGTCATCACTCCATTGCTTGTGGTGACTATCAACAGGCCGAACCCCGCGGCCGGCAGGAAACGTCGCTCCCACATCTCCCACTCGTCCTTGCCGACGGAGAAGCGGGGCCGCACGGCGCCGCAGCGGTTGATTTTGCCCGTCAGGCTTATCCTGAACTTACCTCCACGTCCGTCGTCCACCAGCTCGAAGTTGCCGACGAAACCGTTCTTCTGGAGGACCTGCAGCACGCTCTTGACGAGCGCGCTTGCCGGGCTGACCGTCTCCTTCTTTCCTACCTTGTCGCCGTTCTGTATGGCGGACAGGACATCGCTTATCAGGTCGTGTCTCATGCCCCCATCCTCCCTAATACGTTAAGGAATATCGGTCTCAGGTTCTCCTGTTTGCGCACCGATTTCAATGACATCCATTTTGCCTCGGCCACGTCGTCCCCGGCAGCCAGCGTGCCGCCAACCAACTTCCCTTTGAAATAGAGCAGCACGGTGTGCCGTCTCGGAACCTCGATGCGCTCCTGAGCATCGATGAGCTCGCCCATCTTGACATCCAGGCCGGTCTCCTCCTTGACCTCCCTTACCCCGGCCTGCTCTAGTCGCTCACCGAACTCGACTAACCCGCCCGGCGCGTCCCAAGTGCCTGCGTCCGGCTCGAACTTGCGCTTGCCCAGCACGATGTTCCCCTTCCCATCTTCGATGACCACTTTCACTGCAACCTTGGTTTTGATCTCTGCCATTTCATCACTATGAATATTTCTTGAAGCCTATGCTCTTGGCCACGTCGCGGAAGCACTGCCTGCAGTACATCAGGCCGTACCGCCTGATGATTGCCCCTGTGCGTCCGCAGCGCCTGCATACGTAGGCTCCCTTGCCCCATTTGTGCGGTTTCTTTATTGGCTTCATTGTGACTCCACCTTGAACCCGAGGTTCTTTATCGTCCATTCCCTCGCTTCATCCGGCGTGATGCGGTGCTTCTTTCCTACCTTGTGCGGGTTGCTCTTCTTGCTCACCCTGTAGCCCCGCCTCTCCAGCCGCACGCACACGTCCATTCCCCATATGCCTATCTCCGGGTCGTACTTGACGCCAGGCAGGCCGATGTGTTCCTTGACGCCGAATGAGAAGTTGCCCTGCTTGTCGAAGACCGTCGGCTTGAGCTTGCCATCAATCGCTTCATGGGCCCGCTTGATGAAATCGTCCGCGTCCTTGCCCCTCAATGTTACGCAAACACCAAGCGGCCTTCCCTTTCCGGTGCCGAACGTTGTCCTCTTCCTTGCTATCGTGGTCACCACCTTCTTGCCGGTGAGCACCTCGAGAAGCTTCTTTGCACGTTCGAGCCGCTCGCCAGCCTCGCCAAGGCCTATGTTTATTACCACTTTCTCTACCCTGATTTTCCGCATCGAGTTATCTTGCTTCATGTTAGGCAACTGTTATCACCGCTCTATCCTTTCCTACTGGCATGACTGCCGACAACGGAGCTTCAAATGTCGCGTTGTCCGCGCTCAGCCACGCGCGAGGGAACAGCCCGTGCTCTATGGTCCGTATCTTCGCCACGCGGCCCGTGTTCAGACCGCGCGTGACTAGCACCAGCGAGCCCTGCTCCAGCTTGTAGGTATCCTCCATCTTCTGTTCTGGGAGGCCCAACAGCAGGCTGTCACCCACCTTGCTTTCCGTCTTGTCCACTATGATGCTCCTTCCGTCATGCAGCGCGAGCTGTATCTTGCCTGCCCGCACCACGCTCTTCCCTGTGATCTTGCAGAGCTTCTTTCTCGCCTCGTCGACCTTGATCTCCGCCAGCTTGAAACCGGACTTGGCAGGCACCAACCGGTATGCGCTCCCAGCCACTTCCAGCGTGTCGAACAGGCCCAGTCCATGTCGGTGGTCGCTGCAGACCTTCCCATCCACCTTGACCTGCCTTCCCTTGATTATCCTGCGCGCCTCGCGTGCGGTCTCTGCAAGCTTCAGCTTGTCCCTTATCACGAGCAGCAACGGCAGGCTCCTTTCCAGCGGGTGCGCGCCGCGCGGCGCGGTCACGAATCGTGCCACCTTCTTCGCCGGAGCCCAAGCTATCTCGAGCCTCACCAGCTTTCTTCGTCCGCCTATTTTTGCCATTTACTCACCTTGGCGACCTTTGGTCGCCGAGCTCGCCTTTGTCACCCTGCTCCTGTCTATCACCACTTTCCTTCTAGGGTCTTCCAGGACAGGATTGGTGATTATGAGATTGGACGGTTCCAGCGCGACCTGGACCTCCTTGCCGCTGACCTGCTTGCGCACTATTCCTTCAACGTAAACCTTGAGCGCTTTCAGGTCGACCTCCGCCACCTTCCCTTCCTTCCCGCTGTAGGTGCCCCGGACAATCTTCACCTCGTCTCCTTTCCTCAAGGGCAGGCTCCTTCTCTTGAGCTGCACCCTTATGGCTTTGGCCAGGTGCGCGGCCATCAGCTTGTGCCTCGCGTGCAGGTCTGCCTGCAATCTTGCCTTGTGCTGTTTGCGGGGTTTCATGCTCTGCATTCATACCACCATCGAGGCTATCTTGCCAATTGCCGAGAAGCGCTCCACCACTTCCTTCGCTATGGGCCCCTTCAGCCTAGTCCCTCTCGGTTCGCCGCGCTCGTTTACGAGCACGGCTGCGTTGTCCTCGAACTTGATCCTCATGCCGCTCCTTCTCCTGAACTCCTTGCGCACCCTGACTATCACCGCCTCGACCACCTCGTGCCTCATCTTGACATCGCCCTTCTTGACCGCTGCAACTATGACGTCGCCTATCCCTGCCGAGGCGCGCCTCCTCTTGACGCCGTGGTATCCCTTCAGCACTATCATCTGCAGCAGATCGGCGCCCGAGTTGTCCGCGCACTTTATGAAAGAGCCGGACTGCAACCCGCGCGTGATGCTTGCGGTTATGGCCTTCATTTCTTCGCCTCCATCCGCTCGATGACCACGAAGCTCTTTGTGTTGCTCAATGGCCTGCACTCCGCTATCTTCACCATCTCACCGGCCTTGGCGGCTATGCATGCCGGGTTGTACGCTACAACGTGGCTGTGCCTTCGCTCATACCGCTGGAACTTGCGCAGGTAGCGCACGAAGTTCCACTCCACCATCGCTGTCTTGCTCGCCTTGGCGGCGACAACCTTGCCTATGAACACCCTGCCGCGCACCGGAAGCATACCGTGCCACGGGCACTTGCTGTCATTGCACGAATTAGCCGGCGCTTGCGCATCCAGCCCGATGTTCCTGCTCTTGGCTTTCGCCCTCTGCTTGTTGCTCAGTACCATAATCATCCCGCTACCTCAATCTGCTCCTCCTTGAAGCCCGATTGCAGCAGTATCTGCTTGACCTTCTTTGCATGGTCGCCCTGCACCTCTATTCTCCCGCCCTTGATCGTTCCACCGGCCGCCAGCCTGCTCTTGAGCTTCTTTGCCATCTCCTTCGCTCCCTCTGCAACGCCCTCTATCACCGTCACGCTCTTGCCGTAGCTCCGCTTGACCGTGTAGACCTTTATCTTGGCCGCTTCTTTCGCCAGTGTTCCACATATACACAGCTCCTTGGGGAGTCCGCAGACCTTGCAGATTTCAACCAGCCCTGACGACCTCCGTTTTCTTTTGTTTGAGTTTGGTGAGCAGCCTCGCGATGGTCCGCCTTACTTCCTTGACCCTGCCAGGGTTGACCGGCGCACCGCCGACGGCTATCTGCGCACGGTCCTTTGCCAGCTCGAGCCTGAGCTCCATCAGCCGTTTGCCCAGGTCTTCACTGGCCATCTCCTTCATCTGGTTCTTCTTGATTACTGCCATTATCATCCGGCCTCTCCGGGTTCCTCGGCCCCTTCCGTGGTCTTGGTTTCTTCCTCTACTACCATGTCCTGGCCCTCTTCCTCGTCTTCCTCTTCGCCACCTTCCTCCTTGGTCTCGGTCTGTTCGACGTCAGCTACACCCTTGGCCACAGCATCCTCCGTGACTTCGCTCTCGACGTGCCCCTCTATCTTCGCGGACTTCCTTTTCTTCGGCTCGGCGGCCTGGCCCATCTCGGCTGGGGTCTCTACTGGCGCAGCTGGCTCAACTGAAGGTTCCTGCACGGGCACCTCTCTCCTTACTTCCAGCTTGACCTCTTGTGCAACCGGGGTCTCCCGTATCTTCTCGGCGGCGACCAGCTCCTTCGGTGCCTCGGTGAGTATCCTCACCTGTATTCCGATGGCACCCAGCTTGACCATTGCCCTTGCCTGGGCCTTGTCCAGCTTCTCCGCCGGCTCGCCAGCGTACTTGAGGTAGCCGGCCGCGAATTTCTCTACTCGGCTTACCTCGCCACCGAGCTTGCCACCTATGCGGATTGCGACACCTACCGCGCCCGAATCCATGACTCTCTGTATCGTGAGTTGTACCACGCGCTTGTACTGCAGACCGCGCTCTATGGCCGACGCTATCTGCCGCGCGACTATGTGAGCGTCAAGGTCGGGCTTTTCCACCTCCTGCACGTCGAGCTGCGGGTTCTCCAGCCCGAACTTTATCTTCAGCGTCTCCGTCAGCGCATCTATGGTCTTTCCGCCGCGCCCGATGACCATTCCTGGCTTCTGCGCCCAGACAGTAACTCTGGTGGCAACAGGCGTTCGCGCTATCTCGGCGTGGCTGAAACCGGCATTGGCGAACTCCTTCTCGAGGAACTCCTGTATCTGCGACTTGCGGATGTTCTCGCTGATGAACTTGCGCTCTATCACCATGATATTCACTCCTCTGCCGGCCTTCGGCCGGCCTGCTGTTTCGGTGCCTCTTTCTTCGCTCCCGCTGCCTTCTTCTCGGCCTTGAAAAGCACAGCCTGCACGTGCGTGCTCTTCATCTTCAGGCCGAAGTTCCTTCTCCTGCGCCCGCGCGCCAGGCTCGGCCCCTTGTGCACGCTTAGGCACAGCCTCATCGAATCGGGTTCTAGCTTGCTCTGCCGCGCGTTCTTCTCGAGTCCCTGCAGGAGCTTGAGTATTCCTTTGGCCGCCTTGTCATGGAACTTTCCGTCAAGGTTAGCTTCATGCTTGGTAAGAGCTGTCAGCCACTCGCTTGCTTCCTTGAAGCCCTTCCTGTTGATTGCTCTCGCTACCGACAGTGCGGCCTTCTGGCTGGCCCTGAGCGTCGTGTTCGCCCTTGCCTCTGCCTTTTGCATCGCGTACTTCATGTTTTCATCTCACTTCAGCGGCAGGAACTTGCTGCTCCTTGTAGCTCCAACGCCCGGTGCGCTGTGCATGACCTTCTTGCGCGTTAGTGCGAACTCGCCGAGCCTGTGGCCCAGCATATCCCCGACGACGTCCATCGCGACGAACTCCTTGCCGTTGTGGACCATCATCTTGCGCCCGACCATCTCGGGCAGGATTATCATGTCCCGCGCGTGCGTGCGCGCCGGCTTGCTGCTCATCCTCATGTTCTCCAGCACCCTCTTCTGCCGCGCCGTCAGCCCGCGCCGCAGGCTCCTCCTCTGGCGCGAGGGCAGCAGCTTGGAGAAGTCCTCGAGGCTCATCTTCTGCAGTTCCTCCAGCGTCTTGCCCTTGAACAGGAAAATCTTTGGCATCTACTTCTTCCTCCAGCCACTGCGCCGTGCAGCTATGCTACCGACCTTCGCACCTGGCGGCGCCCACCTGCTGATAGACTTCGGGGTTCCTGGCTTGGTCTTACCTCCGAACGGATGGTCGACTGGGTTCATCTTGTTTGCGCTGGAGCGTGGCCACAACCTGTTCCTCGCGCGCGACGCCCAGTAGGCCTGACCCGCCTTTATCAGCGGCTTGTCGCCCGCGCCGCCACCGGCCGGCATTCCTACGGTCGCCCAGCAGCGCGGGTTGAGGTTCTTGAACTGCTTGCTCGGCATCTGCAATATTATCTTCGTGGGCTCATGCCCCACGACAAGTGCGCGCGTGCCGGCGCTGGTGCACAGCTTGGGCCCGCTGCCCGGTGTGCTTTCAAGACCGAACACCCAGCTTCCTTTCGGGACTGCGGACAGTGGCATGATTGCACCAGGCCGCGCCTCTGCGTCCTTCTGGCCTATGCTGAGCATGTCCCCTACGGCTATCCCTTCTGCTGCAACGGTGAGCCTGAAGCTTCCATCTGCCTGTTCCAGAACAGCAAGCGGCGCATCCCTCGCAGGATCATGTATGATGTCTATCACCTTGGCCGCGCCTTCCCTGGGATAGCTGATTGCCCCGGCATATCGGTGTCCCGGCGCGCGATACCGCGGGCCGCCGTGCCCTCTTGCTCTTGAGATTATGCGCTTACCCATCTACACCGCTCCCTTTCTCTCCTTCTCTTTCTCCTTCGAGATCACTTCATCAGCAACCCTTGTCGCGTACTCAGCCACCTTCTCAGGTACATCATTGGAATGTAAAGAGAATGCTCCGAAAAATCGGATTGTTTCATCATAATTCGTTCTCGTTACGAGTTCCTGTACTTCCCTGTCCACAGCCCCATTAAACTTGATTCCGCTTCCAATCACCCTAGCCTTCACATCCTCATAGACCATTGTCCACAGCAGCTTTACGCTCTCGCTCGGGACGTACCGAACCTCGACATCACGCCCACTCTGGGTCATGGCCTGTACGGTGTCTCCACTCATAGCATACCGAACCTCGTCGCGATGTCCGCGGCCCTGAACTCGGGCTTGAGCTTGATAAGCGCCTTCTTCCTTCCTTCCCTGTCTATGTGGGTGTTTATGCTCTGCGTCTTGACGCCCAGGGCCTTCTCCATCGCCCACCTGATCTGTTTCTTGCTCGCTCGCCTGTCCACTATGAACACCAGCTTGTTGTCCCTCTCTATCCCTGCTATGCACTTCTCTGTCAGCAGCGGGTACGCCAGTATTGACCACGGGTCCTGGGCCTGCGCGTAGCCCGATTTCTCCTTTTGCTTGACGACCTTGGCCTTCTTCTCGCCCTTGACAATTGCTGCCATGATTATCCGAACCTCTCCTTCACCTGCTTAACCGCCGCCTCGCTCCATATCGTTAGCCTGCCCGGCTGCGCGCCTGGAGCGAGCATCTCCGCATTGAGCTCGTTCACCTTTGCTACGTTAACGCCCGGCAGATTGCCGGCCGCCTTGAAAATGCCCTTGTCCTCAGCTACAACAAACAGCGGGCCGACCTTATGCTTGTACTTCCGCCCGCGCATCTTGCCCCGCCCGGCACGCACCTTTCTTTCACTTACGCGCTTCATCTCTGCCTGCAGCTTAAGGCCCATGAGCAGCGGCTCCAGGTCCTTCGATTTCTTCACCGCCTCTATGTCCGTGCTGACGACTATCGGAAGTTCGATGTCAGCGACCCGATGGCCGCGCGCGACGACCATCTGCTTTATCGCAGTGGCAGCAATGGCAGTTGCCAGCGCGAGCCTGTTCTCCTTCTGGTTGATCTTGAGTTCCCAGCACTTCTCCGGCTTGGACGGATGACCCCTGCGGCCTCCGCGTGCATGCGGCGCGAACCGTAAACGCATCTCCTGGCCCGGATTGCTTCCTACCACGCGCGTGCCTCTTGCCACTTCGCGGTTCTTCATGCTGCCGCGCTTGCCCTTTACGCCAAGGTAGCGCGCACTTGTTCTCTTGCCCGCGAACCAGTCGGTGCCGTATGCCTGCCGTGCAGCCGCCTGCAAAGCCAAGACCGCCCTCTGAATAAGGTCGGCGCGCACCTGCAACCTGAACACGTTGGGCATCTCTATGCTGCCCTTCACGTTGCCATCGAGCGAGTAGATGTTGGCTTTCACAAGCATACCCCCTGCTTGCTCTCCGTACTGACAGCTCGAACATCGGCTGGATACTTGCTCTTGGGCGGCCTCAGCGGTGCCCTTAATCGTATCAGCCGCTTGGTCGGTCCGGGCAAGCTGCCTTCTATAAGCACTGGCTCTCCCCTCAGCACTCCGTACCTGAGAAAATGATTGGACGGTGTTACATCTTTTGCGTCGCCGCCGACCTTGACCACGCGCTTGTTCCATTCCATCCTGCTCTGGAAGCCGTGCTGACCTGCTGCAGGGACCGTTGGCCTTATCTTTGCCGGCTCGGTTGTTCCAAGCGAACCTGTGTGCCTGTGCATCTGCTGCGCCTTGCGCCCCATTATCCGCACGCCGAAACGGACAACAGGACCCTCGAAGCCCTTCCCGCGCGTGACCGCAAAGACATCAACATAATCGCCGGACTTCAGCACCTCGCTGGCCTTGAGCTCCTTGCCGACCATGCCCTTGGCCCACTCCAACTGTTTGTCAATTGCCCCTCCTATGCCCATCTCGAACACTTCCGGTTTGCTCTTGAAACCGGGCTTCGTGTGGACGAGGAGCCTGACTTGGGAAATACTCTTTCCGTCCAGCTTCTGCAACTGCTCGGCCATGGACTTGATCTTGACAATACCCCACTTGCGAGCCAGTTCCTTTGCAGGTTTCTCCTGAACTACGGTGGCTACGTCCTTCAATCCTTGACCGGTCTTGGAGTAGCACTTGAATCCGAGAATCTGCAGCGGTGGGCAGTCCAGAACAGTGACCGCCCTGAACACCGCCTGGCCTTTTGTCTTGCTGTTTGGGTTGGCATCGATTATCATCGCGTGTGTCATTCCGGCCTTGTAGCCAGCAAAGCCCAGCGGCTTCACTTCGTTTGAGGCCGGCCAGCTGGTTATCCGAGGATAGATACGGCTAGCTCTCTTACGCGGGTAGAAGGCCCGCGAACCCCTCAATGGTCTCCTTACTGCTGGCACGTTCTTTTCTCCTATGTCCGCTCGTTTTTTCCACGACGTCCGCAGGACGTCATAGCGTCAGGCCGGCCGAGCGCCGCCCCTGTCCCGTTCCGAGAACACATAGTTGCGAACATCGCCGTTAAGCGTATGTCGCTGGCACGAAACTTTCCGCTCTGTTAGAGAGCGGCACCCTTTTTAAACCTTCCAGGGCGCCATTTTGTTCATGGTTGGGCGCAGCGACCTTCCGACTAACGCAAAGAGTCTGAAGATGGCCCTGCAAAAATACGGCGTTACAGCCAGCAAACACACCTTCATTACTCCGGACAGCCTGCACCAAAGCCGCCGTAACTATATCAACTTGGCCCTTAGGTGTGGTGTGCTGTTGGACATCAGCGAAGTCATGGG
>Ga0315274_10003346_pt1 | contig 23884 bp, 11 predicted proteins | sample YL17G02_20_MG_FD_203700 | JGI IMG/M metagenome (GOLD analysis project Ga0315274, IMG submission 203700) | Sediment microbial communities from Yellowstone Lake, YNP, Wyoming, USA - YL17G02_20 | ecosystem: Environmental > Aquatic > Freshwater > Lake > Sediment | place: USA: Wyoming | collected...
GCGCCTCGCTGGGCCGTGGAAGCGGGAGACGACTCTGAATCCGGTAACTTTGAGTGGCGTCCTGGGAACGGAGAATCCCGTCGTGACCCGGCTTAAGAGCGGGCGTTATGTGGCCGTTTTCGATACGTTGAAAAACCAACCGGGGGAAGGTTACGCAGGGGACGGCCACCTGATCGGCTACGCTGATTCGGTCGATGGAGTGCACTGGTCGGCCGCGAAGCAACTGGATGTGGACTGCACGAAGCTCTGGGTTAAAGATATCCGGACACCCTTGGGATTGGTGGAAGAGGCCGATGGGACGTTCACGCTGTTCTACACGGGACACCGACGACCCGCCGCAGGCGAATCATCCAAAGGTTGGAAATACCATAATGTCGGCATATTGAAGGTCCGGCTGACCGTGAACAAAGAATAGAGAATGAAGGAATACGAAGCGACCTTCCATTACAGCCAATGGTGGTGCAGCTGCCTGAGATCAATTATTGAATTGTAGTTACAACCCTCGTCACCGTCGGTTGGAGGATGAGAATAAACGGAGGTGTTTGATGAAGAAAACTCATTTTTTGTCCATTGCTTATATAGTCATTTGCTCTCTTCTGACCTTACCAGCGGCTGGAGCACAAACGGTCGAGTTGAGGTCGCCGGACGGCAGTTTATCTGTGCCTCTGAGTTGGAATGAGGAAGAAATGCTTGTCTATCAGTTCAGTGCTGACGGCAAGCTTCTGATCGACAACTGGTTTTATCAAGGTCTGGCCGGTATTCTCCCGGATCCTGTCGGTCCTGGTTTCAAGAAGATCATCATCAAGCCTAACAGGGTCGGTGACTTGACATGGGTGAAGGCCCATCACGACTCACCTTATGGCCGCATCGTCAGTAACTGGAAACTTGAGGCGGGTAAATTGACGATGGAAGTGACTGTTCCTCCTAACACCACGGCGACCATATTTGTTCCGGCCAAGGATGCCGCAGGGGTCACCGAATCCGGGGGTAAGATCGGTGAGGCGAGGGCGCCTGCCCTGAGCAACGTCGAAGGGGTGAAGTTCCTGCGGATGGAAAACAACGCCGCCGTGTATGCCGTCGGCTCGGGCACCTATCAATTCCAATCCTCGCTCGCCAAGACCGCCAAATGAAACACGTAAATAAATGAGGACACACATGAACAAACTCACATCCATCATACTTGCCGCTTTGCTGTTAGCACCAGTGGCATTTCTGCACGCTGCCGAGGTGGCAAACCTGCGCTGCGAATACTTGAAAGACCCGCTCGGCATCGATGTGCCAAAGCCGCGGCTGAGCTGGGTGATGGAAGACGGAGGACAGAAGACAGAGGACAGAGGACGGAAGCAGACAGCGTATCAAATCCTGGTTGCTTCGACACCAGAGTTGCTGGCCAAAGACAAGGGTGACCTGTGGGACAGCGGCAAGGTGGAGGGCGATCAGAGCATCCAAGTCGAGTATGTCGGTAAACCGTTGACTTCCGGGATGCGGTGTTTCTGGAAAGTGCGAGGATGGTTCACGGTTCAAGGTTCGGAGGTTCAAGGTTCGGAGTGGAGTAAGAATGCAAGCTGGGCGATGGGAGTTCTGAAGCCGGAGGATTTGGGCTCCGCCAAGTGGATCAAGTCGGATCTTGAGCTCGCTGATTACCAGAAGGAACTTAAGAAGATAGCTGATCACGATCGGGAGCCCGAAGACTCCATGTGGGAGCGCGCCAAGGGTATCCGCAAGATGACAGAAGGCGTCACCAATGCTCCGGCTGTCTGGTTTCGTAAGGAGTTTTCTGCGGCAGGTAAGCCGTTGCGTTCAGCGCGAGTCTGCATGTCCGGTCTGGGCTATTATGAGTTGTATATCAACGGCGCGAAGGTGAATAATCATCACCTCAACTGTGCCCCGTATGACTACGGCAAAGCCGTGCCTTACCAGGTTCACGATGTCAAGCAGCTGCTGCGCGGGGGAGATAACGCCATCGGAGTGATACTCGGGAATGGATATTTCAACCCGGTAATTCCTTCACTGTTGCGGGAATACGCGGCAGATTACATCGACACGCCACGCATGCTGCTGGATATGGTTCTGGAGTTTGAGGATGGTTCTGTGCAGCGCGTAGTGTCGGACTGCACATGGAAATTCACCACAGCCGGGCCGATCCGCTTCAATTCAGTCAGGGCCGGAGAGACGTACGATGCGAGAATGGAGTTGGGCGACTGGAGCAGTCCTGCCTACAGGATGGAAACATGGAAAGACGCCATAGCCGCAGAGGCGCCGACCGGGAAGCTGGTCAATCAGAACCTCCCGCCTGTGCGGAGAATTGCTGAGATTCCGGCGGTATCGGTGGTTAAGAATATAGAGGGTTACAGGTTCGATATCGGCGTGGAATCCACCGGTTGGGCTCGGCTGAAGCTGAAGGGTAAGCCCGGGCAGAAGATTATCATCAGGTATCCCGGTTCAGGCAGTCATACCCTTGGGCGTTATCAGGAATGCCAGTACATATGCAGGGGAGATGGGATAGAGACGTACGAGCCCCGGTATGCGTTCAGCGGCTACCGATTCATTGAGGTGTCAGGGCTGGACTATGAGCCAAAACCATCCGACCTTGTCGGATGTCTGGTGGCGTCAGACCTGCAGAGCAGTGGCCGTTTCTCCTGCTCGAGCCCCGAGTTGAACAAGATCCAGGAAGTGATCCTCCGGACGATCCTCAACTATAACATCCAGATTCCTATGGATCCTGTGAGGGAGAAAGTCGCCTGGACGCAGGATGTCCAAAGCAATTTCAAGGCGACCGCCTGCAATTTCGATGTCAGCCGGATATACGCCAAGTGGCAGGATGACTTCATCTGGTCGTTACAGGATGACGGATATGTTCCAACGGTGCTCCCGAGCTGTTTTGACGGTCCGACGATCAACGGGCCCTGGTGGGGCGGCATGATAGTCTTTAATCCCTGGCAGCTTTACCAGTTCTACGGGGACCGCCAAATTCTGGAGCGCAGTTACGAGCCGATGAAGCATTACATTCGCTATCTTGACTCCATTGCCAAAGACAACATCATCACCTGGGGGCTGGGAGACTGGAAGGATACTACCGCTGATTGCAAGCAGGGTTCGAGACCTAATTGCACCACGGTGCCTTTCACGTCCACTTGTGCCTATATGATGTACAATGACATTATTCGCAGGACGGCTCTCCTGCTGAATAAGACAGATGATGCCGCCAAGTATGCCGCCAGAACACAGGAGATTCGCGCTGCGATCAATAGCCGCTTTTTCAATGCGGCGACAGGTGTCTATGATAAAGGCTCCCAGACGGGGTATGTGCTGGCGCTCTTTCTGGGGGTGCCGGCGGAGGCTGATCGGCCCCGCATTACAGAGAACTTGAAGGCTCAAATCGCGAGTGACGGCTTCCATGTCACCAGCGGCTTTGTGGGCATTCCGATCCTGCTGACATACCTGACGGAGCATGGAATGGGTGACCTTGCGTGGCGTATTGCGACCAGGCCGACTTATCCGGGATGGTTTGACATGATATTCACCCTGAAGAACAGTGTTCTCAAGGAGGATTGGGCAGGCAAACTGGTGCAGATGCCGTCGCTCGCGGCGCCGATAGGCGAGTGGTTTTACCGGAGCCTCGGTGGTATACGGCCTGATGCCCCAGGATTCAAATCGATAATTGTCCAACCTTACACCGAGACACTTGACTGGGTGAAATGTGAATACGAGAGTCCTTACGGCCTGATCCGCAGCGACTGGCAGAAGAAGGACGGAAAGCTCACTATGGAAATCACGATTCCCGCCAACACGACCGCCACCGTATATATCCCGGCGAAAGAGGAAGCCGGGGTGATCGAGGCTGGAAAACCTGCAGCGAAAGCTGATGGCGTAAAGTTCCTGTGCATGGAAAACAACACCGCCGTGTATGCGGTGGGGTCAGGAACCTACACATTTCAATCCCCGCTCATCAATACCGTCAAATGAAACACGTCAATAAAGGAATACTCACATGAACCGACTCACATCATTGATCTTCGCTGCTTTGTTGTCGTTGCCGCTGGCTGCGCTGCATGCCGCAGAGGTGACGGACCTGCGCTGCGAGTATCTGAAAGACCCGCTCGGGATCGATGTGGCGAAACCGAGGCTGAGCTGGAAGATAGTTATCAGTAAACAGCGAGGTGTCAGGCAAACCGCCTATCAGATTCTGGTGGCTTCGACCCCGGAGTTGCTGGCCAAAGACAAGGGTGACCTGTGGGACAGCGGCAAGGTGGAGAGCGATCGGAGCATCCAAGTCGAGTATGCCGGCAAGCCGCTGGAGTCGGAGACGGGTTGCCATTGGAAAGTCCGTGTGTGGGACCAGAACCAAAAAGCGACATGGAGCGACGCGGCGATGTTTCTGACCGGCAAAATACGCGCCGACGATTGGCGCGGCACATGGATCGGCCCCGACCTTGTTTGTGGCGACGGCGCCCGCGAGGTGCTGGGATTTGCGGCGGAGGCCGCGCGGGCGGACTCGGAACACTGGGTTCAAGTGGACCTTGGCAAGCCGCAACGCCTTGATCGCATCGTGCTCCACCCCATGCGCAACAAGGAGGACCCCAACGGCCCTTGGATCAACGGTTATGGCTTTCCGGTGCGGTTCCGCCTGGATATCGCCGCCGACGCACAATTCTCGCAACCGATTACCCTCGCGGACTGCACGGCGCAGGATTGCGCGAATCCGGGCTGGGCGGCCGTCACGTATGACGCGCAGGGAAAGACCGCCCGCTACGTGCGCTTGACGGCCACAAAGCTGTGGCCGCGCGGCCCGGGGCGGGCCTTTGCGTTCACGCTGGGCGAGCTGGAAGTATTTGCCGGCGCGAGCAACATCGCCGCCGGCGCCACCGTCGAAGCCAACGCGAGCGTGGAAGGTTACGGCTGGGCGAAAAGGCAACTGACCGATGGGCTGGCGTTGTGCGGCCAAGGCGGGAGCGGCAAACCCGCTCACCAACACGGCGCGATCTACCTGCGTAAGTCGTTCGAACTGGCCCGACCGGCGGTGCGCGCGGTGCTGTTCTTTTCTGGGCTCGGATTTTCGGAAGTCGCGATCGACGGGCGCAAGGTCGGCGACTACGTCATCGGTCCCGGCTTCACCACCTACAACAAGCGGGTGCAGTACCTGGCCTTCGATGTGACCGACCGCTTCAACTCGCCGGGCGCCCATCAATTGGATGTGACGCTGGCCGATGGTTGGTATGGGCTGTCCAAGGATCCGTGGGTGCACCAGTTCGAGAAAAATGTCTATGTGGACATGCCCAAGCTGCTGTTCAACCTGCACCTGCAGCACGATGACGGCACGGAAACCGTGATTGCTTCGGATGCAAGCTGGCAATGGTCGCTCGGTGAAATCACCCGCAGCTGGATTGCGCAGGAAGACATCGATTTGCGCGCGCATACGCGGGATTGGAAACCCGTGGTTGAAGTCAAGGGGCCGGGAGGCACGCTGGTCTGTCAGAAGGAACCTCCCAACCGGATCGTGAACGAAGCCAAGCCGGTTTCGTTCCACTATGATGCCGCAAAGAAGTCGGCCACTTGGGATTTCGGCCGGGAGATCAATGGCTGGCTGCGATTCCAGGCTTCCGGTCCGGCCGGCACGAAACTGACCGTCACCACCACGGCCGTTGGTTCGAATGGGGATGGCGTGCCGGGGTTTCCGCCCCGGTCCAGCACATTTATCTTGGGATCTGCCCAAGGTCCGCAAACCTACGAGCCGCGATTCTTTCACGGCGGCATGCGCCATGTGACCGTGACCGGCCTGACCGAGGAGCCGAAGCCGGGCGACTTGACCGGTTGCGAGATCAGTTCGCTTTACACCCCATCGGGCGATTTTAAATGTTCCGACGAGCGGGTCACCTGGCTGCATGATTGCGTCCGGCGCACAATGGTCGCCTACACCACCTTCCTGCCCAACGATCCCGTGCGCGAATGGAAGGCGTGGACCCAGGATATCCAAAGCATGTTCTGGTCGGCCGTCTATCTGTTCGACTCCCGCGCCATGTATCAGCGCTGGGAGTACGATTTTCTCGACACCCAGGATGCTGCCGGCAATTTTCCGAATGTGACGCCGGGTCCGGAATTCGATGCCTATAACAGCCCCTGGTGGGGTGGCTGCGCCGTCTGGCTGCCCTGGGAATGGTATCAGTATTATGGCGACGACACCTTGTTGCGCGAGGCGTATCCGGCCATGAAGCGGTATGTGGATTATCTGGATACGGTGGCAAAAGACGGCCTGCAGCAGTGGGGCCTGGGGGATTGGTTACCTATAGAAGAAACCCCTGCCGCACTGATCAACACGCCCGCCCATGTCCAGTTTGCCGATATCGTCAGCCGCACGGCGACGATGCTGGGCAAAACGGAGGAAGCGCAACAGTATGCCGCACTCGCCGCACGGCTGCGGCAGATGCTCAACCAGAAACTCCTGGATCCGGCGACCGGCATCTACGGCCAGCCCGGCTGGAAGGTGGCGTGCGGCAACTGGGTCCTCCCGAAACCGTTGGAAAATCTGCATTCGCACTGGTGGACCGGTGATCGCCCCTGCACCCAGGCCGGCCAGGTGCTGGCGCTGGCGATGGAGATCCCCCCGAAGGAAGTGCGCGGCCAGGTGGAACAAGCGCTGCTGAAGGAAATCGGGGCCCACCACGGACGCCTGTCCACCGGCTTTGTCGCCACGCCCTATCTGTTGCGTCTCCTACGTGATCTGGCTCCCGAGGCGGGATGGAAGATGACCACGACCGGGGAATTCCCCTCCTGGCTGGGCATGACCCGCGGTAGTGGCAGTGATGTCATGAAAGAAACCTGGGGCGGCGGCCAGGCACTGATGCCTTCCCTTGGTGGCAACATTGCCGCCTGGAATATGGAATCGCTCGCGGGTATTCGTCCCGACCCAAACGCGCCCGGTTTCAAAAACGCCATCATCAAGCCAGCCGTCGTCGGCGATCTGCAGTGGGTGACCGCCCATCACGATTCACCCTATGGCCGCATTGTCAGTAACTGGAAACGCGAAGGACAGAAGCTGACGATGGAGGTGGCGGTTCCCGCCAACACCACTGCGACCGTATACGTGCCGACGAAGGATGCCACGGGCGTGACTGAATCCGGCAAGCCCGCCACCAAAGCTGTTGGCGCAAAATTCCTGCGCATGGAAAATGGTGCCGCCGTGTATGCCGTCGGCTCGGGCACATATCAATTCCAATCTGCGCTCACCAAGACGGCCAAATGAAACACGGTAATAAGGGAATACTCACATGAACCGACTCACATCCTTGATCTTCGCTGCTTTGTGGTCGTTGCCGCTGGCTACGCTGCATGCCGCAGAGGTGACGGACCTGCGCTGCGAGTATCTGAAAGACCCGCTCGGGATCGATGTGGCGAAACCGAGGCTGAGCTGGAAGATAGTTATCAGTAAACAGCGAGGTGTCAGGCAAGTCGCGTACCAGGTGCTGGTTGCAAGTTCGGAGAAATTACTTAAGAAAGACAAGGGCGATCTCTGGGACAGCGGCAAGGTGGAGAGTGATCAGAGTGTCCATGTTGAATATAAAGGGAAGGCGCTTGAGTCGAGGATGAAGTGTTTCTGGAAGGTGAGGGTGTGGATAGGAAAGGATGAAGGCAAAAACCTGAAACCTGAAAAGGTTAGAGACATGGTGACTACCTTCAGCGATCCTGCGATGTGGACCATGGGGCTGCTGAAGCCGGAAGACTTCAAGGCGCGATGGATCACGGCTTCAAAGTGGTTCCTGCCGCCGGGCGTACGTCCCCGTGGTTTGGTTGTCAGCACCGGCGGCTGGGCTGATGTGGATCTGGGTGAGTCGTTTCCGATTGATTCGATCAAACTTTATTTTTCAAATCTCAAGACTGCACCGAAGCGGTTCAAGATTCTGGGTGCGGATGACATGCAGTTTTCCCACCCGCAAGTCCTCGTGGATCAGTCGGTGGCGGATTATGAAGTGAACGGCACCGGGCCACAGGTATTTGCCGTGAATGGCTCCAAGTTCCGGCACATCCGGCTCTGGCTTACCAGCACGCCTGCCCAGGACGAAGCGATGAGGCTTCAGATTCATACCGGCCCGAGGCGTCCGATCGCCCCAGTTGAGGTGCGGCAGATGGAAGTCATGTCCGGCGGACGAAATGTTGCATTGATGCGGCCCACACGCGAGTTTGGCACCCAATGGAGTTATGGTCATGCGGTTTTCCTGGTGGACGGTATGCCCTCGGCCAACGACGGCAATGAGTGTCCGCCGGATGCGTGTCCGACCACCACCGCGCCATTGCTGCGCAAAACATTTACGCTGCAGAAGCCCGTCAAGCGTGCCACGATGTATGTCGCTGCGCTCGGCATGGCCGATGTTACCATCAACGGCCGGACGGTGACTGACGCCGCGCTTGGACCCCCATTCACCGATTACACGAAACGGGTGGTTTATCTGACGCATGATGTAACCGCGTTACTGGCTAACGGTGAGAATGTTATTGGAGCGACACTGGGCAACGGATTTTTCAGCACACCCAGGAGAGGATTTGGCGAGCGTCACAGCGGCCACGGCCCGGTGCGTGTGTTGATCCAGACTGAAATTGAGTATGCGGATGGAAGTCGCCAGATCATTCCTTCCGATGAAACCTGGAAATGGACGCGCAGCGAGATCATTGATAACGACACTTTCGCTGCTTACACCGAGGACCGTCGGCAGGCTAAACCGGGTTGGGCTCGTTCCGGTTATGATGACCAAGGGTGGCAGCAGGTCGCGGTTACAAATGCGCTTGGCGGAAAAATGGTGTCGCCTATGGGGCCGCCGATCCGCGTGGCTGGCGAACTCAAGCCGGATCGCGTGGAAGGCAGCCGCGCCTTCTTCAAGGTCTTGACCGCCGGTTGGCCGCGGATGCAGGTGAACGGCCGTGCCGGGCAAACCATCACCATCATCGGACACGCGCCAGGCTACAACTCACCGCCGCTCACTTTCACGCTGGCGACGAACGGGCCGGCTGTGTTGGAACCACGCTTCATGTATCTCTCCGGCCCGCTGGAGATCGAGGTGAAAGGATTGTCTGAACCGCTGGCGCCTGACGCGGTGACGATTCAGCTCGTTCACGCCGATTTGAAAATGGCAGGTGCCTTTGCCTGTTCAAATCCGTTTTTGAACCAGGTCTATGACGCCCTGCTGCGAACCCACCTGAATTACAACGGTGATCATCCGATGGATCCGATGCGCGAGAAACAGGGCTGGACGCAGGATGTTCAAAGCATGTTCGAGACAGCGGTGTATTTGACCGACGTGGCTGGTCTCTATCGCAAGTGGTGGTGGGATTTTGCCGATGGCCAGGACGAATCCGGTCATCTCGGCTCAGTGTTGCCGCTCGTGGGCCGGCAAGTGTATGACTGGAATTCGCCGTGGTGGAGCGGCGTAGCGGTGTGGCTGCCGTGGCAACATTATCAGTACTACGGCGACCAGCGCGTACTTGTCGATGCCTACGACACCATGCGGCGCTATGTGGACTTTCTCGGAAAACTTACGGCCAGCGGTTCGGTGCGAAGCTGGGCTGATTATCCTTATTTGAGTGGTGGAAACACCAATTCCCCGGAAGCCAAAGAGGGTATCCTGAGTTGGATGGGCGCGGGTGATTGGCAAAATCCATATGGCGGCAAGGACGCCGTGTCGGCTCCGTTGTTGGACATGCCGGCGTGGTATTATTATGCAACCATCGTCAGCGACACAGCGGCCTTGCTCGGCAATAATGGGGATGCTAAAAGATATGCCGCCATCGCCGAGGAAGTGAAGGGCCGCTTCAACGCAAAATATCTGAACCGCGAGACTGGTCTCTATGGCGGCCAGACAGACAACCAGACGGCGCAGGTTTTGCCGCTTGCATTGAATGTCGTGCCCGGCGGCAAGAGAGAATTGACGTATCAGCGCTTGATTGACGCGATACATGCCCGCAAGGATCATCTGGGAACCGGCTTCGTGGGCTTGCCTTTCCTGATGTCGACTTTGACCAGCCAGCGCGAGACAGCGCTGGCCAACAAGATCGTGAACCAGCAGGATTATCCCGGCTGGAAAACACTGATCCATGACGGCGTCCTCGCCGAGGGCTGGGAGGGCGGCGGCGCGCAGATGCCCTCCTGCGGCGGTGCGATTGGCATGTGGCTTTACCAGTCCCTTCTTGGCATTCGTCCCGATCCCTCCGGGCCCGGTTTCAAAAAAATCATTCTGGCTCCGCAACCTGATCCGGCTACGGGCCTGACCTGGGCGCGCGGCAGTTACGATTCTGTCCACGGTCGCATTGTCAGTGATTGGACGTGTGAAAAAGGAATCTTTACCCTTCACGCTGTGATTCCTGCCAACACCACGGCGACTGTGTATGTGCCAGCGAAAGATGCTGTCGGAGTGACCGAATACGGCAAACCCGCCGCCGAGGTAGCGGGCGTGAAGTTCCTGCGGATGGAAAACAACGCCGCCGTGTATGCCGTCGGCTCGGGCACCTATCAATTCCAATCCGCGCTCATCAAGACCGCCAAATGAAACACGTAAATAAAGGAATACACACATGAACAAACTCACATTCTTCACGCTAGCCGCTATGCTGTTGGTACCGCTGGCACCGCTGCATGCCGCCGACGTGACGAACCTGCGCTGCGAATACCTGAACAATCCGCTCGGCATCGATGTGCCAAAGCCACGGCTGAGCTGGAAGATAGTTATCAGTGATCAGTTATCAGTGATCAGTAAACAGCAAGGCGTCAGGCAAACCGCCTATCAGATTCTGGTGGCTTCGACCCCGGAGTTGCTGGCCAAAGACAAGGGTGACCTGTGGGACAGCGGCAAGGTGGAGTCGGATCAGCAGAACCAGCTTGACTATGCGGGCAAGCCCCTCACTTCTCGGATGCAATGCTGGTGGAAAGTGCGCGTGTGGACATTGACTTCTGACCTCCGACCTCCGATCCCAACTCCCTCGAATTGGGGCAAGCCTGCGACATGGACGATGGGTTTGTTGAAACCAGAAGAGTGGTCAGCAAAATGGATCAAGCCAGGCGTGGTTATCAATACAAGCAGCGGCCTCAACGGCTGTTCGTGGATATGGGGTCCCCACAACAGGGATTTCCGCCAAACGCCGCTGGGGCCCGCGTACTTCCGCGCGCATGTGAACGTGCCGCCGGATGCCAAGGTCAAACGCGCCTCGGCGGTGCTGAGCGCGGACAATGCCTTCGTGTTCTTCGTGAATGGCAAGGAAGCACTCAAAGGCGATGATTATAAAAAACCGCAGACAGCCGATATAACGGGATTGCTGAAGGCCGGGGATAACATCGTGGCGGTGCTCGCCACCAATGTCGGGGATGCGCCGAGCCCGGCGGGACTGATTGGCCGGGTGACAGTCGAGTTGGCTGACGGACATCTGATCACCTTGGAAACAGGATCGGCGTGGAAGACGCACGCGGTTGAACAGTCCGGTTGGCAGGGGGATGGGTTCGACGACGCGAGCTGGGTTGCGGTCCGGGTTATCGCGACGCATGGCGACCCGCAGGCATGGGGCGTTCTGCCCGGCCAGCAGCCCCCACAACCCCAAATCCAGCATCCCTGGCTGCGCCGGACTTTTGAGATCAAGGAAGGCGTGCAACAGGCGGTGATGGTTGTCAACACCGCTTCCTATTATGAACTGCACATCAACGGCAAAAAGGTCGGCCCGTATGTGCTTGAACCGGGCATCACACAGGTCAACAAGCGCTTTGTCGTCAACGCCTATGATGTGACCTCCTTCCTGGTGAAAGGGATGAATACGATTGCCCTCTGGATGGGTCCAGGATGGCATCAGCCGCGTAACGGCAATCCGTACAATGCGCCGATTCTGCGCGCCCAATTGAATATCGTTTCTCCATCCGGCCCGCTGGTGATTGCCACCGACGGCACATGGCGCACCGCGGAAAGTTGCATCACGCAAATCGGCAGTTGGAGTTGGAACAACTTCGGCGGCGAGCGTTTTGATGCCCGCGAGTTTGTAAATAATTGGGATCAGGTCGGCCTTGATGATTCTACGTGGGCGCAGGCGCGCGAAATACCGGCACCGGCAGTCGCTCACTCCTGGCAGGGCTGCGAAAGCGCACGGTTGAGTGATCCCGTGAAGCCTGTTGAGATCCGGCGGCTGCCAAACGGCAAGTGGGTGATTGACTTCGGGCGGCCCCTGACCGGCTGGATGCGCTTAAAGATGCACGATCTCAAAGCCGGGCAGGAAGTGCAGATTAACTATGCCGACATCGATGACAACCGCAACGCGCGGAAGCTGGCCTTCATGGCCAATCCCGACGGATTCCAGGACTTCAATCAGAAGGATGTTTTCATCAGCGCCGGAAAGGGCCCTGAAACATTCTGTTCCAGATTCAATTTCCACAGTTTCCGCTATGCGGTCATTGCCGGACTTACCCGCGAACCTTCTGTCAACGATGCGGAAGCCATGATGATAGAACCTGACCTGGCCTCCGCAGGGTCATTCGAATGTTCGAACGACCTGTACAACCAGATTCATGAAATCACGCGCCACACGCTGCGCACCCAGAATCCGTGCCTGGCTTTGGGCACCGGGGAAGCACGTGAAAAGTCTGCATACGGTGATGGCGGGGCCCATCTTTCGGGATATCTGTATAACTTCACGTGTGATGCTAATTTGAAGAAGTGGATACTCGACTGGAGCGATGCCCAGCGGGATGACGGCTGGTTCAGGCATACAGCGCCATCGTTTGAAGATCACGGCGGTGGTCCGGCGTGGGGCGGCCAGGCCAGCGAGCTGGTCCGGCGTATGATCCTCTATTATGGAGACAAAGGCGTTGTCGAGCAGATGTATACCAAGCTCAGAAAGTATGTCGATTTCGTGGAGAGCAAAACCCGTGATGATATTCTGCGCTCCTATACGCCGACCTCGCGTGAGGAGGGATGGATGTTCATCGGCGACTGGGCGCGTCCCGCAGCGACCGCCGGCCAGGGCTTCAACATGGATAAGAAGGATGAACGCGAGTTTTTCAACAATTCCTATCGCGTATGGCTGTGGCAGCAGTTGCAGGACTTTGCCCAGAGTATTGGCCGCACCGATGAGGCCAAACGCTGCGGAGAGCGGCTGGCGGTCATCCGTCCGCTGGTTCACAAGGAATTCTACCAGCAGGACAAGGGCGAGTACCGCTTCCGCAGCCAGAGCAGTCTCGCCATGGCGCTTTATGCGCGCATCCCGCCGCCTGAGCTGCGTGCGAAAATACTCGCGCAGTTGGAGAATGACATTGTGGTCGAGAAGCAGGGCCATCTCGACACCGGCCTGCTGGGAACCTTTATCATGCTCGACCTGCTGATCCAGGAGAACCGGAATGATCTTGTGGATCTGATCATGGGGCAGACGACGTATCCCGGGTGGGGATATCTGATCAAGGAATTGGGCCTCAAGACCTGGCCCGAAACCTGGAGCGGTTGGGGCAGCCATGTGATTCTGGTCACGGCAACGCCGGGCTCATGGTTCTTCGAGGGGCTTGGCGGCATTCGGCCGGACCCGGCGCTACCCGGCTTCAAGCACTTCACCATCTGCCCCGGCATCGTCAAGAGTGTCGATTGGGTCACGTGCAGTTACAATTCCCCCTATGGAAAAATTGTCAGCAACTGGAAGAAGGACGGTGACAAACTCACCATGGAAGTCACCATCCCGCCCAACACCACAGCGACGATCTATGTGCCCGCTAAAGATGAAGCAGGAGTTACAGAGTCCGGAAAACCGGTGGCAAAAGCTGAAGGTGTGAAATTCCTGCGCATGGAAAATGGTGCCGCCGTGTATGCCATCGGCTCGGGCACCTATCAATTCCAATCCTCGCTCGCCAAGACCGCCAAATGAAACACGTAAATAAATGAGGACACACATGAGCAAACGCACATTCTTCACGCTAGCCGCTATGCTGTTGGCACCGCTGGCACCGCTGCATGCCGAAGTCCCCATGCATCGTGACGACCCGGCACAAACGGGTGTTTTCACGATCAACCTTTCCGATAAGGACCCCGTGAACCAATACAACGTCATCTGGGATTCGCCCAGCAAGGACTGCCACGGATCCATGCCGCTGGGGAACGGCGACATCAGCCTCAATGCCTGGGTTGAGGAATCCGGCGAGCTCCAGTTCTACATCGGGAAGACCGACAGCTGGGAGGATAATGCCCGCCTGGCGAAAGTGGGCAAGATCCGGGTTTCCCTGGACCCGAAGCCGGTGATTACCCCGTTCCGGCAGGAGCTTTCACTCGCTGACAGCACAATGAAGGTGTCGTATGGCGACGGGACCGAACTGAGCCTCTGGGTTGAGGCCAATCATCCCGTGATTCATGTTGAAGTGACAGGCAAGCGGAAGACCACCGCCACGGCCACCATCGAGTTGTGGCGCACCAGGCAGGAGACCCTTCCCAGCCTGGAATGCAGCGATGTCATGAACCAGGCTCCCCCGCAGCAATACAAACCGACCGTCGTGGAGCCGGATACTATCCTGGCGGGGCTCCAGGACCGCATCGGCTGGTACCACCGGAACATCAAATCGGTCGGGCCTGAACAGCATTCCCGCATCCAGGGGATGCAGGACTACAAGCGCGCCGATCCCCTGCTTCACCGGACCTTTGGCGCCCTGGTAACGGCGGCCAATCCGAAGCGTATTGATGATACACACCTCCAGTCAGCGGAAGGAACGGAGCACCGGTTCGATATCCATGTCCTGACAAAGCATCCTTCGTCCGCGGAGGAATGGCTGAAGGCGATAAGCGCCCTGGCCGACTCAACAGGGAGGGAATCTTTCCAGTCCCGCAAGAATGAACATGGGGCGTGGTGGCGGGAATTCTGGAACAGGAGCTGGATAAACGCGACGTCGCCGGTCCCGCCTGCGCCCGCTCCCCTCAACTCCCTCCCGCTCAGGGTGGGCGTCGACCAGCATGGTGGCAACAAGCTTGCAGGGGAGACGCGGAACCCCGTTCTTCCGGCGGATGTGGCCGGGCCGTTCACCATGGAAGTCGAGGTCAATCCAGCGGCGGGGGCGACGGGGCGGATATTCGACAAGACCACGCCGGGCGGATCCGATGGCTTCCTGGTTGATCTCCTGCCCGGGAACACCTTGCGGCTGATCGTTGGCCCGGCCGCCTATTCCGTGAAGGATGCCATTGCGGCTGGCGAATGGTCGAAGGTAAGAGTGGACGCTGCCGTCACGGGGTGGCGCGTGAGCGTGAACGGCAAGGAGGTCATCAAGACGGAAGCGCGGGGCGACAGTCAGGATGATGCGGCCTACCTCAGCCAGATGTTCGCGCTGCAGCGGTTCATCACAGCCTGCGCGGGCCGCGGCGCGTACCCGATCAAGTTCAACGGCTCGATCTTCACCGTGCCTGCAGCCGGTCGGCCCGGTAATGCGGACTACAGGCAATGGGGGCCCGGCTACTGGTGGCAGAACACGAGGCTGCCTTACATCAGCATGTGCGCCAACGGTGATTTCGAGATGATGGAGCCGCTCTGGCGGATGTATGTTGACCAGAACCTCCCCCTGAACAAATACCGGACGAAGAAATACTTCGGGCATGACGAGGCCGCCTATTATGTGGAATGCATACAGTTCTGGGGCGACGTGTTCCTCGAGACCTATGGATGGACGCCGGCTGAGCAGCGGGAGGACAAGCTGCAGGCCAGCGGTTGGCACAAGTGGGAGTGGGTTGCGGGTCCGGAGCTTGTGTGGATGATGCTCGATGCTTATGACTACACTGGCGACAAGGCGCTGCTTCAGAAGCGCATCATGCCCGCCGCCAGCGCCGTGATGCGGTTCTTTGAGAATTACTACAAGACCAATACCGCAGGGCAACTGGTAATGCACCCCTCGCAAGCGCTTGAAACCTGGTGGGATTGCACGGACCCGATGCCGGAGGTGGCCGGCCTGCGGGCCATCACGGAGCGCTTGCTTGCCCTGCCGGACTCCGTGACACCAAAGGAGTCTCGCGAATACTGGACAAGTATCCTCGCGAAGCTGCCGCCGTTGCCGGTGCGCGATACGCCGTCCGGCAGGGCACTGGCGCCAGCCGGCAAATTTGACAAGAAGAACAACTTTGAAAACCCGGAGCTCTACGCGGTGTTCCCGTTCCGGCTCTGCTCGTTTGAAAAGGAGAACCGCGTGCTCGGCGTCAATGCGATGAAGCACAGGTGGGACAGGGGCAATTCCGGCTGGTGGCAGGATGATATCTTTGCGGCGTACCTTGGGCTGACCGATGAGGCTCGCCGCGGTCTCGTCGAGCGGGCCCGCAACAGCGACAAGGGTTCGCGGTTCCCGGCGTTCTGGGGTCCTAACTTTGACTGGGTCCCGGATCAGGACCACGGCGGCGTGATGATGAAGACGTTTCAGTCGATGCTGCTGCAGACCGAGGGTGACAAGATATTCCTCCTGCCGGCCTGGCCAAGGAATTGGGATGTCTCATTCAAGCTACACGCCCCGAAAACAACTGTGATCGAAGGCCGTGTGAGAAATGGAAAGCTTGTTGACATGAAAGTTACGCCCGCGTCCCGTAGAAAAAATGTAGTAGTTATTGAACCCCAGTAGCCCAAGGAGTGTCCAACCAGCCCATGCACGGTACGGCGTGCCGCCGCCCGTGATGGCAACGTAAGGGTCATAGCTAAAAAAAATTCAACACATGAAATTTAGGTGGGGTATCAAGACACTCAGTGGACAGAGGATAAAGAGCTCGCCGAGGCGTACCGGAAGACGTTTCGAATACCTGGAGGAAAGAAAGCATGAGATCAATTGTTGAATGTTTAGCTACGACCCTTAGTTGCCTCTGTGATTCCTGCCAACACCACGGCGACTGTGTATGTGCCAGCGAAAGATGCTGTCGGAGTGACCGAATACGGCAAACCCGCTGTGCCGGATGTAGTGGCTCAGCGGATCGTGCATGGGGCCGCTGAGCATCTGGAACTTCTGTTCGGTCCGGTTGTTGCGATGACCTTGAGCATTGCGGACGGATCCGCTATCATCCCGGCCTTTCCCTGATTATGGAGGTCGGAATGTCCCTGCTTTCGTCCGCCACTGTGCTGCGTTTGGTCGACTCCATGGCCATCTTGCTGAGCCAGGCCTATCAACTGGCCCGCGCACGTCTGGCGTCCGCCGCCTCGCCCATCGTGCGGTTGCTGGTCCAGCGGGACCAGGCGTTCACCGAGGTGGACCTGCTCCGCAGGGATGTGGAGGTCTTCCGGGCTCAACGCGAAAGCACTCCGCCGCACCGGCGGCCAGACTATCAGCCCGAGCAACGGCTGGCGATCCTGCAGCTCCGGCGGCTACGAGGATGGAGCATCAAGAAGACCTCGAAGCACTTCGTCGTGCATCGCAACACAATCCGTGCCTGGATCAGGTCTGCTGAAGGCAAAGGCCGGCCGAGCCTGCTGAACGGAGCCGTGGTCTGGAACCGCATCGACGATTCGGTTCGCTGGGCTGTTCACGAACTGCGGCGGCTGTGCCCGGAGCCGGAGTTTGGCACTCGCTCGATTGCTCGCCAGGTCGTTCGCGCTACCATCCAGATCAGCCGGTCCACCGTGCAACGGGTGCTGCGAGAGGCCAAGCCCACTCGACCAAGCCGGCCGACCAGGCCAGCGATGGCCCTGCCCACGGGCAAGAAGCCGTATCATCTGCTCGCGCCCAAGTGGATCAACCGGGTCTGGCACATCGATCTGCTGACTGTGCAGGTCCTTTGGTTGCGTTTCAGCGTGGCAGTGATCCTGGATGGCTTCTCGCGACGGCTGCTGTGCCTGCGCGTCTACCGTGGCACGCCTCGAGCACGTGACATGGCTGCTCTGGTGCGCCGCGCTGCGAAGGAGTTCGGCAAGCCCCGGTTCGTCATCACCGACCACGGCACGCAGTTCCGGCAGCAATTCCGATCTGCCATGAAGAAGACAGGCATCATCCCGGTTCAGTCAAGGGTCCGAGCACCTTACTTGAACGGCAAGATCGAACGGGCATTTCGGACGTTTCGCGTGTGGTGGCGGCTGGTGCTTACGGGCCTTACGCAGAGAGCGATCCAACGCCGGCTTGACGAGTTCGGAGCTTGGTTCAACGAGCATCGCGCGCACAGCGCCCTGCACGGGCGGACACCCCAAGAGGCATGGGAGGGCCGTGTTCTTCCGGAGCCGGTCCCGATCCGCGAACGGGACCAACTCGATCCGCAGATCGAGGTTCGCCGAAGGCACTATTGCGACGACCCGCGATTGCCGGTCCTTGAGATATCAGTGCGGTTGGCGGCCTGACTTGTGCCGTTGTTCGCTTGTCAAGGAAGCTCCACTGGTGTGCTGTGCGCCCACTTCGGCGCACCAGTTCACGGAGGCACGCATAAACTCCGCGCCACTATCAAGACGCCTGCCTTGACGGGGGCAAACCCGTGTCGCACTACCGGTCAGATTCCGAACATGTGACCTGCACTGCCGCCTGGGCCACTACAGGGGGGCAGGAGCGTTCTGCGCCCAAGCAAGTATTCCGCGCACTTCTGGCTATTCCGGAGGCTATGTGCTGGCTCGGATCAGCCACGGAAGTCGCCATCACCGCACTGGCAGACCCAAGAACTCACCGCTTGCGTTGCCGGATGGGATTCTCGGGATGGACAGCCCTTGTGCGTACGTCGACAGAAGGCTTCAGACTTCAGGCGACAGCCTTCTGACTTCAGACTCATTTTCTTCTGCCGTTCAGGCCGCTCTCCGCCTCCTGATAATCGCCAGCGCGCCTATGGCCAGCAGGCCCAACGTCGCCGGTTCGGGCGTCACGGCGGGCGCGCCGCCGGTGGCGCCCATGTTGTTGGTCAGGATATTCAGGTCGGCCCAGTCGACGTCGCCGTCGCCGTCGAAGTTGCCCTGGCCCACCCCGGCGCCGGTGGTCGTGCCGAAGTTCCGCTTGACGGTTATGAAGTCGGCCGCGTCGACAACACCATCGCCGTTGGTGTCGCCGGGGATGGCGCCTGTAACCACTGACAGGACGCCGGTGGCGTAATCGAAGTTCCATTTCTGTCCATAGGGCAGAAGGGGCAGGTCGGTGCCGCCGAGAGTGCCGAATTCGGAGTCGTTGTCGAACGTGCCGCTCTGGCTTTCGAAGTCGAACAGGTCCCAGGCGTTGCCGATGGCGAAGGCGAGAGAATTGACGGCGGTGACCTTCAGGATGCCGCCGTAGGTCAGGCCGCCCGTGGTGGTCTGCAGCAGCAGGTCGCTGTCGTTGGCGGCGGTGCTGAACAGCCGCATCTCGGTCGTCCCGTCGGTGAGGTCCACGGCGTTGGCGATGGTCAGCATGCCCGCCTCGGGCGTCGCCAGCGTGCGATCGCCCGGGGCGATCGTGACATCGGGCCCGCTGGTGATGGCCGTGGTAATCGTGCCCGTGCCGCCCAGCGTGCCCTGGGTCAGGATGAAGGTGCGGTCGTTGGCCACGCTGCTGTTCTGCATGAACACGGCCGTGGGGCCGTTGACGGTGACGCCGCTGATGGCGGTGAAGGCGCCCGCGCCGCCCACGACCAGCGTCCCGGCGGTGACCGACAACCCGCCCTTGTAGTTGCTGCTGGTGCCGGTAAGGACCTGCGTGCCGGAGCCGGTCTTGACCACGTTGAGCGGAGTCCCATAGTACCCGAGGATGATGTTTCCGGAGAATGTGCCGGAACCATTATCGACGCCCAGCGTCAGGATGGTCACCGGCGAGTCGGGTCCGACCTTGCCGTGCCCCCTAAGCACCGTGCCGGCGCCGGTCAACGCGTCAATGAACGGGTTGTGGCCGTCCCAGATGTTGAACGTGCCATCCACATTCAGGTCGGAAAGATTGCTCGTCCAGGTGGCGGTCCACCAGCCGCCGTTCCACAGTTGGGCCCCGGCCGGCACGTCAATCAGCCCGCCGGACCCCAGCGACATCGTGATGAGGCGCGAGCCGCCCTGGCACCACAACTCGCCGGTGATGCGCAGCGTGCCGACGCCGGTGAAGGTGGAGGTTCCGACGGGAACGTTGTCGGGGTTATGCAGGTTGAGGACCGCGTTGGAAGCGATGTAGTAGTTGCGCGGCGCGGTCGCGAAGGCGGGGCCCTCCAACCTCAACACGCCGGCGCTGACCGTGGTCAAACCCGTGCAGGTGTTCGCGCCGGTCAGAATCAGCGTGCCGGCGCCCGTCTTGGTGATCGCCGCACTGCCGGCGATAACCGAGGATATCGTCGCGTCCGCGTTGGCCGCGATGGCCCCGGGCGCGCCGAAGGTCAACGTGTTGGCGCCGCTGATGGTGTAGCCCGCGGCATCGAATTGCAGCCCGCCGACCTGGATGTCGGCGCCCAGCGTGACCGTGCCCGCCGTGCCGCCGAACACGGCCGTGTCGTTGTTGGCGTTGACCCAGGCCACGTTGTTGGCCCCGCCATCGGTCGTCCAGTTGCCGTTGGCCAGGTTCCACGCGCCAGCCCCGCCGGTGACGATGCCGTCGCCGACACCGACCGTGCCGGGAACGATGTCCCAGGTTACGCTTGCCGCCAAGGCCGGGAGGGCCAGCATCGCCGCGACCACCGCTGCCACAAACAACATCCTCATCTTGTTGGTCCTGCTCTTGCTCATTGGAATCTCCGTTGATGTTGATGCCCGGACGCGCCGCCAAAGCGCAACGGCTAATCCGATTGCCGTTTGACAGACCTTTGACAACCGCCGTGAGATAAGGCTCAGCGTGGGGCTTTGCCAAAGACCCCATCGGTCCCCGGCCTCGACGACGGACCGCACGAGGGACGACCAAACACCTGTGACCTGCGCTGCTCTCACTCAACCCACGGCGAATTTGCCGCCTGTGTGCTCTTGATCCTCCACGGCTTTTCACGTGGGCCACCAGCGGCCGGCCTCGCCTGGGACGGTCCGCGGCACGCGCCAAAGCCGCAAAACCTCTAACTAGACAATGCCTCCGCTGCCTCGGCCTCACATACACGATCCTGCCCGGATAGGCAGCGTCAGAAAATGTATTATTGTATATTTTACACCCCCCCCCCGCATTTTGTCTACCCTAAATCGCGGAAACTTTGTCCCCTTATTCATCCCGACAGGCCCAGCGCCGTGCGTTGCTGCCCCCACTGAACGGGAAGATCCCGTGTAAGCGTTTGCAGCGACATGCCGCTCGGCTCTCGCCCCTGGAGGATTACCTGGATGATATCCGGCGCCATGCCCGCGAGATTGAGGATTCGCCCTATGTACGACCTGTTCACGCCGTGCCGCGCCGCCAGCTCATCCAGCGAGCCAAAATCGCCCGAGTCGATCATCCGTTGCCAGCGGTACGCTCGGGCCAAGGCGATGACCAGGGGCGAACGTGGGCCAACGTCGGCGGTCGTGGCGGCGTCCGGAGGCAGGATAATCTCCTTCTGTCCACTGCGGGTCTTGAACTCCATCGGCACGCGGATGTCCACCGTCTGGCCGTCCGTGCCCGGCTGTCCCCCCGAATAATTCGGTCGCTATGGTTCCATAAGGACTTACGACGGGTTGCCATCCGAGGCCTTTCGTGCTATCAGGGCCGCATGAATACCATCATCGACCTCTTCCGGGACCTCTGGAATGCCTTGCGATGTCTCGGCGAACTTCTTGGTTACAGCCTCGAGCGTCAATCGGCCAACAGGCGTCTCATTTCCGCTAGCACGCGGTTCCGTTCTGGCCCGGGACGCAAAGATTTCAGCGCATGACCAAGTTCGACGTAGCGGTCCCTCGACTCTCGAAACTCTGAGCTTTGCCACAATCCCGCCGCCCATCGGCGTTCGGGATCATTCCAAAGCCTCCAGTACTCATCGGGAACCCAGCTTAAGTAGCTGGGCTCCTTAGTGTTGCTGCCGTGCCACATGTCGTGACGTCTCACTTCCATTCCCAGCAGCCGTGGAATGATGTACAGGTTCGCGAACATTGTCCGCCGCAACATCCGCCCCGCTTTGTCGTCGTCACCAATTCGATGTAAGGCGAGGGACCAGCATAGAAGCTGCGGAGCCTCGTCAGAGCTGTCGGGAAATTCGACCTCAAACCAAGCGAACGATCTCAAAGCGCCCTCCAGGTCGCCCATAATCATGTATAAGGGACCGAGCAGAAATCGCTTGCCACTTCCATCGCGATAGCCACCAAACCGCCGCTTCTCCTGGTCAAGAGAACGCTCGTAGTTTCGAATGCGATGTTTGATCTTCTTGTCATCTTTCGGGACCTGATATGGCTCCGGCGCAGGAAACACGTCTCCATTGTCATCGTGCATTTCCACATCTACCACGCTTTCCAAGACCTTCTCCAGAGAACTGACGCGCCACTATTCTCAGGGAAGCAACATCCTAGCAGGTAGCGCGGTGTGGTCAAGAACTCATGTTTGTCCGGTCATGTCCCCCGAATAATCCGGCTAGCCTTGCGGCGTCGGGACCTCCGGCAGGTTGCCATCGGAGGCTTCGTCTGCTATCAAGGGCCGCATGAATACCATCATCGACCTCTTGCGGAACCTCTGGAACACGCTGGGATGCGTCGGGGAGCTTCTCGGTTACCTCCTACGTTTCATAAGCACGTTCTTCCAGACCCGCGCATCCCTGGCGGCCAGGCTGGTGGCCGCAGAGAGCCAAGTGGGCATATGCAGGCGGCGGACCGAGCAGAAGGGCTCTCCCAGGTTCAGATTCACTGCCGGCTTTCGGCTGCTCTGGGTCGTCCTGTCCAAGTTCTGGGCGCCCTGGCAGGCTGCCGCCCGGTTGATGCAGCCGGCAACGGTCAAGGCCTGGCACACCCGCGCGTTCAAGATCTACTGGCGATGGAAGTCGCGACGCAAGCCAGGCCGTCCTCCCATCACCCAGGAGATGCGGGAACTGATCCGAAAGCTGAGCCGCGAGAATTCCCTCTGGGGAGCCGGGCAGATTCGCGACCACCTGCTGCTTCTGCACTACGAACCGCCCTGCGAGGACACGATCCGCAAATACATGGTCAAACCCAAGAACCATCGAGGCAAGTCCACCTGGCTGCCGTTTCTGCGGAACCACATGGACGTCTCCTGGGCGATCGACTTCTTCACCGTCACCACGATCCGCTTCGCCACGCTGTATGTTTTCATCATCTTGGACCACGGTCGCCGCAAGGTAGTTCACTCCGCGATCACCACCAATCCGTCGATGCGCTGGGTCATTCAGCAGTTGCGGGAAGCCATGCCCTACGGCCAACAGCCTCGATATCTCTTCCTCGATAACGACGGCATCTATGGCAGTGGCGTTAGGAAGTTCCTGGACTCGTGCGGTATCGAGGAGGTGCGGATTGCGTACCGGTCTCCTTGGCAGAATCCGTTCGTCGAAAGAATCGGGGGCACCCTTCGTCGAGAGCTTCTGGACCATGTGATCGTCCTGGGCCAAGGCCACCTGGAGCGGCTACTGCGGGAGTTCATCGAGGAGTACTACCATGTCGCCCGGCCGCACCAAGGCCTCGATGGCGACACGCCGATTCCGCAGCCGAAGACTGATGCTCCGATTACCGGGCCGACCAAGCTGATCTCCACGCCGATCTTGGGCGGGCTTCACCATCGGTACAAGCGAGTGGCGGCGTAGCAGTAGGGGGGCTGGGCCATTCTGCTGTCGGCCGCGTCGACCATTCTGCGCTTCCGCCGGCCCATCCTTCACTACAAGGCCACATCTGGCCGAGAACGATCAAGCTTCAGCTCCGGGACTTGCCGACGCTGCTCGCGAACGCCGGTCCGAAATGGGCGGGTTGTCTCATCCGAAGAGCCAGATGGGGTTTTCCGGGGGGACAGCCGCCACGCGCTGCAATGACGCTGCATTTCGACGCTTCTGCTGCAACCGTGCTGCGGAGTTTCGTGCAGAATCCTAGCCTGCCCAAGGTCGGACACCCCGTCCCGCGTCCATTGAGCGGAGAAACT